>Ga0075420_100003875_pt1 | contig 13133 bp, 10 predicted proteins | sample SoiMetdeltSBSDD4_FD_75296 | JGI IMG/M metagenome (GOLD analysis project Ga0075420, IMG submission 75296) | Bulk soil microbial communities from a Populus tree surrounding site in Tennessee, USA - Soil MetaG P. deltoides SBSDD4 | ecosystem: Environmental > Terrestrial > Soil > Tree plantation... | reverse complement strand
TCGGAGGCGACCCGTCCTTCGGCGGGGGGCTTCGACGCCGCCTGCTCGAGCGCCGGGATGGTCTTCGTCTGTCCCCCCTGGGTCAGCGTCCCTTTCGCTTCGAGGATCTTGTACTGCAGGGGGAGGCTGCCGTCGGCGTTCCGGGTCTTCGTCTGCAGCCGTGCCTTCGACGTAACCTCCTGCTTGACGTCTCCGGCCATCGACTGGAGCAGGGCCAGGAGCGGGGCCGGGAGCGAAGCGGGATCGATGGTCATGACGAGGTTGATGCCGATCGTCTGTTCGTACGCCGCCTGCGGCTTGAGCCCATAGCGCAGGCGAACGGTGTCGGCCGCGGAGGCCTCGGCCAGAAGCGCGACCGAGATCGCCCCTGCGGCCATCGCCAAGCGCGCCGCATGGCCGCGGCGGGCCGGACACGGAGCGGTGTGGGTGCTCACAGGCGTCGGAGCCTAGCCCACGCCCCCGTGGAGGTCAAGGTTCGCCGGGGCCCTGGCGGCGCGATCGGTCTCGGGGGCCTGGTGTTAGAGTGTCGCCGCGGCGGCCGCGAAAGTGGCGGAACCGGCAGACGCGCCGGACTTAGGATCCGGTGGGACAACCCGTGAGGGTTCGAATCCCTCCTTTCGCACCACGCCGCGGGGACGCAGGCTCCTGGGGGCTTGCGGGGGGCGACTCGGTCTGCTAGAGTCCCACGCGTGTAGAAAGGAAGTTCGCAACGCGTCCGCCGTGGTTGACGGACCCCGCCTGTAGCGAATCCCAAGAGCCTGGCGACGACGATGCCCGCGAACGACAACGACGCCATGACCGTGGTCGTGAATGAACTGGAGCGCTGCAAGCGCGGACTCGAAGTGGCCATTCCGCACGTGCGGGTGGCCGACGAGATGGACCGCGCGTTCCGGGAGTATGCCCACCATGCCCGCGTCCCCGGCTTCCGCAAGGGGCACATCCCGATGGACGTCGTGCGCCGGCGCTTCGGCAAGGAGGTCCGCGACGAGGTGATCGGCCGCATCGTGCGCACCGAGGCGCTCCGGATCCTCGAGGAGCGAAGGCTCGATCCGGTCGAGCCGCCGGTCCTCGAGGAGGTCACCTACGAGGACGGCCAGCCGCTCAAGTTCCGCGCCACCTTCGAGGTGCGGCCGGCGATCGAGGTGTCCGACTACCGCGGCCTGAGCGTGACCGTTCCGAAGCACGCGGTGACCGACGAGATGGTGGAATCCTCGGTGCGGGGCCTGGCGGAGCGGGCGGCGCGTCTCGAGGCGATCTCCGGGCGCCCCGTGCAGAAGGGGGACTTCATCGTCGGCACCCTCTCCTGCCGGTTCGTGAAGGGGAAAGGGAAGAACCTCAAGGACGAGCCGCTGCTGCTGGAGGCCGGATCGGAGGAGAACCATCCCGACTTCAACGCCGCCATCCTCGGGATGGAGGCGGGCACGACGCGCACCTTCGAGGTCGACTACCCGGCCGATTACAATGCCGTCAGCCTGCGGAACTCCATCGTCGAGTACACGCTCGTACTCCAGGAAATCAAGAAGAAGGTCGTCCCTCCCCTCGACGACAGCCTCGCGAAGGAGATCGGGGCTTTCGCCTCGATGGAGGAGATGCGGGCGCGGGTGCGCAGCGAGATCGAGCGGCGCGCCGCCCTCGCCGAGCGCGACGAGGCTCGCCAGAGGCTCCTCGCCGACCTCGTGCGGCGCCACCCGATGGAGGTCCCCGACGCGATGGTCGAGGCGCAGATCGACGCGCGCGTCGAGGCCCTGGCCCGCGAGATGATCGCGCGCGGTGTCGACCCGATGAAGGCGGAGATCGACTGGCCGCAGGAGCGCGAGCGGGCCCGCCCGGGCGCCACCGACGCGGTGCGCGCCATGCTCCTGCTCGATGCGATCGCCGCCCGCGAGAAGATCGAGGCGAGCGAGGACGATCTCAACGAGGTGCTCAAGGAGGAAGCGCGCCGCCACAACTCGAGCGTCGCGTCTGTCAAGGAGAAACTCGGCCAAAGTGCGCGTCTGGCGGGCATTCGGAGGCAGATCGTCAGGGAAAAGTCGCTTGACTTCGTGCTGCGTGATGCTACTATTACGCCCGAGGTGAGATAGCCCCCCATGCCCCTCATCCCCATGGTCGTCGAACAAACAAACCGTGGGGAACGCGCCTACGACATCTACTCGCGACTCCTCAAAGACAACATCGTGTTCATCGGCCACGCCATCGACGAGCACCTCAGCAACGTGGTGATCGCCCAGCTGCTGTTCCTCGAAGCCGAGGATCCGGAGAAGGACATCTCGATCTACATCAACAGCCCGGGCGGCTCGGTGACCGCGGGGCTGGCGATCTACGACACGATGCAGTTCATCCGTCCGGACATCTCGACCATCTGCATCGGCGAGGCCGCCAGCATGGCCGCCGTCCTCCTCGCGGCCGGGACGAAGAAGAAGCGCTTCGCGCTGCCGAACTCGCGCGTGCTGCTGCACCAGCCGATGGGCGGGTTCTCGGGACAGGCGACCGACGTCGACATCCATGCGAAGGAGATCCTCCGCGTCCGGCAGAGGCTCAACGAGATCCTGGCCCACCACACCGGCCAGACGCTCGAGCGCATCCACCGGGACACGGACCGCGACTTCATCCTGACCGGGGGCTCCGCGATGGAGTACGGCGTCATCGATCAGGTCATTTCGCACCGCGATTAGGCGAGGCCCCGAGATCTCGATGCTCGGGTCGACGAGGAGAGCATAGGCCATGGCCGGGAAGCGTGGTGACGGAGAATCCCTCCGCTGCAGCTTCTGCAACAAGGATCAACGCGACGTCAAGAAGCTGATCGCGGGTCCGACCGTCTACATCTGCGACGAGTGCGTCGACATCTGCCTCGACATCATCGCCGAGGAGCGCGAGCCGGACGAACCCAAGGCCAAGGTCAAGCTCCCGAAGCCGATGGAGATCCGCGAGTTCCTCGACGAGTACGTCGTCGGCCAGGAGAAGGCGAAGAAGAAGCTGGCGGTCGCCGTCTACAACCACTACAAGCGCAACGAGCTGGCGAAGCGGCGCGGCGAGGTCGAGGTGCAGAAGAGCAACATCCTGCTCATCGGCCCGACCGGCACCGGCAAGACGCTCCTGGCCCAGACGCTGGCCAAGCTCCTCTCCGTGCCGTTCGCGATCGTCGACGCGACGACGCTGACCGAGGCCGGCTACGTCGGCGAGGACGTCGAAAATATCCTGTTACGGCTTCTCCAGGCGGCCGGCAACGACATCGAGAAGGCGAAGCGCGGCATCATCTACATCGACGAAGTGGACAAGATCAGCCGCAAGAGCGACTCGCCGTCGATCACCCGCGACGTGTCCGGCGAGGGGGTGCAGCAGGCGCTCCTGAAGATCCTCGAGGGGACGGTCGCCAACGTGCCGCCGCAGGGCGGACGCAAGCACCCGCACCAGGACTTCATCCCGATGGACACGACGAACATCCTGTTCATCTGCGGCGGGGCCTTCGTCGGGCTCGACACCATCATCGAGCAGCGCATCGGCAAGAAGGCGATGGGATTCAAGGCCGACATCAAGCGGAAGACCGATCGCACGGTGCTCGAGGTGCTCGAGCAGGTGCAGCCGGCCGACCTGATCAAGTACGGACTCATCCCGGAGTTCGTCGGCCGCCTGCCGGTCGTCGGCGTGCTCGGAGAGCTGGACCGCGAGGCGCTCGTGAAGATCCTGACCGAGCCGCGCAACGCGCTGGTGAAGCAGTACCAGCGCTCCTTCGAGTTCGAGAACGTGACGCTGACCTTCACCCGCGACGCGCTCGATGCGATTGCCGAACAGGCGCTGCTGCGCAAGATCGGCGCGCGCGGCCTGCGGCTGATCATGGAAGACCTGATGCTCGACCTGATGTACCAGCTCCCGTCCCGCACCGACATCCACGAATGCGTCATCACGAAGGAAGTCGTCGAGAATAAAATGGCGCCCATCATGTTGATGGAGAAGGCCGGCTGAGCGCCGGATCCCCGATGCTCGTAAAACTCGAAGATTCGACCGAAACCCTGCCCCTCGTCCCCCTGCGGGACGTGGTGGTCTTCCCGTACACCATGATCCCCTTCGTCGTCGGGCGCCGCTCTTCGCTCCTGGCGGTCGAGCGGGCGCTCCAGGGGGACAAGCGGATCTTCCTGGCGACGCAGCGCGACGCGAAGATCGACGACCCCAAGCCGGACGAGATTAACGTCATCGGCACGGTGGCGAACATCGTCCAGAGCCTGAAGCTGCCGAACGGCAACATCAAGCTCCTGGTCGAAGGAACGTCGCGCGGCCGCTGCCAGCGGCTGGAGATCGTTGACGGGTGCCTCATCGCGTCGCTCACGCTCATCGACCTCAAGGCGGAGCTCACGCCCGAGGTCGAGACGCAGATGGGGAAGGTGGTCTCGCTCTTCGAGAAGTACGTGAAGCTGTCCCCGAACATGCCTTACGAGACGATGATCTCGACGATCCGGGTCTCCGAGCCGGGCCGCCTCACCGACACCATCGCCGCCCACCTCCAGGTCGAGGTGGAAGCGAAGCAGAGCCTGCTCGAGGTGTTCAACCCGGTCGAGCGTCTGTCGCTCCTCTCCGGCATCCTCGACGCCGAGATCGAGAAGCTGCGCGTCGACCGCCGCATCCATCAGCGCGTCAAGAAGCAGATGGAGAAGGCGCAGAAGGAGTACTACCTCAACGAGAAGATGAAGGCGATCCAGCAGGAGCTGGGCCGCAAGGACGACAAGCTCAACGAGGTCGAGGAACTCAAGCAGCGCATCCAGGCGGCGAAGATGCCAAAGGAGGCGCTCGAGAAGGCGATGCAGGAGCTGAAGCGCCTCGAGGTGATGCCTCCGGTCAGCGCCGAGGCGACGGTGTCACGCAACTACCTCGATTGGCTGCTGTCGGTGCCGTGGCACAAGCGCACGAAGGAGATCCGCGACTTGGACTTCGCCGAAAAGGTCCTCAACGAGGACCATCACGGGCTGGAGAAGGTCAAGGAGCGCATCCTCGAGTTCCTGGCGGTGCGCCGCCTCGTCGGCAACAAGCACATGAAGGGCTCGATCCTGTGCCTCGTCGGCCCGCCCGGCGTGGGGAAGACCTCCCTGGCGCAGTCGGTCGCCAAGGCGACCGGCCGCAAGTTCGTGCGCGTCTCGCTCGGCGGGGTGCGCGACGAGGCGGAGATCCGCGGGCACCGGCGCACCTACATCGGCGCCTTCCCGGGCCAGATCCTGCAGATGATGAAGAAGGCCGGGACGAAGAACCCGGTCTTCCTGCTCGACGAGGTGGACAAGATGAGCATGGACTTCCGGGGCGACCCGTCGTCCGCGCTCCTCGAGGTGCTCGATCCGGAGCAGAACGGCACCTTCCTGGATCACTACCTCGACACCGAGTTCGACCTGAGCCAGGTGATGTTCATCTGCACGGCGAACGTCCTGCACCCGATCCCGCCGGCCCTCAAGGACCGGATGGAGGTGCTGCGGCTGGCCGGCTACACGCTCATCGAGAAGGAGGCGATCGCCCGCCGCTTCCTGATCCCGAAGCAGCTCAAGGCGCACGGGCTCGACCCTGCGAAGTTCCAGGTCGAGGACGCCGCCCTCAAGGACGCCATCGAGAAGTACACGCGCGAAGCCGGGGTGCGCAATCTCGAGCGCGAGCTCGCCTCCGTCTGCCGCAAGCTGGCCCGGCGCGTGGTGCGAGAGGGTTCGGAGTTCACCTTCACCGTGAAGTCCGAGCACCTGAGCGACTTCCTCGGGATCCCGAGGTACCGGCCGACCACGAGCGACAAGCTGCCGGAGATCGGGGTTGCCACCGGGCTGGCGTGGACCGAGGTCGGAGGGGAGATCCTCCTCACCGAGGCGACCCTGATGAAAGGGCGCGGCAAGCTGATGCTCACCGGCAAGCTCGGCGACGTCATGCAGGAGTCGGCGCAGGCGGCGATGTCGTTCGTGCGGTCCCGCGCCCAGATGCTCGGCATCGACGAGGACTTCCACCGCAAGTACGACATCCACGTGCACGTGCCGGAGGGGGCCATCCCGAAGGACGGCCCCTCGGCCGGGATCACCATGGCCACGGCGCTGGCGTCCCTCCTCACCAAGACACCGGTGCGCGGCGACGTCGCGATGACCGGCGAGATCACCCTGCGCGGCAAGGTCCTGCCGATCGGCGGCGTCAAGGAGAAGATCCTGGCGGCGCACCGCCTCGGCGTGCGCACCGTCATCCTCCCCCGCGACAACGAGAAGGACCTGGCCGACGTCCCCGAGGACGTGCAGAAGGCGCTGGAGTTCCGCCTGGTGGAGACAATGGACGACGTGCTGCAGATCGCACTGGAGCGCGAGTCCGCCCCCAAGGTGGACAAGGAATACAATAAGGACCTCGACAAGGGCCTTCCGGGCTCAGTCACGCACTGATTTCCGATACGCGCGAGCGCGGCCGTCGCGCTCCGCTCCCTGGGATGACGGGACGGTCTCCGGCGCGGTGTTCCGGCGCCCGGCGGCGCCCCGGCCCGATGCTTCCGAACCATGCTGATCCGAGAAACCGAACTTTTCGCCAGCGCCTCTTCCCCCGATCGCTTCCCGCGCGACGGGGCGCCGCAGATCGCCTTCATGGGGCGCTCGAACGTGGGGAAGTCGAGCCTCATCAACCGCCTCCTGGGGACGCGCGGGCTGGCGCGCACCAGCAAGACGCCGGGACGCACGCGGGCCGTCCATTTCTTCCGGGTCAACCGCCGGGTGCACTTCGTCGACCTGCCCGGCTACGGCTACGCCCGCGTACCGAGGCCGATGCGCCAGGAGTGGAAGGGACTGGTCGAGGCCTACCTCGAGGGTGACCCGGGGCCGGACCTGTCCATCCTGCTCGTCGACGCGCGCCATCCCCCCACCGACCTGGACCAGGAGTTGTGGGACTGGCTCGCGGCCGCCGGGCGTCCGGCCCGCATCGTCCTGACCAAGATCGACAAGTTGTCCCGCGGCCGCTGGGCCGCGGTCACGCGCGCCGCCGCGGCGGCGTTCCGCCCCGAGCCGGCGCCGCCGATCCCGGTGTCCGCCGTCACCGGCGACGGGATCCCCGCCCTCTGGCGTATACTCGACCCCGCCTGCGAGCGGGGCCGCAGCGCTCCCCCCGGCACCGAACCCCTCGTGACCCCTCACCCTCAAGGAGAAGGACACCACCGTGAACGGCAAAGACATCGAGCGTGACAATCGAGGTCCCCGCGAGCCCCGTCCGCCCCGCGGACCGGGACGCGACGCAGGGGGCCGGCCGCCCCGCCGTCCGCCGATGGACCCGCCGGCCGGACCGCCCCCGCAGGCCGACGTCGCCGTCGGGGCGATGGTCGACGACGAGGTCGAGCGCGACGACGTCCCGCGCGCCGAGCTGTCCGGCGAGAAGCTCGACATCCGGGTCCTCAAGGAGAAGTCGGTCTCCGAGCTGACCGGCATCGCCAAGGCGCTCGACGTGGCGAACGCCACGGCGCTCCGCAAGCAGGAGTTGATCTTCGAGATCCTCCGCGCCCAGACCGAGAAGAGCGGGCTCATCTTCGCCGAGGGAGTGCTGGAGACCCTGCCGGACGGCTTCGGGTTCCTGCGCGCTCCCGAGTACAACTATCTGCCGGGCCCGGACGACATCTACGTGTCGCCGTCGCAGATCCGCAAGTTCGACCTGCACACCGGCGACACCATCTCCGGCCAGGTGCGTCCTCCGAAGGAGGGGGAGCGCTACTTCGCCCTGATCAAGGTCGAGGCGGTCAACTTCGAGCACCCGGAGCAGGCGCGCAACAAGATCTTCTTCGACAACCTCACGCCGCTCTATCCGAACACCCGGATCAAGCTGGAGACGACGCGCGAGAACGTTTCGTCGCGGGTGCTCGACATCCTCTGCCCGATCGGTAAGGGGCAGCGCGGCCTCATCGTGGCGGCGCCGCGCACCGGCAAGACGATGCTCCTGCAGGCGATCGCCAACAGCATCACCCAGAACCACCCCGAGGTCGTCCTCATCGTGCTGCTCATCGACGAGCGGCCCGAGGAGGTCACCGACATGCAGCGCTCGGTCAACGGCGAGGTCATCTCCTCGACCTTCGACGAGCCGGCGACCCGCCACGTGCAGGTGGCCGAGATGGTGATCGAGAAGGCCAAGCGCCTGGTCGAGCACCGCAAGGACGTCGTCATCCTGCTCGACTCGGTCACGCGGCTGGCGCGCGCCTACAACACCATCGTCCCGCCGTCCGGGAAGGTGCTGTCGGGCGGCGTCGACGCCAACGCCCTGCAGCGCCCGAAGCGCTTCTTCGGGGCGGCCCGCAACATCGAGGAGGGGGGCTCGCTGACCATCATGGCCACCGCCCTGATCGAGACCGGCAGCCGCATGGACGACGTCATCTTCGAGGAGTTCAAGGGGACCGGCAACATGGAGATCCACCTCGACCGGAAGCTCGCCGATCGGCGCATCTACCCGTCGATCGAGATCACCCGCTCCGGGACCCGTAAGGAGGAGCTGCTCCTGTCGAAGAAGGAGCTGGATCGCTCCTGGGTGCTGCGCAAGGTGCTCAACTCCCTGTCGCCGGTCGAGGCGATGGAGCTGCTCATCGAGCGCATGCAGAAGAGCAAGAGCAACGAGGAGTTCCTCGACTCGATGTCGAGCATGGGGTAGACCGTGCACGGGGTCCCCTCCGGGGAGGGCGCCCGGAGGGGCTCGGGGCTCCGCCCCTTGTGGGAGCCGCCCCGCCACCCCTATAATGTCCGGTCCATTCAGACCCGAGTTGCACGAACGCAGGGGACACCCGTCCCCAGGAGCGATGTCGCCATGAAGAGCGGGATCCACCCCAAGTACCACGTGGTCACGGTCTCCTGCGCCTGCGGGGAGACCTTCCAGACCCGGTCGACCAACCCCGAGCTGCGGCTCGAGATCTGCTCGAAGTGCCACCCGTTCTTCACCGGCAAGCAGAAGCTGATCGATTCGGCCGGCCGCGTCGAGCGGTTCGAAAAGCGCTACAAGGCCACCCAGGAGGCCACCCCTCCGGCGGCGGCCGCCGCCCCGGCCGCCAGTGTCAGCCGCGCCGCGCGCCGCATCGGCGCCACCCGCTCCAAGCCCGAGAAAAAGCCGCGCAAGGGGACCACCGCCGGCGTCTGACGCCGACCGGGCGGTTCCCATGGAGCTCCAGGAGCGGCTGCGGACGATCGCGGCCAAATTCGAGGCCTTCGCGGCCCAGATGGCCGACCCGGGCATCGCCGCCGATCCCGATCGCTACCGGCAGATCGCCAAGGCCTACTCCGAGCTGGAGCGCGTCGTCGAGCGCTACCGCGAGTACGAGAAGATCGAGGGGGAGATCCGCGAGGCGCAGTCCCTGGCCGACGATCCCGACCTGCGCGGCATGGCGCGCGAGGACCTCGCCCTCCTCGAGCCGAAGCGGGACGCGCTGCTCGCCGAGCTGCGCGAGCTCCTGCTGCCACGCGACCCGAACGACGAGAAGAACGTCATCCTCGAAATCCGCGCCGGCACCGGCGGCGAGGAAGCGTCGCTGTTCGCCTCCGAGCTGTACCGCATGTACAGCCGCTACGCCGAGCGCCGCGGCTGGACGGTCGAGGTCCTGACGCTGAGCAGCACCGGTCTCGGCGGTCTCAAGGAGGTCATCGCCCTGATCAGCGGGAAGCAGGTGTACAGCCGCCTCAAGCACGAGAGCGGCGTGCACCGGGTGCAGCGGGTGCCGGCGACCGAGTCGGCCGGGCGCATCCACACCTCCACCGCGACCGTGGCGGTCCTGCCGGAGGCGGACGACGTGCAGATTCAGATCAACGACAAGGACCTGCGCATCGACACCTTCTGCGCCACCGGCCCCGGCGGTCAGGGGGTCAACACGACCTATTCGGCGATCCGGATCACCCACCTGCCGACCGGGCTCGTGGTCCAGTGCCAGGACGAGCGATCGCAGCACAAGAACAAGGCGCGCGCCATGAAGGTGCTGCGGTCCCGGATGCTCGAGGTCGAGCAGCAGAAGCAGCGGGACGCCATCGCGCAGGACCGCCGCAGCCAGGTCGGCACCGGTGAGCGCTCCGAGAAGATCCGCACGTACAACTTCCCGCAGAACCGCGTCACCGACCACCGCGTCAACGTCACCCTGCACCGGCTTCCCGACCTGCTCGACGGCGCGCTCGATCCGCTCGTCGAGCCGATCCTGGCCCACTACCAGGCCGAGCGGCTCAAGGAAGAGGTCGGCGCCGGCGCGTGACCCCCGCCGTGGCCGCGACGCTCGTCCGCGAGGCCTCGGCGCTGTTCGCCGCCGCCGGAATCGACGCTCCGGAGCGGGACGCCGAGGTCCTGCTGGCGCACGTCCTCGGGATCGACCGCGGCGCCCTGCACGCCCGCCCCGATCGTCCGATGGAGGGGGACGCGGTCCGCCGCTACCGGGAGCTCGTCCGCCGCCGCGCGGCACGCGAGCCGATCCAGCACCTGACCGGGCAGCAGGAGTTCTGGTCGCTTCCGTTCCGGGTCACCCCCGACGTCCTCATCCCGCGCCCCGAGACCGAGGGGATTCTCGAGGCGCTCCTGGAGCGGGCGCTCCCTGTGGAACCGGGGCGGCCGCGTCTCCTCGATCTCGGCACCGGCTCCGGCTGCCTGGCGATCGCAGCGGCGCGGGCACTCCCCGGGGCGCGCGTCACCGCCGTGGACGACTCCGAGGCCGCTCTCGAGGTCGCCCGGTCGAACGCCGAAGCGCTCGGCGTGAGCGATCGCGTCGCCTTCGCTCTCGGAGACCTCTACGCCGCCCTGCCGTCCGGGACGTCCGACGGCCCGTTCGACGCGATCCTCAGCAACCCGCCGTACGTCGCCGTCGCCGACCTCGACGGGCTCGCCCCGGAGGTCCGCGATCACGAGCCCCGCCGCGCGCTCACGCCGGGGGCCGATGCACTCGCCGTGCACCGCCGCATCCTCCAGGGGGCGCCGCGTGTCCTCGCCGCAGGGGGATGGCTCCTCGTCGAGATCGGCGCCGGCCAGGAGGCGGCCGTCCGCGCCCTGTACGCGACCCAGGAGGCGATCCGTCTCGAGGAGATCCGGCCGGATCTGGCGGGCCTGCCCCGCGTCGTCGTCGCGCGCGCCGCTTGAGCCGTCCGCGCCGAGGCCGGCGCTCCGGCGGCCCGCCGGAACCGGGTGATAGACTCGCCGGCATGCCGGACATGATCGCGGTCGAGCGCGCGCTCGACCTCGTCCTCGAGGCCGCGCGGCCGCTCCCGCCCATCGTCGCGGATCTCGCCGATCTCCCCGGCCGCATCCTGCTGGAGGAGATCCGCGCCGATCGCGACGTGCCGTCGTGGGACAAATCGCTCATGGACGGCTTCGCGGTGGCGGCGGCCGATCTCGGGCGGGGGAAGGAGGTGGCGATCGCCGCGACCATCGCCGCCGGCGCCGATCCGGGCGCCCTCGCCGCGCTTCCGCCGGGGCAGGCCGCGCGCATCATGACCGGCGCCCCGCTGCCACGCGGCGCCGACGCCGTCATACCGGTCGAGCGGAGCCGGGCGGGATCGCAGCCGGACCGGACGGCCCTGCAGGGGCCGGTGCGCCCCGGCGAGAACGTCGCCCGCCGCGGGGACGACGTGCGCGAGGGCGCGGTGCTCCTCGAACCCGGAGACTTTCTCGGCGCCGCGGAGATCGCGGTCCTCGCGGCGTGCGGTCGGATCCGGGCGCGCGCCGGCGGGCGCCCGCGCGTCGCGGTGCTCGCGACCGGCGACGAGCTGGTGCCTCCCGGCGAGGAGCCGGGGCCGGGCCGCCTGCGCAACAGCAACGGCCCCATGCTCGAGGCGCTCGCCCGCCGCGCCGGGGCCGAAGTGCGCGACCTCGGCATCGCCCGCGACGACGAGGAGGATCTGCGCCGGGCGATCGCATCCGGGCTCGACGCGGACGTCCTGCTCCTCTCGGGCGGGGTGTCGATGGGACTCTACGATCTCGTCGGCGGCGCGCTCCGGTCCGCCGGCGCCGAGGTCCTTTTCGAGCGGGTCGCCATCCGGCCGGGAAAGCCGTTCACCTTCGCCCGTCGCGGCGGAACTCTCGTCTTCGGGTGCCCCGGCAACCCGGTGTCGTCATACGTCATCTTCCAGGTCTTCGCGCGGCCGGCGCTGCGGCGGCTCGCGTCGCATCCGACCCCGGTCTGGAGGATGCAGCCGGGGCGCCTCGCTTCGCCCATCCGCCAGAAGCCCGGGCGCGCCGGATACGTCCAGGCGCGGGCGGTCTTCCGGGACGGTCGCCTGGATGTGGAGCCGGTCCCCACCAGCGGCTCGGCCGATCTCGTCTCCTGCGCGCGGGGCAACGCCCTCGCCATCGTCCCGGCGGAGGCGGCGTCGCTTCCGGCGGGGAGCGACGTCGCGGTGATCCTCCTCGACGATCACGGCGATCGATGAGCGCCGCCGCCCGCCGCGCCCGGGCCGTCTGGATGCTGGGTTACCTGGCGCTCTTCGCGGTCGCGGCCCTCTTCGGCGCCCTCGCGTGGCGCCTGACCCCGCTCGAGGGATCGACACTGAAGCGCGTCCGCCGCGGCGCCGGGCACGGCGCGATCCCCGAGGAGCCGAGCCTCGTGCTCATCAGCGTCGACGGCCTGCGCATCGGCCGCCTCGGTTCGTACGGCGACGCGCCGCTGTCGCCGACGCCGCACCTCGACCGCCTGGCGGCCGAGGGGTTCCGTTTCGAGCAGGCGACGACCCCGGTCCCCGAGACGCTGCCGGCGCACCTGTCGATGATGACCGGCGCTTCGCCGGTCGGGCGTCCGTGGCTCCTGCGGCCGGGCGCGGCGCTGCCTCCCGACGCCGCCACACTCGCGGAGGTGCTGCACGGCGCGGGCTACCAGACCGCGGCCTTCGTCGGCGCCGCGGCGGTGGGGCGGGCCACCGGGCTGGCGCGCGGCTTCGATCGCTTCGACGAGCCCCGCGTCGGGGATCGCCCGGCGACGATCCGCTGGCTCGCGGAGCGCCCGGCGGCCGACGTGGTGGACGCGGCGCGCGCCTGGCTGGACGATCACTTCCGGTCGCGCTTCTACCTGTGGGTGCAGCTGTCCGACCCGACTCCTCCGCACCCGGCCGATCCGCCGCGGACGCTCCGGCATCGCGACCCTTACGACGCGGAGCTGGAGCGCACGGATGCGGAGATCGGCCGGCTGCTGCAGCGTCTCGCCTCGCTCGGCGTCGCCGGCA
>Ga0075420_100003873_pt1 | contig 13136 bp, 12 predicted proteins | sample SoiMetdeltSBSDD4_FD_75296 | JGI IMG/M metagenome (GOLD analysis project Ga0075420, IMG submission 75296) | Bulk soil microbial communities from a Populus tree surrounding site in Tennessee, USA - Soil MetaG P. deltoides SBSDD4 | ecosystem: Environmental > Terrestrial > Soil > Tree plantation... | reverse complement strand
CAGGACAATCGCGTCTATCTCCAGATGGGCGGCGGCTGCCAGGGCTGCGGCGCGGCCGACATCACCCTCAAGTCGGGCATCGAGCGGCTGATCAAGGAAGAGCTGCCGGAAGTGACCGAAGTGCTCGACACGACCGATCATTCGTCCGGCACGAACCCCTACTACACGGCCGGCAAGAGCTAAGCCGCCCGAGGCGCGTCGTGGGCGGGACCCGGCTGCTGCTGCTCCTGCCCACACGCACCTACCGCACCGAGGACTTCATCGACGCCGCGCGCGCGCTCGGCGTCGATCTCGTCTGCGCCTCCGAGAAGCCGAGCACCCTCGAAGAGCTGGCCCCCGACAGCCTCCTCACCCTCGATTTCGCCGATCCCACCGCGGCCGCCGCGCGGGCCGTCGACTGGAGCACCGAGCGGCCGCTCGCGGCCGTGGTGGGCGTCGACGATGTCACCGCGCCGGTGGCGGCGGCCATTGCCGAGCGCCTCGGCTTGCGTGCCAGCGCGGCCGCGGCCGTCGGCGCCACGCGCGACAAGTACCAGATGCGGCAGTGCCTGGCCGCGGCCGGGGTGCCGGTGCCGCGGTTCCGGCGGATCGCGCTCGACGAGACGCCGCTACGCGCCTCGCGCGGCGTCGAGTATCCCTGCGTGCTGAAGCCGCTGGCGCTGTCGGCGAGCCGGGGCGTGATCCGCGCGAACAACGCCGACCAGTTCATCGCCGCCTTCGCGCGGATCCGTGCGCTCCTGCAGCGCGACGACGTGACCGTGGCCGGCGATGCCGCCCGCTACCTGCTCGCGGAGGAGTACGTGCCCGGCCTGGAGGTCGCGCTCGAAGGGCTGCTCACGGGCGGTGCGCTGCACACGCTGGCGCTCTTCGACAAGCCCGACCCGCTCGAAGGACCGTTCTTCGAGGAGACGATCTACGTGACGCCCTCGCGGCTGCCGCCCGCCATCCAGGACGCGCTCCGCAGCACCACCGCCGCCGCCTGCGGTGCGCTCGGGCTCACCGAGGGACCGGTGCATGCCGAGCTGCGTCTGAACGACGACGGCCCGTGGGTGCTGGAGGTGGCCGCGCGCTCCATCGGCGGACTCTGCTCGCGGACGCTGCGCTTCGGCACCGGCATGACGCTCGAGGAGATCATCCTGCGCCACGCGCTGGGCTGGCCGATCGCGACGCTGGAGCGCGAGCGCCGCGCGGCGGGCGTGATGATGATCCCGATCCCGCGCGCCGGTCGTCTGGACGGCGTGCGCGGTGTCGGCGACGCCAAGGCGGTGCCGGGCATCGAGGACGTCGTCATCAGCGCGCACCTGGGGCAGGCGCTCGTCCCCCTGCCCGAGGGCTGGCAGTACCTCGGCTTCATCTTCGCCCGGGGCGACACACCGGGCGGCGTCGAGGACGCCCTGCGGATCGCCCACGCGCAGCTGTCGTTCGAGATCGGCTGAGACGCCGCCATGCCGCGCATCAACGAGCACTACCTGAACCTCCGCGCCGCCTATCTCTTCGCCGAGATCCGGCGGCGCACGGACGCGTTCGCGGCCGCGCATCCGGCAACCCGGCTCATCGACCTCGGGGTCGGCGACGTCACCCGCCCGCTGCCCGGCGCCGTCGTGCGCGCGCTGCACGAGGCCGCCGACGACATGGCGCGCGCCGAGACGTTCAAGGGCTACGGTCCCTACGCCGGCTACGAGTGGCTGCGCGCGGCCATCGCCCGCCACGAGTTCACCCCGCGCGGCGTTACCCTGGGCGTCGACGAGATCTTCGTGAGCGACGGCGGCAAGAGCGACAGCGCCCATCTTCAGGAATTGTTCGCGACGGAGTGCGTGGTGGCGGTGATGGATCCCGTGTACCCGGTGTATGCCGACACCAACGTCGTGGCCGGCCGCACCGGCCGCGCCGACGCCAGCGGTCGCTACGCCGGCATGGTCTATCTGCCGTGCACCGCCGAGAACGAGTTCCAGCCCGCCCTGCCCGAGCGTCACGTCGATCTCATCTATCTCTGCTACCCGAACAATCCGACGGGCGCCGTGGCCACCCGGGATGCGCTGGCGCGCTGGGTCCGATACGCGCGGGAGCACGAGGCGCTGATCTTCTACGACGCCGCGTACGAGGCGTACATCGGCGACGACGATGTCCCGCACTCGATCTACGAGATCGACGGGGCGCGCGAGGTGGCTCTCGAATCCCGGTCGTTCTCGAAGAACGCGGGCTTTACGGGCATGCGGCTCGCGTACACGGTGGTGCCGAAGGAGGCGAAGGGACGTACGGCCGGCGGTGACGTGGTGAGCCTGAACGCGCTGTGGGCACGCCGTATCGGCATGAAATCGAACGGCCCGCCATACGTCATCCAGAAGGCGGCGGCCGCCGTCTACACGCCGGAGGGCGACAAGGAGATCCGCGCGCTCGTCGAGTTCTACCTGGGCAACGCCCGGATCATCCGCGACGGCCTGGAGGCGGCGGGGCTCGACGTCTATGGCGGCCGCAACGCGCCCTACGTCTGGTTCCGCACGCCGCCCGGCGTGTCGTCGTGGGAGTTCTTCGATCGCCTCCTCGCCACCGCGGGCGTGGTGGGCGCGCCCGGCTCCGGCTTCGGTCCGAGCGGCGAAGGCTATTTCCGGCTGACCGGCTTCGGCTCGCGGGAGCACACCGAGGAAGCCGTCGAACGTCTGCGAACCCGGCTCCGCTGAGGGGCTACGCGCGCTCGGCGATCTCCCGCATCTTGCGGAACAGCAGCGTGCGTCGTCGGTTCGCCTCGGGGAGCGTGGAGACGTCGACCTCGGCCACCGTCAATCCGTAGGCCGGATAGGCCGCGATCTCCCCGTCGCCGAGCTCCTTCATCCATGCCTTCCGGGCGAGCGCCGCCTCGACGTACGGCGCGAGCGCCTCCGCCTTGCGGGTGGCGCGGGCGGCCTCGCGCTCGCGGAACTCCGGCATCACCGCCGTCGCGAAGAGCTCGAGCGACTCGCAGATGTCCTCGTGGCGGTTCTTGCCTCCCTGCTGGATGAAGATCGTCTGATCGACGCCGACGTCCTCGAACGTCTTCAGCGTCGCGCGGAGCTCGTCGGGGGTGCCGATGCAGCCGGTCCCGCCGCCGAGCAGCTCGGTGCCGAGGGCATCGCGGACGGCGACGTACTTGTTCCAGATGTTCGTGCGGCCCGGCGTGTGGGTGCCGAAGGCGTAGTGGTGACCGAGCGCGAACTGGAAGAAGCGGAAGCCGTCGGTGCCGCGGCGCCGCGCCTCCGCGGCATCCGGGTGGCACGAGAATCCCGTCACCATCGCGATGTTCGGGTTCACGGCGTGGCCGATCGGCACACATTCGCGCTTGAACGTCGCGTAGTAATCGTCCACCCAGTGCTTGGCTTCTGCGGGATCGATGAAGGCGAAGGTGAGGGCGCCCATGCCGAGCTGCGCCGCCAGCTTGATCGTCTCGCGATTGGAGCAGGCCACCCACAGTGGCGGGTGCGGCTTCTGCACGGGCTTGGGCAGCACATTCCGCGTCGGCATCGAGAAGTAGCGACCGGTGAACCCGGGATACGGGTCCATCACCAGCATGTTGGCCGTCTGCTCGACGGTTTCCCGCCACATCGCACGTCGTTCCGCCGGATCGATCCCGAATCCCTCGAGCTCCGCGCGCGAGGCGGACTCACCGGTGCCCCATTCGACGCGCCCGGCCGACACGAGATCGAGGGAGGCGATCCGCTCGGCCACGCGCGCGGGATGGTTGTAGCCCGGCGGCATCAGCACGATCCCGTGGCCGAGGCGGATGCGCTTCGTGCGCTGGGAGGCCGCGGCAAGGAACACCTCGGGCGCGGAGGAGTGCGAGTACTCCTCGAGGAAGTGGTGCTCGACCTCCCACGCCGAATCGATCCCGAGCTTGTCGGCGAGCTCGACCTGGTCGAGGGCGTGCTGGAACAGCCGCAGCTCGCTGTCGACGGCCCACGGCCGCGGCAGCTGATGCTCGTAGAAGATCCCGAAGCGCATGCACCGATCCTCCCGGAATGGTCGTGCACTATAGCATGCGCGTTATGATGTCCCGCACCGCCGGCGAGGCGGGCACCCTATTGACACACCGGTGTCGATTGCGCACATTGGGGCGCCTCGGTTCGCTGGACTCGCGCGCTCGCTAGCTGCCTTTCGCGTTGCTCGCGGAGGAGGGTCCCATGAACAGCGGAGCACCGGATCCGACGCTCACGCGTCGCGACCTATTGAAGGCGGCCGGCGTTGCGACCATCGCCGTCACCGGACCGCAGCTTCTCAGCCGGCCGGTCGAAGCCCAGACACCGAAGCGCGGGGGCACGCTGCGCACGTCCGTGATCAGCGATCCCGTGACGGGCTTTGACCCGCACCAGACGGTCTCGTTCGTGACGATGGTTCCGCTGTCCTTCGCCTACAGCCGTCTGCTCAAGGTCAAGGCCGGGCCGGACGTGAAGCCGATGACGTATCCAATCGAAGGGGACTTGGCGGAGTCGTGGACGCGACCGGACGACAAAACGTACATCTTCAAGCTCCGAAAGGGTGTTCGCTGGCATCCGAAGCCGCCCGTGAACGGGCGCGAGCTGACGTCAGAGGACGTCAAGTACACCTACGAGCGATTCCTCAGCACGAAGAACAACGGCAATCGGCCTGTGCTCGAGTCGATCGAGCGCATCGAAACCCCCGACAAGTACACGGTGAAGTTCCTCCTCAAGGAGCCCAACGCCTGGTTCCTCGACATGCTCACGTCCACGTCGACGTGGATCATCGCCAAGGAGTGCGTCGAGAAGTTCGGTGATCTCAAGAAGGCCGAGTCCGTGGTCGGCACCGGCCCCTGGATGCTCGAGCGCTGGGAGCCGAACGTGCGGCTCTCCTACGTGCGGAATCCCAACTACTTCATGCCGGGCCTGCCCTACGCCGACGCGGTCGACGTCCTCATCGACAAGGATCCGTCCTCACGGCTCGCCACGTTCCTGGCCGGCAAGCTCGACTTCGCCCCCGAGTACCAGCACGTTATCCGTCGTCTCGACCTCGCCGTGGCCAAGCAGCGGAGGCCGAACCTCCAGACGGTCGAGTATGCGTGGTTCACCAGTGGCAGCACCGGCTTCAAGCTCGACAAGGCGCCGTTCAACGACATTCGGGTGAGACGGGCCCTTTCGCGCGCCATCAGCCAGGCCGAGATCTATGAGAGCAACGCGTTCTCGCAAGGGCACTTCGTGTTGAATCCCGCCGTGCCGGCCGCGTCGGCCGAATGGTCGATCCCGATCGATCAGCTCGGTCCCGAGGGCCGCCGGCTGTACGAGTACTCGACGGCGGAGGCGAAGCGCTTGCTGGCGGAGGCCGGTCATCCGAACGGTTTCAAGACGGAGGTGGAAACGCCGGGAACCGGCTACGGTCCGGACTTCCTCGACTCCGTCCAGGTGGTCGTCAAGAGCTGGAAGGCAGCCGGCATCGACGCCGACCTGAAGCTGAAGGAGTATGGCGCGTTCATCTCCAGCACGATCTACGGCAAGTTCGACCACATGTTTCTCGGGCTGCGCGGCGCCTCGACGGACCCCGAATCGTACTTCTACCGCTCGTTCATGCCGGGGCAGCCGCTCAACGTCTGGAACGTGAACGATCCGAAGCTCACCGACATGATCCATCTGCAGCGCCGCACGTTCGAGGTCGCCAAGCGCAAGCAGATCGTCTACGACATCCAGCGCTACCTCGCGGAGCACGCGTACTTCGGAACCAACGCCTCGCCCAAGGTCGTCTCGGCGTGGGAGCCGCACATCAAGAACTACATGCCGAACAACGGCTTCGATTACGGCGGTCGGATGATGGCCGCCTGGATCGACAAGTAAGAGAGTCGCCGACGCGCCGCCCACATCACGGGCGGCGCGGCTGACGCACGATGCGTAGGTACGTTCTCCGCCGGCTGCTCATCGCCGTTCCCTCGCTTCTCATCGCCTCGCTGATCGTCTTCACGCTCCCCCGGCTCATCCCCGGCGACGTCGTCCAGCTGATGTTCGAGGAGAAGGCCTACGCCAAGGACATCGAGGAGATGCGAGCGAAGCTCGGGCTCAACCGGCCGATCCCCGTGCAATACGTCGAATGGCTCGGTCGGGTCGTGCGTGGCGACCTCGGTGAATCGCTGTGGACGCGACAGGCGATCGTCGACGAGCTCGGTCGCCGGATGCCGGTCACCGTGACGCTGGGATTCGAGGCGCTGGTGGTGGCGATCTTGATCGGCGTTCCAATCGGTATCATCGCCGCCGTCCGCCAGGATGGGCCGCTCGACTTCTTCGCACGGAGCGCCGCCATTCTCGGTCTCTCGGTTCCAGCGTTCGTCACCGCCATTGTCGTGATCCTGCTCCCCGCGATCTGGTGGGGCTGGAGCCCGGTGAGCACATTCGTCCGCTTCTCGAGCGATCCGGCCGCCTACGCGCTGCAGTTCATCCTGCCCGCCATCATCCTCGGCATCGCCTCAGCGGCGGCCATCATGCGTCTCACCCGCGGCATGCTGCTGGAGGTGCTGCGACAGGATTACGTCCGCACGGCGTGGGCAAAGGGGCTCGGCGAGCGCGTGGTGGTGCTCAAGCACAGCCTGAAGAACGCCCTCATCCCCGTCGTCACCGTGCTCGGGCTCCAGGTAGCGCAGATCGCCGGCGGCGCGGTCATCATCGAGACCATCTTCGGGATTCCCGGGATGGGACAGTTTCTGGTCGAAGCGATTCTCCAGCGCGACTACCCGGTCATCCAGGGCATCAACCTGCTCATCGTCATCATCATCGTCGCCACCAACCTGCTCGTCGATCTCACCTACGCGCTGCTCGATCCGCGGATCCGCTACTGACGACATGGCCAAGGCTGTCGACGCCGTTCCCGTCCGCGACGCGGCGCCCCCTGCGCTACGGGTGCCGACGGGCGCGACCCTCGTGCTTCGCCTCGCGTGGCGCAAGCCGCTCGGCGCCATCGGTGCCATCATCGTCGTCGGACTGATTCTGCTCGCCGTCTTCGCCGATCAGATTGCGCCCTACGCATATGATCACGCGATCGCCGGCGCCCGGATGAAGCCGCCGAGCGCGCAGTTCTGGATGGGCACAGACAATCTGGCGCGCGACATCTGGAGTCGCGTGGTGCACGGTGCCCGGATCTCGGTCACCGTCGGCTTCGCGACGGTGACGCTGGTCACCCTGCTCGCGAGCATCATCGGGGTCTCGAGCGCGTACGTCGGCGGCGCCTTCGACACCGTCGTGCAGCGCGCGGTGGACGCGTGGATGTCCTTCCCCGCCCTCGTCATCGTGCTCTCGATGCTGGCGGCGCTCGGGCCGGGCCTGCTCAATCTCATTCTGGCGCTCGGGATCCTGGGAGCCGCCGGCACGTCGCGGGTCATTCGAGGGGCGACCCTGGCCACCCTCCAGAACCCCTACATCGAGGCGGCGCGCGCGCTGGGCAGTGGCCATCTCCGCATCATCCTGCGCCACGTGCTGCCGAACGTGATGGCGACGATCATCATCCTCGCCACCGTCGCGCTGGGGACGGTCATCCTCGCGGAATCGGCGCTGTCGTTCCTCGGCTTCGGCGTGCCGCCACCCTACCCATCGTGGGGCGGGATGCTGTCGGGCTCGGGACGCTCGTTCATGTACCACGCGCCGTGGATGGCGCTCTGCCCCGGCGCCGCGATCTCGCTGGCCGTCTTCGGCTTCAACATGCTGGGTGACGCCCTGCGTGACGTGCTGGATCCGCGCCTGCGCGGCGGCACGTCCCGGATGCGCGTGTAATCGGCTTTCGCTACTTAGATCGAGGCGCGAGATAGAGGAGTGCCCCGGCTCCGCCGGGGCGCTCCGAAGGCTGGGGGGTATGGGGGGCCATTTCGGGGCCCCCCATCAGGGCCTCCCATAAGTCCCGCCGCCCTGCGCGCGATCGCGCCGACGCGCCGCCGGAATGGCGATGCCGGCCACGATCAGCAGCGTGAGGACGACGCCGCCAAGCAGCAGGACCGCGGCCACCGGCAGCCCGAAGACTCGCGTCTCCGCACGGGGAACGACGTTGCCGGCCGACGCGGACGGCGCATCCCCGTCACGATTGCCGGGGCGGACTTCGGCGGCGTTGGGCTGCTGTCCGCGCTGGACCACGCCGTCCGTCTTCGGGCCGGCGCTGCCCGGGGCGCCTTGCTCACGATTGATCCCGGCGGCGGGGCGCTCCTGCGCCTCGACCGGAGCGGCCGCGGCGAACAGCACGGCGAGAGCGAGCAGAAGCCAGTTCATGTCGTGAGCCTCCCGTGCAGCAATCGAGCAAGGCGAGTGCCAGCGAGAGCGGCCGGCGCGGCCTGCGCGAAAAGCTGGTAGCATGCGCCGCACGGAGGATTCCCCATGACGCGTGCGTGGATCTCGCTCATCGCCATCGTCGCCATCGGCGCCGCCCTCGTCGGCGCGCCGCTGGCCCAGCCGAAAGAAGTGGTCATCGGCGTGCTCTACCCGATGTCCGGCAATGCCGCGCAGGTCGGGATCGACTGCGTGAACGCCGTCAAGCTGGCCGCCGATATCGTCAACACCGATCACGATCTCAACATGCCGCTCGGCAAGGGCGAGGGGCTGCCCGGGCTCGGTGGCGCGAAGATCCGGCTGGTGGTCGTCGACCACCAGGGCAAGCCCGATGTGGGTCAGGCCGAAGCCGAGCGCCTCGTCACCCAGGAAAAGGTGCACGCACTGTTCGGCGCCTACTTCTCGGGCGTGACGCAGACGATCGCCCAGGTGGCCGAGCGCAACGGGATCCCCCACCTCAACGCGGAGTCCTCGTCGCCAGCGCTCACCGAGCGCGGGCTCAAGTGGTTCTTCCGCACATCGCCCCACGACGGGCACTTCAGTCAGGCCATGTTCGATTTCATGCGCGACCTCGAGAAGCGGCGCAACGTGAAGATCAAGTCAGTGGCGATCATGCACGAGGCCACGCAGTTCGGCTCGGACTCGGCCAAGGTCCAGGAAGAGCTGGCGAAGAAGGCCGGCTACGAGGTGGCGACGAAGATCACCTACCGCGACAAGGCGACGAACCTCGACGCCGAGGTCGGCAAGCTCAAGGCCGCCAACGCCGACGTGCTGCTGCCGTCGTCGTACACCAACGACGCCATCCTCTTCATCCGCACCGCGAAGAACCTCGACTACAACCCGCGGCTGCTGATCGCGCAGAACGCCGGCTGGACGGATCCGACCTTCCTGAAGGAGATGGGCAAGGACGCCGAGGGGCACATCACCCGGGCGCCGTTCGCGCTCGACATGGCGGCGAAGAAGCCGATGATCACCCAGGTGAACGAGCTGTTCAAGAAGACGGGCGGCCGCGACATCTCCGACGCGCCGGCACGCGCGTTCACGGGCTTCATCACGCTGGCCGATGCCATCAACCGCGCGAAGTCGACCGACCCGGAGGCGATCCGCAAGGCGCTGGTCGCGACCAACATCCCGGCCGATCAGCTGATCATGCCGTGGACCGGCGTGAAGTTCGACGAGAAGGGTCAGAACAGCGGCGTGCGCGCCATCCTGCAGCAGGCGCAGGGCGGCAAGTACGTCACCATCTATCCCTTCGACCTCGCCGCCGCCGACGTGGTCTACCCGCTGCCCGCGTGGAAAGATCGTAAGTAACCGCTGACGCTCGAGCTGATCCTCCAGGGAGTGGTCGGTGGCCTCTTGATGGGGCTGGTCTACGCCCTCATCGCCGCCGGCCTCTCCCTGATCTTCGGGCTCATGGAGATCGTCAACTTCGCCCACGGCGAGTTCCTGATGCTCGCCATGTTCGCGAGCTTCTGGGCGTGGGCGCTGTGGCGACTCGATCCGCTGGTGTCGCTGCCGCTGTCGACGCTGGCGCTGGCCGCCCTCGGCTGGGCAACGTACCACGGTCTGGTCCGCTTCATCCTCGACGCGCCGATGCTCGCCCAGATCTTTGCCACGTTCGGCCTCGCCGTGTTCCTCCGCTCCGGCGCGCAGGCGCTGTGGGGTGCCGATTTCCATCTGGTCAAGGACCCGCTCGTGCAGGGCCGCCTCGCCATCGGCGGCGTGTTCATCGGCGTGCCGCAGGTGGTGGCCAGCGTGGGCGCGCTGCTCTCCTTCGGCGTTCTCTACTGGTTCATCACGCGCACCGAGACGGGGCTGGCGCTCCAGGCGACCGCGCAGGATCGCCAGGCCGCCTCGCTCATGGGCATCGACACACAGCGCATGTTCGCGCTCGGCTGGGCGCTCGGCGGCGCCTGCGTCGGCGTGGCGGGCGCGCTGCTGACAACCTTCTTTTACGTCTTCCCGGACGTCGGCGCGTCGTTCGCCCTGCTCGCCTATGTGGCGGTGGCGCTGGGCGGCTTCGGCAACGTCCCGGCCACGCTGGCCGGCGGCGTCGTGGTCGGGCTGGTGGAGGTCGTGGGCGGCGTGCTGATCGATCCGTCGCTGAAGCTCATCGGGGTCTTCGCGCTCTACCTGATCGTCGTGCTGTGGCGGCCGCAAGGCCTGTTCGGCCGGTTCTGATGTCGCGCGCGAGCGTGGGCCTCGGTATCGCGCTGCTCGGCGCGGCCCTCCTCGTCCCCGTCGTCATCGCCCTGCCCTACCCGCGCGACGTCTTGATTCGCATCTTCCTGTTCGCCACCCTCGCCCAGGCGTGGAACATCCTGGCCGGATACTGCGGGCAGATCTCCCTCGGCCACGCCATCTTCTTCGGCACCGGCGCTTACACTTCCGGCATGTTCGTGGCGAAGGACGTCGCCTCGCCGTGGGTGGCCATGGTGGTCGGCGCCATGCTCGCCGTCGCCCTGTCGCAGCTGATCGGAGCGCCAGTCTTCCGGCTGCGCGGTCACTACTTCGCCATCGCCACCATCGCCGTGGGCGAGATCGTTCACATCCTGGCCGTGAACTGGGAGCTCATCGGGGCCGCGCGCGGGCTGTACATCCCGATCAAGCGGCCCGACAGCCTCGTGAACTTCCAGTTCCACCAGTCGAAGGCCGTGTACTACTACATCGTGCTGGGGCTGCTGGTGCTCGGCCTCGCGATCACGCGGCTCATCGAGCGGTCGCGCCTCGGTTACTACTTCCGCGCCGTGCGCGAGGATCAGGACGCGGCGGCGAGTCTCGGCGTCCGGGTCGCGCGCACCAAGCGCGTGGCCTTCGCCATCTCGGCCGCCCTCACCGCGGCCTGCGGCACGTTCTACGCGCAGTACGTCCTCTTCATCGACCCGGAGTCGGTCTTCCCGCTCTCGCTGTCGATCCTCATCTGTCTCGTCGCCGTGCTGGGCGGCGTCGGCACGCTGTGGGGGCCGCTGCTCGGGGCGGCCGTGCTGATTCCGCTTGGCGAGGTCACCCGCATCTATCTCGGCGGCACCGGCAAGGCGCTCGACCTCGTCATCTATGGCGCGCTGATCATGGTCATCTCGGTCGTCCAGCCCGCCGGCCTCGTGGGCATGCTCCGGCGTCGGCGGCGCGCGGCGTGACCGTGCTGCTCGAGGTCTCCGGCCTCACCAAGCGCTTCGGCGGCCTGGTGGCCAACCGGGAGGTGTCGTTCACGGTCGCGCCCGGCGAGCTGGTCGGCATCATCGGCCCCAACGGCGCGGGCAAGTCGACGCTGTTCGACCTCATCACGGGCTTTCAGCGTCCGGACGCCGGCGTCGTCCGGCTCGACGGCGACGAGATGACCCACCGCCGTCCGGACGAGATCAGCCGCCGCGGCGTGGCGCGCACCTTCCAGAAGCTCCGGCCGTTCGGCGGGATGACCGTCCTCGAGAACGTGATGGTCGGCGCCTTCCAGAAGACGGCGGACGTCCGCGCCGCGCGTGACGTCGCGCGGCGCGCGCTCGCGTCGGTGAATCTCGCCGATCGCGCCGACGCGCACGCCCAGGGGCTGTCCACCGGCCAGCGCAAGCGGCTGGAGCTGGCGCGCGCGCTGGCCACGGGACCGCGCTTGCTGCTCCTCGACGAGGTCACGGGCGGCGTCGATCAGGCCACGATCCCCGGGCTGGTGCGGCTGGTGCGCGACCTCCACGCGGGGGGGCTCGCCCTCGTGGTCATCGAGCACAACATGCGGGTGATCATGGAGATCTCCCAGCGCATCGTTGCCTTACAGCTCGGCCAGGTCATCGCCGACGCGCCGCCCGCGGAGATCGTCCGCGACCGCCGCGTGATCGACGCCTACCTCGGCGAGAGCTGGCGCTGAGCAGGGAGCCGCGCCATCTCTGACAGGCTACCCACGCTCCAAGCCGGCCACGCCCGCCCCGCGACGACAATGCTCGAGGTCCGCGACCTCGAGGTGCTGCTCGGCGACTACCAGGTCCTGTGGGGCGCCCGGCTCGCGGTCGCGCCGGGAGAGATGGTCGCCCTGCTCGGTCCCAACGGCAGCGGCAAGTCCACGCTGATGAACAGCGTGTCGGGGCTGCTGCGGCCGCGCGGCGGCCACATCGTCTTCGAGGGTGTGCCGATCACCGGGCAGCCGGCGCATCGCATCGTCGGGCGGGGCATCAGCCACGTGCTCGAGCGGCGGCGGCTGTTTCCGTATCTCTCCGTCCGCCAGAACGTCTGGCTTGGCGGCTACAACCAGACGGCACGCCACGGCCGCGAGGAGCAATTCGAGCGCGTCACGCGACTCTTTCCGATCATCGGCACACGCGCGGGGCAGGCGGCGCACTCGCTGTCGGGCGGCGAGCAGCAGATGGTCGCCATCGCGCGCGGGCTCATGGCGCGGCCCCGCCTGCTGATGATCGACGAGCCCTTTCTCGGCCTGGCGCCGCGCGTGGTCGAGGAGCTGAGCGCGGCCATCAAACGCGTGAACGCCGACGGCGTGACGGTCCTGTTCATCGAGCAGAACGTCGAGCTGGCCCTGTCCATCGCCTCGCGCGGCTACGTGCTCGAGTCGGGCCGGACCGTGGTGGACGGCGGCTCCGCCGAGCTGCTCCGCTCGCCCGAAGTCCGGAGGATCTTTCTCGGCGGGTAGGGGCGGCCGACCGCAGCGGTCGATGGCGCATGCCCGTGGACCGAAGCGACGGAGAGAGCGAGCGACGTCGAGACGTTCGAGGGCGGCGGCACGCTTGACGGCCACGCCCACGCCGTGGTCTAACGACACACCTGGGAGGGCGGCCGATGAAGCTCAGCGGCGAGCAGCTCGAGAGTCTCTACACGACGATGGTGAAGATCCGCCGATTCGACGAGCGCACGGCGGAGCTGTTC
>Ga0075420_100003872_pt1 | contig 13140 bp, 16 predicted proteins | sample SoiMetdeltSBSDD4_FD_75296 | JGI IMG/M metagenome (GOLD analysis project Ga0075420, IMG submission 75296) | Bulk soil microbial communities from a Populus tree surrounding site in Tennessee, USA - Soil MetaG P. deltoides SBSDD4 | ecosystem: Environmental > Terrestrial > Soil > Tree plantation... | reverse complement strand
GTGTCAGACGAGGAGCTTGCCCGCGTCAACCTCACGTCACACGCGTCCCACGGCGAATGGAACTACACCATCACGCCGCGCCCGCCTGACGATCTGTACACTTTATTTCTGCCCGATTCCTTAGCGTGTGACTCCAAGTGGCCGCTGGCGTGCCTGGAGGAACACATCCCTCAGGTTCCGCGCGGCCTGTCTTCCCTCAGCCTCGATGCGGCGACGCAGGAACAGCCAATCCATCACCGCCCAGAGCGGGCTGGTCATGGAGTAGACGAACTCACGCTCGAAGAAGGTGTCATTCCCTTGAGCGCGGAAGGTGCACATGATGGTACCGCGAGCAGCGCCTGCCACCGTCCCCTCGATCACCCACCTCTCCGGGAATGTCCGCTCAGCCACGGTCCAGAACGCCTGCACGCGCCTCCCGGCGGCCACCAGCAACTCTTCGGTGAACCGCTCACCTTGCCCCACGGAGTGGTCCGTTGCTCCGCTCACTCCTAACGATGTCGGATCCCACTGCGGCGCGTTGGCCGGTGTGCTCACGTAATTGAAGACCGTCTCTGCAGGCGCAGGGATCTGAATTGATGCGTAGGCACGTGCCATCTTCATTCACCTCGCAACAAGCTGCTCAGCGCCCTCCAGCAGGATGAGGCGCCGCCTGGAGTCATCTCCATTGTCAGCCCAGATGCTGAATTGAAGCTGAGGGTGGCCTGAGCGTCTGCTGATCGAGCCGGCCGACCGGCTCCACGACGGCCGGTGGACGTTCTCTGGCGCGCCGTCAGCCCGGGGCCGGCAGGCGGACCCGGGCGGTCGTCCCCCGACCCGGCTCGCTTACGACCGTGATCTCGCCGCGGTGCTGCTGGACGATCCACTGCGCGATCGACAGCCCGAGACCGGTACCGCCGGGATCCCGGGCTCGGGCCGGGTCGGCCCGGTAGAAGCGTTCGAACACCCGGGGGATGTCGTCGGCCGGGATGCCGACGCCGGTATCGGCCACGGTCAGGATTGCCCGGTCGTCCTCACGTGCGAGGCCCACGGTCACGCTGCCCTCGGCGGGGGTGTACTTGAGCGCGTTGTCGAGAAGGATGAGCACGAGCTGCTTCAAGCGATCTTCGTCGCCCTCGACCGTAGACGGCACGAGCTCGGAGACGTCCAGGTGCTGACCGCGTACGAGGAGTCTGGCCGATGAGAGCGTCTCGAGGAGCACGCGATCGAGCTCGACGCGCTGCGTGCGGATCTGACCGCCGGCGTCGGCGCGGGCGAGTACCAGGAGGTCGGCGACCAGCTTGGCCAGGCGATGCGCCTCGCGGCTGGCCTCGGCGATCGCCGTGGCACGCTCCTCACTCGGCATGTCCGGCTGGCGCTCCATGAGGTCGAGATTCGCCTGGATCGCCGTCAGCGGGGCGCGCAGCTCGTGGGAGGCATCCCCGACGAAGCGCTGCTCCGCACGGTAGGCCCGCTCCAGGCTGTCCAGCATCTCGTTAAAGGTCAGCGCGAGCTGGCCGAGCTCGTCCCGGTGGGGCCCGGGCGGTACCCGCCGGCTGAAGCTCCGGGCCCGAGCGATCGCGCCGGCCGTCGCCGTCAGCACCGAGACCGGACGCAGCGCCCCGCCGGCGAGGAGCCAGCTCACGACGAACGTCGCGAGGGCACTCGCGATGGCGATCGTCGCCATCAGCGCCCGGAATCGAGCGATCGAGGCGTCGATCCGCTCGAGCGACGCGGCGACGACGACGATCTGACCGTCCTCCGGAATCGGGAGGACATGCAGCCGCCAGTGCACCCCTGTGTCGTCGACCACCAGGCCGAACGCTCCATGGCGCCCGGCCTCGGGTGCGAAGGCCGGTGCCAATCGGGCGATGGCGTCGAACGGCGGGCCGGACGGGTTGGCGAGCAGCTGCTCGGGGTCGACCGACGGGAAGCCGCCGGCACCCGGAGATTCGGCGATCACGGTGCCATCGGACTCGTAGACCCGAACCAGGACTCCGGTCGAGATCGACATCGCCACGCGCGCGGCGCGCTCCGCCGGCGTCGAAGCCTGCACGTACTCGTCGGCGATGTGCTCGGCGGCGCTCGTCAGGGTGCCGTCAAGGTCATCGTAGTGCGCGCGGCTGTGGATGGCGTAGGCCAGCAGGCACACCAACGCGATGGTGACACCCATGAGTCCGCCGTACCAGAGGGCAAGGCGCAGGCGGAGCGACACGCTACGGCTCGCGAAGGACGTAGCCGGTACCTCGCAAGGTGTGGATCAGCCGCGGCTCACCCCGGGCCTCGAGCTTCTGCCGGAGCTGCTTGACGTACACCTCAAGGATGTTCGCGTTGCCACCGAAGTCGTATCCCCAGACTCGTTCCATCAGGAGCTCGCGGGGCAGGACACGCCGCGGGTGCTCCAGGAGCTGGTGGAGCAGGTCGTACTCCGTGGTGGTGAGCGCGATCTCGCGCTCACCACGATGCGCCAGGCGGGTGCCGGTGTCCAGGCTCAGGTCCATGAAGCGGAGGACGTCCGGCCGGTCGGCCTCCCTACGGCGCAGGAGGACGCGCACCCGCGCGACCAGGACCTCGAAGGTGAACGGCTTGACGACGTAGTCGTCGGCCCCGCGCTCCAGCCCTTGCACCTGGTCGGCCGGGGCGTCCTTCGCTGTGAGCAGCAGCACCGGCAGGTGGGCATCGGCGGCCCGGAGTCGCCGCAACACCTCCAGCCCGTCCATGCCGGGCATCATGACGTCCAGGATCACCAGATCCGGGGCGTGCTCGCGGGCGACGGCGAGCCCCTCGACACCGGAGCTCGCCGTGTCGACGGCGAAACCTTCGTACGACAGGCCGCGCTTGAGCACGCTCGTCACGGACGGATCGTCGTCGATCGCCAGGATCCGCTGCACCTGTGGGTCCCCTCCAGCTACCGCGGCGCTCCGGCCCCGTACGACTCAGCGCCGCCACCGGCTAGCATAGCCGAGTACCGCGCCATGCGATTGGTCCGGCCTGGCCTAATGCCGCATGCCGGGCATGGTGGCAGGCATCGTCGGCTCGGGGGCAGCCGGAGCGCTGGATGGTGCCGCCAACCCCTCGTACTGGATGACCTGGACCAGGCCGCCCGGCTCCACGCCGTCGTTCTCGACGTGGTGCAGCTCGTGGCAGTGGAACAGCCAGGTGCCCGGATTGTCTGCCCGGAACGCGATGTCGTACGTCTCGCCGGCATCCACCGAGAGCGTGTTCATGGTCTGCTGGATCTCTGGGCGGATCGGCTCGCCGTCCTTGGCGATCACGGTGAAATCGCCGCCGTGCAGGTGCATCGGGTGCGCCAGGTTCGAGATATTGATGATTCGCACCCGCACCAGGTCGCCTTCGCGGACGGTCCACGGCTCGTTCGACGGGAACGCCTTCCCGTTGATCGTGAAGTAGTTGTAGGCCATCGACATGCCGTCCATGGCATGGTCGGCACCGCCGCCGCCGAGCAGCGCGTTGGTGTCCCAGGCGGAGAGCATCATCGTGTACTCGCGGTCGAAGCGCGTGGCCGGCGGAGAGACCGGGTCGATGATCAGCGGCGCGTACAGGCCGCGGTCGATCTGCTCCACCGAGTTGTTGTGCGGGTGGTACATGAACGTGCCGGCGTGGCTGGCCTGGAACTCGTAGGTGTAGCTCTGGCCCGGCTCGATCGGCGCCTGGGTCACGCCCGGCACCCCGTCGACGGCGTTCGGGACGTGAAGCCCGTGCCAGTGGATGCTCGTCGACTTCGAGAGCTCGTTCTTCAGGGTCACCCGAAGGGTGTCACCCTCCATGACCCGGATCGTCGGGCCGGGCACCTGGCCGTTGTAGGCGATCGCCGGCACCACGACGCCGGGCGCGATCTCCCACGACGTCTCACTGGCGACCAGCTCGTAGCTGCGCACCTGTCCGGTCGGACTCGTCTTGCCGGCGACGCCGATGTCGTAGCCGGCCGTCGGCGCCTGGGCCCGGGCGGCGCCGACCGACGCGCTGCCCCGCCCGAGGCCGAAGGCAACGGCCGCGACGAGCGCCAGAGTGAGCACGGCCAGGCCGCCACGACCGGCCGCGCGAGCGCTTCTGGGAAGTCTCATGATGCGCCTCTCCATCAGCAGCGGCCGACGGTCAGGCCGCCCAGCTAAAGGTGCGCTCGGCGACGCCGGCGATGTCGCGGATCACCAGGAGGAGCGGACCTGCATCCGGCTGAATGAGTGGCGAGCCGTCGGCAGCCACCGCGGGGAAGCTCAGCGTGCCCTCACGGTGATGTCCGCCGGCCGGCGCCTCCCACGCGAGCGGCGCGATCTCTTCACCAGAGGACGTCCGCAGCACGGCGAGCTGGGCCAGGTCATACCCATCCAGGTTCACCGAATGGGTATCGAGCACGACCTTGAAAGCGATGGCGTCGGCGGCCTCTAGGCGGCTGACCTTGACGGTCACCCCACCGCCTACATTCGTCTGGGGATCGGCCGCCTGTCGCACCACGACGTCCGGGGGCACAGCGAGGGCCGGTCCGGCCGGTCCGATCAGGGCGGCGCTCAGCGCGGCGGCGACCACCGCTCGGACGACCCAGCGTCCGGCGGCCAGTCGGGTGTGTCGGGCATTCATAGCGGGCTCCTTCCCTCCCACCTGCGCGGGCATATTCGTGCTGACCGGAGGGTATCGGCGGGGGCTGAGCGCCACCTGAGTCCGACCTGAGGGGTTCCTGAGGATGGGCCAGCAGGGCGGCGGTTCGGCTCCTCGAGGCTCCCGGTGACGCTGACGCGGTGCGGTGGAGTGGCGGGACGCCCGGCCGTCAGGTCGAGCACGAAGACCGGCCTTCGCGCCGCCACCCCAAGCCAGAGAGGCGGCCCCGGACATCCGAGGTCGCCTCTCTTACGAGTCGGTGTGTCGCTTCGGTGGCTAGCGCTGTGGGCCCTGCCCAGGCCCCATCATGTGGCCGGGTCCGCTCATGTGGCCCGGGCCCATCATTCCCGCGCCCATCATGCCGCCCGACCCCATCGTCATACCGGTGCCCATCATGCCGCCTTGACCCATCATCATGGGGCCGAACTGACCGGAGAACATGGCACCGAGATGGGCCCTCATCTGCGTCTGCATCAGGTCCGCTTGCTCCTGGGTCAGCCGGCCGGCCTGCACCTGGGCTTCCAGCCCCTGCTTGTGTGCCTGCAGCGCGGCGGCCGTCACCGTGTCGAGGTCGACGCCCCGCTCGGCCGCGACCTGCGCAACAGTCTTGCCGGCCGTCTGCGCAGTGTACAGCTCGTCGGTGCTGATGCCGAGCGCCTGCGCGACGGCGTCATGCACGGCGCCCTGCTGGCAGTTCGCGTGCGTGGCGTCGGGCGCCATCGGCATCGTCTGGGCCAGGGTGCCTCCCACCATGCCGAGCGCAAGTGCCGCCGCCAGCAGCCCGGCCGCGAGGAATACCGTGGTTCGATTGCGCATCATCGTGCTCCCTTCATGCTCCTTGCGCGTCGCACGACCGGAGGTGAGCGCGCGGCGCGCAAGCTCGGCCTGGCTGATCTCCCCGCTCCCGAAGCGACCGGCGACGATGGCGAGAGCGTCGTCTCCGACTCGGCGTTCAGGGGAGCCCCACAGGGTCCGCAAGCCCCACATGACGAGGCCCATCGCGGCCAGCCAGAAGGCGATGCCGAGAAGCGCGCCGACGCTGCCTCCTATGCCCCACGATCCGTCGCCGACCATCTGCCCGTCCTCCGTGCCCGGTGGCTTCAGCCAGTCCGTCCACTTTCAGTGTGGGCGGGCGACGTCAAGGCACCATGCGTGGGATGATCAAGATTCGATCAAGCGGCCGAGGCGATCGGCAGCGTGAAGCCGAAGCGCGCTCCGCGGCCCGGACCGTCCGACTCGGCCCAGATCTCGCCGCCCATCGCCTCGACCAGCGCCCTGGCGATCGTGAGGCCGATGCCGCTCCCGCCGAGCGCCCGACTGCGCGACTTCTCAACACGATAGAAGCGATCGAAGACGTGCGGCAGGTGCTCCGAGGGGATGCCGACACCGCTGTCGGACACGATGAGCGCGACCGCCTGATTCCTTCGGCGGACGACGAGCTCGACCGTGCCGGGGGCCGGCGTGTACCGCAGCGCGTTGGTCAACAAGTTGCCGAGCACCTGCTGCGCGCGGTCGCGATCGGCCCGCACCGATGGCAGTCCGGGCGACACGTCGACCGTGAATCGCAGCCCCTTCTCGGCGAACTGCGGCCCCAGGCGATCCGCGGCGTCACGAACGAGTTCCTCGGGCGCGACGGTGTCGGCGTGGATCCGGAGCTGTCGCGCCTCGGCCCGCGAGAGCTGCTGAAGGTCGTCGATCAGGCGACGCAGCCGGCCGGCCTCGTCGTGCAAGAGTGCCCAGAGTGCAGGGTCGGGCTGGATCTGCTCGTCGAGCAGCTCCTCCAGGTATGCCTCGAGCGTGGTCACCGGCGTTCGTAGCTCGTGGGCGACGTCGCCGATCAGCTCGAGGCGTCGCCGCTCGGCCGTCTCCAAAGAGGCTGCCATCTCGTTGAAGCTGGCCGCGAGCTCGCCGAGCTCGTCGTGAGAGTCGGGTGCCACCCGTTCGGCGTAGTGCCCGGCGGCGATCCGTCGGCTTGCGATCGCAAGCCGCTTGACCGGGCCGACGACGCGCGCCGTCACGAACAGGCTGACGCCGAGGGCCGTGACCAGGGCGGCTCCGGTCCCGACGAACAACGCCTCGCGCATCGACGTTCGGAACGTCTCCCCGATGGCTGCATCGAAGGCGCTCCACATCGGACTCGATGGGCCCGCCCCCCCCGGTCCCATCATGCCGCTCATCCCTTGCATCGTCTCGCCGCTCATCATGCGCGCGAAGTGGTGCTCGAAGAACGACGGCGCCGTCAGCTCGGAGACGGCCAGGAGGGTGACCGTGCCGACGCCGACGATGACGAGGTACGAGAGGAACAGCTTGATCCCGAGGGTGTCCCAGCGGCGCCGACGCCACGGCCCGGTCCTCATCGCGCCGACCTCGGCCCGAAGCGGTACCCGACCCCCCGCACCGTCTCGATGAACCGTGGGCTCACGGGATCGTCGCCCAGCTTGCGGCGCAGGTTGGCGACGTGGACGTCCACGACGTGATCGTCGTAGTACTCGTCCCCCCAGACCCGCTCGAGCAACTGCGCCCGCGTGAAGACGCGGCCGGGGTGGCCCGACAGCACCAGCAGGAGCGAGAACTCGCGCGCCGTCAGCGCGAGGAGCTGACCGGCAAGGATCGCCTCGTGTCGGACCTCGTCGATCACCAGATCCCCGAACGCGCGCGGCACCGGCCCGTCGTCCGGTCGTGCCTGCGTCATCTGCGAGAGGCGGGGTCGCCGGAGCAGCGCGCGGATGCGGGCGGCCAGCTCGCGCGGGCTGAACGGCTTGGTCACGTAGTCGTCGGCGCCAACCGACAGCCCCACGATCTTGTCGATCTCCTCGGTGCGCGCCGTCAGCATGACCACGTAGGCATCGGAGAACTGGCGGATCTGTCGACAGACCTCGATCCCATCGAGGTCCGGCAGCATCACGTCGAGCACGATCAAGTCGACCGGGTGCGCGCGGGCCAATCCGAGAGCGGTGAGGCCATCGAATGCTTCCAGCACCGTGTATCCCTCGCGCTCCAGCGTCCCCCGCAGGAGCGTGACGAGGCTCTGCTCATCGTCGACCAGAAGGATCGTAGCCATGTCGCTCTCCGATGATCACGGTAGCCTACCGGTGGCGCACCACACGACTCGACGGCCTGGAGGAGCGCGGACGCCCGTAGCTGTCGTGGACAGCGCGATGTCGCGTGACTCGACCGACGGCGGCGGACGTCTCGTGCCCGCCGCCGTCACATCGGTGGGCAGCCCGGTGACCTCCTAGGCCCGGTGGGCCATCGGCAGGGTGAACAGGTAGATGTTCACCAGGCCGAACAGGATGAGCACCGCGAGCTGCGGGACGAACGCGCGGAGTGGGGTGGTCTGGCCGGGGCTCCCCTGCGCCACCTTGCAGGCCGTGAAGATCGAGCCGCCGATCCCGAGCGCGAGCACCCCGAACTGGAGCGCCTGGATCGTCGGAGAAGGCAGGAGGGCCGAAGAGCCCACGATGGGGGTCCCGAACAGCGCGGCCGTCTTGAAGTAGATGGCCTTGCCCTCGGCGAGCAAGTGGAAGAAGTTGTGGGCCACGGGCCCCGCCAGGTCGAGGGAGATGACCGCGTAGCCGAACCGAGCGAACGTCCGCGCGACGCCCTCGCCTGTCTGGGCGCCGCCGAAGAACGCCGCGGCGTACGTCACCGGGAAGGGGACGGGCGTCACTCGATCTTCGGGACGACCGCCCCGCCCAGGACGGTAGGACCTCGCGTATCCTCAGTGAGGACCCTTGCTCCTTGGGTGGAGGCGGATCATGTCTCGACGTTCTCGCCGTACGCGCTCGCCGTCTCGAGCTCGACCGGTGTTGGTGATCGCTGGCCTGCTGACCCTGGTCCTCGCCGTCGTCGCGTTCTTCTGGCTCCGGCCGACACCGCAGGGTGTCGCCGCAGATCTCGATGCACCCGGCCGCCTGGTCGCGACCGAGGCGACCGTCGATCTAGGCCGCGTCCCGTTCGAGCAGATGGTCGAGGCCCGCTTCACCGTGGCCAACACCGGCGGCGAGGTCGTGCGGCTGACCGGCGCACCGAAGGTGCGGATGCTGGAGGGCTGTTGACCGGCCACACCGGCCGTCGGTTCGACGGCCATCAAGCCCGGTGAGGCCATGGCCCTTCGGTACCCCTTCATCATGCACGCTGGCATGGGCGGCCCACACCGGGTCGAGATCACGCTCCCGACGGATAGTGCCGAGACGCCAACCGTGACGCTCACGCTCCTGGCGGTAGCGGGCTGATGGACAGACGGCGCATGACCAGGCGAGCGGCGGTCGGCGCGCTGCTGGGGTTGGGCGGCGCGGCGGCCTGGGCGACGATGAGTCGGGCCGCGGACCGCTGGGGACGGCTGGCCGCCGCGCAAGCGACGACGCCTCGCTTCCCAGCCTGGGTGTCTCGATCGCCTCGGTCGCGAGACGCCTATACAGCGGCGTACGCCAACCTGGAGCTGATGGCCACGCTCCCGTGTTTCTGCGGCTGCGGCGTGCTGCCGAATCCGCACGCGAGCCTGCGGGAGTGCTTCGTCCGTCCAACCGGCCAGATCGAGCCGCACGCATCCGGGTGCGAAACGTGCCAGGATGAGGCGATCGCCGCCGCCCGGTGGGCCGACGACGGGCTGGGATGGCCGGAGATCCACAGCCGGATCGTAGCCGCGTATTCGGATCGCGGGCCGGGTTCGCCGGGGCACCGCACGTAGGGTCGTCGCGGATCGGCGTTGTCGCCGGTGAGAGTTCGGTCATCGCGCGAGCGGCGATGTGCAGCCACCTGCCGGTCAGCCGATCGTCAGCCCCACCGCCTGCCGGGTAGGACGCCGGGTCCTGCATGGCCCGCCTCTCGACACGAGCACGCTATACCCCGTCGCCAGGTTGATGTCGCACATGCCCTCTTGCCGAGTCGGTAGCAGAAGGTGGGCCCGTGGGTGCACGCTCGTCCCGAGACGTGCAGGCAGCGAGGCGGTCAGGTGCGACCGTCTGTCGGCCCGCTGTCTGCCGATCATCTTGGTCCGGGAAGACTACATCGGCCTGGGGACCGGCGAGTGGCGGCCGGGATGGTGGTCAGGCCACGTCCTCGGCGGCCGGCCCGGGTGTGCTTACGGGGTCGGGGTCGGAGTACGCGGCCGGCAGCCCGTCGAGCCACTCGGCCGGGCGCTCGGGTAGCTCCGAGAGGAGGGGCCGGGGAGAACCCGGCCCCTCCGCAAGTCGGCCGAGAGCCCCGAGACGTCAGTCACCGCCTTCGCGATGAGGCCGATGAGGATCTGCCGTGATGCACTGGTAGAGCTTGTGGGAGTACACCTCGAATCCGAGCATCGCCTCGACGTATGCTCGGGCCCGCTCCACGCCGGTACCGCGCCCGGCCTGCAGCCGCATCATCCGATCGAACCGCTGCTTGACTTCGGATCGGACCGCGTTACAGAGCAGCTCCACCAACTCGTCGGCTGCCCCGGTCTCGATCGCTCGCTCGGCCAGAGGGATCACCGGGCCAACATCCAGGCCAGCGGGCTTCAGCCCGGTGTAGGGTGCGCCCTCGCCGGCCCGATGGACGCGGACCACCGTCTCGAAGAAGTAGCGATCGGCCAGTTCGCGCGTCGGGGCACCGTCGGACCGGCGGACGCGGACGACCTGGGTGAAGGCGTTCCTGACCTCGCCCTCGCCCGGCTCGTGCACGAAGGGCAGGACCAGGTCGACATCGTTGGCTTCGAGGGCCCTCATCGCCGCCTTGACGACCGGCCCATCAAGCGAATCGCAATGGGGTGGCATAGCCAGCCCTCCTTTCGTACTTTCACCCCGCATGCCCTTGCGACATGGGGCACCGTGCGCCCCACGCGTCGGAGGTGTCTTCGCGGGACGGGGCCGCCACCCGCCCTCCGTGACCCCTCGGGCGGGTGGCCCCGCCCCAGATGGAGGCGCTACGGACATGAAGTCGCCGACTGCGCCCGCAGCTGGAGGCCTTCCAATGGCAGCACGGCCTCATGGGAGGCGGCGGCTCCCTGAGCCGCCTGGTGCAGCTGGTAGACATACGTCTCGAACCCGAGCTCCGCCTCGACGCGCTCGCGATGCGCCGCCACGGTCCCTTCGCGGGTCGCGTGCTGGCGGGCTTCTTCGACTGCGTGGTAGCGCCGGGACAGCTCGGTCTGGACCGCCCTCGTCAGCACGGCCGTGACCTCGTGCAGGTCACCCGTCTCCAGCGCCTCCTCGGCTGCGGCCAGTGCCGGGTCCCGGTCGGCGACCTCCTTCAGCCCCGTGAACGCCGCGCCCTCGCCGGCCCGATGGAGCCGCACGGCGGTCTCGAAGAACCAGCGCTCCGCCACTTGCTGCGCCTCGCCACCGACCTGCCGCACCGCCAGCGTCCGCTGGAAGGCGGTGGCGAGCTCGGCCTCGGCCTCGGGCTTGACGTAGGGCAGGATCAGGTTCGCATCGCCGGCCGCGAGGGACTGGCGGGCGGCGGCCACCACCGGCCCGCTGATCGAGTCGCAGTGCGCCTCGGCTGGGCTGGACCAGGTCGTGGCGATGGCGCCGCTTGCAAGCGCAAGGACGAGCACCAGCGCCCAGCGTCGCCCTCGGCGTGCCCACTTCATCGCTGGCTGATTCATAGCCGACCTCCTCACGAACTCGTTCGAGTCCTCAACGCCTGTCCACGTCCTATGAGCCGCTCGGTCGGCGCCGCGTGCCTGGCTGTTGCATCCGTCGCCTCGAACACCTCACGCGACGCCTTCGGGCAACGCCAGAGCAGGCCAATCTACCGCAAGTGTCGCCACAGATGGTTGCCGACGGGGTTGCCGGAGGTAAACGGAGCAATTCCAGATGCCCGCTTGGCAAGACTCGTTCGTGCGTGTCGAGCGTTCCCTCGGCTCGGGGCCCGGCGCATGCTCTCTCGGCACCAGGCTGTCGAACCCGGGTCGGACGTTCCCGGCGAGTTCAGAACGCGACGCCGGCTCAGGCGACGGCCGGCAGCCGGCGCACTCGCAACTTGCGGGCGACGGCGAGCGCGTGCCGGCAGGGCCGGGCATGACGGGACGGACACGTGTCCCCTGGTTGTCGGGTGCAGTGTCACTCACGATCGGCCTGGTTTCGGCCCAGACTGAGAGCAGGTCGGCACAGAGAAGCCGACGCGCGGGAAGGCTGGACCCCGAGGGAGGGAATCATGGCAGGCCCGATGAGCACCACGGATGTCGCGAGCGGCGAGAGCGACCCGGGCGTCGATCGGCACGCGGCTCAGCTTCGGACGTATTGCCTCGAGCGACTCCACCGGCTCATGGCGTTGGGAGCGGTGGGGCAGCTCGCGCCGGCCCAGCGACGGCTCGTGAACCACGCGCTCTATTCGACGTACCGGGACTGCGCCAGCCTCGGCTCTCCCGGCGAGGCCGGGGGGATCATCGGGCTCCCGCCGCAACTTCCGCGTCGTCAGGCGCGCGGTGCCGTCCACGGCACAGGTGGGTCGCCATAGACAGCCGATGAGCCATCACCACCTCATGGACAGGCGGCCCGGCGCGGCCCTGCCTGCGCGCGCCCGAGCCGGCCGGGCCAGGCCAGACCCGGTACTGGCGCCGACCGGCCCTGGGCACGATCGGGCCGCTTGAGCGGGAGGAGGTGATGTCTGCGCTCGAACGGGTAGGCGAAGACGGCTCCATGAAGGACGGCGTGCCCTGCTACAGTCGCGCGATCCTGGAGGACGGGCACCCTGCCATCGTCATCGCTGCGACGGGCAAGCGCCTGTGGGTGCGCTTCTACCGCGACGCTCGCGAGCAGCGGTGCACCAGTCACGAGGAGGCGCGCGAACTGGTCGACGCCCTGAATGACGGTGGTGGAGGCCGATGACTGCTGGGAAGGGCACGTCCGGCCGGCATCATAGAGCGGCTCGGGTCGATGTCCTGGGGTATTGCCGTCCGGGTTCGATCTCTTGTTGAACGGGTCGTCCCCCAGCGGGTCGGCCACGGCTGATACGACGCCGAGATCACCAGGACGGCGCTCGGCCGGGCGCTCGGGCAGCTCCGCGAGGCCGTGGTGGCGCGGCGATCGTAGGCGATCCCGGCAGCGACATCGCCACCGGGGTCGCGCCGCAGTCCCTCTACCGCCACCGGGTGGGGAGGATGGGCTCGGTCTCGTGGACCGCCGACGCGGGGCGAACACCGCAGAAATCCTCGCGGCACCATGATCGGTGGTGACACTCCCCGTAGATGTAGGCGTCGCACGTCCGACACTGCCAGCCTTCGCAGTGCATGTCGTCCTGCCACTCGCTGCCGACGTCGAGCTGGGGATGGCTGCAGCTCATCATGGCCTCCCCGGCCTCCTCGCCCCAGTATAGACGCCTGCGTTCGGGGGTCCGTGCCGCGAATCACAAACCGCCTCACGCGCCGGCCTGCCAGCCCCACCGGGTCGGCTCGGCGTGTCGGGTATGTCGGCCCTCGGCGGGATCAGCGTCGGATGCGGCGTCGCCTCAACGCCTCGACCACGATGGCCAGCCCGAGGCCGACCGCGACGGCAACGAGGGTCATAAACTTGGGAATGTTGCGGGGTGGCACGGCAGCCTACCTTTCGCCCCTTCAGCGTCCCCGCCGGT
>Ga0075420_100003869_pt1 | contig 13141 bp, 10 predicted proteins | sample SoiMetdeltSBSDD4_FD_75296 | JGI IMG/M metagenome (GOLD analysis project Ga0075420, IMG submission 75296) | Bulk soil microbial communities from a Populus tree surrounding site in Tennessee, USA - Soil MetaG P. deltoides SBSDD4 | ecosystem: Environmental > Terrestrial > Soil > Tree plantation... | reverse complement strand
TGGTGGTACCCGGTCAGCAGCGCCGAGCTGGTGGACGGCGGGTACCGGCTGCGGGGGCGCAAGAGCTTCTTCACCGGCTATCCGGCGGCCACGCTGCTGTTCCTGTCCGCGTCCCGGGCCGACCGGCACGGCGCGGCGGTGCCGATCGGCTTCCTCGTCCCCCGGCCGGAGCGCGGCATCGAGGTGACCGCGCTGTGGGACGCGGCCGGGATGCGCGCCACCGGCAGCCACTCGCTCCTGGTGGACGACCTCTTCGTGGAGACCCGGTACCGCATCGGGGAAGAGGGCGACCTGCCGATGATCTTCCTGAACGGTGTCCACTGGGCCTGGTGCAGCTTCGCCTCCGTCTTCGTGGGCATCGCGCGCGGCGCCTTCGAGCTGGCGACCCGCGGCCAGCGGGAGCGCCGGATGCACGTCATGGACCGGTCCCTGGCCCACCTGCCCGGGGTCCAGTTCAAGGTCGCCGAGATGGCGACCAAGCTGGCGGCGGCGGAGGCGCACCTGTCGGCGGCGGTCAACGGGCCGCACGACACCGACGGCGACCCGCTGGGCCACTACATCGAGATGAGCCTGATGAAGGTCACCGTGTGCCGGCTGGCCCACGAGATCGTCACGCTCGCCGTACAGACCCAGGGCGGGTCGAGCCTCGCCTCGGCCAACCCGTTGCAGCGGATGTACCGGGACGTCGTGGCCGGCCTGCTGATCCCGCCCGCCGCCGACGTGGTCATGGAGTGGGCCGGCAAGCAGGCGCTCGGGGTGGCGGTCTTCGACGAGCCCCGATGGGGCGGCTGAGATGGGCCGCCCAGGGCTCGCGGCGGGGGCGGTCTCCACGTTCACCCGGCTGCGCGCGCTGGTCCGCCTGAACCCGGGCGGGGTGCTGGACGCGGTTGGGCGGGCGTACCAGGACCGGCCCCTGCTCTTTCCCGACGAGCCGCTGGACTACCCCGGGTACGGCACGGCCAGCCTCACCGGAGGGCAGCTGCGCTCGCTCGGGCACCGCCTGGCCCACGCGCTACAGGGCCTGGGCGTACGGCCCAACACCCGGGTGGTGATCGCGCAGCGCAACCATCCGGTCTACCTGCTGCACATGCACGCCGTGATCCTCGCCGGTGGCATCCCGGTCAGCGTGAACGCGGCCACCGGCGCGCAGTTCCTGGCCGACGTCACCGAGCACACGGGCGCCGCGCTGGTCCTCACCGACCCGGCCACCATCTCGCGGGCCACCGCCTCGCCGGCCGGCCAGGCACCGCTGCGCCGGCTGCTCCAGCGGGGGGTCACGCTGTGCGTGGCCTCCGGCGCCGACCGGATGGCGGTCCCGGTCACCGAGCTGGCCCCGCTCGTCGCCGCCGCGCCGGACACGTCGGTGCCGGCCCGGCGGGTGGCCAGCGACACGGTTGTGGCCATGTTCCACACCTCGGGCACGACCGGCACGCCCAAGCTCTGCGTCTGGAACGGGGCCAACAGCCGGCGGATCTGGAAGATCATGATGGCCACGCTGCCGGCCGGCGCCCGTACCCGGCTGCTCGTGGCCGTGCCCTTCTCCCACGCCCTGTTCTTCGCCCTCGGCACCGGCGTCCTGCTGTGCGGCGCCCGGCTGCACGCGCAGTCCGACCTCGAGCCGGAACGGCTCCTGCACAACATCGCCCGGCACCGCGCCACCAGTGTGTTCGCCTTCCCGCACCTGTACATGCGGGCGGTGGCGGGCGACCTGGACAGCCACGACCTCAGCTCGGTCAAGATCTGGGCGACCGGGGCGGACAAGGCCCACGCCGCACACATCGCGCAGCTGACCCGCCGCGGTGGGCTCCGCCTGGCCCCGTGGCTGCCGCGCGGCTCGCTCTTCCTCGACTCGTACGGCTCGACGGAGATCGGCGCCGGCGGGATCATGCAGCTCTGGCCGCCCGGTTCGACGCCGCAGCCATGCCTGCAAGGCACCCCGATGCCGACCCAGTTCGCCTACCGCATCGTCGACGAGGCGTGGCGCGACGTGCCGGCCGGCACGGAGGGACGGATCCTGGTCCGCAGCACCACCGCGTTCGCCGGCTACTGGAACAACCACGACCGGTGGGTGGCCAGCCGGGTCGACGGCTGGTGGTGGGCCGGGGACGTCGGCTGCCGGGACCGTCGCGGCCGGCTGCTGTTCCTGGACCGGGAGGCCGACTCGGTCCACACCGCCTACGGGGTGCTGCGGACCCTGCCCGTCGAGGAGCGGCTCCTGGCGCATCCCCAGGTGATGGAGGCGGCCGTCTTCCAGGCGGGCCGGGACCCCGACGGCCTGGGTCACGCGGTCGCGCTGGTGGCGCCGCGCGGTGCGCTGAAAGCGGCCGACCTGGACGCGTCCGGGCTGGACCGGGGCCGGCTCGCCGAGGAGCTGCGGGAGTGGGCCAACACCGGCCGGTCCGGGCCGCCGCTAGCGGCGGTGCGCGTGGTCGGGCTGGACGAGATCCCGTTCGGGGTCACCGGCAAGGTGCTCAAGACCCGCCTGCGCGAGGCGTACGCCGCCGGCCCGCCCGCCTTCCACCAATACGACCGAGCAACGGGAGTACCCGGATGACAGTCACCGCACTGCCGTCGGCGGCGGCGCGTACCGAACAGTGGCAGTGCCTGCGCGAGCGCGCCCAGGATCTGGCGGCCACGTTCGAGGCGCGCGGCGCCGACGGCTACGAGACCGGCCGGTTCGTCGCCGACAACATCCGGGACCTGACGGCCGCCGGCATCACGGCCATGAACGTGCCGGCGGACCTGGGCGGGTTCGACGGCTCCCTGGCGGAGACCGTCGAGATCATCAAGACGGTCGCGACGGGCTGCGGCTCGACCGCGTTCACCCTGGCGATCCACCTCATCCTCACCGGGAGCCTGCGCCAGGACATCGACGCGAAGGTGCGGGAGCGGCTGTACACCGCAGTGCGCGACGGCGCCTTCGTCATCGGCCCCTTCACCGACGAGGGCTCCGGCAGCAACTGGGCGATGCCCTCCACAGTGGCCCGCCGGGTCGACGACGGGTTCGTCCTGGAGGGCGTCAAGCACTTCAGCACCGGGTTCGACGCGGCCACCCACCTGGTGCTCACCGCCGGCCTCACCGACGAGCACCTGGAGCCGCCGTTCAACCTCGCCGTGTTCCTGGTGGACAAGCCGACCGACGGCAGCGTCGCGGTGGCCCGGCCGTGGGCCGGCTTCGCGATGCCGATGACCGGGTCCCACTCGCTGCGCATCGCCGACCTGGCCGTCAGCGCCGACGACATGCTGTTCCCCGAGGGGCTGACCCCGCTGTTCTTCATGTCCCGCCAGCAGTGGGGGCACTACGGGTTCTCCGCGGTCTTCCTGGGCCTGGCCGAGCGGGCGTACACGCTGGCCGTCGAGGCGACCCGCGGGCGGCGCAACACCGCGGTCAAGGACCTGCGCCTGATGCCGGGCGTGCAGTTCGCGGTCGCCCAGATGCGCAGCGCGCTCGGCACGATGAACGCCCTGCTGACCGAGTACGCCGAGCGCCACATCGACCCGGGGGAGGACCTGACCCGGTTCGTGGCCGACACCTGCGTGCCGAAGTACTTCGTGACCAACGAGGCGGTGCGCGTGGTGACGCTCGCCATGCAGGTCGTGGGCGGTTCCGCGATCCGCGAACGGGGCCGGCTGAGCCAGATCTGGCGGGACGTGACCGCCGGACCGCTCCTGCCGTTCACCAACGACCTGGCCCGGGAGTTCATCGGCAAGGCGGCACTCGGCATCGACCCGATCGCGACCCCGAGGTGGCTCTAGATGGTAGACCGGCTGCGCCCGCTGGACGAGGCGAGCACCCGCATCGACAACAACTTCTACGACGAGGTCGGCGACGCCTGGTGGGACGAGACCGGGATGTTCTGCGGCCTGCATGAGATGAACCCGGTCCGGGTCGACTACTTCGACCAGGCGTTCACCAGCCGCCTCGCGCCCCAGTCCCGCGGCGACGTCCAGGTGCTGGACATCGGCTGCGGCGGCGGGCTGGTCTCCGAGCCCCTGGCCCGCCGGGGGTACCGGGTGCGCGGGGTCGACCTCAACGCCGGGGCCATCGCCGCCGCCCGCCGGCACGCGCAGGCCGCCGGGGTCGACGTCGACTACCGGGTCGGCTCAGCGTACGAGCTGCCCGCCGGCGACGGCGAGATCGACGGGATCGTCATCTCCGACGTCCTGGAGCACCTGCACGACCTGGACACCGCGGTCGGCGAGATGGCCCGGGTGATGCGCCCCGGCGGGGTGCTCGCCTTCGACACGATCAACCGCACCGTCAAGAGCTACCTCATCATGCTGCTGATCGCCGAGTGGGTGCTGCGGATCAACCGCCGGGGCACCCACGCGTGGCGGCTGTTCATCAAGCCGGCCGAGCTCGACACCATCCTGGCGCGGCACGGCTTCACCCTGGTCGAGACGGCCGGCCTCAGCCCGGCCCGCCCGGTCCCCGCCGCCATCGTCAGCTACCTGCGCTCGCGCCGGCTCGGCGGCTACCGGCTCAGCGCGGACCAGGCGGGCAGCTATATCGGGTTCGCCGTCAAGAGCGACCCGGCGACCCGCCGGCACGACCCCTCAACCACTGCGGAGGAGCGTTCATGACCTGGGTCGGATCAGAGACCAGAGCGAGCACCGAGATCCGCGCCGACGTGGACACGGTACGCAAGTTCCTGCTCGACGTGCCCGGATGCGGCCGGCTGATGCCCTCGGTGTGCAGCCTCGAGCCGGTCGGCGACGACCTCTACCACTACCGGCTGGAGGAGTTCTCCAACGGCGCGGTCAGCCTGGCCCCGGAGTACGTGGCCCGGTTCGACGTCTCCGACCCGGCCGAGATCCGCTGGGAGCCGCATGGCGAGCACAACTTCAAGTCCTGGGGCGTGTTCCGTACGACCCCCGGAGTGGGGCCGGACGAGACCGTGCTGGAGATCGACACCCGCGCCGAGGCGGACCTTCCGGTGCCCGCCGTCATGGTGCCGCTGGTCCGGCCGTTCGCCAGCCGGTCGAGCAACGAGGTGACCACCGGGTTCCTGCGCAACATCAAGAACGCCCTGGAGTCCGACCTCGGACGGGGCTGACGATGCCGGCCCGCATGCTCGCCCTCGGCACGGCGGCGCCGGCGGCCGTCGTGCCGCAGGGCGAGCTCTTCGAGCAGTTCTACCGGGACATCTACGACGAGGTCCCCAGCGCCAAGGACCTGTTCGCCAACACCCAGGTCAGCCAGCGCTACATGGCCTGGGACCCGCGGCTGGCCTTTGCCGAGGGGTTCCCGGGCCTGCGCGAGCGGATGGACGCCTGGGAGGAGAACGTGCTGGAGCTGGGGCGCCGCTGCCTGACCCAGGTTCTCGCCGGGGTCGAGCCGGACTCGGTCGGCACGTTCGCGATGGCCAGCTGCACCGGGTACGCCGGCCCGACGCCGGAGATGCTGCTGGCCAAGGAGTTCGGGCTGCCCAGCCACCTGCGCCGCACCTTCGTCGGGCACATGGGCTGCTACGCCGCCTTCAACGCGCTGAAGGTCGCCCTGGACGCGCTCGCCGCCCGCCCGGACGAGCACGCCCTGGTGCTGTGCGCCGAGGTGTGCTCGGTGCACGTGCGGCCGGAGGCCACCGCCGAGCAGGCCGTGGTGCACGCGCTCTTCGGCGACGCCGCGGCGGCCGTGCTGCTCAGCTCCGGTGCCGGCGGCGGGCCGCAGCTGCTGCGCACCCACACCGCCACGCACTACCCCACCTCGGAGGCGATGACCTGGCGGGTCGAGGACGACGCGTTCCGGATGACCCTGTCGCCGTACGTCCCCGTGTACCTGGCCGAGACCATCCGCCCGTTCGTCAAGGAGCTGCTCGACCCGGCAGGGCTCGACGTGCCCGACGTCCGCTACTGGGGCATCCACCCGGGCGGACCGAAGATCATCGAGTTCGTCGGGGAGCGGCTCGACCTGCCCGAGGCGGCGCTGGAGCCGTCCCGCGCCGTGCTCGCCGAGTACGGCAACTGCTCATCAGTGACGGTCCTGCTGATCCTCGACCGCATCATCCGCCAGCACCAGCCGTCCCGAGGTGAGCACGCCGTGCTGATGGCCTTCGGGCCCGGGCTGACCCTGGAGTCGGCGCTGGTCCGGTTCTGAAGGGCGCAGGTCCTACGGCTTTGACCGCACGTCCCACGGCCCCGGCGGTACCTCGTCGGTTCCGACCGCATGTCGTTATGCCGCATGTCGTTATGTCGTTGGAGGACCCATGGACACCGGCCTCACCCCGAGCGCCGAGACCCCCGAGCTGCACAAGGCGATAGAGGGGCACTACGACGGGCTGATCCAGCTGTACGAGGACCTGTGGGGGGAGCACATCCACCACGGGTACTGGGAGCCTGGCCAGGCCGGCACCGACCGGCACCTCGCGCAGGTGCGTACGGTGGACCGCCTGGTGGAGTTCGCCGGCGTGCCCGCCGGCAGCCGGGTGCTCGACGCGGGGTGCGGTGTGGGTGCCTCGGCCGTGTACCTGGCCCAGCAGCTGGGCTGCGAGGTCGAGGGCATCACCCTCAGCCGGGAGCAGGTGCTGCGGGCCGAGCAGAAGGCGGCCGAGGCCGGGGTGACCGGGCAGACCCGCTTCCGCCAGCTGGACGCGATGGCCACTGGCTACCCGGACGGCTCGTTCGACGCGGTCTGGGCGCTGGAGAGCTGCGAGCTGATGCCGGACAAGCGAGCCTTCCTCAGCGAGTGCCACCGGGTGCTGCGGCCGGGCGGGGTGCTGGCGGTGGCCACCTGGTGCGCCCGCGACGACCAGCTCACCGAGAGCGAGGTGCGGCTGCTGCGCCGCATCTACCGCGACTTCGTCGTCTCGCACGTGCTGCCGCTCGACGACTACGAGAAGATGTGCTGGCAGCTGGGGTATGGCGAGGTCCGGGCCGAGGAGTGGACCGACCGGGTCCGCGACACCTGGAAGCTGAGCACCGACATCGTCCGGCCGTTCGTCCGGGACCCGTCCTACGTCTGGAAGCTCATCCGCGCCAAGGGCGTGGACATCTTCCGGTTCCTCAACTCGGTTCCGCTGATGAAGCAGGCGTACGACCGTGGCGTCATGCGCTACGGCGTCTTCCGCGCGACCAAGCCCGCCAAGGAGGCACTGTCGTGACCGTCTCCGTGTCACCCCTGAGGTCCGGGTCACCCGTGAGGTCCGTCTCGCCGGTGGAGGAGGTGGTGGCCGACCTGCTCACGCAGGAGTGGGTGGTCGACCTGTTCACCGAGCTGTCGGCGCGGCAGGCCACCTCGCAGCAGCTGGTCGACCGGCTGCGCCACCGGGACGTCTCCAACCACGTGTTCTGGCCGTTCCACGCGCCGCAGTTCCCGCTCGCCGTGACCTCGGCCAAGGGCTGCCGCATCACCGACGCGGACGGGGCGTCCTATCTGGACTGCCACCTCGGCTTCGGGGCGCAGGCCCTGCACGGGCACAGCCCCGAGCCGGTGGTGGACTTCGTCCGCGAGCGGATGGGCAACGGGTCTGGCAACGGCTACTTCCACCCGGTCGAGCTGGACTTCGTCGAGCTGCTGCACGACCTGGTGCCGCACTGCGAGAAGTGGGCGTTCCTCAACTCCGGCACGGACGCGACCCAGGCCGCGATCCGGCTGGCCCGGGCCCGTACCGGCCGGCGGATGGTGGCGAAGTTCGAAGGGGCGCTGCACGGTGTGCACGACATCGCCGCGCACAACACCGCCTTCTGGTACCACGGCCAGCCGGCGACGCCCTTCCCCGAGGTAGGGCCGGACGGCATCGCGCCGGACGCGGCGCTGGCCGGCGTACTCACCGCCAGCCCGCGGGACCTGCTCGTGCTCCCGCACGACCCGGTCGTCGCGGCCAACCTGATCGAGCGGCACCGCCATGAGCTGGCCTGCGTGCTCGCCGAGCCGGTGTCGTCCGCGTTCCCGTACCCCGAGGTCGGTATCCCGCTGGTGCAGCGGGTGGCGGACGCGTGCCGGCGGGTCCGGGTGCCGTTCATCCTGGACGAGGTGCTGACCGGGTTCCGCTACGGCATCGGCGGTGCCGCCGCGGCCTTCGACATCCCGGCCGACCTCTACTGCTACGGCAAGGTGATCAGCGGCCTGGGGCTGCCGCTGTCGGCGGTCGCCGGCCGGGCAGACTTCATGGACACCATGCAGACGACCGGGGTCGCCCTGACCGACGTCGGGGCCAAGACCTGCGTGCACACCACCCACGCCGGCAACTACCTGGCCCTGTGCGCCGGGTACGCCAGCGTCCGCCTGCTCGCCGAGCAGGGTCCGGCGTACTACGAGCGGACCCGGGCCAACGTGGCGTGGCTGCGGGAGCACCTGGCGGAGCTCCGGGCCCAGCACGGCATCCCGCTGCGCCTGCTCGGCTTCGGTGACTTCATCGGCTCGTTCGCCTTTGTCGCCGACGAGAGCTACCCCAGCTACCGCGAGTTCGCGGCGGCCGTCAACCCGGTGGGCCTGCTCATGCTGACGCTGATGCTGCGCAAGCGCGGGATCTTCTGCTTCAGCCTGCCGATGCTGTTCACCGGCGGCGCGCACGAGCGGGCCGACCTGGCCCAGGTGCTCGATGCGGTGACCGACAGCGCACTGGAGCTGCAGCGGCACGGCTTCCCCTTCGTCCTGCCGTCATGAGCACCGCCGGACGGGATGACCGGGCGGTGCACCCAGCGCGCGCCGCCTGGCGCCCGACCGACCAGAAGGCCACCATCAGCGCGGCGCCGACACTCGGCGCCGCGCTGGTGCGGTGGGCGGCGGACCGGCCCGCAGATCCGGCGTTCTGCATCTACGACATGGCCGGCGGCCAGACCGAGCTGACAGTGGGTGAGCTGTGCGAGCGGGCGGCCGTGGCGGCGGCCGGCATCGCCGGCCACGGGGTCGGCCCCGGCGACCGGGTGGCGGTCAGCCTGGACACCGGCGTCGATCTGGTCACGACGCTGTTCGGCGCCGCCCTGCTCGGTGCGGTGCCGGTGCTGATCGAGCCCCCGATGACCGAGGGCCGGGCCCGGGTCTGGGGCGAGCGGGTCGGCGGAGCACTGCGCCGCATCCGCCCCCGCCTGCTCGTCGCGGATGAGGCGGCCCGCGGCTTTGCCGAGCCCGTCGCGGGCGGGGTGCGGCTGGTCGCGCCGCCCGGCGCCGGAAGCCCGTCCGGTGGCGTTGCGGGGTTGATGGACGCTCCGTCGGTGGCCGTTCCCGAACTGCCCGACGCCCCGTTGGCAGCCGTTTCCGAGCCCCCCGCCGACCCGGATGGCCTGGCGTTCCTCCAGCTGACCTCGGGCACGGTCGGGCACGCCAAGGTGGCCTGCCTGACCCACCGCGCGCTGTCCGCCAACGCGGCCGCCATCGCCGCGCGTACCCCGTACCTGGCTAATGACCTGATGGTCAGCTGGCTTCCGCTGCATCATGACATGGGCCTGGTGGGCGCGACGCTCGCGCCGTTCCTGCACCGCATCCCGGTTGTCCTGCTGCCGCCGCTGGCCTTCCTGCTGCGACCGGAGCGGTGGCTGTGGGCGGTGCACCGGTTCCGCGGCAACCTGTCACCGGCGCCCAACTTCGCCTACCAGCTGTGTGCCCTGAAGGCTGCGGACGCGGCCCTCGACGGCCTCGACCTGAGCTCGTGGCGGGCCACCTACAACGGTGCCGAGGTGGTCAACGAGGGCACCGTGCGCCTATGGCAGCAGCGGTTCGGCCGGTACGGGCTGCGCCCCGAGAGCATGCGCCCGGCGTACGGCCTGGCCGAGGTCGGGGTCGCCGCGACGCTGACCGTGCCGGGGGCCGGCTGCCGGGTGGAGCACGTCGACCGGGACGAGCTGGCGGCGACCGGGCGGGTGGTACCGGCCACCCCGGGCGCGGCGCAGGCCCGGCCGCTGGTGTCCGTGGGCCCGCCACTGCCCGGGTACGACATCGCGGTGCGTGATGACGACGGGCACCCGGTGCCCGACCGGGTGCAGGGCCGGGTGATGGTGCGTGGGCCGTCGATGATGACCGGTTACTTCGAGGATCCGGCCGCCACCGGCACGGCCCTGGTCGATGGCTGGCTGGAAACAGGCGACCTGGGGTTCCTCGCCGATGGGGAGCTGTTCGTCACCGGCCGGGCCAAGGACCTGCTCATCGTGGCGGGGCGCAACTTCCAGCCGTACCCGGCCGAGACCGCGGTCGCCGGGGTGGCTGGCGTACGCCCCGGCGGGGTGGCGGTGGTAGGGGTGCCCGACCCGGGCCGCGGTACCGATGCGGTGGTCGCGGTCGTCGAGTCCGCGCTGGCCACGCAGCCGCAGCGGGGCGCGGCGCTGTCCGACGCGGTCGCCCGCGCGGTAACCGACGAGCTGGGCGTACGGCCGCACCGGGTCGTCGTGGTACGCCCCGGCAGCCTGCCCCGCACGTCCAGCGGCAAGCTGCGGCGCGGTCGCATCGCGGACGACCTAGCCGCGGGCAGGCTGACCGGGTACGAGGCACCGCCGGTGGCGAGCCGCTGATGGGCGAGGTTGTCGACGTTGCGGTGGTCGGCGGTGGCCTCGCCGGACTGACCGTCGCCGGCCTGCTCGCCGGCTCCGGGCACCGGGTGACCGTGCTGGAGGCGGCCGGGGAGCTGGGCGGCCGGGGCCGCAGCACCGAGCATGACGGGTACCGGATGAACCTCGGCCCCCGGGCGCTCTACCGCGGCCCACTGCGGGCCGCGCTGCGCCGGCTCGGCGTGCCCGCACCGGGCGCGCCGCCGCCCCTGGGCCAGGCGATGGCGCTGTTCGGCGGGGTGCCGTACCGCGGGTTCATCACCGTTCCTGGCCTGCTCACCACGGGTTTCCTGAGCCTGCGCGAGCGCTCGGCCATGGCCCGCCTGTTCGCGGTGGTGCGCCGCAACCCGCGGCTGGCGGGGATGACGGCGGCCGAGTGGCTCGCCGGCGTGCTGCCGACCGAACGGGCCCGGCTCGCCGCCGCGTCGCTGGTCCGCATCGCCGCCTACCTGGACAGCCCGGAGCGGGCCAGCGCGGACATGGTGGCCGAGCACCTGGCCACCGCCAGGTTCGGGGTGCGTTACGTGCACGGCGGCTGGCAGACGCTGGTGGACGGCCTGGCTACGGTGGCCGTCCGCCGGGGTGTCCAGATCACCACCGGAGCCCGGGTGACCGGGGTGTACGGCGACGCCAGCCCGTACACGGTGGCCACCGCCGACGGCCGGCAGCTGGTGGCCCGTGCGGTGGTGGTCGCGGGGCTGCCGCCGGCACGGGCGCTGGACCTGGCCGAGCGGCCGGAGCTCGCCGCAGGCCTCGGTCCCTCGCTGCACGCCGCCTGCCTGGACGTGGCGCTGCGCCGGCTGCCAGATCCCCGCCGGCCCTTTCTCTACGGTGTCGACCGGCCGGTCTACCTCGTGGTGCACTCGGCGCGTGCCCGGTTCGGCGCTGGCGCGGGCGCCGTTATCCACCTGCTCCGCTACGGCGGCGCCGCCCCGCCCGCGACTGCCAGGCCCGCGACTGCCGGGCCCGCCCCGGCCGCGGGCGGGCCCGCCGGCGGGTCCTCAGGACCCGCCTCGCCGTCCTCCGCCCCTGTTTCAGGAGCGCCTGTGGCTCGGTCCGGGCCTGCTGCGGAAGCTCCTGCGGTCCGGTCCGGGCCTGCTGCGGGAGTTTCTGCGGTCCGGTCTGGGCCTGCTGCGGGAGTTTCTGCGGTCCAGTCTGGGCCTGCGGAGACCCGTGCCGAGATGGAAGGGCTGCTCGACGCACACCAGCCAGGTTGGCGGGCGGAGCTGCTGCACGCGCGGTTCCTGCCGCGGATAACGGTGACCAACGCGGTGCCGGTGCCCGGTCGGGGGCTCAACGGCAGGCCGGGGGTGAGCGTGCCCGGCCGGCCCGGCGTCTTCCTGGCCGGAGACTGGGTAGGTCCAGAGGGGTTCCTCGTCGAGGCGGTGGGCGCGAGCGCGCAACAGGCCGCAACCGCAGTACACAGGTTCCTCGCAGCAGCCGGCGGACGGGCCGCCACGACGGCGCAGCACCTCGGCTGACGCTAACGGGCGGGACGCTCGGCCCGCCAACGTTTGGTGTGCCGCTGTGGTGGGTGGCGTCGTTTGCGGCAGGTCACTGCCATCGCCCGACACGCTCGGAGGAACCGTCAAGGCCTGTGGACTGGCGAGCTCTCGGGCGGTCGCCTGTTACTTCGGGTCGTCGGTCTGCCAGGGCTGCAGGAACTGTTCGGGCCGCAGGGTCCATGCGTTGATGACAGCGGTGAGCTGGTCTTCGCCGGTAACGGTCGTGGCTTTGACGAGGACTGCGCCGATGTCGTGGTCGAAGCCGTCGATCCGGTCGGCGCCGTGTTGCCCCAGTGCTCCAGCGTGAAGCTGCGATCGCGGTCGGAGCGGCTTCCAGCCCTGCCGTTGCGCGTCGGCATCAGCGGCGGTCGTACCAGGGCGGATGTCGACGAATGCGCGCCTGCCCGGCCCGGCGCCGGGAACCTCCGTGACCAGGCGCCGGCCGTGACGCAGCGCGGTGAGCTTGTCGGTGGGCCAGCGCGGCTGTCTGACGTCGTCGCTCATGCTATGGCCTGCTCTGCGGGGCGTCCGACGAGATGGCCATTGACGAACGTGGCGTCAGCGCAGACCGGGCGGGGAGCGCATGCCGCGTCGCTGCCCGTCCTCGGCGACTACAGTCAGCACAGGCCGTGCCTCCTTGGGTATGGCTCCACGCTCGGACCGGATGATCCGGCATGTGGCCTGCCGCGACCGCCCGTGATGGGTCGGCTCCCCGACTACGGTGAGGACGCTGCTGCGCCGCCACGCAGGTTCACGGCCGCCACGGCAGGGCCTGGCGTTGTCTGTTTGGGTTGCTGTCAGCGTCGGGGCCAGTAGTGGTTCCGGCGGGGTTGTTGGGTGGGGTCGGCCCAGGTGGGTGGGGTGAACTCGGGTCGTCCGTCGGGTGCGATGTGGACGCTCCACCCGCCGTGGTGGAGCAGGCCGTGGTGGAAGGTACAGATCAGCACGACATTGCTGAGGCAGGTCGGGCCGCCGTCGACCCAGGACCGCACGTGATGGCCCTGGCACCACCTGGCCGGTCGGTCGCATCCGGGAAAGGCGCAGCCGCCGTCGCGGAGCACCAGGGCGCGGCGCAGGGCGCCGGTGACCAGCCGCCGCTGCCGGCCCAGGTCCAGCGGCTGCCCGGCCCCGTCGAGGACCGCGGGCAGGACCCGGGC
>Ga0075420_100003866_pt1 | contig 13149 bp, 10 predicted proteins | sample SoiMetdeltSBSDD4_FD_75296 | JGI IMG/M metagenome (GOLD analysis project Ga0075420, IMG submission 75296) | Bulk soil microbial communities from a Populus tree surrounding site in Tennessee, USA - Soil MetaG P. deltoides SBSDD4 | ecosystem: Environmental > Terrestrial > Soil > Tree plantation... | reverse complement strand
TTGAATCGGTCGATCCAACCGCCACCGTTCAGTCGCCACCTTCGAGTCCCACCGCCGATACGACTGCCGGATCCTCGTCAGGAACCACTGGGGCTCCCATCTCCTCGCAGGAGAAGCTGACCTACGCCGATCGTCTCGCCGCGCCAACGGCGCCACCCGAGACCTTGCGCGAACCGATCGCTCCGGTGGCGCCACCGGCGGCGCAGCGGGCAGTTGCCGAACCCGCGCCCGCACCCGCGGCCAAGACGCCATCGGCCCTGCCGAAGGTGGATGCCAAGCCGGCGGCGAAGGTCACTGTCCCTGAGGCGTCCGCCGCGGCCGGCAACGGCTTTGTCGTGCAGGTTGCCGCTGTTCGCGCCCGTTCTGAGGCGGACACCATCGCGAAACGCCTCGCCTCGAAGGGATTCCCTTCGTACGTGTCGAACCCCGGACCTGGAGCCGCGCGCATGTACCGCGTCCGGGTGGGGAAGTTTACCGATCGGCGCGACGCTGAATCGGTTGCAAGGCGGCTCGAAAAAGAAGAACAATTCAAGCCCTGGATTACGCGCTAGCCCTGGTCGCGGGCGCGCTGCTCGCCCTCTCATTTCCCCGATTCGGACATCCGGCCTGTGCGTGGATTGCCCTCGCACCTCTGCTTATTGCCTTGAGCGGATGGCGCGGCCGTGCGGGTGTCGTCCCCGGACTGCCGATGACTCGTGCGTTCGCACTGGGACTCACGACCGGGACTTCGTACTTCGTGGGCACCATCTACTGGACCGGGTCCGTGCTGGTGCAGTTCGGCAGCGTCAACATCATCGTGGCATTGGTGGGGATGTTGCTGCTCGCCGCGTACCTCGCGATCTTTCCCGCCGTGACCGCGGTGATCGTCTCGAGGCTGATTGCGCGGTTGGGTGTCCGGGCCATGTTCTTCGCGCCGGCCGCGTGGGTTGCGACGGAGTTCGCCCGGGGATATGTGTTCGGCGGATTCCCGTGGGTGCCTCTCGGCAACAGTCAGGTCACGGTTCTGCCGGTGGCGCAGCTGGCGAGCCTGTTAGGGGTTTACGGACTCTCGGCCCTGGTCGCATACGTCAACGCCACGCTTGCGTTCGCGTTGCTGACAACGGGCCGTTCGCGTTTCACTGCGCTTGCCGCGGCGGCTGTGGTGATCCTTGGTGTAGGCGCTTGGGGCGCGTGGCGCATTGCCGACGGGTCGCTCACGCGCCAGGGTGACCCGATCAGAGTCGGATTGATCCAGGGAAACATCGCTCAGGAAGACAAGTGGAAGCCGAGCGAGTCGAGGCGGATCTTCACGACGTACCTCGCGATGACGCGAGACGCGGTCCGCCGTGGCGCCGAGTACGTGATCTGGCCCGAGTCGTCGACGCCGTTCTCGTTCGAAGACCCCAAGGACAGCCCGGCGGCCGATGCGATGGTGCGTGAACTGGCGCGCGAGACACGCGTGCCGATGCTGTTCGGCAGCGATCAGGTCATTCGCTCGGCAACGCCGGAGTTGTACAACGCCGCGTTTCTGATCACGCCAGAGGGGCGGACGGCCGCTGTGTACCGCAAGGTACATTTGGTGCCGTTCGGCGAATTCTTTCCTCTGCAGCGATGGCTCAAGTTCGTAGCACCGCTGGTGCAGCGCTTCGCGCCGTTTTCAGCTGGTGTAGGACCGGTGATGTTGCCAGTGGGATCCCACCGGGCGAGCACGGCGATCTGTTACGAGGTCGTGTTTCCCGAACTGACGCGCGCGGCGGTGCTCGCTGGCAGCGAGCTGCTGACCACCGTGACCAACGACGGCTGGTACGGGTATTCGTCGGCGCCGTACCAGCATTTCGAGATGGCGTCGATGCGCGCGATCGAGCACGGACGTTACCTCGCACGTGCGGCCAACACCGGCATCAGCGGCGTCGTCGACCCTTACGGTCGCATAGTCGCCAAGTCGAGTATCTTTGAGCAGGTCACCGTGATCGCCGAGGCTCGCTTTCTCACGAGCCGAACGGTGTACGCCGGGATTGGGGACGCGGTCGCGTATGCCGCGATCGCCTTGATCGGTGCGACGCTCGTGGCCGTGCGTCTCAAGTGGATCTAACCGTTTCAGACGGATCTTGGAAGCGGCGCCAACAGATAGTACGCGAGCACAAGGGAGGATGTCGGTGGAGTTGGATGACCTCGAACGACAGTACGACGACCTGAAGCGGCGGGCAGTGGACTTGCGGAGGCATCTTTGAAAACGCCCACCTGGACGACCAGCTCGCGGAGATCGAGCAGACCATAGCGGGCCCGAATTTCTGGAGCAATCAGACCGACGCGCAGAAGGTTATGCAGCGCCGGCGTCGCGTCGAAGACGACCTGACCCTGCTGCGGTCCCTGCAGAGGCGAATGGACGACTTGGCCGTGCTGCAGGAGTGGGCGGCGGCAGGCGAGGACGTGCTCGCCGACTTCGAGCGCGGGCTGGCGGAACTCCGTCAGGAAGTCGAGGCCGCCGAAACGAAGAAGATGCTCGGCGGCGAGCACGATCGTGCGAATGCGATCGTCACCATCCATCCAGGCGCCGGCGGAACCGAGTCGCAGGATTGGGCCGAGATGCTCCTGCGCATGTATCTGAAGTGGTCCGAGCGTCGCGGGTTCAAGCGCGACGTGATCGACTACCAGCCGGGTGAAGAGGCGGGCATCAAGAGCGCCACGGTCACGCTTGCGGGTGACTACGCGTATGGGCTGATGGCGGCTGAAGCGGGCGTGCACCGGCTCGTGCGCATCTCGCCATTCGACCAGGCCGCACGGCGACACACGTCGTTTGCCTCGGTGTTCGTCTGGCCGGAATTGCCCGAAGACGTCGACATCGCCATCGAAGAGAAGGATCTCCGGATCGACACGTATCGATCCAGCGGCGCCGGCGGACAACACGTGAACGTGACCGATTCTGCCGTGCGGATCACACATTTGCCCACCGGCATTGTCGTGTCGTGTCAGAACGAGCGCTCGCAGCACAAGAATCGAGCGCAGGCGATGAAGGTGCTGAAGGCGCGCCTGTTCGACCTCAAGACGAAAGAACAGCAGGCCAGGCTCGAACAGCTCGGTGGCGAGAAGCGCGACATCGCTTTCGGCAGTCAGATCCGCAGCTACGTGCTGCAGCCCTACCAGATGATCAAGGATCACCGCACGAAGGTGGAGGTCGGCGACGTCAATCGGGTCCTTGACGGGGACCTCGACGCCTTCATCAAGACCTATTTGATGCAGAGGGCAAGTGGGACCCTGGGCAGTCCGTCACCAGTGGAGGACGTATAGGGTCAGGAGGCCCGTCAAGGCCGCAGAAGCCGCTTCGGCCAGGTCTTCCCGTTTTGCAGCGACTCGGGTAAGATTGGCGGCCCGCTTTGGTCAGATGGGCGTATAGTTAGCTCTACCGGTGTCCCTCGTCGTTTCTCGGGAGGTGTGAATGCTGAAACTCCTGCGTCGGTATTGGGACGAAAACGTCAGCTACGAAGGCGACCTCGCATCGTTGCTGATGATGAATGGGCTTCTGCTCGTGCCGCTTGTATTCGCGGCGTTCTTCTATCCCTTTCAGGTTCTCATTCTTGTGGGCATCTTGCTGGTCGTGAGTTTCGCCGTGTACGAAGGTGTGTACATCTGGCGGAAGCGTCACCCGCACCAGCATCCGCCACAAGCACGCGTGTAAGAACGAAGACTATTCTTCGAGCGTTGGGCTGCTGCTTGCGGCTGCCGTCGGTGGCGGTGTGGACTGCGAGATGGTCTCTGGCTGCGTGCCGTTGATGAACGCCTCGACCGTGCCAGAGGCGAGCGTGACGAATACGATGTTGCCCGGCGCCTCGAATTTCGGTGGGTTCTTGCGGTCGCCGTAGTTCTGAATGTAGACCTTCATGAAATCCATCCAGATTGGGAGCGCGGCGGCCGCACCGGTTTCTCCCGACCCGAGCGGCTTCTTCTCGTCGTAGCCGACCCACACACCCACAGTCACGTTCGGATCGAACCCGATGAACCAGGCATCGGTGTATTCGTCCATCGTGCCGGTCTTGCCGGCGAGCGGCCAGTCGAGTGAGGCGGCCGCATTCGCGGTACCGTGCTGCACCACTCCACGCAGCAGGTTCGTCATGACGAACGCGGTGTCGGCGCGCAGCGCCTCGTGCGGCTCGGGCCGATGCTCGTCGAGGATGTTTCCCTCGCGATCAGAAATGGTGATGACCGAGTACGGCTCCATCCTCACGCCCTGATTCGCGAAGGCCGTGTAGGAGCTGGTCATTTCGACGAGCGTCGCTTCGGCGGCGCCAAGGGCGAGCGACAGGTAGGGCTGGTAGTTGCCGCGCAGGCCGAATCGCTTCGCGTACGAAACGACATCGCCGGGGCCCACCTCGGCCATCGCTTTCACCGCCGGGATGTTGCGCGAGTCCTCGAGCGCGTGTCGCAACGTCACCGGGCCCTCGAACTTGCGGTCGTAATTGAGCGGCTCGTAGCGCGGCTGGTTGGGCCCCGCTTCGAAGGACACCGGCTCGTCGACGAAGACGGACACTGGCGTGAAGCCGCGATCGATCGCCGCGGTGTACACGAACGGCTTGAACAGCGAGCCGACCTGTCGTTTGGCCTGGGTGGCGCGATTGAACTTGCTGCGCTGGAAGCTGAATCCGCCGACCATGGCGCGGATCTGTCCAGTGCGATTGTCGATGGCGATGAGCGCGCCTTCGACCAAGGGCGGCTGCTCGAGCTGCAGGATCGTCGGTCGCTTGTCCTCGAGCGCGCGGACATTCACCTCGATGAGATCGCCCACTTTGAAGAGGTCGGCGGCCGACGCCTTTCTCGTCCAGGCGAACGCCGTACGAGGCAGGTCCACTTCGTGTGCGCCGATCCGGACACGCGCGTTTTCCTTCGGTGTCGTCGGCACGAACGTGACGACGGCGGGAACGATATCGCCAGGGAGAATGGGTTCGGACCAGCGTTCGGTCGTGAACGTCTCGAGCGGCTTGCCTTCTGCAAGGATGTTGCGCCGGGCCCGGCGGTATCCGGTCTTGCGCTTGTCGATCGCGCGCAGACCACGGTCCAGGGCTGCGTTGGCGGCTTCCTGAAGCGTGACGTCGAGCGTCGTCTGCACGCGCAGGCCGGCCTGGTAGAGCGTGTCGGCGCCGTACTTCTGCTCGAGCATCTTGCGGATGTCTTCGACGAAGTACGGAGCAATCGAGCGCTCGGGCGTTGGCTGCCCTTGAAGAACCAGTGGTTGGCGTGCGGCTTCGTCGGCCTGCTCCTTCGTGATGAAGCCTTCTGCCGCCATCCGCGGCAACACGTAGCCATTGCGCCGGCGCATGTTCTGCTTCGGGTTCACGAACGGACTGAGGCGCGCGGGTGTCTGGATGATCGCCGCGATCGTGGCGGCCTCCTCGAGCGTGACGTCCTTCGCCGGCTTGTCGAAGTACATCCGCGACGCTGCCTCGACGCCGTACGCGCCGTGGCCGAGCGGAATGTGATTGGCGTAGAACGCCAGGATCTCGCGCTTGGTGTAGCGCTTTTCGAGCTGGAACGCGAGCATCGCTTCCTTCAGCTTGCGCTCCCAACCGGCGAAGCCGGATCGCGCGAACACACCACCCTTCATGTACTCCTGCAGGAAGAGAATGCGCGCGACCTGCTGTGTGATGGTGCTGGCGCCGTAGCGCTGCCCGGTAATGATGTCGCGGACGGCGGTGACGATCAGCCGCGTCGGGCTGATGCCGAAGTGGCGCTCGAAGTCGCCGTCTTCGCTGGCGATAATCGCCTGCCGCAGCACGGGCGCCATGTCGTCGTAGCCGATGACGACGCGGCGCTCGGTGGCGAACTCGCCAATCTGCTCGCCGTTCGCGGCGAGCAGTCGGGTGATCGTGTTCGGCTTGTAGTCGTCGAGCGCGCTGACTTCCGCGACGTCGTCCGCGTACGCGAACAAGACTCCGCCGAGCGCCCCGAGCAGCACCGTCAGGACGAACAGCGCAGCGATGCCGGCACGCCGCGCCACGCGAACCACAACTTTGGTAGGCCGCGGCTCCTGGAGGTCTTCGGGCTGGTCCACGATCTCTCAACCAGTATCGCACCTGGGCTGCTCTCGTGGCGAGGCGCCTGTATTGCGAAATCCTTGCGGCGCCGACAATTGCCAGGGCGGAGAGTTGCTGTCCTTGACAACGCTACACTCAGATTTGATAATGAGCACAGCCTAAAGAAGACGCCTGGCCCCTTCGTTACGGGTCGGCGAGCCAGGCCTGCTGGCCCTCGAGACAAGGACGCGTGACACCATGAGCAAAATCATCGGGATCGACCTCGGCACCACCAACTCCGTCGTGGCCGTCATGGAGGGCGGCGAGCCGGTCGTCATCACCAACCCGGAGGGCAGCCGACTCACACCCTCGGTGGTGGCGTTCACCAAGACGGGTGAGCGACTGGTCGGCCAGGTTGCCAAGCGTCAGGCGGTCACGAACCCCGAGAACACGATCTTCTCGATCAAGCGCTTCATGGGCCGGCGCCACTCCGAGGTCAACGAGGAGATGCGGATGGTGCCGTACGCCGTGGTGGCGGCGTCGAACGGCGATGTTCGCGTCAAGATCGGCGACAAGGACTACGCCCCACCCGAGATCTCGGCGATGGTGCTTCAGAAGCTCAAACAGGCTGCCGAGGAGTATCTCGGTCAATCCGTGTCGAAGGCCGTCATCACGGTCCCGGCCTATTTCAACGACGCTCAGCGCCAGGCCACAAAGGAAGCGGGCAAGATCGCCGGCCTCGAGGTGATGCGGATCGTGAACGAGCCGACCGCGGCGGCGCTGGCGTACGGACTCGACAAGAAGAAGGACGAAACGATCGCCGTTTACGACTTCGGCGGCGGCACGTTCGACATCTCGATCCTCGAAGTCGGCGAAGGCGTCGTCGAAGTCAAGGCGACCAACGGCGACACGCACCTCGGGGGCGACAACCTCGATCAGCGCATCATCGAGTGGATCGTCTCGGAGTTCAAGAAGACCGACGGCATCGATCTGAGCCGGGACCGGATGGCGCTCCAGCGTCTGAAGGAAGCCGCCGAGAAGGCCAAGATGGAGCTCTCGACGGTGATGGAGACCGATATCAACCTGCCGTTCATCACGGCGGATCAGAGCGGTCCGAAGCACCTGCAGATGAAGCTGACGCGCGCCAAGTTCGAACAGCTCGTCGAGGATCTCCTCCAGAAGACGGTCGGCCCGACGAAGCAGGCCTTGTCGGATGCCGGTGTCGATCCGCGGAAGATCGACGAAGTCGTCCTCGTCGGCGGCTCGACGCGCATTCCGCGCGTGCAGCAGATCGTCAAGGACGCGTTTGGCAAGGACCCGCACAAGGGCGTGAATCCGGACGAGGTCGTGGCGGTCGGCGCCGCGATTCAAGCAGGCGTGCTCGCCGGCGAGGTGAAAGACCTGCTGCTGCTCGACGTCACGCCGCTGTCGCTCGGCATTGAGACCCTCGGTGGTGTGTTGACGACGTTGATCGGACGCAACACGACGATCCCCACGCGCAAGAGCGAAACGTTCTCGACGGCGGCCGACAACCAGACCAGCGTCGAGGTGCACGTGCTGCAGGGGGAGCGTCCGCTCGCACGCGACAACCGCACGCTCGGTCGCTTTCAGTTGATCGGTATCCCGGCGGCGCCGCGGGGCGTGCCGCAGATCGAAGTCACCTTCGACATCGACGCCAACGGCATCGTCAACGTCTCGGCCAAGGATCTCGGTACCGGCAAGGAACAGAAGATCACCATCACCGCCTCGAGCGGCCTCTCGAAGGACGAGGTCGACCGGATGATGAAGGACGCCGAATCCCACTCCGAAGAGGACAAGAAGCGGCGTCAGGAGATCGAGACACGCAACCGCGCCGACCAGGCGGTGTACGCGGCGGAGAAGATGCTGCGTGAGACGGGTGACAAGCTTCCTGCCTCCGACAAGTCCGCTGTGGAGAACGCCGTCGAAGGGCTGAAATCAGCCATCAGCTCCAACGATGCTGCGGCGATCGACCGCGCGATGGATCTGCTCACTCAGACCCAGCACCGAGCGGCTGAGGCGATTTACAGAAGCACGGGCGCGGGAGCAGGCCCAACGAGTTCAGCGGGTGGAGAGGGTTCGGGCGGGGCAGAAGGTTCAGACGGTCCCCGTGCTGGTGGTGCATCGGGTTCAACAGGTTCGCAGGGGCAGGGGGACGTCATCGACGCTGAAGTCGTGGATGACAAATAGAACGTAGGGGCCGCCTTGAGGCGGCCGCAATCCACCCATGGATCTGTACATCGTTCTGGGAATCGAGCACGGCGCGTCGGAGTCCGAGATCAAGCGGGCGTACCGACGTCTTGCGCGCCGGTTTCATCCGGACATCAATCCGGGTGACCGCACGGCCGAAGCACGGTTCCGGCAGATCCTGGAGGCGTACGAGACCCTGATCGATCCGGCGCGGCGCTCCAAGTACGACGCGGGCCATCCGGATCCGCAGCCCGCGCGGCCCAGCGGATTCGAGGGCTTCGATTTCTCCACGCGCGGTGTCGACTACTCCGCGACGTTCGGTGATCTCTTCGCCGAAGTCTTGACCGAGCGCGGCGCGCGAAACGACACCTCGCAGCGCGGCGCCGACCTGCACGCCGAGATGGCCGTGTCGTTCGAGGAGGCGCTGAGCGGGACCCAGCGAGCAGTCACCATCACCCGCCGCGAGATTTGCCGGACCTGCGCGGGCAGCGGCCGCACGCGAATGAGCCCAGGCGTGTGCCACCTGTGCCACGGAACCGGTTCGGTGCGTTCGGTGCGTGGGCACATGGTGTTCTCGGGGAACTGCACGTCGTGCGGCGGCACCGGTCAGCAGATGCCGCGGCCGTGCGATCCCTGCAGCGGTACTGGCGTGGAGACGCGAAGCGAAACAGTGACCGTGCGGGTGCCGGGCGGCGTCGCCGACGGCGATCGCCTGCGTGTGCCGGGGAAGGGACATGCCGGCACGCGCGGCGGGCCGCCCGGCGATTTGTACGTCACGGCGAAGGTGGCGTCGCACCCGCTGTATCGCCGCGAGGGCGACGACCTTCACATGATCGTGCCCGTTGCCGTGCACGAAGCGGCGTTGGGGACCAAGGTCATCGTGCGCACGCTCGAAGGGGACGCGCGCCTGCGCGTACCGCCCGGCACGCAATCGGGTCAGCGATTCCGCCTGCGTGAGCGTGGTGCGCCCTCGACGAGAACCGGGCTGCGTGGCGATCTCGTCGTCGAGGTGCGCATCATGCTGCCGAAAGTGCTCGATGAACGCTCGAAGGAGCTGCTGCGCGAGTTCGGTCGCCTCAACGCGGAAGGTGTGCGGGAGTAGTCATGCCGAAGCGGGCTGAACGTGGCAAGGCGTACTACATGATCAGCGCGGTGTCGCAGAAGTACGACATCCATCCGCAGACGCTGCGTCTGTACGAGCGCGAAGGGCTGCTCAAGCCCTCGCGCACCGAGGGCAATACCCGGCTGTACTCGGAAGAAGATCTGGAGCAGCTCGAGACCATCCTGACGCTGACGCGCGATCTTGGCGTCAACCTCGCTGGCGTCGAGATCATTTTGAACCTGCGGCGCAAGATCGAGCAGATGCAAGGCGAGGTCAATCAGTTCATGGACTACGTGAAGCGCGAGCTGGCGCGTGGCATCGACGACTGGGAGCAGCGTCTCGGCACTGCGCTCGTCAAGTCCGCACCGACCGACCTCGTGCGCCGCACGCCGCCACCCGTCGAGGAACCCGAGGCCGGGGGGCGCAGGCCGACGCGGAAGTCGAGCAGTTAGGGAGTCTTCGGCGTTCTACAAGCTGGGAACGATGCGCAATCCGCTGACCGGGCCTGGGAGCGCGCCCTGCGGACGCCACCCGAGTTGGATCACCTCGAAGTCGCTGGCCGTCAGGGCGGCGAACGCGGGATTGAGGATGCCGTTGTCCCAGCGAGTGTCGAAGGCCCCGCTGATGTACATGTCCGATCCGTTGTCCGCCACGATCAGGCCGTAGCGCTGCATCGCACGGAAGATCCGCTGGAGTTCCGGCCTGAATCCCGACAGGTCTTTCGAGGCCTTGAGCCGGAGCCGCGCGCCCATTGGCAGGGCCCCGGAAGTTGATCCGGCGCGGTGTGAGGCCGGATACACGTACCCGTTCGTCGCACGCACGGTCACGCGGAACGCGTGCATGATCTCGGCGGTGCCAAACGCCTCGTCATGGCGCACCAGGCCGGGCAGAATCGCGAGTCCGGCGGCGTCCGCCGACGTCCAGCCGTCCGGACGACGGGTGTTGGTGTCGAGATCGAAGAACGCGCCGGACCCGGCCCGCCACGTCGTCCCGTCGAAGAACACGTTGTACAGCTCGTAGAGATGACGGTTGTCGCGATCGACGATCAACATGTGTCGATCGCTGCCGCTGCGTCGATCGATGTTGCCCGGTTCACCACCTTCGATCCAGTGCGCCTGCGCGATCGCCTCATCAGGAATGGGATAGAAGGCATAGCTGCGATTCGTGGAGTGATCCACGCCGTCGCTTTCGTCGACGTACTGAAACTGCACCGTTTTCTTTGGCTGCGATCCATCGACCACGATGTACGGAAAGCCGTAGATCTCGACGCTGCCGGGTGATGCTTCGCCGCCGAAATCGGGATGAAGCCGGCGGGTCGAGCCGTTGTTGATGAACGTAATGTAGTTGGCAGATGCCGCGTCGACCGGTGCCGCCGAGACATCGACGTTCCACCAGTTGTCGCGAGGGAAGAGCGGCAGCGGCTGGGGCAGGGCGCCGTTGAGCGTTGCGCCGACTACGGTGACAGTCGCGCCCGCGGCGAGGGCGAGGACCGCGCAGAGCTGTCGCGAGGATCTCGATCGCATCTCGCATCGAGAGGCAACGTGCGTGCCGATCACGATCGCGAAGATTTTCGAGTGTGACGCACGAGCGACCACACACTTCTGTCATTCGACCAGATGTTTTTGGAATCGCCTTCGAGGGTGCTCGGGATCTCCGTGCACCACGTTAGGAGTTAACATGACGTGTGGCCTGCCCGCTCTGCGACGACAGTGGATGGAAGACGATCGACCTGAACGGCGTGTCGCGAGTCACGCGTTGCGATTGCGTCCGAGATCGCACCGTCGATCAACGGCTCCGCGATGCGCGCATCCCTCCTCGATATCAGCGCTGCACGCTCGACAGCTTCGTCACGTATCAGAACGAAGAGCTGCTCCGTGCGGTCGCATCGGCGCGCCGCTTCTGCGAGTCTTTTCCCGTCGTCGAGAAAGGGATGATGCTCATCGGTCCGCCCGGCATCGGCAAGACCCACATCGCCGTCGCGGTTTTGCGCGACGTCGTACGCCGCACCGGTGCACGCGGCATGTACTACGACACCCGGGCACTGCTGCGCGATATTAGGAGCACCTACAACCCTGTGACACATACCGCCGAAATGGATGTGATTCGGCCGGTGATGGAAGCGGAGCTGCTCGTGCTCGACGATCTTGGCGCCGAACGTCTGACGGACTGGGTCGAAGAGACGATGAGCTCGATCGTGAACACGCGGTACAACGAGCGGCGGCCGACGATCTTCACGTCGAACTACGAAGACGTGCCCGATGAGGGCGAGTTGAACTCGCTGCTTGTCCGGGTCGGTTTTCGCCTCCACTCCCGTTTGCGCGAGATGTGTGAGTTCCTCGAGTACGACGGTCCCGACTACCGGAACCTCCCGCCCAATGGCGGTGCCGAGGACTTGTACAAGCTGTGGAAAGCGCAGCCGCGACGCAAGCTACCGGCGCGGTCGCAGGGCCAGGCGCGGGCGCAGATGAAAGCACCCAAAGAGAAAGTTGACCTGAAGTGGTCGGGCGGGAGGGCGGGAACGTAGTAATTCTGCATTCTGCATTACATGTCGTTAGGCCTCTACCTCCACATTCCCTTCTGCTCCGCGATCTGCAACTACTGCAACTTCAATCGAGGTCTGTTCGACGCTGAACTGAAGCAGCAGTATGTTGCTGCGCTCAGAGAGGAGATTCACCAGCGAGCCGACGGAGCGTCCGCTGATACGGTGTTCTTTGGCGGGGGGACGCCGTCGTTGTTGGAACCGACGGAGATCGCGGACCTCATTGAAGCGTGCCGCGCTGGGTTCGCCCTGAGCCCCGACGCCGAGATCACGCTCGAGGCCAACCCCGAGACCGTAAGCGACGAGCGGCTGGCTGGCTTCCGACGCGCCGGCGTGAATCGATTGAGCTTCGGTGTTCAGTCGTTTCGTGATGAGGAACTGCTGCGTCTCAGCCGGCTGCACTCGGCCGCTCGGGCTCGGGACGCGTTTCGCCAGGCGCGACGGGCCGGGTTCGACAACATCTCGCTCGACCTGATGATGTGGCTGCCGCAGCAGTCCCTGCCCGACTGGCTCGCCTCGGTCGAGGGGCTGATCGAGCTGTCGCCGGACCACGCCTCCCTCTATCTGCTCGAGATCTACCCGAACGCACCGCTGCGCGATGCGATGGCCCGGGCTAAATGGTCGCTCGCCCCCGACGACGACGCCGCGGACATGTACCTGCAGGCGATGGAACGGCTCGACGCGGCGGGCTACGCCCAATACGAGATTTCCAACGTGGCTCGCCCGGGTCGTGAATCGCGGCACAATCTCAAATACTGGACCGACGGGGAGTGGCTTGGATTCGGCTGCGGGGCGCATTCGACGAGGAATGGCGTCCGTGAGAAGAATGTTTCCTCCACAACGGAGTACATCGCGCGCGTGGCTGATAGAGGACAGATGGCCGCGGAGCGGCGCGAGCTCACGGCGCAGGAGCGGGTCGAGGAGGCGCTGTTCACCGGACTGCGGCTCTGCCGGGGCCTCGACCTGACAGAGGTCAAATCACGGTATGCCGTGGATGTGCGGGCCGAGTATGGCGGCGAACTTCAACCGTTCGTGGAAGGCGGCCTCTTGATCTATGATGGCGGCCGCATGCGCCTGACGCGGGCAGGAATGCTTCTTGCTCACGAGGTCATGACCGTTTTCATAAACTCGTCCGTACGCTAGCATGCGGGGTCTCCGCCGCGCAGGTTGCGCGGTGGAGTTGGATTCGCGGGGGTCCCCGTCGATGGCTTGCGCGAACGGGGTGTGATGACCGGCTATCCGAGGAGGCTCGACGATGCGACGACTGTCCGGAGTGTTATTGGCTGGCGCGATTCTCATGTTGCCGGCGTTTTCGC
>Ga0075420_100003865_pt1 | contig 13149 bp, 19 predicted proteins | sample SoiMetdeltSBSDD4_FD_75296 | JGI IMG/M metagenome (GOLD analysis project Ga0075420, IMG submission 75296) | Bulk soil microbial communities from a Populus tree surrounding site in Tennessee, USA - Soil MetaG P. deltoides SBSDD4 | ecosystem: Environmental > Terrestrial > Soil > Tree plantation... | reverse complement strand
GCCTGCGAAGCGCGGCCGCGCGCCGCTTCGAGCTTGCGGAAGCCGCCGGTGATTCTCTGCACGTGGTGCGCGACCTCGTGCGCGACCACGTACGCCTGCGCGAAGTCGCCCGGGGCGCGGAAGCGCGTCTGCAGGTCGCGGAAGAACGAAAGGTCGATGTACAGCTTCTCGTCTCCGGGGCAGTAAAACGGACCCATCGCGGCCTGGCCCATGCCGCAAGCCGAGCGAACCTGCCCTTCATATAGTACGAGCGTGGGCGCGCGGTACTCGCTTCCCGACTGACGGAAGATGCCGCTCCACACGTCCTCGGTGCTGCCCAGCACTTTGGAAACGAACTGGCCGGTCTCGTCGCCCGGCGCGCCGCGCGGCGCTTCGCGCGCGGATGAGCCTCCGCCCGCCTGCTCGACCGTCTGCAACACCGCCCCCGGATCCACGCCTAGGAAGTAGGCAATGAGCGCGATCACGATCCCGCCGACGCCGATGCCGCCCGCGGCTGCGCCCATGCCGCGCCGGTCCTCGACGTTATGGCTTGCCCGCTGGCTGCGCAGATCCATGGGACATACTTTGCAAACGGCATGCCCGGGTACTTTTCTTGCTGCCCTTGGTGGTTATCGAACGAGGAGCGAGGAAACCTCATGATCCGCATCATCACCGCCGTCGCAAGCGCGCTTTTCCTGCTCAGCCCCGCATGGGCGCAGGACAAGGACAAGCCGACCGCGCAGCAGGAGCGCATGAAGTCGTGCAACGCGCAAGCGAGCAAGAAGGACCTGAAGGGCGACGAGCGCCAGGCCTTCATGAGCAAGTGCCTGAGCGCCGACAGCGCCAAGAAGAAAGACGACCAGGAGCTCACCGCCCAGCAGCAGAAGATGAAGACCTGCAACGCCCAGGCGAGCAAGAAGGACCTGAAGGGCGACGAGCGCAAGGCCTTCATGAGCAAGTGCCTCAAGGCCGACAGCGGCGAGGGCGACCTCACCGCCCAGCAGGAAAAGATGAAGAGCTGCAACGCGCAGGCGAACAAGCGCGAGCTCAAGGGCGACAAGCGCCGCGAGTTCATGAGCGGCTGCCTGAGCGCCTAGGCGATGTTCTGCACCCGGTCGCGCACGAGGCTCGGCGGCAAGTCTTCGACGGCAAGCGTCGCCTCGCGCTCGATCAGCGCAAGCTTGGCGGCGAAGTCCTCCTGTTCATCGTTCATGCCTTGGGCGGCGGCTGCAGCACGTCGACGACGCGGAGGAACAGTTTTTGCGGGACCGGTTCCGATCCCATGAGGTAGAGGCGTAACGCGCCGGCCGTGATGCCGAGGCGCGTGGCGAGCGCTTCCATGCCGCCAAGCCGCTCCGCGGCCTGCACGAGCACTTTGCGCGCGACGTCAGCACTGGTCCCCCCCACGGCGGCGATTGTGGGAGGGCACCCGACGCCCGGCAAGTCGGGAAAACCCTCTCGGGGCTACCCGAGGTTCTTTTCCGCGAACTCCCAGCTCAGCCGCTCGAGGATCGCGGACACGTAGCGCTCGCGCTCGTTGCGGTAATCGACGTAGTACGCGTGTTCCCAGACGTCCACCGTCAGGAGGCACTTGATGCGCTGCGCCATCGGCGTCTCGGCGTTCGAAGTGGCGACGACCTGGAGCTTGCCGTCCTTCTCGACCAGCCAGGCCCAGCCGCTGCCGAACTGGCCGATCGCCGCGGCGCCGAACGCGTCGGCGAACCGCTCATAGCTGCCGAAGTCCTTTTCCAGCCGGTGCAGCAGCGCGCCCGACGGCCGCTGGCGCTTGGGCGAGAGCGAATGCCAGTAAAAGTGGTGGTTCCACGCCTGCGCGGCGTTGTTGAAAAGCTTGCCCTTCGCCGCGCGCACCACTTCTTCCAGCGTCGCGGCCCCGACCGGATCCTTCTCCAGCAGCTGGTTCATGGTGTCGACGTACTTCTTGTGGTGCTTGCCGTGGTGCAGCTTGAGCGTCTCGGCGGAAATCACCGGCGCGAGCGCATCCTCCGCGTACGGCAGCGGCGGAAGCGGGAAATGCGAATGCCGGGCCTTTGCGGCCACGGTGGTTGCCATGAGAGCCTCCTAAGAGCTCGACTTGACGCGGACGTCGTTCTTCACCGAGCGCACGCCGTCGACCTTCTTCGCGGCGGCCTCGGCCTTTTCGACCTGCTCGCGCGAGCCGACGAAGCCAGAAAGCTGCACCACGCCGCGGTACGTCTCGATGTTGATCGCCGCGGCGGTGCGCGCGCCCACGTCGGTCGCGATCGCGCTCTTCACCTTGGCGGTGAGCGCCGCGTCGTTCGTGTAGTCGCCGGTGGTGCGGCCGGTCTCGGGCTGCTTGTTGTCCGCAGCGCACGCGCTAAGAAGCGCGGCGGCGGTCGCGGCCAGAACGGCGCTCAGGATGCTGCGTCTGCGGTGGTTCATCGGCCTTCCTTGCAACCGGCTCGTGGTCCCCCGGTTGCATCGGGTCGAAGGGCCACTTAGCCGGTTGGGGATGTTGCTTGTCCTGCATCTAGACGCGCGATTCCCAGTCCTTGACCTGCTGCTCGGCCTCGTCCTTCGCGCAGCCGTAGCGCTCCTGGATCTTACCGACCAGCTGGTCACGGTTACCCGCCATCTGATCGAACTCGTCGTCGGTCAGCTTGCCCCACTTCTCCTTCAGCTTGCCTTTCATCTGCTTCCAGTTGCCTTGAATGCGATCCCAATTCATTTGTGTCTCCTGTGAAAAAACTGAGGGGCTTCAGAGCAAAACTCATGCCGCCAGCCGCGCCACGGTGGCGAGCAGCGCCACCGGCTCCACCGGCTTCGCGAGCTGGGCGTCGTAGCCCGCGGTCAGCGCGGAGCGAGCATCGGCGGTAAGCACCGCCGCGCGCAGACAACCGCCCCGCTCGGCGGGCAGCGCGCGCAGCGCCCGGATAAAGGCGTCGTTCTTTTCCGAGAGCACCACGTCGGGCTGCCAGGCGCCGACCGTTTGCAACGCCTCCTGGACGCTCGACGCCACGCGCACGTCGGCGCCCGCGGCTTCCAACGGCTTGATCACGCCTTCATCTCTTTCGACCACCAGTACGCGTACCCCGCTGAGCAAGGGGCCTTCCGCCGCACGCGCCGGCCCCGGGGCGGGACCGCCCGCCAAGGTGAGCAGGTTGGAGATGATCTCGCCCTGGCGGCGCGCATTGCGCTCGATGACCTGCTCGCCCAGGTGCCCCGCCCAGGCGGCGATCGCCTGCGTGGGCGACAGTAGCTCGCGCAGCACCGCGAGCATCAGCTCGTGGCGTGCGCGGCTCGACTCCTCGGTCGTGACGCGCAGGCGCCGCTCGCGCTCGAGCGCGCGCGACAGGCCGTGCTCGGTGCGCTTGTGCTCCTCGATGTCGACGCAACCGCCCGCGTAACCGAGGAAGACCCCGTCGCCGGAAAAGCGCGGCGCGGCCCGGTCGACGATCCAGCGGTACTCGCCGTCGCGCCGGCGCAGGCGGTATTCGAGCTCGAAGGGCTCGCGCCGGTCGAAAGCGCGCACGCTGGTATCGAGCCAGCGCGCGAGGTCCTCGGGATGCACGCAGCTCACCCAGCCTTCGCCGAGCGCCTGCTCGAGCGTGTAACCGGTGTACTCGAGCCACGCGCGGTTCACGTCCTCGCAGGACATGTCAGGGCGCGCGCGCCACGTCATCAGCGGAAGGTTGTCGTCTGGTCTCATGCCATTCGGATCAGTGCTGAAGAGCCTGCAGCAGGAGCCGTGCCCGTAGCGTTTTCACTACTGCGGGCGAACACTGGCGACAGGTAGTTCTTACAGACTGGCCGACGACGTTACACGGACGCGGCCCTCGGAAAAATACGACTGTTCTGGGCATGGAGTTTGCTCGCCCCGTGTTGCTGCATCTAACTATCGAAGGAGTTTCGTCATGCTGAGCTGGGCGCTTGCGTTTTTCATCATCGCCATCATCGCGGCGGTGTTCGGCTTCACCGGCATAGCTGCCGGCGCAGCCGAAATCGCCAAGATCCTGTTCGTTGTATTCGTCGTCCTCTTCCTGGTCTCGCTGGTCGCGGGACTGTTGAGAAGGCCTTAACTAGGAGCAAATATGAAACTCAAACTGAGCGGCATCGCTCTCGCTGTGGCGTTCGCTCTCGCCACCACAGCGCAGGCGCAAACCACCCAGACCCCGGCGAAGCGCGACACGGCCGACAAGCCGCGCACCGAGCAATCCTCACCGGGCAAGGCGAAGGACGCCGAGGAGGAGCGCATCGAGCAGCAGGCCAAGGCCGACAAGGCGAAGTGCGACGCCCTAAAAGCGAACGCCAAGGACATCTGCATGGCCGAGGCGAAAGGCAAGGAGAAGGTCGCCAAGGCCGAGCTCGACGCCAAGTACGCCAAGGACAAGGTCAAGGCCGAGCAGAAGGTGAAGGAAATGAAGGCCGAGGCCACCTACGAGGTCGCGAAGCAGAAGTGCGACGATCAGAAGGGCGAAGCGAAAGACGCGTGCATGAAGCAGGCGCGCGTGGAGCGCGACAAAGCCAAGGGCAGCGCCGAGAAGACCGCCGACGCCAAGCGCGACGACGCCAAGGAGCGTCCCGCCGCGACCGGCAGCACCGCGCCGGCGAAGCCGCAGAAGCAGTAGGGCAACGCAGGCCGCACGGACCTGCCCGGAAACGGGCAGGTCCGACGCATTTCGAATGGCGCGAGGACTCTGGAAAGGCGCGATCAGCTTCGGGCTGGTCAATGTCCCCGTCGAGCTTCATTCCGCGAAGAAACCTTCGTCCGAGCTCGACATGACGATGCTCGACAAGAGAGACCTCGCGCCGGTCGGCTACAAGCGCGTCAACAAGTCCACCGGCAAGGAAGTGCCGTGGAGCGAGGTGGTGAAAGGCTATGAGTACAAGGACGACCAATACGTGGTGATGTCGACCGAGGATTTCCGCCGCGCCAATCCGGATGCGGCGAAGACCGTCGACATCCTCGCGTTCGTCGAGCTCGCGGACATCGAGCCGCAATATTTCGACACGCCCTACTACCTCAAGCCCGAGAAGCGCGGCGAGAAGGCCTACGCGCTGCTGCGCGAGACGCTGGAAAAAGCCGGCAAGGCGGGCATCGCGAGCGTGGTGATCCGCACCAAGCAGTACCTCGCGGCGCTCGTCGCGCAGGAAGAGCTCCTGGTGCTGAACACGCTGCGCTACGCCGACGAGCTCAAGGCGCCCGCCGAGATGGAGATCCCGAAAGCGCGGGTGACGCCCAAGGAGCTCGACATGGCGCTGCGCCTGGTCGAGGACATGGCCGACGAGTGGCACCCGGAGAAGTACAAGGACACCTACCGCGACGACCTGATGAAGCGCATCAAGGAAAAGATCAAGGCCGGCGAGACCGAGGAGATCACCGAGCCGGAGAAGGAGCGTCGCGCAGAGAAAGGCGCCGAGGTCATCGACCTCATGTCTCTGCTGAAGAAGAGCGTGGAGCGAAAACCCGCCAAAGCCAAACGGCCAACGCGCAGGCGCCGGGCGGCGTAAGGGGATAAGCGTCACATGCCCAAGCGCCAAATTCGCTACGCGGTGGTCGGCCTCGGGCACATCGCCCAGGTCGCGGTGCTGCCCGCCTTCGCCAATGCGCGCCGCAACTCCCGGCTCGCGGCGCTGGTCTCGGGCGACCCGACGAAGCTCGAGTCGCTCTCGAAGAAGTACGGCGTCGACAAGACCTACGCCTACGAGCAATACGACGAGTGCCTGCGCAACGTCGACGCGGTGTACATCGCGCTGCCGAACAGCATGCATTGCGAATACGCGGTGCGCGCGGCGCGCGCCGGGGTGCACGTGCTGGTCGAGAAGCCGATGGCGGTCACCGAGGAGGAATGCCAGCGGATGATCGCAGCCGCGCGCGACGCGCGCGTGAAGCTGATGGTCGCCTACCGCCTGCATTTCGAGCGCGCCAACCTCGAGGCCGGCGAGGTCGCGCGCTCCGGCCGGATCGGCGAGCCGCGCTTGTTCAACTCCACCTTCTGCACCCCGGTGGTGCCGGGCAACATCCGCGTGCGGCGCGAGGTCGGCGGCGGCGTGCTCTACGACATTGGCATCTACTGCATCAACGCGGCCCGCGCCCTCTTCGGCGACGAGCCGGTCGAGGTGCGCGCCGCCAGCGCCGGCACGCTCGACGAGGTCGAGGAGACGGTGAGCGCGGTGCTGCGCTTTTCCAACGAGCGCATGGCGAGCTTCACCGCCTCCTTCGGCAGCGCCAAGGTCTCCGAATACCGCCTGGCGGGCACCAAGGGCGACCTCGCGGTCGAGCCGGCGTACGACTACGCGCGGCCGCTCAAGCACCGCCTGACGCTCGACGGCGAGATGCGCGAGCGGCGCTTCGCCAAGCGCGACCAGTTCGCGCCGGAGCTGCTCTACTTCTCCGACTGCGTGCTGCAGAACGGCACGCCCGAGCCGGGCGGCGACGAAGGCCTGGCCGACGTGCGCGTGATCTGCGCGCTCTACCGCTCGGCCGAGACCGGTCAGCCGGTGCGCCTCGAGCCCTTCGCCAAGCGCGCGCGCCCGAGCCTGGAGCAGGAGATCCGGCGTCCGCCGATCGAAAAACCCGAGGTGATTCACGCCGAAGCACCGTCGGGCGAATGATTTTTTAACCCCCAAAGGAGCAATCGAGATGAAAACCCTGATCGCAGCAGCCGTCGCAGCCGCCTTCGCCTTCCCGGCGTTCGCACAGCAGCAAAACCTCCCCGACTCGAAGGCACGCGCCGAGAATCGCGAGAGCGCGCAGAGCACGCTGCCGAGCGCGGAAGAACGCGCGGGCAACCGCCGCGAAGTGAGCAAGAGCGCCGCCGGCGCCACGCTCACGGGCAAGGTGAAGACCGCGCTCGCCTCCGACGCTGGCCTAAGCACCATGACGAACATCAACGTGGACAGCGCCGACGGCGTGGTCACGCTCAAGGGCAAGGTCGACTCGGCCGAGACCAAGAAGAAGGCCGAGCAGATCGCGAAGAAGGTCGACGGCGTGAAGCAGGTTAAGAACGAGCTTCGCGTCGAAGCGCCGAAGAAGGACAAGCAATCATAGACCGATGAACGACTCAGGCACGCCGCTCCTCTCGGTCGTCCAGACCCGGGACGGCGTGTGGAGCGTCAACGAGCGCGGGCCGGCGCGCGTGGCGATCGCGTACTTCCCCACCAAATGGGGCGCGATGCGACACGCCGTGCGCGTCGCCAAGGCGCAGCGCCGCTGCCGCGTCGCGGTTCTCGAACGCGGCGGCGTCGTGGCGCTCGCGCGCGACTACAAGCAGGAGGAATCATGAGGACCAGCACCTTCGCATTGATTCTTGGCATCGCCTATCTCGGCGCCGGCGTTCTTGGCCTGATCCCGGCCGCGCTGATGCCGCCACCGGCGGACGCGCCGCCGACCAGCGTGACCCTGCTCTACGGGTACCTGCTCGGCCTGTTCCCGGTGAACGTGCTGCACAGCGCCGTGCACGTCGCGATCGGCGCCTGGGGCCTCGCGGCCTGGCGCGGCATGGCGAGCCCCACCGTGTACGCGCGCTCGCTCGCGATCTTCTACGGCGCGCTCGCGGTGATGGGCCTCATCCCCGGGATGAACACGCTGTTCGGAATGCTGCCGATGCACGGCCACGACGTCTGGCTGCACGCGGGCACTGCGGCGGTGGCGGCCTATTTCGGCTGGCGCAACGAGGTTCAAATGGACAGAAGACACCTGACGGATCGCCGCCAGCGCATGCTGCCGGTGGCGCGCGAGCGCCGGCTCGGCCTCGCCGACCGCCGGCACCTGGCCTACAGCGGAGCCTGAGCAAGACCCGCCGGACAAGTCCTCATAAATGAACCGGCCGCGCCCGTCGCGCAAAAAGCGCTAGACTCACGGCCGGCAAGGGGGAGAACCATAAGAACCGCGACGTTCGCGCTGTTTGTGGGGATCGCGTATCTGAGCGCCGGGCTGCTCGGCCTGGTGCCGGCGGCGCTCACCACGCCGCCGCCGGATGCGCCGAAGGTCAGCGTCGCCATTCTTTACGGCTACCTGCTCGATCTTTTCCCGGTCAACGTGGTGCACAGCGGCGTGCATCTTGCGATCGGCGCCTGGGGCCTCGCCGCCTGGCGGGCCGACCACGACGGCCACGGCTTCGGCAGCCCGAAAACCTACGCGCGCGCGCTTGCCATCCTGTACGGCGCGCTCGCCCTGCTCGGCGTCATTCCCGGCATGAATACCCTCTTCGGGCTGGTGCCGATCCACGGCCACGACGTCTGGCTGCACGCCGGCACCGCCGCGCTCGCTGCCTACTTCGGCTGGCGCACGGAGAACTGGGTCGAGCGCCGCCAGGTCGCCGTCGGCGAAGATACCGACCGCCGGAAGGTCGCTCTGCCCGTCGAGCGCGAGCGCCGGCTCGGCCACGCCGACCGCCGGGTGCCGGGCAGCGAGGTCTAGGAGTTTTTGGGCGGCTTCCCACTGTAGGCTTCGGCCATGAAGCCGCCTTTCCGCGCCGACCACGTCGGCAGCCTGCTCCGCCCGCCGGCGCTGAAGGACGCAAGGGAAAAGGCGAAGCGCGGCGCCGTCTCCGCTGAAAAACTCAAGGAAGTCGAAGACCAATCCATCCGCCAGGCGGTGGCCATGCAGGAAGCCGCCGGGCTGCAATCGATCACCGACGGCGAGTTCCGGCGCGCTTTCTGGCACGTCGACTTCCTGACCGGGTTCGACGGCATCGTCGCGACGCAGGGCCAATACGCGCTCAAGTTCCACGGCGAGGGCGGCGCCGAGGCCGAGACGCGCTCCATGATGGTGGTGCAGGCGAAAGTGAAGCGCTCGCGGCCGGTCATGGTCGATCACTTCCGCTTCCTCAAGAAGGCGACCAAGAAAACCGCGAAGCTCTGCATCCCCGCGCCCACGTACCTGCACATGCGCGGCGGGCGCAGGGTGGTCAACGAGAAGGCTTATCCGGACGTTGAGGAGTTCTGGAGCGACATCACGCTCGCGTACCGGCAGGAGATTTCCGACTTGGTTGCGGCGGGGCTCGAGTACCTGCAGATCGACGACGTGTCGTTCGCATGCCTGTGCGATGAGAACATCCGCGCGCAGGTGAAGCGCGATGGCGAGGATCCCGCCGATTTGCCGCTGAAGTATTCGAAAGTGATCAGCGGTCTGCTCTCCGGACGTCCCACATCCCTGGGCGTAACCATGCACACCTGCCGCGGCAACCACGCGAGCATGTGGATGGCCGAGGGCGGCTACGACGCGGTGGCCGAGGCGGTGTTCCAGACCGAGGTCGACGGCTTCTTCCTCGAGTACGACACCGCGCGCGCCGGCGGCTTCGAGCCGCTGCGCTTCGTGCCCAAGGGAAAGAAGGTGGTTCTCGGCCTGGTTTCCACCAAGAAACCGCAACTGGAGGACAAGGCGGCGCTCAAGCGCCGGATCGACGAAGCTTCGAAGTACGTGCCGCTGGAGAACCTCTGCCTTTCGCCGCAATGCGGCTTTGCATCAAGCGAGGTCGGCAACAAGCTCACCGAGGACGACCAGAAGCGCAAGCTCGCGCTGGTCGCCGAAACTGCAAGAGAAATCTGGGGTTAGAATCGCACACTCTTTAGGAGGAGGGTCAGGATGAAGAAGCTCGTCGTCGCCGCGGCGCTCGCCGCGGCCTTCGGTTCCGCGCACGCGCAGCAGGCGGTCAAGATTGGCATGCCGCTCACGCTATCGGGCCAGTTCGCCGACGCCGCCAACCAGATGCTGAATGGCGCGCGCACCTACATGAAGATGCACGGCGACACCGTCGCCGGCCGCAAGATCGAGCTGATCACCAAGGACGTGGGCGGCCCCGCGCCCGACGTCGCCAAGCGCCTCTCGCAGGAGCTGGTGGTGCGCGACAACGTCGACATCCTCGCGGGCTACGTGCTGACGCCCAACGCGATGGCCGGCGGCGACGTCTCGGCCGAGGCGAAGAAATTCATGGTGGTGATGAACGCCGCGACCTCGGTGGTGATCACCAAGTCGCCCTACATGATCCGCACCTCGGTCACCCTGCCGCAGGTGATGGAGACCTTCGGCACCTGGGCCGCGACCAAGGGCGCCATCAAGCAGTCCTACACCATGGTCACCGACTACGGCCCGGGCCACGACTCGGAAAACGCGTTCCAGACCGCGTTCAAGGCCGCCGGCGGCACCATCGTCGGCTCGGTGCGCTTCCCGGTCGCCAACCCCGACTTCTCGGCCTTCGTGCAGCGCGCCAAGGACCTCGGCCCCGAGTCGATCTTCATCTTCATCCCCGGCGGCGCGCAGCCCGCGGCGCTCGGCAAGGCCTTCGCGGAGCGCGGCATCGACAAGAAGAAGACCCGCGTGCTCGGCTCGGGCGAAACCACCGCGGAAGCCGCGCTGAAGAGCATGGGCGACACCGCGCTCGACATCATCACCGCCTGGCACTACGACTACATGTCGTCGAACCCGCTCAACCAGAAGTTCGTCAAGGAATACCAGGCCGTGTCGAACGGCCGCAACCCGGACTTCTTCTCGATCGGCGGCTACGACGGCATGCACGCGATCTACGAGACGCTCAAGAAGACGAACGGCAAGACCGACGCCGAGGCGATGATCGCCGCCGCGAAGGGCCTGAAGTGGGAGAGCCCGCGCGGCCCGATGATGATCGACCCGGACACGCGCGACGTGGTGCAGAACGTCTACATCCGGCGCGTGCAGAAGGTGAACAACGAGCTGGTGAACGTGGTGTTCGACACCATTCCGATGGTGAAGGACCCGGCCGGCGAGCGCAGGAAGAAGAAGTAGAGACGCCACAGAATCGTTGATGCTGTCTTCGGCCGTAGGCGTCCTGTTCGACGGGTTCGCCTACGGGATGCTGCTGTTCCTGCTGTCGGTGGGGCTGTCGGTGACGCTCGGGATGATGAACTTCGTCAACCTGGCGCACTGCAGCTTCGCCATGGTCGGCGGCTACGCCACCTTCCATCTCATGACGCGCCTCGGCTGGCCGTTTCTCGCCACGCTGCCGATGGCGTTTCTCGCGGGCGCCCTGATCAGCATCGTTCTGGAGAGAACGCTCTACCGCCATCTCTACCGCGCGAGCGACCTCGATCAGTGCTTGCTGACGATCGGCATCGTATTCATCTCCGTGGCCGCCTACGCCTGGTTCTACACCACCGAGCAGCAGTCGATCCGCGTGCCCGACTGGCTGCAGGGCGCGCAGCACGTCGGCGGGATGACCTTCGCCAACTACCGCATGTTCCTGGTCGTGGTTGGGCTCGCGATCACCGCGCTGCTGATCCTTTTTCTGGAGAAGACCCGCTTCGGCGCGCGCATCCGCGCCGCGGTCGACAACCAGCGCATGGCGCGCGGCCTGGGCATCGACGTCGACCGCGCTTTCATGTTCACCTTCGCGCTCGGCGGCGGCCTCGCCGGTCTGGGTGGCGCGCTCTCGATCCAGGTGGTCGGCCTCGACCCGACCTTCGCCCTCGCCTACCTCGTGTACGTGCTGATCGTGGTGGCGGTCGGCGGGCTGGGCTCGATCGGCGGCTCGTTCGCCGCCGCGGTGGTGCTCGGCATCAGCGACATGGCCGGCAAGTACTACTTCCCCTGGCTGGGAGCCTTCCTCATCTACCTCGTGATGGTGGCGCTGCTCATGTGGCGCCCCGCCGGCCTCTTTGGCAAGCGCTAGCAGCATTGCCAGCACGCATTTCCATGCCAAGGTGCGCTGGCACCCGCTGGAGATCGTGTTCTGGCTGTGCACCCTGCTGCCTTTCGTCCTCACGCCGAGCTATCTCTCGCTCGCGAGCCAGATCGCGATCACCGCGCTGTTCGCGCTCTCGCTCGACCTCATTCTCGGCTACGCCGGCATCGTTTCGCTCGGCCACGCCGCGTTCTTCGGCGTGGGCGCCTATACCGCCGGCCTGCTCGCCAAGCATTACTGGAGCGAACCCCTCAGCGGGCTGGTCATCGCCGCGGTGGCGGCTGGCGTCGTCGGCTACGCGCTCAGCCACATCGTCGTGCGCTTCCGGCACCTCGCGCTCATCATGCTCACCATGGGCTTCGGCCTGCTGCTGCACGAGGCCGCTAACAGCGCGAGCGCGCTCACCGGCGGCGCCGACGGGCTGCAGGGCTTCCGCGTGCCGGCGGTGCTCAGCTTCAAGTTCGACATGTTCGGCCGCAGCGCCTACGCCTATTCGCTCGCCGTTCTGTTCCTGTGCTTCCTGGCGGCGCGCAGAATCATTCATTCCCCCTTTGGCCTCGCGCTGCGCGGCATCCGCGAGAACGCGCTGCGCATGCCGGCGATCGGCGCGCCGAGCCGCGCGCACCTGCGCAAGGCCTACACCATCGCCGCGGTCATGGCGGGCATCGCGGGCGCGCTCCTCACGCACACCACCTCCACGGTCTCGCTGGAGACGCTTTCCTTCGGCCGCTCCGCTGACGTGCTGGTGATCCTGATCCTGGGCGGCGCCGGCCGGCTTTACGGCGGCATCATCGGCGCCGTCATCTACATGGTGGCGCGCGACCAGTTCTCGGGCATCAACCCGCAGTACTGGTATTTCTGGATCGGGCTGCTGCTCGTGATGGTGGTGATGTTCCTGCCGAACGGGATCCTGGGTGGAATTAGCGCTCTCTACAAGAAATCTAAATAGGCGATTCGGCTCGCTCGTTGTCGCGCAGGACATCGCGCTCGAGCTGCCGCAGGGCGTGCGCTACGCGCTGATCGGGCCGAACGGCGCCGGCAAGACGACGCTCATGAACCTGATGACCGGCATGCTGGCGCCCGATTCCGGCCAGATTTTCCTTGCCGGCGAGGACATCACCTCGCTCAGGGCCGACACGCGCGTGCGCAAGGGACTCGCGCGCACCTTCCAGATCAACGCCCTCTTCCCGCGGCTGAGCCCGCTCGAGGCGGTCACGCTCGCGGTGCTCGAGCGCGAAGGCCATGCGCACAACTGGTGGCGCGGCCTGCCGCGCTTTGCCGGCGCCATCGACGAGGCGCACGCGATCCTGCAGTCCCTGAAGATCCCGCCGACCCGGGAAACCCGGGAGCTTCCCTACGGCCAGCAGCGCCTGCTCGAGATCGCGCTCGCGCTCGCCACGCGCCCGCGCGTGCTGCTGCTCGACGAGCCCGCGGCGGGCGTGCCCAAGGACGAGAGCGCGGTGTTGTTCGACGCGATCGCGAACCTGTCGCGCGAGCTCACGATCCTCTTCATCGAGCACGACATGGACGT
>Ga0075420_100003862_pt1 | contig 13159 bp, 13 predicted proteins | sample SoiMetdeltSBSDD4_FD_75296 | JGI IMG/M metagenome (GOLD analysis project Ga0075420, IMG submission 75296) | Bulk soil microbial communities from a Populus tree surrounding site in Tennessee, USA - Soil MetaG P. deltoides SBSDD4 | ecosystem: Environmental > Terrestrial > Soil > Tree plantation... | reverse complement strand
ACGACCCGAAGATCAGGATCGTCGACTGCCGCTTCTACTTCGACGGGCGCGTCGGCCACGAGGAGTACGCGAAGGGACACATCCCGCGGGCGATCCACCTGTACTACAGCGAGCTGAGCACGAAGGAGGATCCGATCGCATTCAAGATGGCGCGCGGCCCCCAGATGCAGCAGGTGATGGAGGCCCACGGCATCGGCGACGACACCCTGGTGGTGGCGTACGACGACGAGGGCGGCCACGCGGCCTCGCGCCTCTGGCTGGCGCTGGTGGTCCACGGCCACGGTGCCGACATCCGGATCCTCGAGGGTGGCCTGACAAAGTGGGAGCAGGAGGGCCGGCCACTCTCGACCGATCCCGCCGAGCCGCGCACCGCGACGTTCACGCCGCGCCCGGGCCAGGCCGACGTGCTGGTCACGGCCGAGCAGGTCCACGACGCGATCCCCGACCCGAACGCGATGGTGGTGGACGTCCGCCGCCTGACCGAGTTCACGGGCGAGGAGGTCCGGGCAGCTCGGGGCGGTCGGATACCGGGCGCGGTGCGGGTCTTCTGGCAGGACGTCTTGAAGTGGGACGGCGACCGAACGTTCCGCTCGCCGTCGGAGATCCGGGCGCTGCTCGCTGAGGCCGGGGTGACGCCCGACAAGCGCGCGATCACCTACTGCCAGGGGGCGGTCCGGGCGGCGCACACGGCGCTGGTGCTGCGGATGCTCGGCTACGACCAGGTGGAGGTCTACGACGGCTCGTGGGAGGAGTGGGGCAGCCGCGAGGACCTGCCGATCGAGAAGGGCTGACCGAGCAGCGGCGGCCCGGCTTCAGCAGGCGTGCCGGCCTATCTCGGCCGGCACGCCAGGCCTGGACATACAAACAGCCTGGAAAGCTTGCGCCCTCCAGGCTGTCGGCCACACGGGATCGGGACTGACCTCGGTCCCGTCACCAAAACCTCCGCGGCTTCTCCCTTGCGGGCTGGCCCGCCGCCTCGGCTGACCGCTCCGTGAGGAGCAGTCATTCGTGACATCAACAGCTTACACCGCCCGATCGGTGCTGTCTACCGTTTCTGGTGCCACCGACATCACGAACGCATCACGACGAGCCAGGTCGGCGCCCATCGTGCGAGCGCCTTCGGACCCCGGGTTGGCGGTCGCGGGCGCCACAACGCAGCCGATAGGGCGACGTTCAGTGCGCGACACCCGGCAGCGCGGTCCCGGCCGCGCTGGAAAAACGATCAGCCCGGGAAGCTTGCGCCCCCCAGGCTGTCGGTCACCAGGCACCCGCGACATCAGCCGTCGCCCCGTGTGCTGAACCGGCGCGGCGCCCCTTGCGGGTCGGCCCGCCGCCCCGGCCGCTCGCGCATCGCAGCGCGCGCGCTCGTGACATCGGCAGGATACACCGTCCGCCGAGCCCTGTCTACGCTTTCCGGCAGCTCCGGCATCACAGCCGCGCTACCGCCACGTGGATGGCGTTCGCCTGGAGCTCAACCAGGCGCAGTTCTCGGGGATACCCTCGCGCCGTGGACGGCTGGGAGCGCGGCCGTCCCGTTTCTGTTGCTGTTGTCGACCGGGGTGTGCTGTGATCGTCGGGCGGGTCGGCCGCAGGACGAGGCGGGCGCCAGAGGGCGGCGATGACGCTGCACGAGCGGGACCTGAGCGCGATGCCGGCGGACATCGGGGCGGTCGGACAGCAGGTGCTGGACGAGGCGGACCTGTATCGGGTGATCGGGGAGCAGCGGGCGGACCTCGTCGGCGACGGGCCGTTCGCGGCGCTGTACGAGCCGACGGGGCGGGCGGCGGTGTCGCCGTCGGTGCTGGCGCTGGTGACGATCGGCCGGTCCCTGGAGGACCGGCCGGATCGGGAGGCCGCGCGGGCGGTTGGGGTGCGGCTGGACCGGAAGTATGCGCTGCCCCTGCCGTCGGGGTATCGGGGGTTCGACGTCTCGTGCCTGAGCTCCTTCCGGCGGCGGCTGGTCGAGCACGAGCGGAGCCGGCCGGTGTCCGAGGCGGTGCCCGAGCGGGCGCGGGCGCGGGGGTTCCTGAAGCGGCACGGGAAGCAGCGGACCGACGCGCTGGCGGTGGTCGGGGCGGTGCGGGTCGGGCAGGACGGGGCCCGGCTGCTCGACCGGCCGGCGGCCGACACCTCCACCAACGGCTTCAAGCTGGCCGACTTCGCGATCGACCGGGACGCCCGGCGCGCGACCTGCCCGGCCGGCGCGGTCGCCACCGAGTGGGCGGTGCGGACCGAACGCGACGGCGGCCGCTCGGTCCAGATCCGCGTCGCGGCCGCCGTCTGCCCCGCCTGCCCGCTCCGCCTCCGGTGCACCACCGACGCCGGGGGCCGCACCCTCAGCCTGACCGAGCATTGCGCGCGGCGCGCCGCGCGCGGCGCCGAGGCGCAGACCCCGGCCTTCCGCGCCGGGCTCCGCACCCGGGCCGGCATCGAGGCCGCCCGCTCCGAACCGGTCCGCGCGCACGGCCTGCGCCGCCACCGCTCCCGCGGCGACGCCAGGCGCCCGCTCGAGCACCTCCCGACACCCCGCGCCCCCGCGTCCCACGACCTCGCCACCCAGCACGCCACGCCTCGACCGCGGCCGGCCTGCTCCCGCCATCCCCCACAGCACGATAATCAACGGAAACGTATCCCGGCCGCCCCGGTTCGGCAACGAGACCGGGGCGGCCCGCTGGCACCGACTGCCGCGCTTCCACTCGGCGCAACCACCCCGGCCACCACCGTCGCGTCAGGGCATCCGATCGTGATCGACCCAGCGCTGCCCCTTCTGGCCGCTGACGATGTTGATCGCCACCCGCGCGCCGTCGCCGGCCGTGACGATCGTGTGGACGCTCACCCCGGCCGCCACGCCGGCCGCCCAGACGCCCGGCTGGCTCGCGCGGCCCTCGGCGTCCACCGCGATCACCTCCGCGATCCGCGGCTCGGTGCCCGGTCGCGTCTCCAGCCCGGCCGCCTTCGCCAGCGCCAGGTTCGCGCCGAGCGTCAGCAGCACCTCGCGCGCCTCAACGGTGCGCCCATCGTCGGTCGTCAGCACGAAGCCGTCATCCCGACGCTCCAGGCCGGTGACCTCGCCCTGCACCCACTCGGCGCCGGACTTTTGCGCCTGCTGCTGGCCGCGCTCCACCAGGTCCGGGCCGGTCACCCCCTCGGGGAACCCGAGATGGTTGTTCAGCATCGCCCGTCGCGTCATCCCCTTGTCCGCGTCGACGACGACGGTCTGGAGCCCGGCCCGGCCGGCGAAGGTCGCCGCGCTGGCGCCGGCCGTCCCGCCCCCCACGATCGCAAGGTCATACATGGTGTTGCTCCTCCATCCGCTGAATCATCGTACCCCGGGCGGCCGGGGTACCGTGACGAACCGTGGTCGATCTTGTTTCGCCCGAAGCCTCTCCGATACGTTCGTGGCACAGGATGTGCGAGCGCCGCGAGCGGTCAGTTCGAGCCGTGGCCGCTCAGGGCCGACGACGTGCCCGCGCTCGCGACGGCTCGAGCTGGCCGGGCATGCCTCGGTCACGCCGGTCGGTCCGCCGCCGACGTCTCCGCCGGGTGCCAGAACTGGAGCGGTCGCCATGGGACGCTTCCTGCGCGAGAACAGTCTGACCCTGGTCCTGCTCGTCCTGTTCGCGCTGTCCATCGTCGGGCAGAGCATCACCGGCGCCTTCGAGTACGACGCCGACCAGCAGGACCACGGGCAGCCGCCGATCGGCTACCTCCAGTACCTCTCGACCGGCCACTTCGTCGAGGCCGTCTTCGAGAACTGGGAGAGCGAGTTCCTCCAGATGGGGATCTACGTCGTCCTGACCGCCTTCCTGCACCAGAAAGGCTCGGCCGAGTCGAAACCGCTCGACGGCAAGTCGGACGTCGACGAAGACCCGCGCACGGCGAAGAATCAGCAGGACGTCCCCTGGCCCGTCCGCCGGGGCGGCCTCACCCTCAACCTGTACGAGCACTCGCTCTCGCTCTCGCTGTTCGCCCTCTTCTTCTTGTCGATGCTGCTCCACGCCGCCGGCGGCGCGCGCGAGTACAGCCACGGCCAGCTCCAGCACGGCGGCGAAGCGGTCTCGATCCTGGGGTACCTCGGCACGTCGCGCTTCTGGTTCGAGTCGTTCCAGAACTGGCAGAGCGAGTTCCTCTCGATCGCCGTGATCGTCGTGCTGTCGATCTTCCTGCGCGAGCGCGGATCGCCGGAGTCCAAGCCAGTGGCGGCGCCGCACGCCGACACGGGCGAATCGTAGGAGCGCCGACGCCATGTCCGAAGCCACCCCTGACGCCGTCCCCGACGAGCCCCGGCCGATCGAGAACCCGCCGGAGATCCTGTGGGGCGACAGCCGTTCGCTCCTGCTGACCCTCCGCCACATCCAGCGCGTGTTCCGCTCCAACCCCGAGCTTGCCGACGACCTGCTCAGCGTAGCGTACCTGGACGCCCGCCAGATCATCGAGGACGCGGACGAGGTCATCAGGGCCGTGCGCGGCCGGCCCTCGGCGTTGCGGCGGGCCGCCGCCAGCCTGGCGGAGAGCATCGAGGGCGAGCTGGAAGGCGACAACGCCGCCGACGAGCAGGCCGACCTCGCGGACGACGAATAGCCCCGCGGCTCGGGATCACGCACGGGACATGTCCCACATCGTCCCGACCATCTCGGGACACTCGTCACAGCCGCGAGCGCCCTGCTCCGGCCGATAGTGGATCAAGCGCGCGCGGCCGACGCCGCGCCGGGGCCCGAACCGGGCCCGACACCGATCCGATTCGGAGGGAGCGACGCGATGCGCGGGATGTTCATCGCCCTCATGGTGATGGGGGCAGTCTGGACCGGCGGCCTCGTCTGGTCCATCTTCGGCGGCCTGGTCCTGGTGCCCGGCTCCACGATTACCATCGGCGCGCCGAAGGCCGCCGTCGCACCGGCCCCGCCGGCCCCGGCACCGGCCCCGCCGGCCCCGGCACCGGCCCCGCTGCCGAAGCCGGGCGCGGCAGCGCCGGCCGCCCAGCAGAGCGCTCCGGCCGTCAAGGCCCCGGCGGCCGGCCAGGACGCCCACAGCCACGCCGCCGTCTCGCACGCGGCCTCGGTCCCGACCGGCGTGAAGGGCAACCAGGCCCTCGAGCCCCGGCTCGTCGACGGCGTCAAGGTGTTCGACGTGACCGCCAGCGTCGTGAAGTGGGAGGTCGCCCCGGGCGAGCTCATCGACGCCTACGCCTACAACGGCACCGTGCCCGGCCCCCTGCTCCGCGCGACGGAGGGCGACAAGATCCGGATCAACCTCAAGAACGAGCTGCCCGAGCCGACCGTCCTCCACGTCCACGGCCCGATGCTCCCGAACGCGATGGACGGCGTCCCGGACGTCACCCAGCCGGTCGTCAACCCGGGCCAGTCGTTCACCTACGAGTTCGAGGCGAAGCCGGCCGGCACCTTCCTCTACCACACCCACCACAACTCGCTGGTGCAGAAGTCGAAGGGACTCTACGGCGTCCTCCAGATCGACCCGAAGGCCGAGGTCAAGACCTACGACCGCGAGTACTTCCAGGTGATCGGCGAGCTGGGCGGCTTCTTCGTCATCAACGGCAAGGCGTTCCCCTCGACCGACGTGCTCGAAGCGAAGCTGGGCGAGCGCGTCCGGATCCGCCTGATCAACCTCGGCGAGATGGCCCACCCGATGCACAGCCACGGGTTCGCCACGAAGGTCGTCGGCACGGACGGCCACCCGATCCCCAAGGCGGTACAGCTCCTCAAGGATACCGTCACCATCGGCCCCGGCGAGCGCTACGACCTGGAGTTCGTCGCGGACAACCCCGGCGCCTGGGTCTACCACTGCCACATCCTGAGCCACGTCCAGAACAAGGGCGTCGAGCCGGGCGGTATGATCTCGGTCGTCAAGGTCACGGAGTAGCAAACGGCGGTTCGTGAGGGACGAGGGACGAGGGCAGAACACGGGCGAATCGGCGATTCGCCCCTACGATGTACGAGGCGATCCCGTCGTCATCGTAGGGGCGTGCCGCCGGCACGCCCGCCACTCGCCACTCGTAACTCGCTGCTCGTGAGATGCGCCACCGGACGCTTCGCTGGCTGACCGTCGCCGCGCCGCTGCTCTTCCTGGCGGCGGTGGACCTCCTGCGCCACCAGGTCTGGCCAGAGCTGCTCCATCCCTGGCCCGGCTACCTGATCGTCCTCGCGCTGGTCGGGGTGGCGGCCTGGCTCTTCTCGCGGGCCGTCTTCGACCGCATCGAGCGGATGGAGCGCCGGATCGTCGGGCAGAACCACGAGCTGCGCGAGATCGGCGAGACGGCCCGCCGCCAGGCGACCCAGCTCCGAGCGCTCCACGAGGCCGAGCTGGCGCTCTCCTCAGACCTGACCCTCGAAACGCTGCTCCGCCGGATCGTCGAGCTGGCCCGCGAGCTCACCGGCGCCCGCTACGGCGCCCTCGCCGTCGTCGACGACGCGGGGCACATCGTCAGGTTCCTGACCTCCGGCCTGACCGCCGAGGAGCTGGCGCGGCTCGGCGAGCCGCCGACCGGCCGGGGACTGCTCGGTCCGATCTTCACGGACCACCGCCCGATCCGCGTCGACGAGATCGCCGGCGACCCGCGCTCGGTCGGGTTCCCGCCGGGCCACCCGCCGATGCGGACCTACCTGGGCCTGCCGATCATCCTCCACGGACGGACCTACGGCAACCTCTACCTGACCGACAAGCACAGCCCGTCCGGGCCGGTCCCGTTCACTGAGGAGGACGAGGGCGGCGTCTCGCTCTTCGCCGCCCAGGCGGCCGTCGCGATGGAGAACGCCCGCCTCCACAGCCAGGTCCAGGGTCTCGCCGCCTCGGTCGAGCGCGAGCGGATCGCCCGTGAGCTCCACGACAGCCTGGCCCAGGCGCTCGGCTACGTCCGGCTGCGAGCCGCCGCCGCGCGCGACGCCCTGGCGGGGGGCACGCCGGCCTCCGCCGAGGCGGCGCTGGCGCAGATCGGCGAGGTGGCCGGGGACGCCTACCTGGAAGTCCGCGAGGCGATCCTCGGCCTGCGCAGCGGCGGCAGCGGCGAGCGGAGCCTGGCGGACGCCCTGGACGCGTACGTCGCCCGGTACCGCGAGCAGTCCGGCGTCGACGTCGCGTACGAGGTCGGCGCGGGCGTCGCCGAGGTCGGGCTGGCGCCGGCCGTCGAGGTCCAGCTCGTCCGGATCGTCCAGGAGGCGCTGGCGAACGTCCGGAAGCATGCCAGGACCGCTCGGGCCGTCCTGCGGCTGGACGTCGTGGTCGGGCCGGGCGGCCCGCGCCTGCGGACGCTCGTCGCCGACGAGGGGCGCGGCTTCGACCTGGACGTCACGACCGTCGGCGCCCACTTCGGGCTCGCCATCATGCGCGAGCGGGCCGAGGGAGTCGGCGGGACGCTGGAGATCGAGACGGCCCCCGGGCGCGGGACGCGGGTCGTCGTGACGATGCCGCTGGAGACTGCGCCCGGCGCCGCCGTCAGAGCGTAGGCGGGCGAGCAGGCGCCCCAGCCCGCCTGGTGTCGATCGCCGCGACGTCCTCTCCGCGGGAGGGGCCTCGGGTGCGGTCGATCACGCCCGGCCGGCGGCGCGGGCCGCGTCGTCCGCTTCGAGCGCGGCGTTCAGATCTCCGATCAGCGAGTCGACGTCGTCGACGTGGCAGACCAGCTCGGTATCGCTCAGGGTGTACTCGGCATGGTGATCTTCCGTGCACTCGATCGTCGCGTCGCAGCCGTGGCGCTCGAAGATCGCCTCGGCTCCCGGGACGGCGAACAGTGCCTCGCCGACGAGCGTCTCGTGGCCTACGCGGTACGGGGCAGGCATCGTCGTGATCCTCCGATTCTCGTCCTGCCTGGGACGCCCGCCGTCACTTTGACGTGTCGTGACGGCGGCAGGTCCAGGATGTCGCTCACGTCGGGGACTCGGCCTGGGAGGCCGGCAGCAGGACCAGCTGCATCACCAGCGGCGTCGTCGCATACACGCTGTGCGGCAGCCCGGCCGGCAGGTGGATCCAGGTCCCGGCCCGTCCTTCGACGGTGTCCCCTCCGACCGTGAGCCGGGCCTCACCGCGCAGGAGGTGCAGCAGGGCCGGCCGCGCCGCCGTGTGCTCCGACAGCTCCTGGCCGGCGTCGAACCCGAACACGACCACGCTGACGGTCGCGTCGCTGTACACGGTTCGGCTCAAGATGCCGTTCGATGGGATCTCGACCGTGCGCTCGAGATCCTCGATATGGACGTACGGGGCTGCCATCGCTCCTCCTCCGGCGGGACTGACGCCACAACCATGTGCCCCGGCCGTCCCGACACACCACACCCGAATGGGTAGGGAGTACGATATCGGCGGCGCTCCGTCCTGGGGCCGATGGGCAGGCGGTTCCGGACGCGGCCGAACTGGAGGCGTGACGTGGCGCTGCGCGTCGTGCTGGTGGACGATCACCGGCTGATCCGCGAAGGCTTGAAGAGCTACCTCACCGGGCACGGCGTCGAGGTGATCGGCGAAGGCGGCGACGGCCGCGACGGCGTCCGCCTGGCGCGCGAGCTGCGCCCGGACGTCCTGTTGATGGACCTCAGCATGCCCGAGATGGACGGCCTCGAGGCGACGCGCCTGATCAAGGCCGAACGCCCGGAGCAGGTCGTGGTCATCCTGACGGCCTCGGAGGCCGAGTCCGACCTGTTCGAGGCGGTCAAGTCCGGCGCCCAGGGCTACGTGCTCAAGAGCGTCGAGCCGGAGCAGCTGATCGGCCTGCTCGAAGCAGCGGCTCGCGGCGAGGCCGCGCTCACACCCGCGCTCGCCGCGAAGATCCTCCAGGAGCTCGCCCGGACGGCCGCCGGTCCGCGCGACGCGGACCCGTCGACGGCACCGCCGGTTGCTCGTCCCGGGCCGAGCGTGCCGGCGTCCGCGCGGCCGGCTTCGGACGACGTGGAACCGCTGACCGCGCGAGAGCACGATGTTCTGGCGCTGGTCGTGCGGGGCGCCTCCAACCGCGAGATCGCGGAGGCGCTCGTCGTCACCGACAACACCGTCAAGTACCACCTGAAGAACATCCTCCAGAAGCTCCACCTGCACAACCGCGCCCAGGTCGTCGCCTACGCGCTGCGGCACGGCGTCGAGCCGGCCTGACGCCCCCCGCGTCTGCCAGGACTACCCCGACGGGTAGGCCAGAAACCCCCACGGCGGGTGGGGCCGGGTGCCTCCGCTGTGGCCGATCCTGTAGGTGAGCGACGGCCCGCACGAGCGCGAGGCCGACGCGGCAGTGCAGCAGAGTCGAGCGGCTCGGTCGGGTGCGACGCGAGCCCCACGAAGGAGCACGCGGAGATGAGCAACGTCGCAATCGTCACCGGAGCGCTCGTCGCCGGCATCGTCGGCGGATCGCTCTTCGCGGTCGGGCTAGTGGCCCGACCTCAGTTCGCCCAGACTCCGGCCACCGCGCCGTTCGGGCCGGGGGCGGGCGCCCTGATGACCAGCCCGAGCGGCGCCTCGATGGTGACGCCCCCGGGCTATGGACCGGGGGTGATGATGACCTCCGGCGAGACGCCCGCGCCGGCGGCGCGCCAGTCGGCCGAAGGGGTCACGCCGCTGACCCAGCCGCGCGCCGAGGCCGCGCTCGCGCAACGCGGGCCAACCCTCGTCAAGTACGAGATCGAGACCCGCGAGGTCACGGCGCTGATCGACGAGAACGTCTCCTACACGTACTGGACCTTCAACGGCACCGTGCCCGGCCCGATGCTGCGCGTCCGCCAGGGCGACACCGTCGAGCTGACGCTCAAGAACGCGGCGGACAGCCACCTCTCGCATAGCATCGACCTCCACGCCGTCACCGGCCCCGGCGGCGGGGCGAAGGTCACCCAGATCGCCCCGGGGGAGTCGGCCACGTTCCGCTTCAAGGCGCTGAACCCCGGCGTCTACGTCTACCACTGCGCGTCGCCGCTGGTCCCACAGCACATCGCCAACGGCATGTACGGCCTGATCGTCGTCGAGCCGCCGGAGGGCCTGCCCCCCGTCGACCACGAGTTCTACGTCATGCAGGGCGACTTCTATATCGAAGGCGACCGCGCCGAGCCCGGCCTCCACGACTTCGCGCTCAAGCACATGACCGACGAGCACCCCAGCCACGTCGTCTTCAACGGCTCGGTCGGCGCCCTCACCGGCGACCACGCCCTCAAGGCGAAGGTCGGCGAGAAGGTCCGGATCTTCTTCGGCGTCGGCGGCCCGAACGTCACCTCCAGCTTCCACGTCATCGGCGAGATCTTCGACGACGTCTACCCCGAGGGGTCGACCGGCCCGACTCAGAAGAACGTCCAGACGACCCTGGTGCCGGCCGGCGGCGCGGCGATCGTGGACTTCACCGTCGACTACCCCGGCACGTACGTCCTGGTCGACCACAGCCTCGGTCGGCTGACGAAGGGCGCCGCCGCGATGCTCGACGTCGAGGGCCCCGCCAACGTCGAGGTGTTCGACGTGATCGAGACCCCGGGCCACGCGGCGCCCGGCCACTAGACGCCACCCCATGCCCGGCCGGGTCGGCACCGACCCGGCCGGGCCGCACGGCAGCACCCAGCGCGCGATTTTCGTGAACGACGCATGGACCACGGGAGTACGACGATGACACGCATCGACGCGGGGGGCGCGATCCTGGCGCTCCTCATGGGTTTCATTCTCAGCGCCGGTCTGGTCGGCTTCATCCTGGCGGCTGGCGGCTACCAGCTCCCCGCCCCGGAGGTGCCCCGCCCCCTGGCGATCACCGCCCCCGGCCTGCCGGCCGCCGCGCCGGCCCCACCGGCCCAGACCGCCGCCAGGCCCGGCGCGGCGGCCGCCGTGGCCAGCGAGGTCAAGGTCGTCGCGACCGACCTGAAGTTCACCCCGCCGACGATCCAGGCGAAGGTCGGCCAGGCGCTCAAGGTCGTCCTCGAAAATAACGGCGTCATCGAGCACGACATCGCCTTCCCGACCGTCAAGGCCGACCAGCCCGGCGCCAGCCTGAAGGCGCTGGCGAAGCCCGGCCAGACCGCAACCCTCGAGTTCACCCCCACGGCGAAGGGGAGCTACGAGTACGTCTGCACCATCCCCGGCCACAAGGAGGCCGGCATGAAGGGGAAGATCAATGTCGTTGACTGACCTGTTCCGAACGGCTCGCGGCGCCTGCCAGTGCAGCCAGCGCAACCAGGGGGCCGCCGCCCCGACCGATCGACCAGCCGACCAGGCAGCGGGCGCCGAGCCCGGGACCGAGCCGCCGCCGGGGACCGCCGCCCGCACGATCGACGTCAGCCACCTGCCCCCGCCGCTGCCGATGGTCCGGATCCTCGAAACGCTCCGCAACCTCGGCCCCGGCCAGACGCTCCTGGTCAACCACACCCGCCGGCCGATCCACCTCTACCCGAAGCTCGACGCCCTCGGCTGCACCCACGAGACGGTCGAGGTCGCACCCGGCAAGATCCAGGTCCGCATCACCAATCCGCCCGAGAGAGCCCGATGAGCGCCCACGCCCCGACCGTCGACACGACCCTCGTCCCGACCGTCACCACCGACCCCCGCGCCGATGCGGCGTGGGGGTCAGACCGCGCCGCCCACAAGCCCTCCGCCGGCGGTCGGGTGCAGCCGCCGACACCGGCCCCGGCGCCCGGCGCGGCCGGCGACCTCAGCCTCCCGATGCGCTTCCTGGCGATCGGGCTGGTCACCCTGGCGCTGCTCGCGCTCGTCTATCCGTGGCACGTCGACCTGCTGCGGGGCAGCTTCTACGATCCGCACCTGCTGACGTTCGTCCACGTCAACACGCTCGGCCTGATCGGCAGCGTCATCCTCGGCGCCAGCTATCAGATGCTCCCGATCGTCCTCCAGACGCCGCTCGCCGCCCCGAGGCTGGCTCGCCTCTCCTGGTGGCTCTACCTGCCGGGCCTGGTCGCGTTCGTGGTCGGGCTGGGGCACGGGCCATCCGTCCTGCTCGGCCTCGGCGGCACACTCGTCTTCGCGGCCATCGTCCTCTACGTCCGGGTCGTCGTCGGCACCCTCCTGGCCGCCCCGGCCCGCGACACCACCTGGTGGCACGTCCTCGCCGCGACCACGGCGCTGGCGACCGGGGCGACGCTGGGCCTCCTCCTGGCGCTCAGCAAGCAGGTTGGCTTCCTGGCCGGCCTGACCCTCCCGATCCTTGGCGCCCACGTGGCGTTGATGCTGGGCGGCTGGGTGACGCCGCTCTTGACGGGCCTGGCGTACCGGCTCGTCTCGATGTTCACCCTGACGGAAGACCGTCTCCGCCCCCGCCTGGCAACCGTCGAGCTGTGCCTGACAGCCGGCGGCGCCTGGACCGTCGCGGCGAGCCTGCTGTTCGGCCTGGGCTGGCCGATCGGGCTGGCCGGCGCCGCCGCGCTCCTGGTCGGCCTGCTGCTCTTCGCCGGACAGGTCTTGCGCCTCTATCGGCAGCGCCTGCGCCGCTCGCCGGACGTCCACATCCCGTTCATGCTGGTGGCGATGGCGGCCGGCCTCGCCGCTGCCGGCCTGCTGACCTGGGGCTTCGCCGTCGGGCGCGGCGGTGCCGATCCGGTCTGGATCGTCGTCGGCTGGCTCGCGATCGTGGGCTGGGCCCAGACGGCGATCCAGGGGTTCCTCTACAAGATCGGCCCGTTCCTGACCTGGCTCCATCGCTACGGCTCGGTCGCCGGCCGCCGGCGCGTGCCTATGCTGGAGGACCTCTACAGCCGCCGGCTGGCGCTCGCGGGATCTGCCACCTGGACGGCCGGGCTGCTGCTCGGCGCCGTCGCCCCCCTCACGACGGCTGACTGGATCCCGCTCGGGGCGGCCCTCGGGCTCTCGCTCGGCGGCGCCGCGACGGTCGTCAACGCGGTCCGCGTCGCCCACCACTGGCTCGGACGGAATGGCGAGTAGCGAGTGGCGAGTTGGCACAATTCCTCACCCCTCACATGATCCTCTACCAGCTCAGCGTCTTCCTCCACATCCTCAGCGCCGTCATCTGGATCGGCGGGATGCTGTTCCTGGCGCTGGTGGTCGTCCCGGTGACCCGCCCCCTGCCACCGGGCGAGCGCGCCGCCCTGGTCGGCGCCGTCGGCCGGCGGTTTCGAGCGGTCGGCTGGGCCTGCATCGCGGTGCTGCTGGTGACCGGCGTCGTCAATACCGGGTATCGCGGGGTGACGCTGGAGAACCTGTTCACCGCCGCACTCTGGAGCAGCCCGTTCGGCAC
>Ga0075420_100003860_pt1 | contig 13161 bp, 11 predicted proteins | sample SoiMetdeltSBSDD4_FD_75296 | JGI IMG/M metagenome (GOLD analysis project Ga0075420, IMG submission 75296) | Bulk soil microbial communities from a Populus tree surrounding site in Tennessee, USA - Soil MetaG P. deltoides SBSDD4 | ecosystem: Environmental > Terrestrial > Soil > Tree plantation... | reverse complement strand
TGCGCGTATCGAATGCCAGCGGGATCGCGAGACTGGCGAAGATCACGCCGAGCGCGGCGAAGGCCTCTACCAGCAGCCGGAAGGTTGCGCGACGCGTGACGAACAGGATCCAGCCGAGCAGGAGGTAGAAGGCGCCGAGTGCGAACGCACTCCAGGCGAGCCCGTACTCGATGCGCGAGATCATCGTCGCGTGCAGCGTGAACGCGACGACCGGCAGACCGAACACGAGCGAGCCGGAAACGTAGCCTTTCAGGTTCGGCGGCTGCCGCACGCAGTTCAAGATCGAGACCCCGACATACATCAGGAAGAACAGGATCAGGAACGCGTCGGCGGTGGCGAGATTGGCGTCGCGATACGACGTTGCGCGCCACATCCCGGTGATCGTGAACGTGAACAGAAAGCCCAGCACGTTCAGCACGCGCCACGTCTTGAACCACGCGACCGCGAACACGCCAAGGTTCAGCAGCGCGTAATACGTAAACAGCGCGACGAAGTTACCGCTGCCGGTCGAGACCAGGATCGGAGCAAGGAAGCCGCCAGCCGTACCGATGACTGCGAGCGCCAAGGCATTCTGCGCAACTGCAAGCACCGCCGCTGCGAGCGCGATGATCGCGAGCAATCCGAAGGCGAGCGCGGGCGGCAGCAACTGATACAGACGCGCCGCTGCGAACACCGTGAGATAGAGGCCCGCGATGCCGCCGCCCTGCAGGAGCTGCGCGTAGATGGCGCGCCGTTCGCGCAGGCGCCAACCCACGATCAACAACGCGAACGCACCAATGGCGAGAGCGATGAACCGCAGCTCGATCGGGAACAGGCTGTTGTCCGCTGCGTACTTCGCCAGGAAAGCCGCACCGAAGAACAGAATGACGATGCCGATGCGGGCAAGCGGATTGCCGCGCTTCAGCCAGGCGATGAAACCGGCGATAGCACGATCAACGCCTGATGGGGTAGGCGGAGGTGCGGGACGCGCAGGTGCGGTCGGCTGCGGGGCTGGAGTAGCGACACGCACCGCTGGTTGCGGAGCCGCAGGAGTCGGCGCTGGAGCAGATGCCGGAGCAGATGCCGGGGCAGGTTCCGGGGCAGGTGCCGGAGCAGCCGCAGGCGTAACAGCGATACGCTGTTTGAGCTCCTGGAGCTGTCGATCGAGCGTATCGGTGCGCGTGCGCAGATGCAGGATCTGCGCGATCAGCGCACCGAGCGCCGCGCCGATGAAAAACCCGGCGAAACTCTGCTGGACCGAAACCCCGACCACGCCAAACAGGATCGCCAGGCCCCAGGTCGCCCCTTGCGAAGAGGCTCGTTTTTCTGTCTGCATGCACGCACCCGTTGCGGTGCGCGCATCTTAGTGCCGCTCTCGCTCCCGCAGCAATGCGAGAGCGACCTTCTCCAACCGCGCCGGCGACAACGGCCCGCGCGGCACGAGCCGTTCCACGGCCTTGTCGCGCCACGCCTCGAAGACGATGGGATTGATGTACGACTTGCGGCACACGGCCGGCGTATTGCCTAGCGCTTCCGCGACGTGCTTCGCCGTCGATGCAACACATCGATTGAAGGCGCGCCCGGTCACGCGCTCGCCGGTGTCGTGGCATGCGAGAAAAGCAATCGCGCGCACCGTCGCGCCCCAGGTGCGGAAATCCTTGGCGGTGAACCCTTCGCCGTTGCCGCCCATCGCCTCCCGCAGATAGTCGTTGACCATGCCGGAGTCGACGGGCTGACGCTGGCCCGCGTCGTCGACGTACTGGAACAGCTGTTGACCGGGCAACTGCTGGCAGTGGCGGATGATGCGAGCGAGCCGGCGGTCGTCGAGCACCAGCTCCTGCACGCGACCGCTCTTGCCTTTGAAGGAAAAGAAGGCGCGGCCGTCCTGCAGGAACTTGACGTGACGATTGCGCAACGTGGTCAAGCCGTACGACCTGTTCGAGCGCGCGTACTCTTCGTTGCCCACGCGCAGCAAGGTCTGATCGAGGAGCTGCACGATCGTGGCGAGCACCTTGTTCTTCGGCAGCCCGGGCAGCGCGAGATCCTGCTTCAATCGCCGGCGCAGACGCGGCAGCTCCGCGCCGAATTCGATCATGCGCGCGAACTTGCCGTTGTCGCGGGTCTCCCGCCACTGCGCGTGATACCGATACTGCTTGCGCTGGCGTGCATCGCGACCCGTGGCCTGCAGATGGCCGCGCGGCTCGCGGCAGATCCACACGTCGGTGTAGGCGGGCGGAATCGCGAGCCGTCGGATGCGATCGAGCGTCCGCGTGGCCGTGATCGGCCGGCCATTCGGCCCGAGATAGCGGAAGTGCGCACCGCGGCGCTTGCGACGGATCCCGGGCTCGGTATCGGAGACATAAAGCAGCCCGCTGGCACGCGCGTGACGTCGTGCTTGTACAACGGTCGCAGGAAGTTCACCGTCAGCGGCCGGGGGCACGATGCCTCTGCAACAGGCCCCAACAGAAGAGTGCGAGGCCGAGCACCAGCAGGATATGGATCGCACCGACCGCGAGCTTGATGCCGAACCACAGCACGCCCCAGCACAGCATCATCGCGATCCCAATCCACACCAGCAGTTTCATCCCACACCTCGACGGCACATCACTCATGGCCGGAACGGGCGATTGACGGCGCCGGTTCCCTACTACACTCTGGAGAAGAAGGGGTTAGCGCTGCGGGTAAGGGGGGAGCAATGAGTGCTTGGATGCGTCTGCTGGCGGTGGGCGCGCTGCTGGCGTGCGGATCGACGTGGGCGGCGGAGTCGCCGCCGATTCATCCGGCGATCCAGGCTGCGGTCGACAGTCAGGACCGGCTGCCCAAAGATCGCGCCCGCGATGACAACCGCCACTACGCCCAGATCATGGAGTTCTTCGGCGTGCGGCCGGGGATGACGGTCATCGAGCTGTTTGGCGCCGGCGGCAACACCGCCGAGGTGCTCGCCCGCGCGGTCGGGCCGAACGGCAAGGTCTATATGCAGAATCCCGACTTCTTCTACGAGCGCTTCGGACGCAAGTCCGTCGACGAGCGGCTCGCCAACAATCGACTGCCGAACGTCGTGCGGCTGGACAAGCCGCTCAACCAAATGGGCCTCGAGCCGAATTCGCTCGACGGCGCCGTCGCCTTCATGGTGCTGCACGATTTCTTCTGGTTGTCGCAGGATGTGCCCGGCGTACTGAAGGATGTGCACAAGGCGCTGAAGCCCGGCGGCTGGTTCGGCGTCGTCGATCACTCGGCACCTGCCGGCACCGATGCCCGCGATGCGCTCGATCGCGACAAGGGCACGCATCGCATCGACGAGGCGTACGTGAAGAAGATCTTCGCCGACGCCGGTTTCGTGCTCGACGCGAGCAACGACGTGCTGCGCAATCCGGCCGACGATCGCAGCAAGCCGTTCTACGACGAATCGTTCCGCGGCAAGAGCACCGACCGCTTCGTGCTGAGGTTCAAGAAGAAGTGACTATGCGCATACCAGCAGTTGGACTCCTCGCGTTCCTGTTGCTCGCAACGACTGCGATCGCGGCGGAGCGTCGCACGCTGACGGCGGACGACATCAACGCGCTGCACGAAGTGGACGATCCGCAAGTCTCGCCGGACGGCGATTGGGTGGCGTACACCGTACGCACCGCCGACGCCGTCAAAGACAAGCGCATCACTCACATCTGGATGTCGAGCTGGGACGGCCAACGCGCGCTGCAGCTCACGCGATCCGAGCAGAGCGAGCACACGCCGCGCTGGAGCCCCGACGGCAAATATCTTTCGTTCCTCACGGCGCGCGGCGATGACGAAGAGCCGGAACAGGTCTGGCTGCTGGATCGCGCCGGCGGCGAGGCCAGCCCGCTGACGGGATTCAACGGCGACGTCGTCGACTACACGTGGTCGCCCGACGGCAAGCGGCTCGCACTGATCGTCGCCGACGAGGATCCGCGCAAGAAGAAGAAAGGCGAGGAGGACAAGACCCCGCCGCCGATCGTCATCGATCGCTACTACTTCAAGGAAGACAAGACCGGCTACCTCGGCAACCAGCGCCAGCATTTATATGTGTTCGACGTCGCGAGCCGGCACGCGCAAATCCTTACGCCGGGCCGTTATGACGAAGGCTGGCCGGCGTGGTCGCCTGACGGCAAGCAGATCGCGTTTTTCAGCAAGCGGGGCGACGACCCGGATCGCAGCAACGAGTTTGGCCTGTATGTCATCGCAACGTACCCGGGAGCGGCGCCGCGGCTGCTGACGAACTTCCAGGGCGACAGCGGCGATGCGGACTCGATGGCGCCGCCGAGCTGGCGTCCCGATGGGCGCTCGCTCGCGTACGTCACCGCCGGCGATCCCAAGCTCATCTTCTACTCGACTCATCGCCTCGCAGTGGTCTCCGCCGACGGCGGCAAGCCGAACATCCTGACGAGCGCGCTCGACCGCAATGTCTTGTCACCGGTGTGGGCGCGCAACGGGCGCTCGATCTACTTCCTGGTCGAGGACGACCGCAACCAGCACCTCGCGCGCCTCAACTGGGGCGACAACAGCATCGAGCGTGTGGTCGACGGACGCCGCGAGACCAGCTCCTTCGACATCGGCGGTAAAGATCGCATCGCGGTGCTCGATGGCATCGTCGAAGCACCGGACGCCGTGTATGCGTTCGAGGAGGGTCGGTACCGCCGTCTCACGCATCACAACGACGAATGGATGGCCAGCGTGAAGCTCGGCGCCACGGAAGAGATCTCCTTCGACTCCAAGGACGGCACGCGCATCAACGGCTTCGCGGTCAAGCCGCCGGACTATCGTCCTGGACGTCGTTACCCGACGCTGTTGTGGATCCACGGCGGCCCGGTGTCGCAGTACGCCAACTCGTTCTCGATGGCCTGGCAGATCTTCGCGTCGCATGGCTACGTCGTGCTCGGCGTCAATCCGCGCGGCAGCTCTGGTCGCGGCGAAAAGTTCGCGACCGCAATCTATGCGGACTGGGGCAACAAGGACGCGGAGGACGTGCTCGCCGCTGTCGATTACGCCGTGGCGGAGGGCCTCGCCGATCCCGACCGGCTCGGCATCGGCGGCTGGAGCTACGGCGGCATGCTGACGAACTACGTGATCGCGAAAGACACGCGCTTCAAGTCGGCGACCAGCGGTGCGTCGATCTCCAACATCCTCGCGGGCTACGGCACCGACATGTACGTGCGCGAGTACGAGGCCGAGCTCGGCAAGCCGTGGCAGAACCTGGACGTGTGGCTGCGCAACTCGTATCCGTTCCTGCACGCCGATCGCATCAAGACGCCGACGCTGTTCCAGTGCGGCGCCAGCGATTTCAACGTGCCGCTGCTGAACTCAGAGCAGATGTACCAGGCGCTGCGCAGCCTCGGCGTCGAGACTCAGCTCGTGATCTATCCCGACCAGTTTCACGGGCTGACCAAGCCGAGCTACCTGCGCGAGCGCATGCAGCGCTACCTCGACTGGCACGGGAAATTCCTGCAGCAGAAGCCGCGCACCGAGATGACTGCGCGGTAATTCACTGCTTGTAGACCTGCCCTGCCTTCATCACGAAGTCGACCTGCTCGAGCGCACGGATGTCCTCGAGCGGATCGCGCTTCACCGCGATGATGTCGGCCGCAAGCCCGGTCGCGAGCGCACCGGTCTGCTGCTTCAAGCCGAGCGCATCGGCACCATTCAACGTCGCGGCCTGGATCGCCTGCATCGGCGTCATGCCATAGCGCACCATGTAGGCGAGCTGCTTCGCGTTGTCGCCGTGCGGATAAACCCCGGCATCCGTGCCGAACGTCAGTTTCACTCCCATCTTCACGGCCTTGCGGAAGTTCTCGCGCTGCGTCTCCGCGATGTCCCGGTCCTTGCGCAGGAATTCTTCCAGCTCGCCGCGCTTCGGGCCTTCCGCCTGGGTGTAGTCGCTGTTGTAGATGTCCATCGACAGGTAGATGCCGCCCTTCTTCGCGAGCTGCAGGCCTTCGTCGTCGATCAAGCTCGCGTGCTCGACCGTATCCACGCCGGCGCGAATCGCTGACTTGATGCCCTCCGCGCCGTGCGCGTGCACCGCGACCTTGCGGCCGGCCATGTGCGCTTCGTCGATCAGCGCCTGCATCTCCGGGAACGTGTATTGCTGGGCGCCCGGCGTATCGCCTTTGGAGAACACGCCGCCGGTGCCGCAGAACTTGATGACGTCGACGCCGTACTTCACGTTGCGTCGAACCCCGTGCCGCACGCCTGCGATGCCGTCGGCGACCCCCTCAGTCGAGTGATCGAATTCCGGCGCGAGCATGTTGTCGTCGCAGTGCCCGCCGGTGATGCCGAGCGCCGGACCGGACACCAGCATGCGTGGCCCGGGAAGTTCGCCATCGTTGATCGCGTCGCGCACCGCGACGTCGCTGAAGCCGACCGCGCCCACGTCGCGGATCGTGGTGATGCCCGCGAGCAAAGTCCGCTGCGCATACGCGGCACCCTTCAGTGCCATGCGCGGCACGGACATTCCATAGGAGTGATACGGCGGGAGGGTCGGATCGCCGGTGATGTGCGTGTGGGTGTCGATGAGCCCCGGCAGCACCGTGGACGTGCTGAGGTCGATGACCCTCACTCCGGCCGGGATCGCGAGCGAATCGGCGGAGCCGACCGCGTCGATCTTCCCGTCGCGCACGAGAATGACCTGGTTGCCAAGCACCCTGCCAGTGACGACGTCGACGAGCCGTCCGGCACGGATCGCGCTGACCGTCGGCTCCGCCCCCTGGGCAACACCGGCCAGCGCGCAAGCCGCAAGCACAACCCCACGCACCCGCCGAGACCTATTCATCGTTCGCATTGTTAGTTACCTGTAGGTCGGGCTTCAGCCCGACTCTTCGGCCTCGCATTCTACTTCTGTCTTTTTATACAGCCATGCGCCATCATACCGCCCCCTATGAATGCGCACGTCCAGGAAGCGCCCGCCGCAGCATTCGGCGAGCGCCTGAACCCCGCCCAGTACCACGCTGCCACCTACGGTGCGCCGAGCAGCGCCGGCTTCTCCGCCGGGCCGTTGCTCATCATCGCTGGCGCGGGAACCGGCAAGACGAACACGCTCGCACATCGTGTCGCGCATCTGTTGCTCAAAGGCGTGGCGCCCGAGCGCATTTTGCTGCTGACCTTCACGCGCCGGGCCGCGCAGGAGATGTTGCGCCGGGCGGAACGCATCGCCCACTCATATATGAATGTCAGCGGCTCACATTCGAATTTGAACGGCCAGGGCGGCCGCCTGCTCTGGTCCGGCACCTATCATTCGATCGGCAACCGGCTGCTGCGCGAGTACGCGCAGGTGGTCGGGCTGGAGCCGTCGTTCTCCGTGCTCGATCGCGGCGATGCCGCGGACCTGCTCGACTTCCTGCGGCAGGAGCTCGGCCTCGCGAAGAAAGAAAGGCGCTTCCCGCGCAAGGACACGTGTCTCGCGATCTATTCCCACCGCGTCAACAGCGGCCAGCCGCTGGCGCGCACGCTCGACGAAGTGTTTCCCTGGTGCAGCGATTGGGGCGACGAGCTGACGCAGCTCTTCCGCCGCTACGTCGAGGTGAAGCACACGCAACAGCTCCTCGACTACGACGACCTGCTCCTCTACTGGCACATCCTCGTGCAGGAGGAGCGCGTCGCCCGCGAGATCGGCGGGCGTTTCGAGCACGTGCTGATCGACGAATACCAGGACACGAACACGCTGCAGGCGCAGATCGTGTACGCGATGAAGCCGAACGGCGTGGGGGTGTGCGTCGTCGGCGACGACGCGCAGGCGATCTACTCGTTCCGCGCCGCGACCGTCGACAACATCCTGGAATTTCCGGAGCGCTTCACGCCGCCCGCGCAGATCGTCAAGCTCGAACAGAACTATCGCTCGGTGCAGCCGATCCTCGACGCGGCGAACATGCTGATGAGCGACAGCACGCGGCAGTATCAAAAGCAGCTCCGCTCGGACAAGCCCGCGGGCAGCAAGCCTGCGTACGTCGCCGTGCAGGACGATCAAGCGCAGGCGCTCTACGTCGTCGAGCATGTTCTCGCTGCGCGCGAACAGGGGACGCTGTTACGGCGTCAGGCTGTGCTGGCGCGCAATGCGCATCACACGGATATGCTCGAGCTCGAACTGCTCCGCCGCAACATTCCGTACGTGAAGTACGGCGGCCTGAAGTTTCTCGAAGCCGCTCACGTGAAGGATGTGCTCGCGCTGCTGCGCTGGGCGGACAACCCGCGCAACCGCATCGCCGCCTTCCGCGTCCTGCAACTGCTGCCCGGCGTCGGGCCGGCTACCGCGGACCGCTGCCTGAAAGTCTTCGAGGCGAGCGGCTACGCGTGGCCGATCCTGGCCGAGTACCGCATGCCGGCGGCGGCGGAAGTCGAGTGGTCGTCGCTGATGGAGCTGATGGCGGACCTGATGAATGCGCGCGAGTGGCCCGGTCAGCTCGGCCGCCTGCGCAAGTGGTACGAGCCGCAGCTCGAGCGCATCTACGATGCGGCCAAGGTGCGTTCGGGCGACATCGAACAGCTGGAACGTCTGTCCGGGCAATACGGGACCCGCGAGCAGTTCGTGACGGAGCTGACGCTCGATCCGCCGCAAGTGACCGGCGACCTGGCCGGCGATCCGCTGCTCGACGAGGACTACCTGATCCTGTCGACGGTGCATTCCGCGAAGGGTCAGGAGTGGGATTCGGTTTACGTGCTCAACGTTTCGGACGGCAACTTCCCGAACGAGCACGCCGCCGGTCGACCGGAGCTCATCGAGGAAGAGCGGCGGTTGCTGTACGTCGCGATGACTCGCGCCAAGCGGGATTTGCACCTGATCGCGCCGCTCAAGTACTACATCACGCAGCAGAGCCGCACCGGCGACGCGCACGTGTACGGCGCGCGCAGTCGTTTCATGACTGATCAATTGTTGGCGCAGTTCGAACAGAAGGCGTGGCCGCCCGCGCGCGAAGCGGCACTACGTGCCTTCGATGCGAGAACGAACGTGCGTGTTGATGCGGCCGCGGCGCTGCGCGCGATGTGGGAGTGAAGAGACCGGAAAAATTCTCGCCAAGACGCCAAGACGCCAAGGACGCCAAGAAGAAAGAGCAAGAATATTTCGGATTCTGAAACCTTGGCGATCTTGGCGTCTGGGCGAGAGAATTCTTAGCGGTGCTGCGCGATCCACTCGTCGACTGTCGTGCGCGCATCTGCGTCGGCCGCTGATTCCTTGCGGGCCGTCGTGATCTCCCAGGTCAGACCGCTGCGATCCTCGAAGTAGATCGACTGCTGATCGCCGTGATCCTCGTGCCTGATCGCGAAGCCCGCGGCCTGCAGCTTGCGCTCCCACGCAGCGAGCTGGGCCTTGCTCGCCGTCGCCAGCGCGAAGTGCGGCAGGTCGCTCGCCGGTTGCCGCGCCTTCTTCGCGCCGTGGCGCGCGCACAGCGCCACCTGCCCGTCGTCAGCGAGGCCGAAGATCATCATCAGCCACGGCGCACCATCCCAATCGTCGCCGCTATGAGCTGCAAGCAGCGGCAACCCCAATGTTTCAGCGAAGAGCTGGTATGCACTCTTCGCGTCGTGCACCGGGACCGCGACGTGATCGAAACGCAACGACGGCGGGTTCTTCATGGCATTCAGCTTAGCCGACGCAAGCCCTCAGCTCTTGGACGAATGTGATCGGCTCTCGCGCGCGAAGCCGTAGTCCGTGCCGAACTGGCGGCCGCGGCGATAGTCGGTGATCGTCGTGCCGGCGATCGTGCGGAACTCGCGCGCCAGGTGCGCCTGATCGAAGTACCCAAGCCGTTGAGCCGCAGCGGCGAGTCCGTCGTCGGTGTGGTGCTCCAGCGTCAGCAAGGTCGCATGGAAGCGTGCGAGCTGCGCGCAAGTCTTGGGCCCGAGCCCGACCTGATTCACGAAGCGACGATGCAGATGCTCGCGGCTCCAGCCGATCTCACGCGCGAGGCTCTGCACGGACACGCAACCACGAGTCGCAGCGATGCGCTCCAGCGCCCATTCGACCGCGTCGTTCCACTTGCAAGGACGGGTCGCGTGCTCCGCTACATATTCGCTGAGCAGTGTGAGGCGTCGATCGGCGCTCGGAGCGTTGCGAATCGCATCGACGAGCGTTCGCGCCGCGGCGCCATGCAGCGCATCGAGATCGACGATCGTGTTGGCAAGCTCACGCGGCGCGACGCCGAACAAGCGATACGCGCCTTCGACAGTCAACCGCGCGCCACACAGCCACGCGCGACCTCCGGACGCGGTGAGGAACGCGCGCTCCTGCAGACCAGTGACCCACGCGTCGTTGAATACGTGCTCGAGCCGCGGATTGATTGCGTCGACAACAGCGTGACGGCCTTCGAGATTGACGATGAGCGAGATATCGCCGCGCGGCAGCTCCCGCTCGCGTGCCGGCGCACAGCCCCCGTCCAGCTCCCACAATTTGCCGATCCAGCGATCGAGCGGCGGCCGCGGCACCTTCATCGCGAACTGCCAGGCGCCGTCTGCTGTCGTGAGGCGGCCGGCGCGCGTTTCGAAGAGCAGGACGGCAGTGTCCATGGCCTTGAGCATAGCCCTCGGCCAGTGCTAAATGAACGCCAATGGGGCGCAATCTCATCGTCTGCTTCGACGGAACGAACAACCAGTTCGGTGCCCACGACACCAACGTCGTGCGCCTGGTGCAATCGCTGGAGCGCGGCAACGGCCAGCAGATCGTCTACTACGATCCCGGCCTCGGCACACTGCCCGAGCCCGGACTGCTGACGCAGCTCGCGAAGCGGACCTCCGAGCTCTTCGGCCTGGCGTTCGGCCTGGGGCTGGCGAGGAAGATCGAGTGCGCGTACGCCTTCCTCATGCATAACTGGCAGCCGGGCGATCGCGTATTTCTGTTCGGTTTCAGTCGCGGCGCGTACGCGGCCCGCGCGCTCGCCGGGCTGCTGCACATGTTCGGGCTGCTCGCACCGAGCCACGAGAATCTCCTGCCGTACGTGATGCGCCTATTCCGCGGCGTACGTCGCGTTGATGACCAGAACGCGAAGATCTGGCGGCTCAGCGCGCAGTTCCGCAATACGTTCGCGCGCGATGCCGGCATCGAGCATCGGCGCTTCCGTGTGCACTTCGTCGGCGTGTGGGACACGGTTTCTTCGATCGGCTGGTTGTGGGACCCGGTGAAGTTCCTGCACACGGCGGCGAATCCGAGCATCGTGACGGTTCGCCACGCGGTCGCGATCGACGAGCGGCGCAGCTTCTTCCGGCAAAACCTGTTCGTCGACGACGTGCGCGGCCAGGACCTGCTCGAGCTGTGGTTCCCTGGCGCACATTCCGACGTCGGTGGCGGTTACCCGGAGAGTTACGGCGGCCTGTGGCGCGAGCCGTTCACGTGGATGCTCGATGAAGCGAAGCAGGCAGGATTACTCACCGATCCCGAAGGTGAGCGGCGTGTCCTCACGCGCGCGACGCCGCCGGAAAAACCGTGGGCCGAGCCGCAGCACGAGTCGTTGACGTGGCAGTGGTGGCCGGCGGAATTCTTTCCGAAGCTCCGCTACAACAAGCGGTTGGGCCGACGCTTACCGTCGCTCGGCCTCGGTCGGCGCCGCCGCATCGAGCCGGGCACGTTGCTCCATCGCAGCGTCACGCAACGCATGGAAAACATTGCAACGTATGCGCCGCCGAATCTGCCGCGCACGCGATTGGTCCACGGCACGGACGACGTCCTACGTGCGTGAGAACGCGAATCGTCTTGTGCCTGCTCGCGTGCGCTGCTAGCGCGCACGCCAAGGAGGACATCGAGTTCGTCGCCGAGCATCTGCCGGAAGCCGCGATGGACAATCGCTACGCGACGCTTCCGGTCTGGACCCCGACGACGAAGGCGCTGGATGACGGCTGGTCGTTCGCTGCGCAAGGCGCGTTGGGCCGAGCAAGCGCTGGAAACCTGGAGATCGGCGGCCCGATGCTGTCGATCGCAGCGTCGCGCCCGCTTTCGTCGCGGTGGACTGTCACCGCTCTCGCCTTCGCCGACCTGCAGAGCCTTTCCGGCGGCGAGCAGCGCGACTTGCAAACCTTGTTCGCGCCGGCCACGCCGATCGAGCGTCCCGTCGCTGCACGCTTCGATGATCTCGACGGCAGCATGCGTCACTACGGCGCGGGGTTCGCACTCTCGATGGCATCCGACAGCGGCTGGCTCGGCACGCATCGCTGGGTCGGAGGCTTGCTCTTCGAGGAAATCCAGCTGCGCGACTACGGCTGGGACTTCACGATCCTCGCGGGCGATGCTGCTGGCACGCAAGGACACATCGACTTCGACAACGACTATCGGCACATCACGCCATTCGCTGGCTTGCAGCTCATGCACGAACACGGCGACTGGAGCTTCTCGCCGCACGCGCTGTTCGCCTTGCCGCTGCCGCGGCGCGGCTGGGTCGGTCACATCGCGACAGATGAGTTCGATCTACACGGCGACACTGCCGACGTCGGTAACGGCAAGCATTTCGGGGATCCCTCGCTGACGCTCGGGCTCGACATCACCTATCGGCCGATGCATTTGAGTGTCGATCTCGGCACGCTGCTGTCGCAGGCCGTGATCGAGCCGCTGGTCCACAAGGGCATCGACAGCAACTGGGTACTCAGCGTGCGCTGGCAGCACTGAGCTCGCGCGTCACTCGGCAACGACTGCCGTCATCTTGATCGAGACCAGGATCTCGCCGAGATCGGGCCCGAGCCGCGCGACGGAGCGCACCGGCGGATCGGTCGGAAAGAACTTCGCGTACGCCTCGTTCAGACCGGCGAAATCCTGCGGCCGCGCCAGCAACACCTGCACCTCGACGACATCGCTGAGCTTCGCGCCCGCAGCGTGCAGGATGTTTTCGCAGGTCACGAGCGCCTGCCGCGTCTGATCCTGGATCGTCGGTCCCGCGACTTTGTTCGTCTTCGGGTCGATGCCGGGCACGCCCGTCACGAAGATGAATCCGCCTGCCTTGACCGCCTGGCTGTACAGCGGGTTCGAGGGTGCGTCTGAAATGCGAATGATCTGTCGCTTCATCGATGGGGCCTTGGTTGCTTCGCCGCCGGCCTGCTGCACGAAGAACACTGTGCAGCACAGGATCGCGGAAGTGAATGCCAGCAGACGTTTCATCGCTATAGACTACGACTCGCGGCGTGCGCAAATCCCGGGCGAACGCCGGGATTTCTCCGGGATCCGAATACCACTGTGCAGTTCGCAATCGCGAGAGGTTT
>Ga0075420_100003858_pt1 | contig 13166 bp, 8 predicted proteins | sample SoiMetdeltSBSDD4_FD_75296 | JGI IMG/M metagenome (GOLD analysis project Ga0075420, IMG submission 75296) | Bulk soil microbial communities from a Populus tree surrounding site in Tennessee, USA - Soil MetaG P. deltoides SBSDD4 | ecosystem: Environmental > Terrestrial > Soil > Tree plantation... | reverse complement strand
TTCTCCATCGAGCCGGTCGGAATCTTGAAGGCCTGCACGATGAACGTCCGGACGAACAGCGCGAGAATCACCGCGACACAAATCGACTCGAAATACTCTCGTGCCGTCGATTTCTTATACGGCTTATGCGGCTGCGCCGCGCTCTCAGCTTTCGACATCTGTTTGCGCCCCTAGCTATTCTGTGCCGACCTTCAGCACCGCGAGAAATGCTTCTTGCGGGATCTCCACCCGTCCGACCCGCTTCATGCGCTTTTTGCCTTCCTTTTGCTTCTCGAGCAGCTTTCGCTTGCGAGTGATGTCGCCCCCGTAACATTTCGCAATCACGTTCTTCCGGAGCGCCTTCACGGATTCGCGCGCAATGATGCGGTTGCCGATTGCCGCCTGGATGGCGATTTCGAAGAGCTGCCGCGGAATCAGCTCACGCATTTTGGAGGCCAGCGCCCTACCCCGCTCGTACGCGGCATCCCGGTGGACGATGATCGACAATGCGTCCACGGGTTCAGCGTTGACGAGGATATCCATTTTGACGAGCGGCGACTCCCAATAGCCGGTGACGTGATAGTCCAGCGAGGCATAACCGCGCGAGATCGTCTTCAGGCGGTCGTAAAAATCCATGACGACTTCGTTGAACGGCAGCTCGTATGTCACGAGCACGCGGTCCGACTTCAGGTACTCGAGCTTCTGCTGAACGCCTCGCTTGTCCTGGCACAGCTGCAGAATCGGGCCGACGTACTCCGACGGGGTCAGAATCATCGCAGTGATGACGGGCTCCTCGAGCTTTGCGATTCGTCCCGCATCGGGAAGCTTTGCGGGGCTGTCCACGTCATGCACCTCTCCATCAGTCGTCGTCACGCGGTATAGAACACCGGGAGCCGTGGTGACGAGGTCCATGTTGTATTCGCGCTCGAGCCGCTCCTGCACGATTTCCATGTGCAGCAAGCCAAGGAAGCCGCAGCGGAAACCGAACCCGAGGGCGGCCGACGTTTCGGGCTCGTAGAAAAACGACGCGTCGTTCAGTCGCAACTTCTCGAGCGCTTCGCGCAGCTCCGGGTACTCATGGCTCTCGACCGGATACATTCCGGCAAAGACCATCGGCTTCAGCTCCTTGAACCCTGGGAAGGGCTCCGGCGTCGGCCGCGCAACTTCGGTGACGGTATCGCCAATCTTGGCGTCGGCCACTCGCTTGATGTTGGCGACAACAAAGCCGACCTCGCCGACACCGAGCTCGTCGACAGTCAGCGCCTTCGGAGAGAACACGCCGAGCTGGTCGACTTCGTAATCCTGTGCTGTGGCCATGAGCCGGACTTTCATCTTGGGCCGCAGCATCCCATCGATCACCCGCACCACGATCACGACCCCGCGGTACGCGTCGTACCACGAATCGAAGATCAGCGCCTTGAGCGGCGCGTCGGGGTCCCCTTTCGGCGGGTGAAAACGTTCGACGATGGCCTCGAGGATCTCGCGGGTGCCGGTTCCCTCCTTGGCACTGGCGAGGAGCGCACCCGAGCTGTCGAGGCCGATGATTTCCTCGAGTTGGCGCTTGCATTCCTCAGGCTGTGCGCTCGGAAGGTCGATCTTGTTGATGACCGGAATGATCTCGAGGCCGTCGTCGGCCGCCAGATAGGCATTGGCCAGCGTCTGCGCCTCCACTCCCTGCGCGGCATCCACGAGGAGCAGAGCGCCCTCGCACGCCGCGAGTGAGCGGGTCACTTCATAGCTGAAGTCCACGTGCCCGGGCGTGTCGATCAGGTTGAGAACGAACTGCTGGCCATCCCGGGCGGTGTAGTTCAGCCGGACCGGATGCGCCTTGATGGTGATGCCGCGCTCGCGCTCGAGATCCATCGCGTCGAGCACCTGCGCTTCCATCTCGCGGGCCTGCAGCGCGCCGGTGATCTCGAGAAACCGGTCGGCGAGCGTCGACTTGCCGTGATCGATGTGCGCGATGATGGAGAAATTCCGGATGTTGGCCTGATCCATCGAGGTCCGATCAGAAAATTATAACGTCCGGAGGCCTTAAGCCTCCGGCTACCGAAGGGTTGCCTACCTAACAGTCACTGTCGATTGCGATCGAGACAATCCATCATGGTAGCCGGAGGGCTTCAGCTCTCCGGTCAGGTTCTGAATATGCACGTAGAGTCCGGCTTTACCCGGACCTGTCTCATCTTTGATCTAGCGGGACAAAGCGCTGCGGATACGGCGGACCGATGTAATCAGCGCGAGGCCGAATCAGGCGGTTGTTGGCGTACTGCTCGAGGATGTGAGCGGTCCACCCGGAAATGCGGCTCACGGCAAAAATCGGCGTATAGAGATCGATGGGAATGCCGAGCGTGTAGTACGTGGAGGCCGAATAAAAGTCGACGTTGGGATTCAGCTTCTTCTCGCCTTTGACGAGCGCCTCGATGCGCTCCGACATCTCGTACCAGCCGGGCTGCCCCGCGCGCTTGCCGAGATCGCGCGACATCCGCCTCAGGTGTGTTGCCCGAGGATCTTCGGTGCGGTACACGCGGTGCCCGAACCCTGGAATCTTCTCCTTCCGGGTGAGCTTCTGTCTGATCACCTCGTCGACACGCTCTGGCGACGCCGTCGCACCGAGCTCGAGCAGCAACCGCATCACGTCGGCGTTGGCGCCGCCGTGCAGCGGGCCCTTGAGCGTGCCGACGGCCGCAACCACGGCGGAGTAGATGTCGGTCAGCGTGGCTGCCGCGACACGTGCGGCAAAAGTCGACGCATTGAGCTCGTGATCAGCGTGCAGAATAAGCGCAACGTCGAATGCCCGGATTGCCACGGCGTTCGGCCGTTCGCCCGTGAGCATGTACAAGAACGCGGCCGCGTGGCCCATCGCGGGGTCCGGCTCGACGAAGCCGCCACCGGCCTGCAGCCGGCCCCACGCCGCGACAACGGAGCTGATTTGCGCCGTCAGGCGGACCGCCTTCCGGTACTGCGCAGGCGGCGAGCTGTCCGATACCTCAGGGTCGTAGTGGCCGAGCGCCGACGTGATGGTGCGAAGCGCGTCCATTCCGTCCACTTGCGGCAGCGACTTCATCAGCCGCAAGATCGGCTCAGGCAGGCGACGGGAGGCGGCGAGCTGCGACTGCAGATCGCCGAGCTCGGCGCGATTCGGCAGCCGCCGATGCCACAGGAGGTAGCACACCTCTTCGAAGGTGGCATTCGCGGCGAGATCGTGGATGTCGTATCCGCAGTACGCAAGTACGCCGCGCTCGCCGTCGAGATAACAGATTGCCGAGGACGTCGCGACGACATCCTCGAGACCCGCCTTGGGTTTTTCTGCGGTCGGCACGTGAACTTCGTCTTTGGTCTTTTGTTTCTAGTCTCTTGTCTTTGGGTTTGTGACTTGTGACTTGACGATTACGCCCGGATTTTGCGCCCGGCGCCTGCGACTGCAGGCCTGTAGATTGCGCCGACGATAGCACCGTAAATTGCCAGCTCGACGATGGCATCGATGACACCGGCCACGGCCATCGCGCCGTCGATCGGAAACACGACGTACTGCCAGATCACGCCGAACCCAATGACGACGAGCGCCACTACGACTCCGAAACGAACGCCTTCCATAGGTCCGTGTCCGCCTTCATACCCCTTCGCGTACGCGTACGCGAAAGCCAAGAACCCCACCAGCAGGAATGCGAAGCCGAGCGGCAGCTTCGCTACCATCTCTTCCTGGGGCCGCATCGCCGCGGCATTGGCGAGCATCAGGTCCCTCAGAAGCACTTCGTTCACGAGGAATCCAATTCCGATTGAGACGACCCACGCGACAACGGCCGCCGTGACAATGCGCGCGTAGTTCATCGGTGGCTCCTCTTATCTTCGATTACACCTCTTCGGGTTTCAATACGGCGTCGTCGCTCGCGAACTGCTGTACGACTGACAGCAGCCCGGTGTACAGGAAGCCGATTTGGAAGAGCATCAGGAATGGGACAGTGCCGTAGATGCCATTGGCCAGCGCGTAAAAGACGGTGGCTGTGAAATAGAGGCCGAGCGCCAATTCAACGATCGGCTGCGCGACAACGCTCTGGCGATACTTCTTGCCAATCCATTCATCAGCCTGGGCTTCGATGCGGTACTTCGGCGTGCGCGCGAACTCGGTCTCCTTCCTGAACAACGCTTCGATGACGGCACGCGTGTTGTTCACGGTCAATCCGATGCCGATCGACATCAGGAACGGCAGATACTTGAGGCGTGTAGACCAGTCTTTGTGGAGCTCGCGCTGGCACACCATGTAGAAGTTGGCCACCGACGCTGTGGCCGCGAAGAACAGCGGCACGTCGATGAGCAGCATCTCGTACCAGCCCATGTTGTAGCGGATCACCATTGCAGGCGCCATGAGTACCGACAACACGCACATGAGCAGGTAGTTGAAGTTCGCGGTCAGATGGAAAAACGCCTCCGCTTTCACACCGAGCGGCAGCTTCGAGCGCAGGACGGCGGGCAGCACCTTCCGACAGGTCTGAATGGAGCCTTTCGCCCACCGATGCTGCTGCGACTTGAACGCGTTCATCTCCACCGGCACTTCGGCCGGCGACACGAGATCGTGCAGGAAGACGAATCTCCAGCCGCGAAGCTGCGCACGGTAGCTCAGGTCCAAATCCTCGGTCAGCGTGTCGTGCTGCCATCCGCCGGCGTCGGCAATTGCCGTGCGGCGCCAGATTCCGGCCGTGCCGTTGAAATTGAAGAAGAGTCCCGCGCGATTTCGACCGCCGTGCTCGAGCACGAAATGGCCGTCGAGCAGAATGGCCTGAATCTTCGTCAGCAGCGAGTAGTTCTCGTTGATATGCCCCCACCGCGTCTGCACCATCGCGACCTGCGCATTGGTGAAGAAGTGAATCGTGCGGCGGAGGAAATCGGGTGACGGCAGGAAATCGGCGTCGAAAATGGCCACGTACTCGCCGCTCGCCACTTTCAGCCCCGCCTCGAGTGCGCCTGCCTTGTACCCCCGCCGGTCGGTCCGATGCAGGTAGGTGATCTTCACGCCCCTTAGCGCATGGCGACGGACGGCCCGCTCCGCGATCGTCGTCGTTTCATCGGTGGAATCGTCGAGGACCTGGATTTCGAGAAGGTCGCGCGGGTAATCGAGCCGACAGACGGCATCGATCAGTCGATCCGCCACGTACATCTCGTTGTAGATAGGCAGCTGAACCGTGACAGGCGGAAGTTGCTCGAACGTCGCGTCAGGAACGGGCTGTTGGTCCTTGTTCTTCATGTACAGGTAGACCAGGTAATACCGATGCCACCCGTACACCGCGAGAATCACCAGAACGAAGAAGTACGCCGCAAGCGTGAAGGTTTCGAGCGGGGTCATACGAGGAGAACGGAAGCAGCACGCACTGACTGTGATTATACTGCCGAGATCCATCAGATCAACGCGACATGACCAACGCCGAGCTGCAGGAACTGCTCCACCTCGTCCGTCACGGCCAACTCGACCCGTCGAGTGCCGCATCGAAAATTCTCACGGCGATGCGCGCCGCGCCATTCGAGGATCTCGGGTTCGCACGCGTCGATACTCATCGCCACCTGCGGCAGGGATTTCCCGAAGTCGTTCTTGGTCTGGGGAAGACACCCGCACAAGTCGCTGCGATCGCCAGCAAGATCGTCGAGCGCGGACAACCGCTTCTCGTCACGCGCGCGGAGCCAGAGGTCTACGATGCGGTCCGAACCGTAGTGCCAGGCGCTGCGTATCATCCCGACGCTCGAGCAATCACACTCGCACAGGGACGCATCGAAGCCGGACAGGGGACGATTCTCATCGTATGCGCAGGAACATCCGATCTGGCGGTCGCGGAAGAGGCGGCCGTTACCGCCGCCTTAATGGGTAACCGGATCGAACGCGTGTACGACGTGGGCGTCGCGGGCCTGCATCGACTCCTCGCCGAGCACGACCGCCTGCAGAACGCGCGCGTCCTCGTCGTCGTCGCCGGGATGGAAGGCGCACTTCCGAGCGTCGTTGCGGGCCTGGTGAAGGTTCCGGTAATCGCGGTGCCAACGAGCGTAGGCTACGGCGCGAGCTTCGGCGGGGTCGCTGCGTTGCTGGGCATGCTCAACACCTGTGCGAACGGCGTCGCGGTGGTAAATATCGACAACGGCTTCGGGGCGGCCTGCATGGCAAGCCTCATCAATCATCTGTCGCCTACTGTGTCAGTAGCACGATGAGCGGTCCGCACGCGGCCACCAGGATGTTGGCTACGGCATAGGGAACCGTGTATCCGAGTGCAGGAACTTTGCTTTGCGCCAATTCCTGGAGCGGGCCCAGGGCTGCCGTACTGGTGCTTGCCCCAACGCAGGCACCGAACAGGATTGCCGGATTCATCTTCAAGACGAAACGCCCGAACAGAAGCGCCAGCACGTTCGGCGCAACCGCCACCACTAAGCCTGCACCCAGCAACGCCCATCCGGTCCGCCGCAAGCTCTCGAGAAATTCGGGTCCGACGTCCAGACCTATCACCCCGACGAACACCGCGAGTCCCATGGTGTCGAAGACCCACAAAGCTGGCGCGGGGATCCGACCGAAGGTTGGATAAACCGAGCGAAGCCATCCAAAGAGGAGTCCCATGACCAAGGCTCCGCCGCTCGACGTCAGGCTGACCGGCAGCCCACTCACATCCACCGACAGGAGCCCGATCAAACCGCCCAGGACGATCCCAAGTCCGACAAAAACCACATCGGTGGCGCTCGTGGGACGCTCGATGTAACCGAGGACTCTCCCCGCACGTTCGACGTGCCGCACTGCCCCTCCGAGCCGCAGAAGATCCCCGCGGTTCAACGTGGTGGAGGCCACGAAAGGAATCTGAACCCCGGCGCGTACCAGCTTCAACAGCGTCACGCCTCGCCCGTGCTCTTCTGCCACATTAGCGAGCGGGCGATCGGCCAGCGCTTTGTTCGTAACCACCACGTCCAACGCGTCCACCGGAAAACCGAGGAGCTCACGGTCTTCGATCTCGATACCGATCGACAGTCCTTGGGCGACCACACGGCGGCGAGCGGTCAGGGCGACGGCATCGCCGCGGGAGAGGACGGTATCGGGCTCCGCGTCGAGCAGGGTGCTAGCTCGCCTGATTCGCTCGACGAATACACGGTCGGGCACGAAAGACCCCTCCAGCTCGGCCACGCTCCGACCCGCCCACCCATCGGCGAGGCGATAGGCCCTGATATCCCATTCGCGATAGCCCGAAGGGACGTCCTCTTGCGGCAGCCCCGCCGAAAACTGCTGCGCGAGCTTTCGGCTCTCGGCCTTGAGGTCTACCCGCAGGAGCCGGGGCCCGAACTGAGAAAGGACCCAAACTGGTGCGGCTGTGCCTATCAGATAAGTGGCCGCGTAAGCGACCGCAATGTTGTCGAGCAGCCTGGCGATTTCGGTTTGCGGCAGGCCCAGACCGCGAATCGCATCACCGGCCGTCCCGATGGCGGTGGATCCGGTGAAGGCACCGGCTAGCAGGCCCGCAGCAGTACCGGAGTCATACCCAAGGATCCTTGCGGCGAAAAGCGTGGTGATGAGGGTAGCGCCACAGAGTACAAACGTCAGCGCCACCTGCGGGAGCGCGTTTCGTCCGAGCCCGTGGACAAACTGCGGACCCACGGTATAACCCGTGGCGAACAGGAACAGAGCGAAGAACAGAACCTTGACGATCGGCGGCACCTGGATGTCGAGCTGGCCGATCAGCACTCCGGCCACGAGCGTGCCCATGACATTGCCGAGGCGGAACGAACCGATCCGGATCCGGCCCAGCGCGAAACCTGCGGCTAGCGTGAGGAAAATCGCCAGCTCCGGGTTTTGCTGCAGCGCTGTAACGAAAAAGGTCATGGGCCAGTCAGGAAAGACGCGGACTCGGCCCCAGCAAGTAGAGCGCCACGGTATGCCGCGGCGCGGCGGGGTTCGGCTAATACCTGAACAGATACTGCAGCTTCGTGAAGATCGCCCGGTTCGTACGCATCATCGCAGACGTCGGGTACAACGCTTCGTCGATGCTTCGGCCCTGCCGGTAGTGATCGTCGTAACCCACGAAGAACACCGTGCCGGCGTTGACGCGGTAGGTAAACAGCACGTTGCCGCCGACCGTCTTGTCGAAGGTGTTGTATTCCAGGATGTTGCGGACGACCAGCCGGTTTGTGAACTGATACGTCGTGCGCGTACGGAAAATCTTGACGTCGAAGACTTCGGTGTCGGAGCGCACGTCGACGAAGCGGCTGGTGCTGATGTTGATCTCCGACTGCAGGCGTGACAGCGGCCGCACGTTGATGAGCAGGTTCAATTGCCGATCGGAGCCGAGGTACGGGTTGTCGACGAAGCGGATCTGATCGCCGGTCCACGTCGATCCGTTGATGCTGATTCGGCGGCTCGTGTTCACCGTCCAGCCGAAGCTGTATCGCGACTTCCAGAAGTCGACGTCGCGGTATCGCTCCATGTCGCGGTTCAGATTCGTGTAGAAGGAGATGTTCTTCGCAAACTGAAAGCCCAGCCGCCCCTGGATGCCTTCGTCCTGCAGCACGCCGTTGAAGTCGTAGTTGCGTTCGTACTGGAGCCGCGGCTCCCAGTTGACGATCCAGCTCTCAGGCCACAAGCGGTACGCGACCATGGCCGTCGACTGTTTCTGATCGACACGGCGGATGAAACCGAGATCGGTGCCGAACTCCGGATCAATCTCGTTGTGCGCCAGGTCGTAGACGAGATGCCGACCCTCCTTCCTCAGATTGAAATCGAGCATCGATCCGGTGGAGCGTACGCCGTCACCGTTGCGGCGGTCGGAATTTATGGCCGTGAACCGCGCGCGATGGTTCGTGCCGACGCGGAACACGCCGTCGACGCCGCCGACGCGGCTGTAGCCGTCGAGAAGCTCGCGATCGGTAACGATTGCGCCGACATACGATTCGGAATACAGGTCGTATCGAACCCGCCCCATGACAACTTTCGCCCCTTCGCCGTACCCGGGTGCGTTCCGAGTCAGGAGTTGTCCCGGTGCTTCGTCGTCGGTCACCATGAAGCCGATGGAGGTATTGCGAATCTTCCCGGAGAGCTTGGCGCCGAAGCGCGGGTCGACCAACGTGCGCGTGTGCACCGGGTATACCTGAGACGGCGCTGCCACCTGGTAAATGTCGATGCCCTCGAGGAAGAACGGACGCAGCTCAGGATAGAAGACCGGAAAACGCTGGTTCACTTCGATCTGCGCACGGTCCGATTCGATTTGCGAGAAGTCAGGGTTGTAGGTGAAGTCGAAGACCAGATCCGACGTGACGCCGTACTTCACGTTAATCGCGCCTTCTGAACTCGTGCCCGGGGGCTCATGCTGATGGTCCGCATGCCCATCGTTTATCAGCACGTCGGCATGAATGGCGGTGAAGGTCGGCAGCAGCTCGAGGTTGCGGGTGGTCGACAAACCGGTCATCCCCTCGACCACGCCCATCTGACGCAACATGCCCATGACGTTGCGCGAGACTGGCGCCCATACCACGCTCTCGTTCTTGCTTTCGATGGTGCGCTCAATCTGGAAGCCCCAACGGTGTGCCTCGGCCTGGCGACCCGGATACCGCAGGCTCTTGAAGGGGATAGCAATCTCCGCGGTCCAGCCGTCGTCCACCATCGTGCCGGCAGATTCGAAGAGCGCGTCCCAGAAGCTGTCGCCCGGCGCTCCGCTGCGGCGGCCGCCGCTCGTGTGGTTCTGGGGAACGATTGTGCGCCGGATTCGATCCAGTAAACCGCCGCGCTTCGCCGGCACGGTCGTGCCACCAAAGTTGTTGACGGGGACGGCGCCCCTCACGCCGGGCGTCAGATCAGCGGCAGTGCCCGTTGAGGCATCAGCGCTGTTGAGTACCGAGTCGCTCTGAACGCCAAAACCGTTCACGGAGAACACGTACGCGCGCTGCTGGTCGAGGAACGGGTCGAAATAGAGGCGCACATTGTCATCGCCCGCGGTCTGATCGCGGTCGACGTGGTTGGCGCGAATCAATGAGCGATCCGAGTAGTGCGCGTAGATGGCGAAGTAGATGTTCTGACTGTCGTACACGATGCGCACCTCGGTGCGCTCCGTGGCAGGCGCGCCTTCCACCGGCCGCTGCTGGACGAACTGGGTTACCTCCACGGCACTCTGCCAGACGGCGTCGTCCAGGCGTCCGTCGATTGTCGGAGGCACGCTCGTGCGATCGATGGTGACCGCAGGTCGGCCGCTCGGGGTGCTCGCCGATACCTGTGGGTCGATCGGACTGGTCTGTCCGCCGGTCAGCGTCAGTGCGCCGACCGACTGGGCATGAACACGCGTGGCAAAGCCCGCCAGCCCACTTGCGACCACAAGCGGCACAATGATCGTCAGCGTTCGCACAGTGCGCGTAGTCACGCCTGAGTCCTACGGCTCGCCGGCCAACGGCGGGAACAGCGGCGGCGGCACGCGGCGCTTCGATGCCGACTGGTACGCTGTGGCCGCTTTCATCGCAACGTGTTCCATGCCGGGTTCGACCAGGAAGTTTATCGAAAACGGAATTCCTGGCGCCGGTGCTTCCGTGGGCGTGGTCCCGGTCCGACTGCGATAGAACTTTCGACCGTTCGAGTCGGTCGCCAGCTCGAACACCGGGTCGTAGGCCACCTTGACGTAGCCCGCCGGGATAAGAATCTCCGTGATGCCAGCATTGGGACCGAGCGGATACGAGATCGCGCGGCCGTTCAGGTTCGGCTCGGGCGCGAGCCCGATCTTCCCTGGCGGCAGCGTCGTATGCACCTGGATGAGGACGTCGAGCTTGTTGTCGAGGATCACCTTCATCAGCACACGTCGGAGGAACTCGCGACGTTGAATGTTGTCCGCAATGCCTTTCGGCGGCTCATACAGGTTGTCGATCTCTTCCCAGTTCTTGAAGGCGGCCCGCTGGTCATCACCCCAGAACTTCGACCGTGCGTTGAGCGCGTGCCAGTCGGTGAGCGTCTCCTTGAAGCCGCGATCGCTCCAGTCCTTCGCCCGCCGCATCAGATACTGCGAAATATGAAACCGGAACGTGCGCGACTGCGCCTCTCCACCGCCGAGCACGGTGCGCAGTGTCAGGCTCCGTGGTGTGGGTTCGAGCCCTTCCGCCCAGCGCACCATCCAGTCTGCCGCGGCCATCGTCCCGGTGCCCTTGGTCACGCCAGGCGCAAACTCGGTTGGCCGCACCTTGGCCGCGAACTCGGGATAGAAGGGTTCGTTGCCGGGTGTTAACCGCAGCACCAGGTCGGGGTACAAGACGGGGGCCAGCTGCGCGATCGCGCGGTCGATCGTCGTCGACATGTTCTCGATGTCGGGATCGTCGGTCCAGCCCGGCGTGAGGGATTCGACGAGGGTTGCGCCGAGGTAGCCGCCGAGCATGTTTTTCATTTCTGCAGTAGCGGCGTCGACAATCGGCTCGTCAACCTTCGCCTGCTTGACCATGAACTCGCGGATGATGCCGATACGCATGCCCTTGAGCGCGCCCTGCCGGCCCTCCGTGATGGCGCGTGCGTACGGCTCGGATGGGAGACTCGAGCGCGGCACGGTGGTGAAGATGTCGCGCGGATCGTAATAGCCGTTCACCGGGTCCTTCAGCGCGTCGAGCACCTTCACTGCGTCGCCGATGGAGCGACAGTGGATTCCGGCTCGGTCGTTGTAGATTTCTGCGCCGACCGCACCCCCGAGAAACGACAGATGCGCCTTGTGCGGCAGTATGAGCGCCACCGAGTTGTGATTGGCGGGCCCGCGGCACGACTGCCCCGTCTCCTCACAGATGCTGCACATGACGAGGTTGGTGCTGACCGAAACGCCCGACCCGGAGCTGGATCCGATCGACGCGGCCCGGGTCTGGTCGTACGAGTTGCATGGATTGCCAGCCCACGTGCTGCGCTGGTAGCCGAGCGTCGACGGGAGCACCTTGCTCGGATAGTTCTTGCCGCCGGGATCACCGGGACCGCGGCCGTTGTACTCGGTGGTGTTCGCCTTCGCGTAGATGATGGCGCCCTTTTGGCGCAGCTGGGCAACGAGCGTGTGGTCGCGCGCTGCAAAATCCATGTCGTACCGCGCATCCGCGCCGCCCGTCGACCGCAGGTCCTTCACTTCATAGGGATCCTTGAACGAGAACGGAATGCAGTACATCGGCAGCGCCTGCAGGTCGGGATTTCGACCGAATTGCGCGTCCAGTTCCGCGGCGCGCTCCAGCGCATCGGGCTGACGACGAAACTGCTCGCAGACCGCAGGTGCTCCTGGCGGCAGCGGTCCGGCCGATGGATGCCGATCGAAGTCACCTTTGCACGTGACCGACCGCTCACCGCGCAGGTTGAGCATTCCGATTGCCCGCACTTGTCCGGCGTTCGGGATGCCGACTGTCATACCGAATTGCTGCTGGACCGTTGGATCGGACGAGGTCGCCTCCATTCTTCCGAATTCGATTGGAGCCGTCTTCCGCGGATCGCCGGGAGGCAGCGCCGCTGTGGCCGCCGCCGCAGCGGCATATTCGGCGTAGTTTGGTAGGAACTTCGGCGCCATGTCTTCAGTGACGAGCTGATTGCAGGTCCCGTTGTAGGCCCTGGCGCGATTGACGTACGCCTGCACCAGGGCCCGGCACGTCAGCTGACCTTCCTGAATGCCGCGATGCACGTCGGAGATGGTGGCTTCGAGAAGATGAAACCGGAACGGCTGCGCGGATGCCTGCTGCTGTGTGTATACGCGGTCGCCGCCGACCACGACGAGACTCAGGACAATTGCGGTGCCGATGATTCGCGCGAAGGACATGCGGCCTCCTCGATTTTGATGGTTCCTTATACACCCGCTGTCGCCATTGGTTGAAGGGTTTACACTGACCCGGAGCCTGATGAATCCGAACGCCTTACGGGCCCTCGAGTTCGACCACATCGTGTTGGTCCTCAGCGACCTGGCAGTTACGCCAACCGGGCGCAGTGCGCTCGAGGCTCTGCATCCCTCAACCGAGACAAGCCAGGCGGTTGCTGCGCTGCGGACAACAAGCGAGGCCGTTCGTTTTCTGGGAGATCACCCGGGGTTTCCGCTGCGCCCCCCGACCGATCTCGAAGAGCTGCTCGACGCGCTCGCCCTCGAGGGGCGAGCGCTCGAAGCGCCTCGCCTGCTCGCGTTCGCCGACTACCTCGAATCCATCGAACATTCCCGCAATGCGGTCACAAAGCTCGGTTCGGCGTTCCCGCTGCTGCGCCG
>Ga0075420_100003856_pt1 | contig 13172 bp, 19 predicted proteins | sample SoiMetdeltSBSDD4_FD_75296 | JGI IMG/M metagenome (GOLD analysis project Ga0075420, IMG submission 75296) | Bulk soil microbial communities from a Populus tree surrounding site in Tennessee, USA - Soil MetaG P. deltoides SBSDD4 | ecosystem: Environmental > Terrestrial > Soil > Tree plantation... | reverse complement strand
GCGTCTGGCGGCCGGCTTCCTCGAGCATCGACTCGCGCCACGCCCAGAAGTCCCCGCCTGCGGCACGTCCGCGCAACGCGCGCTGGAACGTGTGGCTGTGAGCGTCGACGAACCCCGGAAGCGTGAACGCGTCGGCCACCGGGCGACCGTACCAGCGGCATCGAGCGAGGACGCCTCAGCTCGTAGTGTTGCGCCGTGCGCCGTCACCTCCCGAACGCCCTGACGATCGCGCGCTTCGCGGCGATCCCGGTGTTCGCGTGGCTCTACCTCGCAGCCGGCGACGGGCCGGCGTGGGGGGCCGGCGTGTTCTTCGCCGCGGCCGCCGCCACCGACCAGGTCGACGGCTTCCTCGCGCGGCGCTGGGAGGTGCAGTCCGCGTTCGGCAAGGTCGCCGACCCGCTCGCCGACCGGCTGATGATCGGCACGGCCGTCGTCCTGCTGTGGGCGACCGGGCGCCTGCCCCTCGTGGCCGCGCTCGTCGTGCTCGGACGCGACCTGGCGCTCGTCCTCGGCTACAAGCTCCTCGCCCCGCGCGGCCTCGAGCTCGAGATCAGCTTCCTGGGCAAGCTCGCGACGTGGGTCCTGTACGCGGCGCTCTGCTTCGTCGTCGTGACCGAGGAGGGCACGACATGGCCGCAGGTGCTCGTGTGGATCGGCGTCGGGCTCGCGCTCCTGGCGGCGCTCCAGTACGTCGTTCGCGCGCGGGCGGCGCTCGCTGGCTCCTGAAAGGGCGCCGGGAGGGAGGTCGCCGCACGCGGCGAAGAGGTGTGAAGTCTCAAGCTGAGGTTGACCCCTTGGAACGCAGGCTGCTTTACTCACGGGACTACGAGGAAAGGCGACCGTTGGAACCACTTCCCGATCTACCGAGCCTCACCGACGACGAACTCCGCGTCATGATCCGCGATCTCGAGAAGGAGGAGGACGAGATCTCCTTCCGCCGCCGTGTGCTGCACGGCCGCATCGACATCCTGCGCGCGGAGCTCGTCGCGCGCCTCCGCGAGCAGGTGAGCGCGGGGGAGGCGAAGCTCGCCGACGTCGAGCGCCTGAGCGAGATCCTCACCGCGAGGGCGACCCCGAACGCGGACTCGGAGTGACACACGTCTACTGCCCGGAGTGCGGCTTCCAGAACCCGGAGGCCTCGAACTACTGCGCCCGGTGCGGAGCGCTCATCGCGCTGGACCAGGACCCGGGCGGTGAGACCACGATGACCTTCGAGGTCGAGGACGGCGCCGAGGACGGCGAGTCGCTGCTGGCGTCGCTCGGCATCACCGGCCCGGCTCTCGTCGTGCGCTCGGGTGGCGGCATGGCGGGCCAGTCGTTCCAGCCGGGCGAGGGGAGGACGCTGATCGGGCGTTCTCCGGAGTGTGACGTCTTCCTCGACGACGTCACCGTCTCCCGGCGCCACGCCGAGCTCCAACGCGCCGGCGAGACCTTCACGATCCGCGACCTCGGGAGCCTGAACGGGACGTACGTGAACCGGCATCGCATCGAGTCGGCGACCCTCGAGGACGACGACGAGGTGCAGATCGGCAAGTACCGGCTGACGTTCCTCCTCCGATGAGCACGGTGGCCACCTCGAGGCGGGGCAAGGGTGGGGCAGAGCCCCGGCTCCGCACCATCGGCTCCGTCTGCGAGGAGCTGCGGGGCGAGTTCCCGGACATCTCGGTCTCGAAGATCCGCTACCTCGAGGACCAGGGGCTCGTCGCCCCGCGGCGCACGCGAGGCGGGTACCGGCTCTTCTCGTCCGACGACGTCGACCGCCTGACCACGATCCTGCGCCTCCAACGGGACGAGTTCCTCCCGCTGCGCGTGATCCGCGAGGAGCTCGACGGCCCCGGATCCTCCGCCGAGCGAGCGAAGCGCCGCAGCGCGGGCCTCACGGGGCGCGAGGACGAGATCGACCTCGCCGAGCTCTGCGACCGCGCGTCGGCGCCGCCGGACTTCGTCCGCCAGCTCGAGGAGTTCGGCGTCGTCGTGTCGCGGGTCGAGGCGGGTGAGCATCTGTACCGCGAGAGCGAGGCGGAGATCGTCGGCGCCTGCGTCAGGCTCGCGCGCTTCGGCATCGACGCGCGGCATCTGCGGACGTTCCTGACCGCGGCGGGAAGGCAGGCGACGCTCGTCGAGCAGCTCGTCGCCCCGGGCCTGCGGTCGCGGAACCCGGAGCGCCGGAAGGGCGCGCTCGACGACCTCGAGGCGCTCGCCCGCGTGTCGCAGGAGCTCTCGCACCTGCTCTTCCTGCGCGACCTGCGCTCCGCGGCGGAGCGCGGATCGTGAGCCTCGATCTCCGCGACCGCATCCGGGACGTCCCGGACTTCCCGACCGCGGGCGTGATCTTCAAGGACCTGATGCCGCTGATCGCGGACCCCGAGTACTTCGCCGAGACGATCCGGCTGCTCGCCGAATGGGCCGGCCCGCGCGAGCCGGATCTGATCCTCGGAGCCGAGGCGCGCGGCTTCATCTTCGGCGCCCCGCTCGCGTACGAGCTGGGAGCCGGCTTCATCGCGGCGCGCAAGCCGGGGAAGCTGCCCCGGGAGACGGTCGAGGCGACCTATGCGCTCGAGTACGGGACGGACAGCTTGCAGGTGCACCGGGACGCCGTCCCCGCCGGCGCGCGGGTCATCGTCGTCGACGACGTGCTCGCGACGGGCGGGACCGCGAGCGCGAAGTGCGAGCTCGTCGAGGACCTCGACGGGATGGTGGCCGGCGTCCTCTTCGTCATCGAGCTCACCTTCCTGGGCGGACGCGAGCGGCTCGAGGGATACGAGGTGCACTCGCTGCTCCAGTACTGAGCTGCGCCCGGCCGTCCGGTCGCCGTACTACAAGGAGAGTGTGTACGACGCGCTGACGAGCACCTACTCGTTCGCGTGCCCGCACGGGCCCGAGTCCCACGTCCCGCTGTCCTCCTTCCGCACGCTCGAGCGCCTTCCGGGCGCCACGCATCCCGCCGTCTACCGCGTCCTCTTCTCCTGCCGCTGCGGGGAGGATCACCCGGGCCTCGTCGCCCACGACGAGCTCGACTGGGCGCCGCTCGGCGTGGCCGCCGCCGGCACGTTCCGCAACCTGCTCACCGCGCGTGACGACTTTCTCGCGGGCGAGCTCTCCGACCTGGCGGCGGCACGGATCGGAGCGGGGGAGTGGCCCTGGAGCTTCTTCTGCTTCCTCGAGGGGCGCCCACGGCCCGTCACCCCGTCGTCGTTCGCGCTCATCGCGCCCGGCGACGGCCTCCTCGGGGTTGCCGTCCGCTGCCCGGCCTGCGGGGCGGTGTCCGTGAACCTCGTGACGCACGAGCACGTGGACGTGCCGTTCCTCAACGACGCCCGGGTCGGGGTCGTCTCGCACGTGTTTCGCGAGGACGCGCTCCGGGCAGTGGAGGAGTTCCGCCTCGAGCTCGCCTCGGCGCGGTTCGACGAGAGGAGGCTCGATCTCGAGCTCTAGCCAGCAGTGCGGTGATGCGTCACTCCGGCCAGGGATCGACTCCCCCGGAAGGCGCGCCGATAGCCGTCCAATGGGTGCCGCCGGCCCGATGAGCGCCGTCCCCTCCGGGTCGCCCCGCCTCCTCGCGGACGTGAGGGCGCTGGACGAGCTCGACACCCATGGGCGCGAGCCGGCCTTCGAGCGCCTCGAAGCGGCTCTCGGCAGGGACTTCGCCGACCGGCTCCTCGCGGCCCTGTCGAGCGATCCGATCGACCCGAGGCGCTAGCTGCCTGCCGCGGCGCCGGCTCCGCGGATCCGCACGAAGAGGAAGCTCGCGGCGCCCACGAGGAGCGCGATCACGAGCGAGGTCCCGCCCGGGAAGCCGACCGCGAGTGAACCGAGCCAGACGTAGAGGAAGAACGTGAGCGCCCAGACGAAGGATTGGACGCCCTGGTCGATGCTCGGCATGCGGAGATGCATTGCGGAGCATCGTAACGGGCCTGCCCGCCCGGACGCTCGCGTCGGTGTCGGACCAGAAGTTCACCGAGCCGGTTGCGCTTTCGTCCACACAACCCGCTGACCGTCCGCTTCCGCGTAGAGCCTTCGAGCTGCGCTTCGACCTACTCGCGCTCCGTGCTCGGTGCAAGCGGCAACCTACGGGACACGGCAGGCTCGGTCAAGCGCGCTCGAGCGCCATTGTCGGAATTTGCGCCGATTTTCTTCACCGGCCTCTCACGCTGGTCGTCAACGTAGGATCCTGCGGTGCGCCGCTCCCTCGTGTACAGCGTCGCGGGGGCAGCGCTCGGGCTCGCGCTCGTCCTGACGCTGCTCGGCGTCGGTGACGACCCGCAGGCTCTGACGAACGCTCAGGCGCTCGTGCTCGGCGTGGTGCAGGGCCTCACCGAGCTGCTTCCCGTCTCGTCGTCGGGTCACCTGATCCTCGTGCCCTGGGTCTCCGACTGGACGTACCTGCAGGAGCACGACCTCTTCAACCAGACGTTCGACGTGGCGCTCCACCTGGGGACGCTCGTCGCGGTCCTCGCGTACTTCTGGGGCGACGCCGTACGGCTGCTGCGCGCGTGGCTCGGCTCGCTCGCACGTCGCAGCGCGTCCACGGCCGACGAGCGTCTCGCGTGGCTCATCGTCATCGCGACGATCCCGGCCGCGCTCGCCGGGTTGCTCGGCGAGGACTTCATCGCGGGCGAGCTGGGGGAGCCCTGGCAGATCGCCATCCTGCTCTCGGCCGGGGCGCTGCTGCTCTGGTGGGCGGACCACTCACCCCAGGACCGGGCGATGGGGGAGCTTCGACCCGCGCATGCGGTTGCCCTCGGGCTCGCGCAGGCGCTCGCCCTCGCGCCCGGCGTCTCGAGGTCGGGGATCACGATCACGGCGGGCCGCTTGCTGCGCCTCGATCGCGACGGCGCGGCCCGCTTCTCGTTCCTGCTCCTGCTCCCGACGGTGCTCGGGGCCGTGCTCTACAAGGGCGTGACCGAGGTGCTGCTCGGAGATCTCCCATCGGGCTGGGAGGGCCCCTTCCTCGTCGGGACGCTCGCGGCGCTCGGGAGCGGGCTGCTCGCGATCGACTGGCTCCTCGGCTACGTGCGCCGGCACACCTACGGGGTCTTCGTCGCCTATCGGCTCATGATCGCCGCGCTCGTCGTCCTCGTCATCGTCAGCGGCGCGCGCGACGCGACGTTCTAGGCGATGAGCTCACGCGCGACCCTCCTCGCGCTCGGAGGAGCCGTCGCGATCGCGTTCACCGGCGTCCTCGTCCGACTGGCGGACGTCGCGCCCGCGAGCGCAGCGTTCTGGCGCTGCGTGTATGCGCTCCCCTTCCTCGCCGCCCTCGCGCTCCTCGAGCGCAGGAAGCGGGGGAGGCTCGACCGTCGCCGGCATCTGCTCGCGCTCGCCGCCGGTGTCTTCTTCGCCGCCGACCTCGAGCTCTGGCACCACTCGATCGCAGCGGTGGGTGCCGGCCTCTCGACGGTCGTCGCGAACCTGCAGGTCGTCGTCGTCGGCGTCGCGGCCTGGGTCCTCCTGGACGAGCGCCCGAGCGAGCGGGTTCTCGTCGCCGCACCGATCGCGTTCGCGGGCGTATTCCTGATCTCCGGGGTCGGAAGCGCTGCGGCCTACGGCGACGACCCCGTGCTCGGCGTCGTCTACGGCCTCCTGACCGCGGTTGCCTACGCGGGCTTCCTGCTGCTCATCCGGGAAGCGGGGAGGGGGCTGCGGACGCCCGCCGAGATCATGTTCGACGCCACCTTGTCCTGCGCCGTCTCCGTGGCGGTCCTCGGGGCCATGCTCGGCGAGCTCGAGCTCCGGCCCGAATGGCCCGCACACGGCTGGCTCTTCGTCCTCGCCGTCTCGGGGCAGGTCGTCGGCTACCTCGCGATCGCCGCCTCGCTGCCGCGCCTCCCGGCGGTCGTGGCCTCGATCCTGCTGCTCGTCCAGCCGGTGCTGACCGTGATCCTCGCCGCGCTCGTCGTCGACGAGCGTCCGTCCGGGCTCCAGGTCGCGGGCGTGCTCCTCGTGGTCGTCGGCATCGTCATCGCGACCTCGGGCGGGCGCAGGGAGCGGGAGGCGGGCCTGCCTGCGGAGGCGTGAAGGGCACCGAATCCGTGTCGACTTGACATAACGCACGTTATCGTGCGTTCCGCGGGCAAGCCGAGTCGGCGTCTGTCTGACAATGAGGGCGGCGCCTGATGGCCGCCGCCCTCACGTATGCGTAGACCCCTCGTTAGCAGAGCGTCGCGACGAGGTTGGCTCCCTTGCCGTTGTGCAATCCCGGAGCGCCGTCCTGGGGACCTAGGGTGTGCACGGTGGTCGTCGGAGGAATGAATGAGTGGTGGATATTGAAGTGGAACTGCTCGAACGCCGGCATGAGTTCCGGGTGCTCGCAGACTTGCGGCCCTACCGGGACTCGTTCCCCTGTCGGGGTCTGGACGAAATGCCGGTGTGGCGGCACCTGCGGAACGAACAAGTCCGATGGATCGGCAAAGCCGGGAGCGGCGAAGGCGAACACCGCGATCGCCCCCACCAGCACGGGCAGTCCGAGAATGAAACCGGCCTTCATCTGTCTACCCCCTCCTGATAATCCCCGCCATCGGCGGGCTGACCGATCCTCCCACGCTTGTGACAGGCGAGTCAAGCCTCGGCAGAGAAAACTCGCGGGCCGCCGCGGTGATGGGCGACGGCGGCCCGTAGCTCACCACTCCACGCCGCGATCCAGGCGCGCCTACGAGAGCGCGGCGAGGCATGGCACCAACTCACCGGGGCGCTCGAGAAGCGGGCAGCTCCGTAGTTTGGAAGACTGGTTCAAGTGGGCGGCTTGGCGGGCATTGGGAATCCTGGGCGACGGCACGTCCCGAACGCCTTGAGATGCGATGAGTAACTGGTTCGACGTAGTCGAGGAGTACGTCTCCAACGATGCGCTGCGGAACCAGTTCCACCGGGCTATCCGTACGTCGCTCGGAGACGACTTCGCGCCCGACTTGATCCACCCCGTCGAGGAACCGTCGGGAATGCTCTTGATGAGTCGAGGCGAAGAGCTGTTTCTGATTCGATTCTTTGACCCGCCGCCCTCGGCCACGATCATCTTCCTCGGCTCCCTGAGGGGCTGCGTCTACAGCGAGACGGTTACCAAGCATGACGACACGCAGATCGTGGACGGCGAGCTCACCCACGAGCGCCTCGGTGCCTTCAACCCCCTGCGCATTCGGTTCGCGGTGGTGAGCGACATCGGTCAAGAGGCTGAGGTCCTGGCTCGATCCAAGTCGCTGCGAGAAAAGCTGCTGAACTGGTCCAGGGAACCCCGCGAGATCTCCTAGCCGACGGGCGACGTTGACCGAACGCCCGAGAAGCGGGCGAACGGCTGAATAGGTTCCTACTCGGACGCCCTAAGGTGGACCTGAAGTTTCGGCAGGATCCTGCTAACACCTCGAGTCGCCGTGGTCGTTCGGCGGCCTAGGCCTGACGCCGAATGCGACGGTTCGCGCGTTGCCCTGCGTCGGCGTGTCGACCTCCCGAGCCCGGATCTCGGAAAGGGTGATTGACCTCTTGCCGATGCTCGCGAGAGTGCGCGTGGGCCCTGCACCTCCTGCAGCTCGAGGCCCACTTCGAGAAAGGCGGCAGAGGTGTTTGATGCAGACTTCTTCTTCGGCAGGAGCTTCCACGATCGAGTGCAGGCGTTTCTGCTGGAAAACGACCATGGGAGCTTGCGGGTCGAGGTCGTGACCCTGACTGGCGACCGGCTCGACACCCTGAGACTCGACGCGGTGGAGAAGGGCGCCAGGCTCTATACCCGGGAGGATCGACTCGTGTTCATGCCGTACGAGCACATCGCACACATCGAGGTGTCGATCCTGCAGGACTTCCGCATCCCCGGCTTCCAGCTGGCGACGAGCGCGGGCTCCTCGGCCGAGTCCGGGGCCGAGAGCCGTTTCCTCGCGGCGAGCATCTCCGGGTAGCGGGTCGTCGAGCCGCGACCTGCGACCGCACCTCGCTCCGGCGTTCAGGCAGACGGGAGGAGCTCTCGCTCGCGCAGATCGCCGAGACCGCTCACGCGACCGCCGGTCGGATCGCCCTCGACCTCGGTCGCGACCGCATCGGCGGTCTCTGGCGCGTCGGCTCGGCGCGGCCCGTCCGCGAGCGCGGCCCTGGCGAGCCGCTCGCGAAGCGCCTGTGCACCTTTCACGTCCATCGTCGTCTCCTCGTCCTGCCCCTCGCCGGACACACCGTAGGGCGCGGCTGCGACGGCGTCTCGGACCGATCAGGGGGTTCGGACCTGGACCTGCGTCGCGTTTTGCGGGGTGGTGTCAGACGGGGACGGGCACGTCGTTGAGCGCGACGTCGTAGGCGTGCACGCCGGCGATCGAGCCACCCCCTGCCGCAACGACGCGGCAGCGGAGCTGCGTCTCGCGGATCTCGCTGCGGCGGAGCGCGTCGTCGCTCTCCCAGAACGTGATCGTCTTCGTCAAGCCGGTGGCCCGGTCGACGAGCGCGACGATGCCGTTCCATCCCTGCAGCTCGTCCTCCTCGAGGTGCGCCTGCTCGCGGATCGAGTAGAGCGCGTCCGCGAGCCGCTCGGGCGCGCACCGGAGCGAGGCGATGCGTGCCGTCCCGGTCGCTCCGTTCACCGCGTCGAGCGCGACCTCGTACACGGAGACCGACGTCCGCCGGCCGCTGACCGTCTCCGGGACGTCGGCGCCGAGCTTCTCCAGCACGGGCTCGGCCGCGAGGAGCGCATCCTCGGAGTCGAAGAAGGTGACCTCGAGCGCCGAGCGGTCACGCGGGTCGAGCAGCATGACGTGCCGCACGAGCTCGGGCACCACGTCCCCGGTGGCGGCACGCGACCGGACGAGCTCGTCGGCTCTGGTCATGTCTCGGTTCTCGTACGTCGCGACCCGTGCGAGCATCCAACCCCCTCGTCGCGCATGACGGAACGCCCCTTCAGCTTACGCCACGGAACCGGACATCACCAGTGCGGCGTCGTCCTCGAAGGGCTACCCGTCCTGAGGGATTTTCCGCGCCGACCCTAGACACGGGGCGTCGAGATGCGAGAGAGTGTCGCGAGACAGTCTCGCGACGTCCCCCGCCCCCGCGTGAGCCAGACCGACATCGAGACGATCCTCGTCGTCGAGGAGATCCGGCAGCTGCTCGAGCAGTCCGAGCAGGCCGGGTCGATCCGCGCGGCCGACCTGGCCGAGATCGGGGAGGCGTACGAGCTGACCGAGCTCGAGCACGACGCGCTCCTCCGCGAGCTCGACCAGCGTGGGATCGAGATCCTCGAGCAGCCCCCCCAGTCCGAGGTCGTCGCAGCGATCACGGCCCCTGTCGAGACCACGACCGACGCGCTGCAGCTCTTCCTGCGCGAGGCGGGGCGCCATCAGCTCCTGACCGCCGCCCAGGAGGTCGAGCTCGCGAAGGCGATCGAGCGCGGAGACCTGGGCGCGAAGGAGCGGATGATCCAGTCGAACCTCCGGCTCGTCGTCTCGATCGCGAAGAACTATCGCAACCAGGGGCTTCCGTTCCTCGACCTCATCCAGGAAGGGACGCTCGGGCTCATCCGCGCGGTCGAGAAGTTCGACTGGCGTCGCGGCTTCAAGTTCTCGACCTACGCGACCTGGTGGATCAGGCAGGCGGTTGCCCGTGCTCTCGCGGACAAGGCGCGGACGATCCGGATGCCGGTACACATCGTCGAGCGGCTGCAGAAGATCAACCGGGCGGACCGGCTGCTCTGGACGCAGCTCGGCCGGGAGCCCTCCCTCGACGAGATCGCCGACGAGGCTTCGCTCACGGTCCAGCAGGTGCTCGAGGTTCGCGCCGCTGCGCGGGCCTCGACGAGCCTCGACGCGCCGGTGGGCGACGGTGAGGACGCGGTCTTCGGCGACTTCGTCGCGGGGGCCGAGCCGCTGCCGGAGGAAGCCGTCGAGCTGAACCTTCGCAGCGAGGCGCTGCGGCAGGCGCTGGCCGCCCTTCCCCAGCGCGAGCGGGAGGTCGTCGTGATGCGCTACGGGCTCGGGGGCGCCGAGGCGCAGACGCTGGAGGAGATCGGCCGGCGCCTGGGGCTCACGCGCGAGCGTGTGCGCCAGATCGAGCTCGAGTCGCTGCGTCGACTGGCCAGCCTGCGCGAGATGGAGTCGGTCGAGGCCACCTAGCGCGCGCTGACTCGGTCACTGTGACCGTCAGCGCAGTGACTGTCCCGTCTAGGAGCGCAGGTACAGCTCGAGCCCCGGAGCGACCGCTCGGAGCTCGCGCAGCGCGCGTGCCTCGAGCTGGCGCACGCGCTCGCGCGTGATGCCGAGGTTCGCACCGACCTCCTCGAGCGTGCGCGGCCGGACCCCGTCGAGGCCGAAACGCTCGACGACGACGCGGCGCTGCCGCGGCTGGAGCTTCGCGAGCGCGTCGAGCAGCTCGGTCGAGCGCGCACGCTCCGCTGACTCCTCCTCGGGCTGGTCCGCATTCAAGTCCGGGATGAGGTCGGCGACGCTCGAGTCGCCGTCGCCGATCGGCGTCTCCAGGCTGACCGGGTCCTGGACGAGGTCGAGCAGTTCCTGAACGCGTTCAGGGGTGATCCCGATCTCGAGCGCGATCTCGTCCAGCGAAGGATCCCTGTTCAGCTTCTGCCCGAGCAACCGACGCGTCTTCGTCACCTTCCGGACCTGGTCGGCCACGTGTACGGGAAGGCGGATCGTGCGGCCCTGCTCCGCAAGCGCGCGCGAGATCGCCTGCTTGATCCACCAGGTCGCGTACGTCGAGAGCTTGAACCCGAGCTTGTAGTCGAACTTCTCGACCGCGCGAATGAGGCCGAGGTTGCCCTCCTGGATCAGGTCGAGGAGCGGCACCTCGGCACGCGTGTAGTGCCGGGTGATGGACATGACCAGCCGCAGGTTCGACTCGATGAGCTTGCGCTTCGCGGTCTCGTCGCCCTCGTCCTTGCGCCGCGCGAGCTCGCGCTCCTCGGCCGGTGTGAGCAGCCTCCCGTCGCCGATCTGGCGCACGTACAGCTTCAAGGGGTCGTCGGCGCTCGGACCGGAGAGCTCCACGCGCTCTCTCGGCTCGGGCTCGTCCGAGGGTGTCTGCACCTCGTCTTCGACCGCGTCGAAGAGGTGCTCCGCAGCGTTCCCTTCCACGGACGGTCTATCGGTCGCGCGGTTGCCCCGCTTGAGGGATGACAACTTGGACGAGGGATCGGAGCCACCGCACAGAAGTCGATGGCGCTCCTACAAACCGAGACCTCCTGCGCGACGTCTACGCTCTTGTGCGCCATCCGACCGGACTCGACACCTAGCGGCCCATGTGCGGCATAGCCGGTTACAGCCTCGGCCCCGAGTCTCCCGTGCAACGGACGCTCGCCGCCCAGGCACTGCTCGCTGGCATTGCCGAGCGCGGCGCCGACGCCGTCGGCTATGCGCATCGCGCGGACGACGGCGCGGCAACGGTCACGAAGCTCCGTGGCGGTGCGAGCATGCTGCTGGACGAGATCGCCGTGCCGGCGACTGCCTCGAGCGTCCTCCTGCACGTCCGCGATTTCACGAAGGGGCATCCCGGGATCGAGGCCAACAACCACCCGATCCGACACGGCTCCGTCGTGGGCGTGCACAACGGCGTCCTCTCCAACGACGACGAGCTGCTCGAGCGCTACGGGATCGAGCGCCACGAGCCGGCGATGACCGTCGACTCGGAGGCGATCTTCGCGCTGATGGAGCTCCGGCGGAACGACGCTCGCGCCCTCTCCCAGATTCGCGGGACGATGGCCGCGGGCTGGCTCGACGAGCGCGAGCCGGGCACGATCTATCTGGCCCGTGGAGTGGCACGCCCGCTCTGGATCGGCCAGGCGCCGAGCGCGCTCTTCTTCGCTTCGACCAGACGGGCGCTCAGGATCGTCGAGGCCGCGCTCGGGCTCCGACTCGAGAAGAGTCAGCTTCACCAGGGCCGCGTGCTCGAGACCCGCGCGGGCCGGGTCGTCCGGAAGCGGCGCTTCCGACCCGACCGGCGCTACCGCGACGCCGCTCCGGTGTCCCCGGTGCACTCGCCGCACGAGGCGATCTCGTGCCTCTCGCGGCTCGCGGCGCTCGCCACCGCCTAGCGCTCCTCGTCCAGCGTGCCGTCGGCACGCACCTCGACGCCTTCCTCGCGCAGACGCTCACGGACGAGGAACTGGAACGCGGTCCAGGCTCCCCGCGGGACGTCGAGCAGTCGATAGACCTGCCACTCGGAGAGCAGCTCGTCGTCGCGGCGCCGCTCCTCCGCCCAGTCGGCCATCTTCGGCAGCCGGCCGAGGCGGCGTGCGATCGCAGCCCCCTGCTCGACCGCTCGATCGAGCCGCTCCTCGCCCTGGAGCACCTCGAAGCCCGCTTCCCGGAGCGCGTTCGCGAGCGAGCCGAAGGTGTGCGCGTACAGCGAGGCCGACGGGAGCGACCGCCGACGGGCCCGGAGATCGCGGGCGGTCGGGATGCGGCCGAGCTCCTCGCCGAGGGCGCGCAGCTGCTCGAGAAGCTCGTCGCGAGTCAGGAACCGGCGCGGATAGAGCCCTGCGGCGCGCTTCGCGGCGTTCCACGTGCCGAAGTGCTCGATCACGGTCTGCGGGTGAACGCCCGCCTCCGGATCGCGCGCGAACTCGCGCATGGTCGGCGAGCGTCCGAGACGCTCCGCTGCCTCTCGCAGCTCTTCCAGGATGTCGTCGTCCGTGTACCGGCGGCGCAGGCCGGCGCGGAAGGCGGCGAGCTCCGCCTCGTCGATGCGCACCTGCGCGCGCTTGCGAGAGCGCGGTCTCGCCATGTCGTGCAACAAGCTTAGAGCGTCTTGCAAAATGTGCAAGTGTTCCAGAGCACGGGTGCCTCCTCCCCGCTCGCTACCCTCGCCCCACGATGGGACTCCGGCTCGGCCTCGAGACGCTCGCCGCACGCGGCGTCGGCGCCGTGTCCCGCGCCGCCGGGCGCGGTGGCGGGACGACGCTCCCGGGAAAGCTGCTCTGGAAGATCGATCCGGGCGCCGTGGACGCGCTGGCCGCTCGGCTACCGGCCGGAGTCGCGCTCGTCTCGGGAACGAACGGCAAGACGACCACGACGGCCATGGCCGCGCGGATCCTCGGGCGCGACCACCGGCTCGCCTGGAATCGGGCGGGCGCGAACCTGCTGTCGGGCATCGCCTCCGCCCTCGTCGCGGCCGACGGCGCAGAGCTCGGGCTGCTGGAGGTCGACGAGGGAGCCCTGCCGGAGGCGATCGAGCGCACGGGGCCCCGGGTCATCCTGCTCACG
>Ga0075420_100003855_pt1 | contig 13174 bp, 13 predicted proteins | sample SoiMetdeltSBSDD4_FD_75296 | JGI IMG/M metagenome (GOLD analysis project Ga0075420, IMG submission 75296) | Bulk soil microbial communities from a Populus tree surrounding site in Tennessee, USA - Soil MetaG P. deltoides SBSDD4 | ecosystem: Environmental > Terrestrial > Soil > Tree plantation... | reverse complement strand
GAATTGATGACCGGCACGATCGATTGCAGTCGAACGATCAATGGATTGAATAGTTTTTGGAAATCAGCAAAATCAGCGTGCGACTTCGACCCATTGACCTTGAAATTGGTTTTTATTGGTTTGATGCCGGATACAGCGATCGCCTTATTTTCTACATAGATATATTGCTGTTCATCACCGGTGATCTTTAGCCAGCAAAGTGTAGGTTCCTCCAACTTTCCCTTTAAAACGAATTTGTTTTTTTGAATGGTGCCTGCAGCCACCTGTGAACCCGTATTTTGATCCTCAAGTTTTACCTCGGTGCCATCGGCAAAGCCGATCATGTTTCCAGTGATAGTAAAGCTGGTATCCTTATCAGCCGCAAAAAGGGTAGTATGTAAGAGGCCAAGAAAAAGAAATGCGAGAATTGTTTTCATATTCAAATTATGCCTGTAAAAATAATAAAAAATTGTGCGAAGCAAAGTTGTTAACCCTTAATGGTCTCTAAAAATTTATGGGTAATGTCGGGCACATTACCGGCCTGGGCAAGAGCTTTTATATATGCGGTGCCAATGATGGCTCCACTGGCATTTTCACACGCAGTTTCAAAAGAGGCCTTATCCTTTATGCCAAACCCGACCAGCACCGGGTTTTTCAAGCCCATGGCCTTTAATTTTTGCAGATAGGCTTTCACATCTGTCATGTTTTTATTACTGCCGGTTGTGGATGAAGATGAAACAGCATATAAAAAGCCGGTGCTTAATTCATCAAGTTTCCTGATCCTTGCTTCGCTTGTTTCCGGCGTGACAAGAAAAATAAAATCAAGTCCATGTTTTTTAATAATAGCGCCGTATTCGGTCTCGAATTCATATTCGGGCAGGTCAGGGAGTATTAATCCGTCGATTCCAACTGCTGCTGCATCGGCACAAAATTTTTCAAATCCATATTGCAGTATCGGATTCATATACCCCATTAATAACACCGGTACCGATATTTCTTTTCTGAAGTTTTTTAATTGCTCAAAAAGTTTTTTTATCGTCATGCCGTTCGCGAGTGCGATCGTACTGCTTTCCTGGATAACTGGTCCATCAGCCAGCGGGTCACTATAAGGCATTCCCAGTTCAATAATGTCTGCACCATTATCCTCCAGAGCTTTCAATACTTCAAGAGTTGAATTCAATTGGGGGTAACCTGCAGTGCAGTAAACGTTGAGGATGCCACGCCCCCCCGGTCCTAAAGGTTTGTTTTGAAACATGTTGATCAATCTACTGGCCATTGCGTTTAGATACGGGTTTAAAGTTGTTGAAAATTGAGCATTGATTATTGAGCCTTTATTTGTCCATCATTTTCATATACGTAGCCAGGTCCTTATCCCCCCTCCCGCTCAAACACACCACCACCTTATCAATCTTATTAAATTTCAAAAGCTTCAATGCATAGAGTGCATGCGCACTTTCCAGTGCAGGGATAATGCCTTCCAGCCTTGCCAACTCAAATGCCGCCGCTAAAGCTTCTTCATCAGTGGCGCTTAAAAATTTTGCACGACCGCTGTCATATAAATAGGCATGCAAAGGACCAATGCCGGGGTAATCTAATCCGGCAGATATACTGTGTGGCTCCACCACCTGTCCATCTTCAGTTTGCATTACCAAACTTTTACTTCCATGTAAAACCCCCGGCTTACCTAATTGAGTTGTTGCCGCACTTAACCCACTATTGATACCACAGCCTGCTGCTTCTACTGCAACCAACTGCACCGCCAACTCATCCAAATAATGATAAAAAGCACCTGCTGCATTACTGCCACCACCAACACAGGCGATCACATAATGCGGCAATTCATTTCCTGTCTTCTCCAACAACTGTTTACTCATTTCTTCACTGATCACACTTTGAAAACGTGCTACCATATCAGGATAAGGATGCGGCCCCACCACCGAACCAATAATATAATGCGTATCGTTTGGATTATTTATCCAGTCACGTATTGCTTCGTTGGTGGCATCTTTCAAGGTTTTGCTGCCTGATGTAGCAGGAACAACTTTTGCACCCAGCATTTTCATTCTTGCAACGTTTGGCGCCTGCCGTTCAATATCTTTTTCTCCCATGTACACGATGCACTCAACACCTTTTAAGGCGCAAACAGTTGCGGTAGCCACGCCATGTTGGCCTGCGCCGGTTTCGGCAATGATCCTTTTCTTTCCCAATCGCTGCGCTAATAATATTTGCCCGATCGTATTATTGATCTTGTGTGCACCTGTATGACAAAGATCTTCCCGCTTCAAATAAATATTCGTTCCATATTGCTGGCTCAATCGCTGTGCATGATATAATGGCGTTGGTCTCCCTGCATAATCATGTAATAACTGCTGAAACTCTTTTTGAAAAGGCGCCTCATTCATAATTTCCAAATAGCGTTTTCTCAATTCCTCTACATTCCGGTGAAGCATTTCAGGAATATAAGCGCCTCCGAATTTTCCATAATAGCCAAATTCGTTTGGATGTTGATATGTTGTTTTTGTTGTCATGTCACTTGCGAGGCGAAGCCGAAGCAATCTCCCCGGTTTTATATGTTGAAAAACTTTATGTTCGACACAAATCTCTTTTTCTCGTTTTCTCTTTTGATCTCTTAGTCTTATTCGCCTCCGAATTTTCCATAATAGCAAAATTCGTTTGGATGTTGATATGTTGTTTTTGTTGTCATGTCACTTGCAAGGCGAAGCCGAAGCAATCTCCCCGGTTTTATATCATGAAAAAATTTATGTTCGACACAAATCTCTTTTTCTCGTTTTCTCTTTTGATCTCTTAGTGTTATTTGAACGCCTGCATAAACTTCAATATCGCTGCCATATCCTTCACTCCCGGTTCGGTTTCAAATTTGCTGTTCACATCTATCGCAAAAAAATCAGGATGCTTAAAGGATTTTACTTTCACGGCATCATCGGGGCCAATACCACCACTTAAGAAAAAAGGTTTTTCAATTTTTGCTTTGTTCAATATTGACCAATCGAATTGTTTACCGGTGCCTCCAAAACTTTCTTTTAATCCTGCGGTATCAAACAAATAATAATCACACGCCGCGTCGTAAGGTTCAACCAGTTTATCAATATTCACGGTACCATCCTGTGTAACATCCAGCCGAAAAGCCTTTATCACCTCCACTTCAGCACTAAGTTCTTCACACAACTCGGGAGTTTCGTTACCATGTAACTGTACAATATCCAATCCATAGTTATCAATCGCATCAAGGAGATCAGCATATGAGGGGTTTACGAACACCCCCACTTTTTTCAGGTCAAAATCAGCATCCTTAATTTCCTTTGCTGAAAGCTTATCGCCCATATACCTTGGTGATTCTTTATAAAATATTAATCCCGCATAATCAACATTCAATGCCTCCAGTTGCTGCAGTTGTTTGAATTGTGTGATGCCACAAACTTTGATATTTATCATCTATTAATTTTTTATACTATCCGTTGTGTCCTTCGCGTTTCGTAGTGTCCTTCGTGTTCCAATAAATTCTTGTTGCAAAACGAACAAGAAGGACACAGCGGACACTATGTAAATTCTACAAATCATCTTTTGACTCCAAGACTCTCCGCAAAGCTTTTAATATTATTTACATCTTTCACACCAGGGCCTATTTCAAATCTTGTATTGATATCAATGGCAAATAATTTTTCCGCCGCCGGTGTTGTAATAAATTCGCCAAGCTTCTGATCGTCATGTAACTCGATACCGCCACTCAGGAAATAAGGCTTTTGCGGAGGCGACTTTTGCAATATATTCCAGTCAAACTTTTTCCCCGTACCACCATATCCAACACCGAGCGTATCAAACATAAAAAAATCGCATACATCAGTATAGGATTGCGTCATATGATGCACGCTATCATTGTCACTCATGCGAAAAGCTTTTATCACAGAGATATAATCAGCTATCCTGTCGCAAAACTTTGGGGTTTCATCTCCATGTAGCTGCACCATGTCCAGGCGATAATCTTCAACTGTTTTCATCAGCGCTTCATAAGTGGGGTTTACAAACACTCCCACCTTAATAATTTTACCTTTTATTTGTCTCATTTTTTCGGCACTTATCTTCATCGCCATATATCGTGGCGATTTTGGATAAAAAATGAAACCGGCAAAGGTGATCCCGATATCATCAAGCGCGGTTATTTGCTGTGGCAATGTGTTCCCGCAGACTTTAATCTTCATGTGCTTTTGCTTTTAATTGTTTTACAAACTCAGCAAAAGCAATCGTTGGGTCAGGAGCTTTCATAAAATTTTCTCCTATCAAAAATCCCTGAAAGCCATGACGTTTAAATAACAAAATATTTTCTATGCTGCTGATCCCACTCTCGGCAACTTTCAATTTCGACAAAGGTATCTTTTCAGCCATTCGCAAACTTCGCTCAATATCCACATCAAAGGTCTTTAAGTTGCGGTTATTGACCCCTATCACCGTCGTTTCATCACAAACATGTTCCAGTTCCTCTTCTCCATGCAATTCCAGTAAAACTTCAAGCCCAAGGCTCCTGGCAAATGCTGCCAATTTCTTTACTGCTGCCGGTGACAAACAAGCAGCAATTAATAAAATAATATCCGCACCAAGCGACTTCGCTTCCACTATTTGATACTCATCTATTATAAAATCCTTTCGGAGGATCGGGATCTCATTTGGTCTTGCCTTAATAAGATCTTCGTCATTGCCCCCAAAAAAAAATTCATCTGTCAGCACCGATAAACATGATGCCCCGTTATCCGTAAAGCCTTTTGTGACTTCGGCGACATCCGCTTTGTCATTGATGATCCCTTTTGACGGCGACTTTCTTTTGAACTCAGCGATAATCCCGGTCTTTGATTTGTCAAGCAAAGATTTCTTTAACGACAAAACAGGTCTTGAAAACAATTTCCGCTTTTCCAACGCCGCGATACCGACTGCCGACTTCCGACTCCTGAGTTCTGACGTCTTATATTCTACTATCGTTTCTAGGATATTCATTACTGCAAACTGATTAATTTATCCAAACTCTTTTTTGCTTTGCCACTTTCTAAACTTTTTATCGCCGCATCAAAGGCATCATCATAGTTTTTATAATTGCCGGTACAATGGAGGGCCATAGCCGCATTAGCCATCACCACCGCATTCTGTGACCAGCTACCCTCACCTTTTAAAATTTTCAAAAAGATCTTTGCCGCTTCTTCAACTGTATTGCCTCCTTGTATATCATGTGGCTCCACCATTCTTTTTCCTAATTGCTCAGGAGTTTTTACCTGTTCGCCTTCATTGGTAATAACTTTTGTGTCGTTCGTTAAAGAGATCTCATCATATCCATCAAGACCATGAATGATCGTAAATGATCGTTCGGTTTGCTGCAGCAGGTAATTATATATTCTTGCCATTTCGAGATTGAAAACACCTACTAATTGATATTTAGGATTTGCCGGATTCACCATTGGTCCAAGCATGTTAAAGAAAGTTCGCATCGCAAGATTCTTCCTGATCGGTCCGACAGTTTTTAATGCAGGATGAAATAAGGGAGCATGTAAAAAACAGATATTGGCTTCATCAATTTCTTTTTTTAATCGCTCATTATCATTCTTGAATTTATAACCCATTTGTTCCATCACGTTCGAAGCGCCGCTGATCGAGGAAGCGCCGTAGTTGCCATGTTTGGCAACTTTTTGCCCGGTACCCGCAACGATAAAACAGCTAAGCGTGGAGATATTAAATGTATTTTTCCCATCACCACCTGTACCGACGATATCGATGGTATCGAATTCACTAAAATCAACCGGTACACAAAGCTCAAGCAATGCATCACGAAAACCCTGTAGTTCATCAATGGTGATGCTGCGCATAAGGTACACCGTCATGAAAGCAGTTATCTCGTGTTCATTGTAAACACCTTTACCAATGTTCACCAACACTTCTTTCGCTTGTTCCCTGGAAAGTGTTTTGTGTTCGAATAGAAATTGTAATATTTTTTTCATAACCTTTTCGTTATTGCTTTAACCAGTTTCGCATGATGTCTTCGCCTTTCGGTGTCAATACACTCTCGGGATGAAATTGTACTCCCTGCACATCAAAAGTCTTATGCTGCAATCCCATGATCATTCCATTTTCATCCTCGGCCGTTATTTCTAATTCGTCGGGGAAATTCTCCTTTGCAACAACCCAACTATGATACCGGCCCACTTCAATTGTTTCCGGCAATCCTTGAAACAATTGACAATTGCCAATGGACAATTGACAATTCGTCGCTACTCCATGAAACACTGAACTAAGATTTATCAGCTTTGCGCCAAATGCTTCGCCAATTGCCTGGTGGCCGAGACAAACACCCAGGATAGGTTTTGTAGCAGCATATTCCTTTATTAGCGGGAGCAATAAACCAGCTTCTTCCGGAATCCCTGGTCCCGGTGATAAAATGATTTTGTCATACTCTTTTATTTTTTCCATGGGTATCTGGTCATTGCGATGGACCTCCACTCTTTCATGGGTGATCTTTTCAACCAGGTGAACCAGGTTGTAAGTAAAAGAATCGTAATTATCAAATACCAGTATTTTCAAGATTTTTGATTTTAAATTTTCAATCCTCAATTTTCAACTCACAATGTTCACTGATATCACACCTGAAATTGAACATTGATCATTGATCGTTGAACATTTTAAACAATATTTTCTGCAAACTCTATTGCCTTTTTCAATGCCCCCAACTTGTTATTCACTTCCTGCAATTCACTCGCTGGTTTACTTGCTGCTACTACACCCGCACCGGCCTGGTAGGTCAATGTGTTTTGCCTGCTTAAAAAGGTTCTTATCATGATCGCATGGTTGCAACTGCCATCAAAACCCATAAATCCAATGGCACCTCCATAATAACTTCTTGCTGTTGGCTCGTAACTATCGATCAACTGAATTGCCTTTATCTTAGGCGCCCCGCTTAAAGTACCGGCAGGAAATGATTTTGCTAACAATTCAAATGGATTTGCACTCGGCCGTACCCTGCCACTTACTTCACTTACCATGTGAATGACATGACTGTAATATTGAATGTCTTTGTAATGCGTAACCGTCACATCATCGCAAACGCGGCTAAGATCGTTACGGGCAAGATCAACCAGCATGACATGCTCGGCATTTTCTTTTTTATCTCCTTTTAATAATTCAGCAGCTAAATGATCTTTGTCATCATCGCCCGTTCTTTTGAACGTACCGGCGATAGGATGAACAATCGCTTTTCCATTTCGAATGATGAGTTGTGATTCAGGCGAAGAGCCCAGCAATTTGTAATCGCCATAATCAAAGAAAAATAAATATGGAGACGGATTGATGCTGCGTAGCGAACGATATACATTGAACTCATCACCGGTAAAGCTTTGCTGAAACCTCCTGCTCAGCACAATTTGAAATACATCGCCACGGTGACAACTGCTGATCCCTTTTTCCACCATTTCTATATACTCCGCATCGGTCACATTGGAGGTTTCCTCTCCTTTTCTCTTAAATGGAAAAACAGGAACGTCTTTGCTACGAATAAGAGATTCCACAACTGCGAGGTCACTTTCAATGCCGTTGATGTGATTTTCACAAATGAATAACTCGTCTTTGAAATGATTGAATACGATCACATACTGGTAAAGCCGGTATCGCATCAGCGGGATCAGTGGCTCAGGATCTGGAATTTGATTTTTGGTCCCGATAGCTATCGGGATTGGAGGCTGAAGTTTAACCGTATCAAAAAACTCCACGGCATCAAAAGAAGTATATCCAAATAATCCCTGCGCATATTTTGATTCTTTGTCAGGCCCTGCTGGTTCATAACGATTCATGAAGTCCCAGATGAGTTTTGGTACTTCCATCACGTTTTTAATAGCAATCTTCTCGGGCTTTTGTGCCGGTAATTTAAATTCAATACTTGTAGTCGATGTGATCTCGATACCACCAATGGCATTTACACAGATAAATGAAAAACTATTTTCTGCTGCATGATGATCGGCGCTTTCAAGAAGAACCGTGTCCCTGAAGCGATCACGCAATCGCAGGTAAATACCAACCGGTGTGTACACATCAGCCAGTAAGTTCTTGCACGTGGTTTGAATTTCTATTTTCTTCATAACGACTTTTCAATTTGCTTCTCCGCTGTCGGCGGATGGCAATAAAAAACCCCGAACTTCTTCGGGGCTCAATATTGTTGATCAATACAGTAATGACTTACAGCACCCCGAAAGAGTTTGTATGCCACCACCAATATTGATTTGCTTGTTTCATTGCATTGCAAATATGTATGCTTTTTTGAATTTTACCAATTTTTTCATCTACCTTTTTCAAAAATAAGCTGCTTATGTCTTCGGTTGCTGTCGCAACTAAAAGTGATAACCGATTGCTTTCCCTTGACTTTATGCGTGGTTTGATAATGGTATTGCTGATGATGGAAAGTACAGGGTTGTACGAGCATCTGAGTGATGCATCCGGAGGCAGTGTCATCAATACATTCTTTCAGCAATTCTTTCATCACCCGTGGAATGGCCTGCGGTTTTGGGACCTGATACAACCGGGGTTCATGTTTGTAGCAGGAACAGCTATGGCCTATTCATTGCATAAGCAATCAAGCCAGGGCCTGACATGGACCCAATCTTTCCGGAAGATATTAAAAAGATGTTTTTGGCTTTTTTTCTGGGGAGTACTTGACTATGCCATCAAACCCAAAGGGCTTTCCTTTGAGTTATGGGATGTACTCACTCAATTGTCATTTACAACACTCGTCGCTTTCCTGGTATTTAAATGGTCGGTGACAGCCCAGGTTATTTTTTGTGTTGGGTTATTGTTGTTAACTGAAGCGCTTTATCGTTTTACAAATATCCCGGGCTTTGATCAGCCATTTACAGACCAGCACAATTTTGGAAATTATGTGGACCTGCTGCTGATGAATAAGATCAATAAAGGCGGATGGGTGGCTATCAATTGCATTCCGACAGCTGTACATACGATTGCAGGTGCATTAGCCGGGAAATTATTATTGTATGGCGGACAAAAGATAAAACCATTGCTGACCTGGGCCATTGTTTGTCTTATCGCGGGCTATGGTCTTGATCTTGCAGGCATTACTCCGATCATAAAAAGAATTGCAACCAGTTCATTCACGCTTGCCTCGTTGGGATGGTGCTTGCTTGGTTTAGCGGTTTGTTATTGGTGGATCGATGTGCTTGATCATAAAAAATATCTCAAGTTCTTTGTGATCGTAAGTATGAATTCAATTTTCATTTATCTTTTCTTTGAGATCCTGGGTCGCTGGTTCAATCAGTATGTAGGCACCGCAACTAACGGGCTAATGGGGTTTATTAATACACCTGAACATCTTAAGCTTATTATCACTTCTCTTTGTATTTTCACGCTGGAATGGTTGTTGTGTTATTTCCTGTACAGGAAGAAAATATTTTTTAAGCTTTGATAAACTAATGACGAATGGAAATACAGAATAAGAAGGAGGGCAACAAAGGGATCTTCTATATTGAAAAGGATGGGAAGACCGTAGCTGAAATGGTATATACAATGGCCGCGCCGGATAAAATGATCATTGAACATACGGAAGTGAGCGATGAACTGAAAGGACAAAATATCGGTTCAAAGCTGGTAAAAAATGCGGCTGACTTTGCAAGAAAAAACAATATGAAAATAATTCCGTTGTGCCCGTTTACTTTGTCCGTATTCAAAAAACGGCCGGAGTATGAGGATGTATGGTTGAAGTAATTTTAGTAGCCCGGCTCTTGTACTACTATTTAACTTTAGTTGCGACGCACAACCTGCACTGAGCGAAGCGAAGTGTTCAGGGTTCGGTTCGCTATTCAGCAATTATGAAAAAACTTTTTACCATCACCAGTTTCTTTATCGTTCATCTCTGTTTTTGTCAGCAGGGTGATAAATACATTTTATTAAAGCCCGATAAAGTTTTCGATGGCGAACAAATGCAAACTGGTTGGGTTGTTTTAATAAAAAATAATAAGATAGAACAAGCCGGTACCATGATGTTCAAATTACCGGAAGGTACAGAGGTTGTTGAACTAAAAGGAATGACTTTACTTCCTGGCTTGATCGAGGGACATTCGCATTTGTTTCTTCACCCTTACAATGAAACCAGTTGGGATGACCAGGTATTAAAAGAATCAAGAGCTGAAAGAACGGCAAGGGCTGTGAATCATGCAAAAGCCACATTAATGGCCGGATTTACAACTGTACGGGACCTCGGAACCGAAGGCGCCATGTATGACGATGTTGGTTTGAAAAATGCAATTGAAAAAAATGTAATCCCCGGACCACGAATGATCATTGCCACAAGAGCTATTGTCGCAAAAGGAACTTATGGACCCAAATCACCATCGCCTGATGTTGAGTTGCCGCAAGGCGCAGCTGAAGTAGCAGGCATTGAAGATATAACCAATGAAGTAAGAACTCAGATGGGGAAAGGTGCTGATGTAATAAAGATATATGCCGATTATCGTTGGGGGCCAAACGGAGAAACATTGCCAACATTTTCTACTGAAGCCATTGGATGGGCCACGGCCATTGCACAAAGTGGCGGAAGAAAAGTTGTGGCACATGCTTCAACACCTGAAGGAATGAAAAGAGCAATAATGGGTGGAGTCTCGACAATTGAACATGGTGACGCTGGAACCGAAGAAGTTTTTAAATTAATGAAAGAAAAAAAAGTTGCCCTGTGCCCTACCCTTGCCGCCGGCGATGCCATTCAACAATATCGCGGCTGGAAAAAAGGAGTGGATGCCGAACCCCAAAGTATAGCAAACAAGAAAAAGAGTTTTCAATTAGCATTAAAAACCGGGGTTACAATTTGCATGGGTGGCGATGTCGGGGTATTTGCCCATGGCGATAATGCAAGAGAAATGGAACTAATGGTTGAATATGGGATGAAACCGGTCGATGTTTTAAGGTCCGCTACGTCGGTAAATGCAGATGTATTTGGTTATGGCGACAAAATTGGGCGCCTTAAAAAAGACCTGCTTGCCGATATCATTGCAGTGGAAGGCGATCCAACCAACGATATCAAAGCCATCAGGAAAATAAAACTGGTAATAAAGCATGGGGTTGTTTATAAACAACCATGATCATTTCAAATTTGCTCTTTCAGTTTTTACTTCAGTACTACTTACAGCAGAAGCTTTATTACCAAAACTATTTCTTGCGAAAGTCAATACATCGGCTATTTCTTCATCGCTCAAGTTAATTAACGAAGCCATTGTGTTTCTATATCCCGTTTTTGGTTCCCCTTTTAATTCTTCCGACCCTTTGAGAACAACTCTTATCGATTTAGCTTTATCTTTTAACAACAGGTCAGAATTTACCAATGGCGGATTCAATCCAGGAACACCCATTGCATTTTCCATGTGACAGCCAAGACAATACCTGTCATAAACTTTTTTGCCATTATCCATGGTCGCGCGGGAAATGGCATCGTCATTACAAGCAGCAATGAAAATGATCATAAGGAATAAACATGCGACAGCGCGACGTTGCATCATGCCTCAGTTCGCTTTATAAGTTACTTTCCATATCCTTCCCTTCTGATCATCACAAATAAATAATGACCCATCCGGCGCTTGTGCCAGCCCACAAGGTCTGAATGATGCACCCTGTGGTGTCTTTTTTTCACCCGCAAATCCATCAGCAAACACTTCATATTCGCCGCTGGGCATACCATTATTAAAGGGTAAGAAGACAACAAAGTATCCCTGCTGCTCTCTTGGTGCACGGTTCCATGATCCATGAAAAGCAATAAATGCACCATTGCGATATTTTTCAGGAAACTGCGTGCCTGTGTAAAACATTAATCCATTTGGCGCCCAATGACCGGGAAATGCATAGATCGGTTTGCCTTTGCCATCGCAACGATCGGTTTTTGTTTTATCGCCACCATATTCAGGGCTTACCAATTTCTTTTTTTGCCGTTGATCATAATAACAATAAGGCCATCCGAAATCAGCACCTTTTTTCATTAAGAACATTTCTTCTGCCGGTAATTCAACACTTTCTTCCTCGTTGTACAAATCAGGATAAAGACGGTTGAAATCATCACGACCATGCTGCACAGCATATAATTCGTTTGCCTGCACATTCCAATCAAGCGCCATGATATTTCTTATTCCTGTAACATAACGTACTCCTTCTTTATACGATTGATTCTTTTGACCTACTTTGAATTGCCATATACCCCCGGCTCTTTGCAATATGGGGCAAGGATCCTGGCCTTTTGAACCTTCTGTACGATCTTTTTCCTGGCACGCATTGGAGGGAGCACCGATATTGACATAAATGTTTCCCGCATTATCCAATGCAATAGGTTTTGAAGAATGTTGCTTTTCATTCACTAATCCTGTTACGATTAATTCTTCGCTTGAAGGATCGGGTTCATTGTGGTTTAACTTATACCTGTAAATATTTTCATCGGAACTTGCATAGAGATAATCGTTCTTAATACCAATTCCTGTTCCCTCATATTTTCCAAAACCAGTGATGCTGTCGGCTACTCCATCATTATTTACATCTCTTAATCGAATGATGCCACGACCATCATTAAGCTTATCAAGTTTTGTGTAAACATCACCATTCGCGTTCACCACTATATGTCTTGGCTTACCAAGATCATCGGCAAATACGGTAGCTGAAAAACCGGCCGGAAGTGTAATGCCTCCGTTTGGCTGGTTAGCAGAGGCTTTTGGCGCTTCGGTTTTTTCCTGTTCCACTTCTTTTTTCTCAGTTGAATCACCAGAACAGTGGGTAAGCGACAGAACGAATGCGATCGCAAGGAAGCTTTGAAAGATTTTCATACAAAAACGTTTAAGATAAAAATAGATGATTAACGAACATAAAGGCCAGATAGCTGGTTAATAAAATTTTACCGGTGGTGATGGGTACATGATTCTAAGCAGTAACTTCGGAGCAAACCACATGCCGCATGCGTCCGTTTTTTTTCCTTACCTGCACATTTCTTGCATTTATCTGTTGCAGTACAGCCGAAAAAAGTGCTGACACATCTCCCTGGCAATTGGTTTGGAGTGATGAATTTGGCTATACCGGTTTGCCAGATTCCACAAAATGGAATTATGATGTTGGTGGTCATGGCTGGGGAAATAATGAATTACAATTTTATACAAAGCAACGCCTGGAAAATGCAAGG
>Ga0075420_100003852_pt1 | contig 13175 bp, 14 predicted proteins | sample SoiMetdeltSBSDD4_FD_75296 | JGI IMG/M metagenome (GOLD analysis project Ga0075420, IMG submission 75296) | Bulk soil microbial communities from a Populus tree surrounding site in Tennessee, USA - Soil MetaG P. deltoides SBSDD4 | ecosystem: Environmental > Terrestrial > Soil > Tree plantation... | reverse complement strand
CCATCAGGAAGTCGGGCGAAGCCTTCTCAGTGGTGATGCCGATCCGCTGCACTTCCTGTGGCAGCCGTGGCAGCGCCTGCGCGACGCGGTTCTGCACCTGCACTTGCGCAGCGTCGAGGTCGGTGCCGAGCGCAAACGTGATCGTCAGCGTCATCAGTCCGTCGGCCGTCGACTGCGAGTTCGTGTAGAGCATGTGCTCGATGCCGTTGATCTGCTGCTCGAGCGGCGACGCCACGGTCTCGGCGATCACCTTTGGGTTTGCGCCCGGATATGCACCCCGGACCACGACGGTCGGTGGCACGACGCTCGGGTATTCGCTGATCGGCAGCGAGAAAAGGGCGATGGCTCCGGCCGCCGTAATGAGCAGCGAGAGTACCGCAGCGAAGATCGGCCGCTTGATGAAGAATCCTGCGATATTCACTGACGCGCCTCCTCAGTGACCGCATTGACCTTCGTTCCGGGTCGCACGCGTTGCAACCCGTTCACAACGACGCGATCGCCGGCTCGCAGACCGGACCGGACGATCCGCAGTCCATCAACCAGAGGACCGAGAGTCACGGGGCGGTACTCGATCGTCTGCTCGGGCGACACCACGTACACGAACCGTTTGTCGAGGTCGGTACCAACTGCCCGGTCCTCAATCCTCACTCCACCGTGCGAATTGCCTCCTGGAATACGGATGCGGACGAAGAGCCCAGGAGTCAGGTTGCGGTCTGGATTACGAAAGACAGCCCGGCCATGGATGGTGCCGGTGGTCGCATCGACCTGGTTGTCGAGAAAGTTGAGGCCCCCCGCGCGCGGGAAGCCCTGTTCACCAGCGAGCGCCATCTCGACCGGGATTTTGCCGGTTCGCCCCAGACTGTCGCGGCGCAGATAGATTTGCTCGTCGGCGTCGAACACGGCATAGATTGGGTCGAGCGACACGAGCGTGGTCAACAGCGTCGCCTCGCCTGGGCCGCTCGACACAAGGTTCCCTTCGGTGACGATGGCGCGACCAATACGGCCATCGATCGGCGCCACGACTCGCGTGAACTCGAGATTGAGTTCCGCAGCGTTGAGCGCCGCTTCCACCGCCTGCACCTGGGCGGTCGACTCGTCGGCAAACGAAGCACGCTTGTCGCGCTCTTCCTGAGAAATCGCGTTCTCCCCAGCCAGCCGCTCACCGCGCTGCAGTTCCGAAGCGCCGCGCTGCTTGGTCGCTTGCGCGCGCGCGAGTTCCGCATGCAGCCGATCGACCTCCACCTGGAAGGGACGGGGGTCAATCTGGAACAGCAGGTCCCCGCGCTGAACGATGGCCCCCTCAGTAAATCGCACTGCCGAGACGTAGCCAGATACACGGGGCCGAACGGCCACGGTGTTCACGGCTTCGAGCCGGCCTGTGAATTCGTCCCACTCGGTGACGTCACGCGCATCGACCGGGGCAACCGTAACGCGAGGCGGTGGGGGATCCGCGGGCTGTGCCGAGGTGCGGACGCACCCGGCGACTGCAAGCAAAAGGGCGAAGAACGCGAATCGTGCTGTCATAGATGAAGTCCTTGTCATGGACTGTCAGGATGGCGCTTGCGGCGATTCCGAACAATTGGGCTCTGGACGGATTCGCAGGACTGCCCAAGGCGGCAGGCGGGGACAGCACCTCAGGTAGAGACCGATCTACGACCTTTGGACGATGTCCGGCGGGCGTGAGTGGCGGATAATCACGGTGTGAAGCCCGACACTGCGGACACGCTCGACGGCCCGATGGTGACCGATGCCACGTGGCAGGCGCGGCTCGATTCGCTCGAGAAGGGGCTCGACGTTGCTATAGACAATCAGCGGCGCTCTGACTGCCTGGCGCAGATCCAGACCGATGCTGTGCAGCTCACGCTGGACCTGCTCGGGCGCGAGCCTGACGTCAGCGGATTCTTTCGCGTGTTCATCAAGTCCCTCGTCGATGAATCCGAAAGTCGCGCGTGTGGCGTCTGGCTGCTCGACGAGGACGGGGAGCAGTGCGATCTGTGGATGGTGTACGCCGATGGCCAGCTCCTGACCAAGGGAGACCCGGCGTGGGACGCGCTGCCGCTGCCGCGCGAGAGCGTCGCGGCGCACCTGCTCGGACATAAGGTGGGCTGGAACGCGCCGATCACGTATACCGGCGACGACGCTCGCTTTCCGCCACGGGTACGCGACTTCAACAAGAGCACCGGCGTTGATTCTGTAATCATCGCCCCGATGATGATGGCCGGCCGAACGCTCGGCTGGTTCGCGCTCTCCAGCGGGTCGTCCACCGACTGCTATGTTCAGTGGCGGGCGGCGCTCACCGATGCGATGGCGCGCCAGGCAACGCTCGCCCTGCATCAGAGCCGGCTGGTGGAGCAGAGCCGTCTCGAAGCGCGGCGTCAGGCGGTGCTCGAGGAGCGTAATCGCCTGGCGCGCGATATTCACGACACGCTCACACAAGGATTTGCGGCCATTCTGATGCAGCTCCAGGCGGTGCGGCGTTCCGACCAGGCACTGCCGACGGAAGTGATTGGTCCGATCGACACGGCGATCGACCTCGCGCGGAGTCACATGCTCGAGGCGCGGCGTTCAGTCGGCGCGCTCCGTCCGCAGCCTGCAGGCACCGAGGACGTGGGCGCTGCTCTCACACGGATGACCGAACTGGCTCGCCGCACCACCGATATCCCGATCGAGCTCATTGTCAGCGAGCTTCCTGCGTTTGGCGGCGGGGTGGAGCGCGAGATCATCGCGATCGCGCAGGAAGCGCTGACCAACGGGGTGCGCCATGCAGGCGCGCGGAAGATCACGCTGCAGGCCGAGGCTGTCCGCTCGGTCGGATTCAGGCTCACGATTGCGGACGACGGGCGCGGGATTCCGAAGGAGCATCGCGGTGGCGGCTTCGGCATGACCAGCATGCAGGAGCGCGCGGAGCGGATCGGCGCTTCGCTGACGATCGTGACCGCCGCCCGCGCTGGCACGCAAATCGTGCTCGCGTGGGAGCCACCGTCGTTCTCCATCCCGACACGGATGCCGCAGACCGCAGATGCTTGAGACCGAGGTCGTCCACCGCACTCACGTGGAAGGCGCACGCACGCGCGTGCTTCTCGTCGATGACCACGCGCTGCTAAGGACCGGCGTCGCCAACATCATCAATCACGAACCCGACCTGCATGTGGTGGCCGAGGCCGCCAACGGGATGGAAGCAATCGAGGCGTACGAGCGGTATCACCCCGACGTAAGCCTTATCGACCTTCGGATGCCGGTCATGGAAGGCGTAGAGACCATCCGCCGCATCCGCGAGCGCGATCCGCAGGCGAAGCTTATCGTCCTGACCACATACGACGCCGACGAGGATATTTCCCGCGCGCTCAAGGCTGGCGCCAAGGCTTATGTCTTGAAGGACATCGCCGCCGCTGCGCTTATCGCATGCATCCACGACGTGATAGCCGGGAAGACCTATCTGGCACCGGCGGCCGCCGCCAAGCTCGCCGAGGGCGTGACGCGTGTACAGCTCACGCCGCGCGAACTCTCATCGCTGCGTCTCCTCGCTGACGGCAAGAGCAACAAGGAGATCGCGAACGATCTCGGCATCAGCGATCGAACGGTGAAGAGCCACCTGGGACACCTGTTCGAGAAGCTCGGGGTCACGAGCCGAACGGAGGCGATCAAAGTCGCCTCCCGGCGTGGCTTGGTGCGACTGGACTAAGCGGCGTGTGGGCGCGTCCGGCCGAGTAACGCCCGCACTCGAGCGGCGAGCCGACGCGGTTCCACCGGCTTGAGGATGTAATCGTCGGCGCCGGCGCTGAGCCCTTCGGCCTCGCTTTCGACGCTCGACTCCGAGGTGAGCATCAGAACCCGGACGTCAGCCGTGCGTGTGTCGGCGCGAAGGGCACGCACCATCTCGGGGCCGTTCATGCCAGGCATGTTGTAGTCGCTGACGATCAGGGCCGGCGATTCTTTGAGAGCCATCTCGAACCCCGCGGCGCCGTCACTGGCCAGCAGCACTTCGAAGCCTTCGATCTCCAGGAAATACTTCACCACCATGGCAACGGTAGGGCTGTCCTCGACGACGAGCACGCGACGCTGGGGCAAGCCATCGGACGAGGGTACCGTCGGTGCGGGAGAGGCTACAGCCGGAGCTTCGGGCACAGCCGTGACCGGCGGATGTTCATGCCGATCCCCGCTCTCGGCCTGTGTAACAACTCGACAGACCTCTTCCAGGGTCGTCAGGCCCTGCGCTGCCTTCGCAACACCATCCTCGAGCAGCGTCTTCATACCGGCGCGCCGCGCGGCCTGCCGCAACTGATGCTCCGGCGCCCGCTGCGAGATGAGGTCCCGCAGCTCGTCGGTGATCTGCATGATCTCGTGGACCGCCATGCGTCCCTTGTATCCGGACTGGCCGCAGGCCTCGCATCCCTTGCCGACGACCCACGTGGCGCCGGAGGGTAGTCGATCCACGCCTCCGATACGTTCGATCGATTCCGCGTCAGGCTCGTGAGGCACCGCGCATTGGCTGCAGACGCGGCGCACCAGCCGCTGCGCCACGATGCCGACGAGCGAGGCGGACACGAGGAATGGCTGGATGCCAAGGTCAAAGAGACGGGTGATGCTCCCTGGTGCGTCATTGGTGTGCAGCGTGCTGAACACGAGATGCCCCGTCTGCGCCGCCTGCAGTGCGATATCCGCGGTCTCGCCGTCGCGAATCTCGCCGACGAAGATGACGTTCGGGTCCTGCCGGAGAATCGAACGCAGGCCGCTGGCGAACGTCACGCCCGCGAGCGGGTTGACCTGCATCTGGTTGAGCCCGGCGACCTGGAACTCAATCGGATCCTCGAGGGTCACGATGTTGTTCGTCGGCGACTTGATCGCGTTCAGGCAGGCGTAGAGCGTCGAGGTCTTACCGCTTCCCGTCGGTCCGGTGACGAGGATCATGCCCTGCGGCCTTGCCAGCAGCGACATCGTCGTCTTCAAGTGCTCCGGTGTGAGCCCGAGCTGCGTCATGGGCAGTGCGGCTGCGTCTCCATTCAGGAGACGGATGACTACCTTCTCGCCGAAGTGCGTGGGCAGCGTCGATACGCGCAGGTCGACACGGTGACCGCCGAAGCGCAAACGGCTCCGGCCGTCCTGGGGCTTGCGACGCTCGGCGATGTCCATCCCGGACATGATCTTGAGCCGCGAGATGGTGTGGTCCTGTACCTCCCGCGGAATCGTCATCACCTCGCGGAGAAGTCCGTCCACACGCATGCGGACGTGCAGTTCGTTTTCCTGCGGCTCGATGTGGATGTCGCTCGCTCCCGCGCTGGCCGCCTCGCTCAGAATCAGGTTGACGAGCCTGATGACCGGCGGCAGTGAGATGTCCTTCTTCAGCGACGCCAGATCGACGAGGTCGTACTCACCCTGGGCGTCCGGCTCGAGCACCGCCATCGGCGTCTTGTCCTGGAGGCGATCAAACGAACGGGCACGCGGAGAGTGAGAAGCAGAGGCAAGCAGTTTTTCGAGGCGCGTTTCGGTCGTGACGACCGCCACGGCCTTTTTGCCCGTCTTGAACTGGATGTCCTGCAGCACGTTGTAGTCCAGCGGATCGGTAACCGCCACCCGAAGAACCCCGCGATCTTCACTGAGGGGCACGGCTCCTCGCTTCGAGCAGAAGTCCGGGGGCAGTAGAGCCGCTACGTCGGCGGCAATAGTTGGGTCAGCGTCGAGGTACTCGAGGTGCAGCCCTTCGGCGATCGCTCGGGTCACCGCATCTTCGTCGGCGAGTCCCAGAGCGGCGAGGGTCCGTCCCCACGTAGCCGGTTTCTTGACACGCGCTTCGACAGCGCGCGCAAATCCGTCACCATCCACGAGCCCCTGACGAATAAGGAGCTCCCCCACAAATCCGTGATTGCTAGCCATTGCTGATCGACGAATGAGCAAGGGGTGTGCCGCCTTCAAGACGCCGTAACCTCGTGCTGGGCGCCGGCGATTCGTCTCCCCGGGTGTGCGGGTGTGCGGCTGACCGGTTCGTCCCGGGGCATGTGCGCCGTTTCCGCACACGCTACGTCCGGGCCGATCTCCCCTTCCGTCACAGATTACTTGGCATTTTCGGCGTGGGCATCATTGGCACCCCGCTTGCTCAATCCCGCCTGCGCCAGAAGTGAAGTCATGAGCATGAACAACGCCGAATCTTCGGAGCCCACGCTCGATATCTCGTTGCTTGAAGGCCTTGTGGCCCTGCAGATCGAGGGACAGCCGGATGTGATCGCCGAGATAAGCGGGCTGTTCATCGAGGAGGCGAGCAAGCGGATCGCAGATGCCGAGGCCGCGCTCGCCAGCGGCGACGCGATCCTCCTGCGCCGCTCGGCACATACGATTCGCGGCGCCTGCGGAATGCTGGGCGCTCAGCGGCTGGCCACCCTGGCCGGAACTCTCGAGGCGGCGGCAGAAACAAAGCGCGACGGCCTCGCTGAAATGGTGAAGGACCTGGCCGAGGAGTTCGATCAAGTGCGGACGCTGCTGCGACCGTATCTCGCCGGGCACGAGGAGAGAACACGATGAAGCAGTGGAGTAGTCGCACGACGCTCTGGGTCGGATACGGGCTTATTCTCGGGCTGCTGATCGCCCTCGGCGGGCTCGGGTTGACCTCCGCCCGCAACGCAGCCTCCAGCCTTGACGAGGCGGTGAACAGGATCGCCCCCGCTCTCGACGACGCAGGTGCCCTCGAACGATTCGGGCCGATCATTCAGCCTCGGGTCGACTCCCTCGTCGACTCGGCGCGACGCGGAGAGGCCGAAACCGTCGCGGGGGTTGTGAAGTACCTACACGACCGCAATGCGCTCTTGGACCAACAGATGGCCAATGTTCGGGGGCGCGAAATCACTCCCGAAGTGACCAAGTCAGCCGCAAGAGTCGCCGAGATATACGCGGAATGGTGGCGCAGTGCCCTCACGCTGCAAGACCTTGCGTCCACCGGGAAGAACGCCGAGGCTGCTAAAGCCCTCGAGGCCAGCCGACAAATCCTTCACCGCTTTCAACCCGCAGCAACCGAGCTTCGAACGATGCTCGAGCGGGAGCTCGCCGATCTCTCGGCACGCGGTCAGCGGTCCTACGTCACCGAACGCATCTGGCTGATCGTCATACTGGTTGCCGCAGTGCTCGTCGCGGGCTCGAGGCTTATCGCAGGGGAACGCACCAACCGCAAGCTGGAGGGTATCTCCGCAGCCTGTCTCGACGGGGGAAACGACCTCGCGTCCGCGGCGTCACAGGTCTCCATGTCCTCGCAGTCACTCGCGCAGACCGCCAGCGAACAGGCGGCATCGCTCGAAGAAACATCCGCGACGATGGAAGAACTCGCGTCGATGACGAAACAGAACGCCGAGCGGGCTCAGCAGGTTGCGACCCTCATCGGTGCGGCCGACCTCAAGGCCGCCGAGTCAAACCAGGCCATGACGATAGCCACCTCGTCGATGTCGGCGATCGAGGAAGCGAGCCATCGCGTTGCCCGCATTCTGAAGACGATCGACGAGATTACGTTCCAGACCAACATCCTCGCGCTGAACGCTGCGGTCGAAGCAGCGCGCGCGGGCGAAGCCGGGCTCGGGTTCGCCGCGGTCGCCGAGGAGGTGCGAAACTTGGCCCAGCGCTCCGCGAGCGCGGCCAAGGAAACAGCGGCGCTCGTCGAGGAGTCGGTCAGCAAGGCACGCGACGGGCGGCAGCGCGTCGAACAACTCGGCGCGACCCTCGGCGACATCGCCAGCCATGTTCGCCAGGTCCGCCAGCTCGTTGACGACGTCAACACGGCGAGCCAGCAACAGGCACAGGGAATCGCGCAGGTCTCCGAAGCGATTGCGCAGATGGAGCAGGTGACGCAGACGATCGCTACCACATCGGAGGAGAACGCAGCGGCCAGCGAAGAGGTCCGCACGCAGTCGGGATCGACCCTCACAATCGCGTCCGATCTGCATCGCCTCATCCATGGCAGGTCCATGGCTCCGTCGACGCCGTCAGCCGTGCACGAGGCAACCGCTCCGGTCAGAACAGCCGCGAGCAAGGTCGTGAAGCTGCAGCACGCGGCTCCGAAACCATGGGTGGCTCCTGATTGGGAAACGCCTCCCGCGACCGGCACCTATCGTCGCTTCTGATCATGGAACCCGGGACTCCTGCCGCCGACCTGAACGCTCTTCTGGCGGACCGAGAGATGGCGGACCTCTTCGTCGAGGAAGCCCGCGAGCATCTCGGGACAATCGAGGCACTGGTACTCCAGCTCGAGCACGCGCCCGGAGACCGCTCTCTGATCGACGCGGTGTACCGGCCATTCCACACGATCAAGGGGAACGCCTACTCGATGGGAGCCCAGGCAGTCGGCGACCTGGCCCACACCATCGAAAGTCTCCTCGACCGCATCCGTTCCGGAGAACTGACGTTTGGCGTAACGGAAGCGGACACCATCCTCTCCGGGGTCGATGCGCTCACGCACGCGGTGGAATGGCTTAGCCGCGGCATCAAGATGGGCGCGCCTCCGGCCGATATCGCTCCGGGCTCAGACCACTCGGCGGACACGTCGTCGGTGAAAGTGGATACGGGACGTCTCGACTCGCTGGTGGACATGGTCGGTGAGCTGGTAATCCTGGAATCGATGATTCGCGAGAACACGCCGCTTCTGAGCGATCCCAACGAGCCGGCCACGCGGCAGTTCAGCACGCTTCGGCGTCTGCTGTCGGAGCTGCAGCGGACTTCGCTCTCGCTCCGCATGCGGTCACTCGATGCCACGTTTCGCCGCATCGAACGCGCGATTCGCGATGTCAGCCGCGCCTGCGGAAAGCCGGTTGACCTCATCGTCTCAGGGGAGGCGACCGAACTCGACCGTCGCGTCATCGAGCAGATCGGCGACCCGTTACTCCATCTGGTGCGCAACTCGATCGATCACGGTATCGAAGAGCCCGCGGCACGTGCAGCTATCGGCAAGTCGCCCCGGGGTCGAATCACACTGAACGCGTTCCACAAGGAGGGCATGGTTCGCATCGAAGTTTCCGATGATGGCGGTGGGCTCGATACGGACCGGATCCGCGCCATTGCCGTCTCGCGCGGCCTGATCGCAGACAACGCGGCCCTCACCGATTCTGAGGTGCAGCAGTTGATCTTCGAACCAGGCTTCTCCACCGCCGAAGTGGTAACCGATGTGTCGGGCCGCGGCGTAGGGATGGATGTCGTGCGGCGCAACGTCGAGGCACTCGGCGGGCGCATCGACATCCGCTCTGTTCGAGGCGAGGGCACAACCTTCCTGCTGACGGTTCCGCTCACGATGGCAATCCTTCGTGGGGTCCTCGTGGCGGCCGGCGACGAGCGTTACGTGCTGCCGGCCCACGTCCTTCGCGAAGTGGTGCCGCTGGCCGATTGCCAGGTCCATATCGGCCCTGCGGGCCAGCGTTTCATCCGTCTCCGCGGAGTGACCATGCCCTTTGTGGAGCTTCCCGAACTGCTCGGCGGCGCTGTGGGTATCGACGATCCACGCGCGGTCGTGCTCTCAATTGAAATCGACGGACGGCGGGCTGCGGTGCGAGCGGACGGCATCTTCGGAGTCCAGGAATTTGTGGTCAAGCCACTGAGCCAGGGGGAACGCATGCGGGGGTTTGCGGGTGGCGCGGTACTCGGCGATGGCCGCGTCGGCCTGATTCTTGACGCGATCGGCGTATTCGAGCTGATGGACCTGACAGAACGGATCGCGGCATGACCAAGGACAACTCGATGACGGTTCCGAGCGCGGTGGATGCTGGCGCCGTGGACGGTGCGGCAACTCAGCGGTTCGTCACCTGCGCGATCGATGGCGAGATGTACGCCGTCCCCGTCCAATCCGTACGGGAAGTCGTTCGATGGATGCCCGTCACGCGGATTCCCCATGGCGCGCCGTCAGTAAAAGGTGTCATCAACCTGCGGGGAGAGATCGTTCCGCTCATCGACCTGCGGATACATCTCGGCCTTCCGGAGACGACGCCCAGCGACCGCACCTGCATCATTGTGATCTCGATGCAGCGTGACGGTGCCAAACTCCAAGCCGGTCTGATTGTTGACGCGGCGCTCGAGGTAATCCGCGTGGCGACTTCCGAGATCGAAGGTGGTCACGACGCGCTTCCCGGGAAGTCCGGACGCCACCTCACCGGCATCGTCCAGGCGAAGGGCGCGCTCATCATCCTTCTCGCATGCGAGTCGCTGGTTCGGGATGCACTGTTCCCGGCCACAATCGAAACGGCGGCGTGAACGTGCCTGTTGGAGCCCTGACCCCGACGGACATGGAGGCGGTCGCCGATCTTGTCTACCGTCGCAGTGGTATCCGTCTGAACGAATCGAAGCACGCCCTTGTCACCGCGCGTCTGCAGAAGCGTGTCCGCCTGGGAGGATTCGATTCCTTCGGCGCCTACATCGCGCACGTGACCCGCGATCCGGATGGCGCCGAGTGCCGCGCGATGATCGACGCGCTGACGACGAACAAGACGAGTTTCTTTCGTGAGCGCGAGCACTACGACTTTCTCGTCACGCACGTCGTTCCGGAAGTTCTGGGCAGAAACGCGGCAAACGGGATCGCCGGCTGGAGTGCCGGGTGCGCAACCGGAGAGGAGCCCTACTCCCTGGCGATGACACTGCTCGACGGGACTCGAGGCACACCGTCGTGCAGCATCGAGGTTGTGGCGACCGACCTTTCAACGGCCGCGCTTTCGACCGCGGCCGCCGGAGTCTATCCTCGGGATCGCGTTGCCGATGTTCCACACGAAGTCCTGCGGCGCTACTTCGAGCGAGGCGTCGGCGCCGACGAAGGGCGTGTCCGCGTCCACGCGGAGGTGCGGCGGCTCGTGAGGTTTGAGCATCGCAACATCCTCGAGATGCGGCATTTCGCAAGGCCCCGCGACTTCATCTGGTGCCGTAACACGCTCATGTACTTCGATCAGCACGCGCGGCAACACGCGCTGTCGTGCTTTGAAGCCAATCTGGCGCCGGGCGGCTTCTTCTTTCTGTCGCACGCCGAGAACCTCACAACGCTCAAGCACGATTTGCGGCAGGTGGCCCCCGCCGTGTACCGGAGACCGGTGTGATTCCCGCCGCCGTCGGTGAAGGTGCGGGAGGCGCGCAGGGGGTGAACACCATCACCATTGGCATCGGTGAGTACGCAATCAGCGCGCAAAGCGATTCCCTGCTTGTGACACACGCGCTCGGGAGCTGCGTCGCGGTGTGTATCTGGGATCCTCAGGCTCGCGTCGCCGGGCTGCTGCACTTCCTGCTCCCGGATGCCTCAGAACATTCGACGCGGAGCGTGACGCAGCCGGGCGCGTTCGCCTCCACGGGCATCCCGCTGCTCTTTGAAACGGCCTATCGGAGCGGACTGCACAAGGCACGCGCGAGGGTGTACCTGATTGGTGGCGCCGAGATGCCGCATTTGGGCGTTGCGCCACGCCAGATCGGCAAGCGCAACACCCTGGCCGCGCGCCGCCTGCTGTGGGCTAACGGGGTGATGATCGCCAGGGAGGAAGTTGGCGGACTCGTCCCGCGGAGCGTGTATCTGTGCTCGCGGACAGGCCGGCTTCGAATCAAGGCCGGACATCAACATATCGTGATCGAATGAGAGAGGTTGGAATGAGTACTGCCGCTGCTAAATCGCTGAACCTGCTGGTCGTCGATGACTCCGCCATGATGCGCGCAATGCTTACCCGCGCGGCGCGTCTGTCGGGCCTTCCGATCGGCGCGATCCACGAGGCGGCAAACGGCCAGGAGGCGCTGGCGCTGCTCGAGACGCAAAGCGTCGATGCCCTCTTCACGGATCTCAACATGCCGGTCATGACCGGAATGGAACTGCTGCGGATAATTGACGAGCGGAACAGTTGGCCAGGCCTGCTGCGCGTCGTGATTTCGGCGGATGGTTCAGCAGCCAAGCGCGACGGCGCCGATGCGCTGAACACCCTTCGCTATATCGAAAAACCGTTCAAGCCGGAGGCAATCCGCGATGTCCTTGCCGCGCTCCTCTAACACGCCCTCGCCGGCAACGTTGGTCGCACTGCTGCCCGAGGTCGTCTCCGACGTCGCGGAGCAGATGTTCTTCGGCTGGGCGGAAGCCTGCGATGCCGCTCAGAGCGAAGCGCTCATCCGCGACAGCCTGGCTTCGGCTGGCCCGGACTGGGTGCACGTGGAGGTCGCGTTTCGCGGGGCGATCGACGGTGTGCTCCACGTCGCGCTTCCCTGCGACCTGGCTCGCGACCTGGGCTCGGCGATGCTGGGAATGTCGGACGGTGCCGCGCTGAGCGGTGCCCTGCTTGACGATGCGGCTGGTGAGCTCGCCAACATAATCTGCGGCGCGGTGCTGACTCGCGGCGAACAGACGACGCAGTTCGAGCTGCTGCCACCACTCATCTCGCGACGCGATCCAAGTGCCGCCGCACTGACCACTGGGGTGTCGTTCTTCACGATCAACGACCGGCCGATGATCGTTCGATTCGCCGGCCGCGAGCCCTGACAATGCGCCGGTTGATCGCGATTGGCGCATCGATGGGCGGCATCGTCGCCGTCGAGTCGGTCATTTCAAGGCTTCCAGCCGATACGCCACCAATCGTGATCGTGCAACACATCCTTCCAGCGTTCACAGGTCCATTTGCGAAGCGCCTGGACGCCTCTGGCCCGATCACCGTCGTCGAAGCCGCCAATGGCGATGCCCTCCGGCAGGGGGTGGCCTACCTGGCTCCGCCGCACCACCATCTCCTGGTGAAGTCAGTCAATGGCGAAATGCGCGCAATACTGTCGGCGGCGCCGCCGGTACGCTTTCACAGGCCATCGGTTGACGCCCTCTTTCACTCACTGGCCGAACTCGAATCAGTCGACATCGTTGCAGCCCTGTTGAGTGGAATGGGGAGTGATGGCGCAGACGGCCTGCTCGCACTGCGCCGCAAGGGCGCGCGGACGATCGCGCAGGACGAGTCGTCTTCGCTCATATTTGGCATGCCGAAGGAAGCCATCGCGCGCGGCGCCGCCGAGCAAATCGTTTCTCTCGAAGAGCTCCCCGCTGCGATCCTTGCGTGTTTGGGTTCCTGGGAAACGTCGCGTGGCGCGACGCGAGGAGCCCTCGCCCACATGGTGCGTCGCCGCGCACGTCGTGCGTAGGCCGGGTCCTCAGACCCCGCATCGTCGCCACGCACGTTGTACGTAGGCCGGATCCTCAGACCCGGCATCGTCGCCACCCACGT
>Ga0075420_100003847_pt1 | contig 13183 bp, 7 predicted proteins | sample SoiMetdeltSBSDD4_FD_75296 | JGI IMG/M metagenome (GOLD analysis project Ga0075420, IMG submission 75296) | Bulk soil microbial communities from a Populus tree surrounding site in Tennessee, USA - Soil MetaG P. deltoides SBSDD4 | ecosystem: Environmental > Terrestrial > Soil > Tree plantation... | reverse complement strand
TCGCGGATGGCCTCTGCCATGTAGGGCTCGTCCTCGACGACCAACACACGCATGCGCCTTCATGCTACGAGCCGGAGCATGTCGTCAGCGTATCGAGAACCAGATACGTGCCGACAACACCCCACTGCCTTGACTGGCCGCATGAGTCGAACGGCAGCAGCACGAACAAGGACCCGCAGGACCCTCAGGCCCACCGCCATCGGCCTGGTCGCCGTAACCGCCGCGATCATCGGTACGCTCGTCTATCGGCCGGCATCGCCAGCGACGCCCTCGTTCCGCGAAGGCCCTCGCGGCGACCACGGTGGTGCGTCGACCGAGGCTGACGGTGTCGTTACCGAGGCCGACGGTATCCTCCCCGACGGCGTGACGGTGTTCGACGACCAGTATCCGGGCGTAGCGAACCTCGACGCCGACCTGCTCCAGGCCCTGCGCGAAGCGGCACCGGATGCCGGTGACGACGGCATCGAGCTCTACGTCAACAGCGGCTGGCGCTCACCCGAGTACCAGGATCGGCTCTTTCGCGAGGCGGTCTCCGAGTACGGGTCTGAAGAGGAAGCTGCCCGATGGGTCGCCACGGTGGACACGTCCGCTCACGTGTCCGGCGATGCGGTCGACATCGGGCCCTTCGATGCCATGGCGTGGCTGTCGGAGCACGGCGCCGAGTACGGGCTCTGCCAGATCTACGGCAACGAGTCCTGGCACTACGAGCTGCGCCCCCCGGCGACCGATCGTGGTTGCCCTCCCATGTATGCCGACTCCACGCAAGATCGGAGGATGAGCAGTGAACGGCGCCTTCCGCCGATCCTGTCCCCGCCTGGGTGACGCTCCCCCACGCGGTCGCACGGAACGTGTCGGTCGCCCGGTCGCGGACCCGCGCCCGGATCAAGGAGGGACCGACGATGAGAATCAACGTCGAGACGTCCTGGTGGACGATCAGGACAAGGCGTTGCGCTTCTACACCGAGGTGCTTGGACTCGTGAAGAAGACAGAGTCCCTCTGGGAGAAGCCTGGTGGCTGACCGTCGTATCGCCCGAGGAGACTGAGGGCGCGGAGCTCCTTCTCTAACCCGACAGCCACCCTGCCGCGAGACCGTTCAAGCGGGCCCTGATGAGCGATGGCATGGAATCCCGTTCGCGTCGTTCGCCGTCGATGATGTCAACGTCGAGTTCGAGCGGCTTCGAGGTCTCGGTGTTCGGTTCACGCAACCCGGGCCGGCCCACTCTCTGATCCTGACCGATCCGGGCGTTGGCTACCGATGGGCCGCCCGCGACCGAGGAGACCCGCGGCGCGAGCTAGCCGGACTGCTCAGAAGTCACCGACCGATCCTCGCGTCGACCGGACGGGGTTTCTTGCCAACGGTAGAAGCTGTAACCCTGGGAGAGCTACAGCCTTCCCACCAACCGGGAGGTCGATCCATGACGGGCGCTAACGAATCGCAAGACGCCGTGCAGGTACTGCGACGCGGACAGGAGCACGCCGCGGCCGAAGCGATCGCGGCCGGGCACGCGAACTATCCGTCGTTCCGACACTTCTTTCCCAACGATGAGCTTCGAGCGAAGATCCTGCCCACGTTCTTTCTCGCAACCGTGCGAGATGCGGTCCCGTTTGGATCCGTCCTGAGCGCATGGACCGGCGACCGCGTGGACGCCGTCGCAGTATGGCTGCCGCCGGGGAGATTCCCCTGGACTCCGGTGAGCAAACTGCGGGCCACGCCGGCTCTCCTGCGGATCATGGTGGCCGGCGCGTGTTCGCGCCCTTCGCGCGCTTCGGCGCGGGTGTAGAGGCTGCGCATCGCGACGGGCCTCACTGGTATCTCGTGGTGATGTCGGTGCGGCCCCAGCCCAAGGGCAAGGACTGGGCACGGCTCTCGTCAAACCGATCCTCGAACGCGCCGACCGGGACGGCATGGTTTGCCGCCTCGAGACCGCAGATCCCAACAACATTCCGTTCTATCAACGGCTCGGTTTCGACGTCGTCGACACCGCCTTCGCGCCGATCCCGGGTGGGCCCTCGCTCACGACCTTCCGTCGATCGCCCGCTGCTGCGAGCCCGACCTCACTACAAATGAGAGGTGACTGATGTCCCGTGAGGTCTTCCCCGCCGCCGACTGGCGTGACAGCAGAATCGTGCAGGTCGACTTCGTCGACCGGGTGCCGCAGACTCCCGCCACGTCGTGCCGAACCCTACTGGGCTGCCAGACAGGTCCCCTGCGGCGATGGATGCCGAGCGCGAGCATGTAGTAGACGACCAGGATGCCTGTGGCCCATGCGAGGGCGATCCAGATGTCGGGGCCGGGGGTGCCCTCGGTCAGCAGCGAGCGCATAGTTTCGATGATCGGAGTCATCGGCTGGTTCTCCGCAAAGCCTCTCAACCATGGGTTCATGGAGTCTGTCGGGACGAACGAGGGGCTGATGAAGATCAGCAGCAGCAGGATGTAGCTGAAGGCGCCTGAGTGAGCCCGTGCATGCGCCCAGCGCCGACTCCGACTCGGCTCCAGGTGCTTGACCAGTCGGTGTTGACAAGTCGTTTACCAGTATTCACGCATGGGTGCTGACCAGCGCCAAACTGGGGCATCTTCCCAGGGCACGAAGCGCTCATCAACTACCTGGAACATGGGGTTGAATGACCCTCGATTCAGTAGACCGGGCGTCCACGATCAGGCTGAGGGCGGGAAGCCCCAGACAGTAAGTCCCTCGCGCGATTCTGCCCTTCATCGAATCGCGACCTAGATTTCGGCAAAGAGCTCCCGTCCCACGGGCGGTTGCGTTCCCGGCGCTCGGCGCCCGGCGCCGTCACGCCGCCCACGCGCCGTGCCTTACGGCAACACGGGAGCGCGACGCCGCGCCTAGGCGCGTGCGCATAACACCGCCGGGACGACGGATCTTCAGTTCGTACTCGTGCTCACCTCCCTCCTTTGTCGCTAGGCATGCGTCCTCAGGCGCTGGCCGAGCTCGCCTTCGGCCATCCGGCACAGGCTCCTCGCGGACTTCGCGGTCCTCGCCGGCGCTCCGGTCCCGTTCACTCGCCGTCAGATCGCTCGTCCGGCCGCCCGTTCACTCGACTACTGGAAGGTCCAGGCCTGCATGCATCTTGCAAGGGTGGTCCCCGACGCTGCGCGCATGACGCCCGCGAACGTGTCCGGACCAGGGGTTCCGCACGCGCAGGGTCGGAGGTACCGTTCGGCGGTGCGGTTCCAGCTCCTCGGCCCCCTCGTGGTCTCCGGGGACGACGGCCCGATCGCCATCGGTGGCCCCAAGCAGAGGCTCGTGCTCGCACACCTGCTCCTGCGGGCGAACACGACGGTGCCGACCGATCGCCTCGCCGATGCTGTTTGGGGCGAGGAGCCGCCCGAGACCGCCCGAGCGACCCTGCAGACGTACGTTTCCAGGCTTCGCGGACTGCTTGGATCGGAACGCATCTATGGTCAGCCCCGCGGCTACCGGTTCAGCGCCGTGCCAGAGGAGCTCGACACCTTGCGGTTCGAGACACTCCTCAAGGAAGCCCACGAGGACGGCTTCGGACCGAAGGCAGCGCTCGACGTTCTCAACGAGGCCCTCGAGCTCTGGCGGGGCCCGGCCCTCGCCGACCTCGCCGACGAGCCGTCACTGTCGGGCGAGATCGCCCGGCTCGAGGAGCTCAGACTACAAGCAACTGAAGAGAAGATCGAAACCGAGCTCGATCTCGGCCGGCATGGGGACGCCGTAGTCGAGCTCGAGACCCTCACGCGCGCGCACCCGCTCCGGGAACGGCTGTGGGGCGAACTCATGCTCGCCCTGTACCGCGCTGGCCGTCAGGCGGACGCGCTCTCGGCGTTCGACCAAACCCGCTCGATCCTCTCCGAGGAGCTCGGTATTGATCCGTCCAACGAGCTCCAACATCTGCATGAGCGGATCCTTCGGCACGATCCCGACCTGGATCTGACGGGCGAGCCTCTCCGCGGGTATCGGCTCCTGGAGCAGATCGGAGAGGGCGCCTTCGGCGTCGTCTATCGGGCAATCCAGCCGCAGGTGCACCGTGACGTCGCCGTCAAGGCGATCCACCCGCATCTGGCGAACGATCCCGAGTTCATCCGCCGGTTCGAGGCCGAGGCCCAGTTCATCGCTCGACTCGAGCATCCGCACGTGGTTCCGCTCTACGACTACTGGCGCGAACCCGGCGGCGCGTACCTCGTGATGCGGTTCCTGCGCGGAGGGAACCTCGCGGAGGCTCTCGATGACGGCGCATTCGACCTGGAACGTGCCGCCCGGATGCTGGACCAGGTCGGTGGGGCCCTCGCCTCCGCACACCGGCAAGGGGTCGTCCATCGGGACGTGAAGCCGAGCAACATCCTGCTCGACGAGGAAGGGAACGCGTACCTCGCCGACTTCGGCATCGCGAAGGACATCGCGGTATCCGACAGGACCGAGCCCCCCGCGGTGAAGGGTTCGCTGCTCTACCTCGCCCCCGAGCAGATCCGCGGCGAGACGATCACCCCGCGTACCGACGTGTACGCGCTCGGGGTCGTCCTGTACGAGGTCCTCGTCGGCGAGCACCCCTTCGCGGACGTCCCCGACATGGCCATCTTCGAGCGCCAGCTGCGCGATCCCCTTCCGCCGGCTCGCCGCTTGCGGAGGAACCTTCCACCCAGCGTCGACGACGTGATCGCCACGGCTACCGCCAAGGACCCGGGGCTTCGGTTCAAGGATGCCCTTTCGTTCGCGGTGACCTTCCGGAACGCCTTGCCGCCCTCGAGCATCAAGGTTGCCGCAGCCGCTTCACCCCTGGAGGTGCGCAACCCCTACAAGGGGCTTCGCTCGTTCACGGAAGCCGACGCCGACGACTTCTACGGGCGGGGGGCTTTCGTCGAGCGACTGCTGAAGCGGTGGAGTCGCTCGGGCGTGCACGGGCGCTTCCTCGCAGTCGTCGGACCGAGCGGGAGTGGCAAGTCGTCAGCGGTCCGGGCCGGGCTCGTTCCGGCCCTTCGCCGCGGCGTGATCGAAGGGTCGGAGACCTGGTTCGTCACCGACCTCGTTCCGGGTCGGCATCCGATGGAGGAGCTGGAGGCCGCGCTGATCCGGGTGGCCGCGGACCCACCGGGCGGACTGCTCCAAGTCCTGGAGTCCGGCCCTCGCGGGCTGCATCGGGCGGTGGATCGCGTCGTCCCGGAAGGGGCGGAGCTCGTCCTCTTCGTGGACCAGTTCGAGGAGGTGTTCACGCTCACCGACGACGAGGCGACGCGCTCCCTGCTGCTCGAGAGCCTGCGCGTGGCCGTCGCGGACCCGGCGAGTCGGGTGCGGATCGTGGTGACGCTCCGTGCGGACTTTTATGACCGGCCGCTCCTCTATCCGCGCTTCGGCGAGCTCATGGGAGTCGGTACCGAAGTCGTGACCCCGCTCGCGCCAGATGAGCTCGAGCAGGCGATCGTACGGCCGGCGAGCTCGGTCGGTCTGATCGTGGAACCCTCTCTCGTCGCCCAGGTCGCCTCGGACGTTGCGGAGCAGCCTGGCGCGTTGCCAATGGTGCAGTACGCGCTCACCGAGCTGTTCGACCGACGGCAGGAGGGACGCCTCACGCTCGAGGCGTATCGTGATATCGGCGGCGTCGGCGGGGCCTTAGCCGCCAGCGCCGAGCACCTGTTCGCGACCAGGCAACTCGGCGACCGCGATGCCGTTCGCGAGCTCTTCCTGCGGCTGGTGACGCTCGGTGAGGGAACGCCGGACACCCGTCGACGCGTGCGACTGTCCGAGCTGGCTTCGATCGAGGCCGATCTTCGCGCGATGGAGTCGGCGCTCGATGCCTACGGGCGTCACCGCCTCCTCACGTTCGATCGCGACTCGGGGACCCGAGAGCCGACCGTCGAGGTCGCCCACGAAACGCTCTTCATCGCCTGGGAGCGGCTCCGAGGCTGGATCGACGAGGCGAGAGACGACATCCGGGTCCGGAGCTCGCTTGCGTCAGCGGCCGCGGACTGGGAGACCGCGGGCAGGGACGAGAGCTTCTTGCTCCGCGGCGCTCGTCTTGAACAGATCGCGTCATGGGCCGACACCACCACGGTCGCGCCCTCCGTCGGCGATGCGGCGTACATGCGGGCGAGCGTCGAGCGCAGGGATGATGATCGGGCGGCCGAGGCGGCTCGGCAGGCGCGTGAGCGTGCTCTGGAGCGACGGTCGATCCGCCGCCTTCGCGGGATCGTCGCGGCCGTCACGGCGGCCGCCCTCGTGGCGAGCGTCCTCACGGCGGTCGCTGTGGATCAGCGGAGCCAAGCTCGGCGAGAGGCTCGGCTGGCCACCGCTCGGGAACTTGCGGCCGCGGCCCTCGCGAACCTGACCGTGGATCCCGAGCGAAGCATCCTGCTCGCCCTCCAGGCCGTGGTGACGACGCGCCCGGACGGAATGGTGCTGCAGGAGGCGAATGAGGCCCTGCACAGCGCCTTGGCCGCTGACCGGTTGCTGTTCGCCATCCGCGACCCCTCGACCGCCAACGTCGCTTGGAGCCCCGATGGACGCCTCCTCGCCACGGGAGGCACGGTCCTCGGCACCCGACAACCCGACGTCATCTTGTGGGACGCAGCGACCGGGGGAATGATCCATCGCCTATCTGGACACACGGGGGACGTCGACAGCATCGCCTTCAGTCCAGACGGATCGAGGCTGGTGACCACCGCGGCCAACGACCCCCGAACAATCATCTGGAACACTCGGACTGGTCGACCTCGTTTGACGGTGCCCATCGCGGAGGGCTACCCGGGAGGCGCGTCCTTCAGCCCCGACGGACGCCTGGTCGCGATCGGGGACACGGGCGACGTCGCCGGCATCAGAATCGTGGATGCTCGGACCGGCGACCCGGTGCGCACGATCGGAGAGGGCGAGGTCGACTACTTCAGTCCCAGCTTCAGTCCGGATGGCACCACGATCGGGGCCCGCTCTGCCAGGGACGTCGTCGTCTATGACGTCGCCACTGGTCAGCAAGTGCTCAACATCCCCGGTGCCGCGGGAGACAAGGGCGTGGTTATCTACAGCCCGGACGGCAGTCGGATCGCAACGTCCTGTTGCGAGGGTTCCCCCACGATCTGGGACGCGCGTACCGGCAGAAAGCTCCTCACGCTCGAAGGGCCAACGGGAGCGCAGGCATTTTCCGGCGTCGCATGGAGCGCCGACGGAGCGCTCGTTGCCACCGGAGGGATCGACGGCTCGGCGAGGGTGTGGGACGCGAGATCCGGCCGGCAGCTCATATCCCTCGTCGGCCACGCCGGAGCGGTCGCGATGGTCGCCTTCAGCCCCGATGGGAATCGCCTCCTGACGGGCGGCGGCGACGGCGCAGCGAGGGTCTGGGACGTCACGCCGAGCGGCGGATCGGAATGGATGGGCGCCGCAGTGCCGTTCCCCCTTTGGGGCGTCGCGTATAGCAACGACGGGTCGACGATCCTGACGACAGGCTTGGGCGGTGGCGGACGAATGTGGCATTCCTCGACGGGCGAACGCGTCGGGAGTTATCCGCTGGCTTTGACCGGCGCCTTCGGGCCGGGCTCCACCATCGTGACAGGTGGCTTTTCCGAGGCAGGGCCATCTGTCCGAGTGCTCCGCATCGACTCGGGCGAAGAGGTGCGCTCCTTCCCCGTTCCCTGGCTCGGGCCAGGATTCGCGATGAGCCCGGATAGGTCCGTCCTTGCGACAAGCGTCCACTTTGGAGGCGTGGCCCTGTGGGAAGTGGCGTCGGGGACGCGCCTTCGCACGCTCCATGTTTCACCCGGCTACGCCGATCAGATCGCGACAGGTGTTGCCTTCAGCCCCGATGGGACGCTCGTCGCAGGGCTCGCGGCAGACGCGCTGTTCGTCTGGGAGATCGCCTCGGGTCGAATCGTCCTCGACTTCCCAGCACACTCGGGTCTTGCCTTTTCCGTGACGTTCAGTCCGGACGGATCGAAGATCGCCACGTCGGGCCGTGACGGCGCGGCGGTCTGGGATGCGTCATCAGGCGATCGCCTCGCGAGTCTCTCCGGAGTCGGCGGCATCGCGGCCGTTAGGTTCAGCCCGGATGGTCGGCTCCTCGCGACGGCCGGGGACGACGGCAAGGTGCGGATCTGGGGCGTGGCCGCCGGACGAGAGACCCTGTCGCTTGGGAGCGCCGGAGCCGCGCTCGGGGAGGTCGCGTTCAGCCCCGACGGGACGAAGCTGGCAAGCGTGGGACTCGACGGCATCCTACGGGTCTACGTGCTCCCGATCGATGAACTCGTCCAGCTCGCCCGTGACCGCGTGACACGGGGATTCACCGAGCGGGAATGCAGCCAGTACCTGCACCTGGCCGCCTGCACCGCGGCGCTCGCTCGACCCCCAGGACCCTCCGTGGACTCGGGTTAGTCGGCGGCTCCCGATCCGGTGGGGCCGGAGGGGCCCTATCGCTTGACGATCGACCCCGCTGATCTCCAACACCACCCTCCATTCTCGGACTCGGACACCGAGATGTACGTGTGGGCGAGTACACGCTCAGCAACGTGGGAGGTAGGTGAGTACCTCACCAGGAAGGGCCGAAGGGCGGAAGGTACGACACCTCCGGCACGTACGCCGTCGACGGCGGCACGATCAACGTTCACAGACCGATACAACCTCGGTGGTTCGGCACGTCGTGGACGGGCCGGTGGACGCTCGAAGCAATGGAGCTGTCGTTCAATCCGCATGCACAAGTAGAGGTGTGCGTGAGGTTCGCCACGGGCCACCGACACACGGTCCGCCTGACCTTGTGTCGATCAGGAGTTCCAAACGCTTACTCTCTCGCGAGAGAAGGCATGTTAACGGTTGTCCTCAGCCCTAGTCGCTCGCCTGATCGTGAGCGGCATCGAGCTGCGCGGCAAGATCATTCAACTGGTCAGGTAGCAAATGGCCATATCGGTTCATCGTGATGTCGATGTTCGCGTGGCCGAGGTGATGCTGAATTGCTTTCGGGTGAACACCGCGGCTGATAAGCATCGTCGCGCAGGTATGTCGCAGATCGTGGATCCTGACCTCACGGGACAATCCAGCCCTCTCAAGGCTTGGCCACCACACTCTGCGTCTGAAGTTCGATACACGTAGCGGGGTACCCCTTGGCGAAGTAAAGACCAGCGCCTCCTGTTCCTCCTGAATGCTCTCAAGGTGGGCGCGCAGGTCCTCGGCGAGAAAAGCAGGAATCGCCACCTTGCGGATCCTGTTGGTCTTGGTCTCCCCGAAGTGCAGGATGCCGTTCACATCGGCGAGCGCCTCGGCCACGGTGATACGGGCCGAGTCTGGGTCAATACGTCTCCTGCGAAGCGCGGCCGCTTCGCCCCAGCGAAGACCACCATAGGCAAGGACGTGGATCAGAGTGCGGTACCTGCTCGGCACCGCATCCACCAAGCGCGCGACTTCGCGAGAACTTAGGAAGAGGGTCTCATTCCCTCTTATGCGGGGGAGCTTGACGCCGGCGCAGGGGTTGTGATCGGCGAACCCGCATTCGATTGCCGAGCGGAAAAGCTGGCCAAGGAGGCGGTGAGCCTGTTGGATCCGAGATGCACTGAGACCAGCGCGGCTCATCTCCGCGACCCATCGGCGAACCATGAGTCCTTCAATCTCGATGAGGCCGGAACCTCCGAAAGTCGGCAGGATCTGCGTCCTGAGCAGGCTCATGTAGGAGGCAACGGTGGTGGGCTTCAGGGTGTATGTGGAGAACGCCAGCCATTCGGTGGCCCAATCCGACACGGTCTGGGGCGGTGTTGCGACTAGGCTCGTCAAGTCGGGACCTCCTCTGTGTAGGTTCCGGCCGGCCCCGGGGCGTTGGCGCGTCGCCGGGGCCATCTATCTATTGACGGTCGCTAGGTTACTTGGCCCAGATAGCGTCTGTCAATAGTTCCGGCTAAGCTTCCGCGGTTGAGTCACCATCTTGTCGGCGTGACGGAGATCGCGAAGATGCTAGGCGTGTCGAGGCAGCGCGCGGACCAGATCACGCGGCAGTACGACGATTTCCCCACGCCTGAGGTCACGCTTTCGACCGGACGCGTATGGCGGCGAAGCGGCGTCACGCGGTGGATGCGGCGCCATCCAACCCGGCGCCCGGGCAGGCCGCGGGCGGAGTAGAAGCATTGCTGCCGGCGCGAGTTCTAGTCAGCTTCCTCTACCACTATCCGATTCGCACGTATTGCGAGGAGGAGCTAAGGTCGGCCGCACGACCTCCAGGCGCATCGACAAAGACCTAGCGAGCTCCTTCGGAAGGTCAACACGTGATGCCAGGCGGTCGGTGCTCGCCTCGTCAAGCGCCATTCGCTCGCCCATGATGACGTTGAACCAGCGTTCCCGGTCCTTCACGACTCGGTACTGCTTCTCGTCCTGCGTGGCCTCGAGGAACGGCTCGTAGACCACGATTGGTTGTTTGGCCCGTTCCGCGTGACTCCCAATCCGATCCAACCGGCCTGTCCGTTGCTCGAGCACGCTCGGGTTCCAGTCGAGGTCGTGATGGATGACGTGCCGGCAATTGAGGTGCAGATCCACCCCCTCCGCCATGACCGAGCTGGCGACGAGGATCTCCGGGAAGAACGGCGTGTTGAACGCCAACATCAGCCGACGCCGTGTGTCGCGCTTCACGTCTCCATTCGCGAGGCGCACGTTCGGGAGAAGGGTCTCTCGACGTCCGCGCTTGGCCTGGCCCCGCTCAGATACGTCGAAGAAGTCCTCCGTCACTGCACCGATCTCGCCCGTGTTCATGGACTCCAACGCGACCAGGAGTTCTTCTCGTTCCGACTCGACACGCTCGCGGAGGAACACGGCGAAGTTCGACATCTTCTTCTCGAGGGTGAGGCCAGATGAGTCTCTCGTGTCGAACGCGGCACGGAGGGCAGCTCTCCTGTCTGATGCCCCGATGTCCATGTGCCTTAACAGGAACGATCGCGTGCGGAGGAACCGGAGCGAGACGTCGGCCGCACGTTCGAGGTCATCGTCGGTCAAACCCTCACGCGACAGGATCCGCTTAAGACTCTTCTCTGCCTCCTTACGGACCGGCGACTTCGGGTCGAAGAATCGCTCGCTCAGGAGCCGGAGCTGCTCCAGCACGGTCTCCCTATCGTCTGGAGTCATATCCAGTCGTTCGGCTCCCAGGCGAACGAACTCATCCTCGAGCGCACGTGAGACATGGCGACGGAGAGCTCGCCCGGTCTCGATGTAGAAGCAGAAGACGACGACCTTCTCCCCGCTCCTCCACAGCTCGACGGCGCGGTCAACGGTCGCGGCGATCTTCGGATGCTCACCCCAGACGCCTCGGTTGGTGGACGGTAGCGAATGATCGAGATGTTGCAGGTACCAGTCGAGTTCCGGATCCGGCGAGGGTGGCTCCTCCCCGGCGACGACCTCATCGTCCAGCACTCCGTCCTTGCGGAGTCGCGTCTCGCGGTACGCCTCGAAGGAGGACACCAGTCCTTCCGCGAAATACGCGCGGGCACGGACACCCTCCACGCTCCCGCGTATGGCGACGAGAGCTTGCGCCCGCGCTGCAAGCAAGAACGGCAGCACCGCGGACCCTCCGACCTGCAGCCCACGGCCGCCGTTCGACCCATCCTCACGGATCGCGTCCCCAGCCATGATCGATCGCCGGGTGTCCTTATCTGGTTTCGCATGGCGGATGACCCACGGTCGCAGGAGCTTCTCGGCCTGGCGACATCGCTCGTCGACCTCTTTGGCGTGGAGCAAAGCCTGACGGACACGATCGGCCAGGTCGGGAGCCTCTTCCTGCCACCAAGCGCCCTTGAGCTCGACAACATCGGCAAACTCGATCTGTCCCCAGGCCCGGTCGAATCGGAGGGCGGCCGTCTGGGTCGCGTCCAGCGCCCGACCGAGGCTCTCGAGCTGGCTCTGATATTCGCGTCGCGCAGCTTGTGTCGGCCAGCGAACGCCTTCGAACCGATGCAGAACCTCGAGCAGTTCATGATGACCAAGCTGGAAGGGCGTCGCCGTGAGGAACAGCATCCGATCGAACACCCCGCCCAACGGCCCTCGCAGGACCTCGAGGTCCTCTTCAGCCTCGTTCGCGAACAGCGACGCCAGTCTGGTCCATCGGTTCTTGAGGTGATGTGCCTCATCCAAGATCAGCAGCGGCAGACGCAGATCCAGTGAATGAAGGACTTCTTCCCAGACTTCGCGTAGCGCCGGGTTGAGGGAGGCTCGCACCTTCTCGAGCCTTCGGCGGATATTCGAGCTGGAGCGGACCGGGATCCCGGCCAGCGCATCGGTAAGGTCACGGATGTCTACACGCTTCAATGCCCGGAGGACTGGCTTCGGGATCGGATCGTCCTCGAGTTCGACCCCCCGCCGTTCCTCGATCACGGTCTTCCAGCGCGAAGGGTGCACCCGCAGGAGTTCTCGGGTCAGCCCTTCATCTCGAAGCTGACGACCGAACAACCGGTCGCTCCAACGCGCGATCGCAGCTTGCCGGGATGCTAGTGAGCGTCGCCGACTGAGCGCCTGTCGAACGATGGCCAGCCTGATGTACGGATCGGTCAGCGAATTCGTGAGTGCCCCATGCGTCAGGAAGATCAGGTGGTTCCGCCGACCGGCGGGGTCATCCAGCAACTTCAGGAAAGCAGCCCCGTTCACGATCGTCTCTGCTGGCGCCCGAACGCGGAGTTCCTTCCGAACACACTCCGATCGGAAGACGTCCCACTCTCGAGGCCATTTCTCACGCACGCTCGGCGGGATCATGACCACGACCGGATGGCGGTACTTGGTTGCCTGCACGACCGAGACGGCGACGGCGAGCGCCACGAACGTCTTCCCCATGCCAACCTCATCCGCGAGGATGATTCCAGGTTGCGTGTCGAACCTCTTCAGGATCTCGGAAGCCGTCCGCATCTGGCGCTCGGCCTCTGACGTATCGATGCGGTCGTTCTTGAGCCGCACGTCCGAGGATAGCCGCCAGTTCACGCGGAGACCTGCTCGAGTGCATGTTTGATGTAGCGACGAAGGCCGGGCTCGGTCTCCATGCCCGCGCCGAGCTTGGACAACGTTTTCAGAACCGCGCGAAGCTCCTTGCGAACGGGCTTCACGCCGATGATTCGCCCCGTCTGCTCCCAATCCGTGCGTGAAAGAGTCAAGGCTAGTTCGGCGAGGATGAAGCTTGGTTCGCCAGGGACGAACGAGTCGCTCTTCACGTCGCGGACGAGGGCGTTCGCAAGCGCAATCGGTCCCACTGGCCCGTTCAGCCTCCATCG
>Ga0075420_100003845_pt1 | contig 13185 bp, 12 predicted proteins | sample SoiMetdeltSBSDD4_FD_75296 | JGI IMG/M metagenome (GOLD analysis project Ga0075420, IMG submission 75296) | Bulk soil microbial communities from a Populus tree surrounding site in Tennessee, USA - Soil MetaG P. deltoides SBSDD4 | ecosystem: Environmental > Terrestrial > Soil > Tree plantation... | reverse complement strand
TTCTGGGAGCAGCTCGGATACCACGATCGCGGAGACCCATGGCGTGAGCAGCGATATCAGGGCGATCCCTGAAACCGCCGCGCCTGCGCGCCTCGAGTGGCGCGTGGCGACGGTGGTCGACGTACGTGACGAAACGCCGCGAGCGCGGACGCTCGTGCTCAACGTGCCGCAGTGGCCCGGTCACCGCCCCGGCCAGCACGTTGACGTCCGACTCGTTGCTGAGGATGGTTACCAGGCGCAGCGCTCGTACTCGATCGCGTCGCCACCCGAGGAGCACACCGTGGCGCTCACGGTGGAGCGACTCGACGACGGCGAAGTCTCACCGTATCTCGTCAGTGAGCTGCGTCGCGGTGACGGGCTCGAGATACGTGGGCCGATCGGTGGATACTTCGTGTGGGACGTCGCGGTGGGCGGACCATTGCTGCTCGTCGCCGGCGGCTCCGGGATCGTACCGCTGATGGCGATGTTGCGCCGCCACGCGCGGGCCGACGCATCGGAGCGGTCCGCGGTGCCGGTACGTTTGCTCTACTCCGCGCGAGCGCCGGACGACGTGATCTACCGCGCCGAGCTCGAGCAGCTCGCCGACCCGCCGCTGGTGGAGGTCGTGTTTACCTTCACGCGGAACGCGCCGCCCTCGTGGACCGGGTACCGCCGTCGCATCGACCGCGCGATGCTCGAGTCTGTGAGCTGGCCACCCTCCGCCGCGCCGCACGCATACGTGTGCGGCCCGACGGTGCTCGTCGAGTCAGTAGCGACGCAGCTCGTGGAGCTCGGGCACGCGGCGTCGCGCGTGCGGACGGAGCGGTTCGGCCCGTCAGGATGACGCGGCGTGTGTGCGTGTGACCTGCCGAGAGCCGCAGCAAGAGTCGATGGCCTGGAGGACGTTATGCACACCGAGAAGATGTGGCTTGACGGAAACGCGGCGGGCGGAATCTTGCGCGACGTGTTCGCGCACGAGATGACCGCGGCGCTCGCGTCGTGCGTCGGGTGTGGGACCGTGGGGCCCGTAGGTGCGCTACTCGAGTATGGACAGCCCATGGGCATCGTTCTGCGCTGCCCAAGATGCGACACGCCCGTGCTGCGCATCGTGCGCACGCCGGGTTTCCTCCGTCTGGACCTGTCCGGACTCACACTGTTGACGATCCCCGACTAGCACACACGACTTCGTTAGGCGACACGGTGTGAACTTCGAGCTCACGAAGGCGGGTCACGTTTTCCGCGCAGGGCTCATACCGAGCCTCGCTGCCATGTTCACGAGATCGGCAAGCGAGTCGGCCTTCATTTTTCGCATCATCTTGCCGCGGTGCGCCTTCACGGTGATCTCGCTGATGTGAAGCTCCCCTCCTACCTGCTTGTTGAGCAGCCCCGAAACCACGAGCGCCATGACCTCCCGCTCACGCCGACTGAGGGATGCATACCGCTGCCGGACGTCGCGCCGCTCCACTTCATCACCGAGAGCGGCGCGGCTCCGCTCGAGAGCGCTGGCGATGGCGCTCAACAGCACGTCGTCGCTGAACGGCTTCGTCAGAAACTCGACGGCGCCAGCCTTCATTGCGCGAACCGTCATCGGAACGTCGCCGTAGCCAGTGATGAAGATGATCGGTACGTCGAGCCGATCGTCGGCGATGCGCTGCTGCAGCTCGAGGCCGTTGAGGTCGGGCAGCGAGACGTCGAGGACCAGGCAGCGGGGAACGTCGACCCGAGGTCTCGCGAGGAACGCCGTCGCGGACGCGAACGTCTCCGGTTGCCAACCGGCGGAGTGAATAAGGAGTTCCAGGGACTCGCGCACCGACACGTCGTCGTCGACGACGAACACGATCGGCGTGAGCCGCGCATCGATCGTTCGTTTCGATGCGGCGTGAGGCGCAGTTGCGAAGCTCATGGTGCACCGCGGTCGTCTATGCGATCCGTCGCTCCGTTCGCCGGGAGGGCGACATTGAGCGCCTCCAGCAGAGCCGTCTCGCTGAAGGGCTTGAACAGGCAGTCCACCGCACCAGCCTCGAGCAATCGGGGGCGAATGCTTTCGTCTCGATGGGCAGTAATGAACACGATGGGAATGGCCCGCTGACGGCGGGACAGCTCGCGCTGGAGTGCCGGGCCGGTCATGCCGGGCATCGCGATATCGAGAATGAGGCACCTGGTGTCACCGACGCAGTCGGACGCCAGGAACTCCGCTGCGGACGCGAATGCTCGAACGGCGAACCCGAATTCCCGCAGCAGGTCGGGCAGCGACTCGCGCACCGATTCGTCGTCATCGACGACCGACACGAGCGAACGCATTCGGGCGAGTCGGTTCTCCATGACGCTCCTCGCGGGCATTGCCATCACCGGATGATGCGCCCGTCGAAAACCGACCGTCGATCATACCTTGGTATTGGTCCGCTGGAGGCAGGGAAGGGAGAACGAGAACGTGGCACCTGGCCCGTCATTCAATTCGGCCCGGAGCCGGCCATGATGGTTTTCGACGATTGAGCGACTGACGGACAGCCCGATTCCCATGCCGCCGCTCTTTGTCGTATAGAACGCGTCAAAGAGAGTGTCCACGCTCCGAGGGTCGAAACCCACACCGACGTCTCGTACAGCCACGCGCACACGGTCCTCCCCATCTCGTGCCGTGGTGACCACCAGTTGCCGCGGGCGATCATCGATGTCGTTCATCGCATCGGAGCCGTTCAGGAGCAGGTTGAGGATCACCTGCTGCAGCTGAACTCGATCGCCGTCAACGAACGGAAGATCATCGTCCAACTCCTGCCGCAGAATCACCCGACCTCGCTGCAGGTCATTGGACGACAGCGCAATCACTTCTCGCGTCGCCTCGTTCAGGTCCAGTGGTTCAATCGTCGATTCCTTCTTGGTGAAGAGCGCACGTAACCGGGTGATCACCTCCGACGCACGATTGGCGTCGCGAATCGTGCGTCGTGCCGTTTCGCGCGCGCCCTCGACGTTTGGCGGCTCGGACCCCAGCATCCGAAGGCACGTATTGGCGTTGGTCATTATCCCCGAGAGCGGCTGGTTGACTTCGTGCGCAATCGACGCGGTCATTGCTCCGAGGCTGGTGATCCTCGACACGTGCGCGAGCTCCGACCTGGCCTTCGCGAGTGCCTCGTCCGACAACCGGCGCGCCGTGACATCCTGAACCGCCGCGATGTACTCCGGTTGACCATCCCGGTCCCGAGTCGCATGAGCGACTGCATGCAGGTACTTGATGGAGTGGTCAGGCATCATCAAACGGTACTGCCATTCGAAGTCGTTGCTGCCGTCCCGTGCCTGGTCGACCATTTTCTCGAGCAACGTTACGTCTTCCGGATGGACTCGAGTGCGGATCAGGTCGAGCGTGACCGGCACGCCGACCTCGAGCTCGTAGATCCGATAGAGCTGTTCTGACCACGTGATCTCGTCTGTCGCGACCCGCCAGGAAAAGCTGCCCGTTAGGCTGAGGCGTTGACCCTCGGCGAGGAAGGCTTCGCTGCGCCGCAACTCCTCCTTCGAACGCAGATCCTTGGCCGCTTCAGCCTCTTTGCGCGCGGTGATGTCCTGGAAGGTCAACAGAACCCTGCGCTCGGAATGGCCGGGGAAGGACAAAGGACGGGCGTCGAGGAGCAGGGTCCGTTGCCCTTTCCCAGTCACGACGTGATCCACCTCAACGGGCTGGAATGCCTGAGCGCCGGCAAGCAACTCCGTGAGGTGCGTGCGCAACGGGGCGAGCTCAAAGGCGCCGTTCGCGAGCTCGTAGAACGGCATGCCTTGCGTCTCATCGCGTGAGACGCCGAACATCGCGTGAAAGGCGCGATTGCCCGACTGGATACGCTGGTCACCGCTCAGCACGACGAGAGGATCGGCGACCGTGTTGATGATCGCCTTGGTACATTCACGTTCGTAGATCGCCTGATCGATGCTGGCGCGGAACGCAGTCACATTGGTGAACGTCAGCACCGTGCCGATGACCCGATCGCCTCTTGCGTAGGGGGAGATCCGAACGACGAACCACCTGTCCGCCTCTCGAAAATCGACCCGGGCGTCCAGTCCGGTGGCGATCACCTCGGCGCATCGCTCTTCCATGCGGGGCAACCCAGCGATCACTGGGATATCGTGTGGCGCCCGGCCAATGTCCGATGGCGACAGGCCGAGCAAATTCGCCGCGGCCTTGTTGAAGCAGGCGATTGTCGAGTCGCGTCGCACGACGACGATCGGAGTGTCAACGCTTTCGAGGATACTGATCAGATCCGTCGTAGCCGAGTTTGCGGCCAGGTCGTCACCGTTGAACCCTTGCAAACCGATCCAACCGCCAGTGAGCGTAACACCTTCGGTTGTCGTCATGCGGCGGCACCGGAAGCCGAGTACAGGGCGCGGCTCCGTTGCAGCACGGGATCAGCAACTGTCGGGAGAACCTGACGCAATGCAAGCAGCAACGCTTGGGCGCGCGGCATTTCGAAGGGCGGCCGATAGTCGGAGAGCACCTGCCTTTCAAGGAGAGGGGCTTCGTCCGGCCCGACCGTCTCCCGAAGCGCATCGGCGACAGCACGCTCGAGCCGAGCGTAGTCCTCCACCGGGATGAGGTGAGAGTGATTCGTCCCGAGCCTCGGCAGCATGTGCGCATGAACTTCGCCGTCGAAGTTGTCCATCAGGAACGAGCAGAAGATGGCGATGTCATGCTTCTTCGCGAGCTGATTGAACAGGTCCTCGAGGTTCATGCTGGCGGCGACGTTCCCGCGCTCCCACAGGACATTCACCATTTCTCCCCACCATCGAACTTTGGGGTAGCGCCCTCCAGCGTGCGCTTGTCCGATGACGTCCGCGGCGAGGCCAAGGAATACAGGTGCATCCGGCATGGCGTCCCGCATGAAGCGTGGCAGGAATTCATCCGCGTCAACCACCGTCAACTGTCCGCGTTCGCGTGCCACTTCCACATCCACGCCCTCGGCCTCGAGGCGTTGGCGGATGGCGTTCCAGTGGGTGAGCGTTGGCACCAGGATGATGCCCTCGCCGTTCGCGAGAGCAGCGGCGGCGAACCGGCACACAGCGCGGTTGAGAAAATCCTGGTCCTGATAGAGCTGCACGATGTGATCGCGCGGGGCGGCGTCCCCGACTACTCGAGCCCAGCTCTCATGTTCTCGCACACCCGCGGCTTCAGGGTCAGGCTCGCGGTGCATTGTGGTCGTCTCCGGCTGTTAGGAATTCATGATACCGTGAGACCAGTGGTTCGGCGACGTCACCCCGTGTTACGTCGAGGAGCTCCGGTCTCGATGTATGGGACTGAAGTCCCATAGCGCCGTCTGCACCCAGTTGTCGATCGGTCCTCGCGCGAAACGCTGTGCCAGGCTCGGCGGGACGTTCGTGATTCCTCAGAGTCGTCATGCCGTTCGTTGCGGGGCATGGGTGCGACATTATTGTCGAGTGGCCCGTCACCTTCGTAATGACTGCCGGCGACTGTGAGGCAGTTGCCGCCGATTGTTCTCGCGATCGCGTTCGCTGCGGTCGTCGTCGCAGTAACGGCGATCGCGCGTCGCCTTCCTGTCCCGCCGCCGATCCTCCAGGTCGCCGCAGGCTTTCTCGTGGGGCTCGTGCCAGGCGTGTCGATCCCGCATCTCGAGCCAGACGTCGTCTTCTTCGTGTTCCTGCCGCCCATTCTCTGGGCAGCGGCGTTCTTCACCTCCCTTCGAGACTTCAATCGCTACCGTCGTCCGATCGGGCTCCTGGCAATCGGACTCGTGCTCGCGACGTCGATCGCCGTTGCGGCTGCCGCGCGGGCGCTATTCCCCGGAATGACATGGCCAGCCGCCCTCGCGCTCGGCGCGATCGTGTCGCCCCCAGACGCCGTCGCAGCAATTGCGATCGTGTCGCGACTGCCGGTGCCTCGTCGCGTGATTGTCGTTCTCGAAGGCGAGAGCCTCGTGAACGACGCATCAGCGCTGATCCTCTATCGCTCGGCCGTCGCGGCCGCGGTGACCGGCGTGTTCAGTTGGGGAGAGTCGGTCGTCCGATTCTTTCTCGACGCCGGTGTCGGCATCGCGATCGGCGTGTTCGTCGCGTGGCTCGCTGTTCGGCTGCTCCGCTGGTCGAAAGACACGATGGCCGAGATCGTCCTCACGCTGGCGGCGCCATACGTCGCATGGCTCGCCGCCGAAACAGTGCACGTTTCCGCAGTGCTCGCCTGTGTGGCTGGTGGCCTCTATTTACGCCGCGACTTCTCGAGCGCGGTAGCGCCACTCTCGAGGATCCAGAACCGTTCGGTCTGGGAGCTCGTCATCTTCGTCCTCAACGCGGCGATTTTCCTGCTCCTCGGCGTGCAATTCCGGGCGTTGCTTGCCGGCGTGCCGCAGGACATGGCGAGCTTGCTCGTACGCGCCGGTTTGCTGATCGGCGCGGTGGCAATCGTCGTGCGACTCGTGTGGGTGCCGATCGCGGCGTATCTGCCGTTTGTACTGAGCGCCCGAGTGCGGCGCAACGAAACGAAGCCGACCCCAAAGGCGGTCGCGGTCGTCGCCTGGACGAGCATGCGGGGCATCGTGTCGCTGGCCACTGCGCTTGCGCTTCCCGTCACGGTTGCCGGCGGGGCACCGTTCCCGTATCGGAGCGAGATCATCGTGATCGCGATGTGCGTGATCATCCTCACGCTCGTGGTGCAGGGGCTGACGCTCGCGCCGCTGATCCGGTTCCTGGCGTTTACGCCTGACGACACGCACCACGCGGAGGCGCGGGTCGCTCGGTTGGAGGCGGCGCGACGCGGAGCTGAGGCACTGGATGACTTGTCGCGTGAGGCGTGGGCGGATACACGCGACGTGGAGTGGCTTCGCGGCGAGGTACGGGACCGCGTGCGGCTGCTGGAGCACCACGTCGGCGAACCCGAGGGGCGGCGACGGCTCCGCGCGGCAATGCTCCGCGCGGAACGGCGAATGCTCGTGCGGCTCCGCAACGAGGGCGCGATCTCCGACGATGTGCTGCTGGAGCTCGAGCAGGAGCTCGACCTGGAGGCCGTGCGCGTCGGTGCGGGGCGCGATCGTTAGGCGCGTGAGTCATAGTCGAGAGTCCGTAGTCGATAGAATCTCGGATTCGGGCTGCTAACGACTGTCGATTACCGACGATCGACTTTCTGCTGCCGAAGGAACACTGGTTGCTCCAGGTTCGAGGCGGTCCAGCCGATCGAGTCGATCGACGTCGATCGCGACCACGCCGTCCGTGGCCGTCGCGAAGACACTCGCGAACTTCGCGTCCCAACGGATCTCGTCCCAAAGGTACGATGCGCGTGCCGTTACCCGGGTCGAGAACGTCTCCTCATGCGCGTTGATCAGGATCAGCAGCTCTGCCTGCGCCGCACGCAGCGACTCCGGCGTTGCGCCGCGCAAGGGGCTATCGGCAGTGATCGGGTGCACGACCGTCAAATGCAGCGTAAACAGATCGACAGAATTCCGCTCGAGCGCGAGCGGGTAGAAGTTGCGCTGCCGATTGCCGCCCAACTCCTCGTAGAGCACGACGCTCACGCGCACCTGCACGTCGCTCAGCTCCGCCGGTTGCACGTTCACGAAGCGGAACATGAGCCCACGCCCTCCGTCGTACGGCGCGACGACGGCCGACTCGCTGAAACGAAGTCGCATCCGCGGCCGGGTCAGCCGTGCAATCAAGAGTCCGGCTGTCGTAACCAGTACGCTCAGGCCGAAGAACGACTCGAACACGACGAGCCACGCTGCCGTGGAGCCGACCGCGTACATCGGTCCGGTGCCACTCGTCGTGAAGACGCCGACGCTGAAGGCCAGCGCGCGAAGAAACGGGTCGGAGATCCCGAGCACGTCGCCGCCTCGCAGCGCGCCATCGCCGAGGGCGAGATACGCCAGGGCGAAAAAGCCGTTGAGCAGGAGCAGGACGCCAAACGTCCAGGCGAAGAATGCCGCGGGAGGCTCGGCCAGCGCGCGCAGGTAGAACCGGTCGATCCGCTGCGCACCGAGGCCGTATTTCCGGCTCGTCGGCCGTCCGTCGCGCGTGAGGAAGCGGCCTCGAACCTGCTGCGCCACGACGCGCCCAAAACCGAGATCGGTGTAGGCGCGCTGCGGCCCTGGCGGAACGGGAGGTAAGTCGTCGCGGTCGTTGGTCATCGGCGGATCACGCGCGGATGATCCAATGGCGCGGGAATCAACGCAAGAGCAGTCTGGACGACGGACGACTAGCGCGTGTGCGCAAAGCGGGGTAGCAATTACCCGACCTCCACTCATTCCTCGATGACAATCGATCGCCGTGGCTTCCTCGCAGCGTCGTCTTCAGCATTGGTGTTGGGAACGAACAGCCTCTCGCTGACGACGGTCGAGCCGCCTTCTGAAGCTCCCGAGCCACCACTGTTCGACGGGATCCAGGCAAGAGAGATAGTGGTCTACACCACCGCGGACAAAACGGACTACCGGCTCTCCGCCACCGACAAGCGTGCATTCAAGCGCATGGGTCAGCCCCTCGAGACCCAGATCTGCGTCTTCGTGGATCCCACCAAGCGATTCCAAACGATGCTCGGCATCGGCGGCGCGCTCACGGATGCCGCCGCCGAGACGTTCGCCAAACTCCCGTCTGCCAAACAGCGAGAGATTCTCGAGGCCTACTTCGATCCGAACAAAGGCATCGGCTACACGCTGGGACGCACACACATCCACAGCTGCGACTTCTCATCCGCGAGCTACACGTACGTCCAAGAGGGTGACGCGGCGCTCAAATCCTTCAGCGTCGAACACGACCGACAGTTCCGCATCCCATTCACCAAGCAGGCGCTGGCGACCGCAGGCGGGAAGCTGACGCTCTTCGCCAGCCCGTGGAGTCCACCGGCGTTCATGAAGACGAACAACGACATGCTGCGCGGTGGGAAACTGAAACCCGAGCTCCGGCAAGCGTGGGCCAACTACTACACGAAGTTCATCAAGGCGTACGAGCGAGAGGGCATCCCGATCTGGGGTATCACGGTTCAGAACGAGCCGATGGCGACCCAGACGTGGGAGTCGTGCATCTACACGGCCGAAGAGGAGCGCGACTTCGTCAAGACCTTCCTCGGGCCGACGATGAAGCGGGAAGGCTTAAGCGACCGGAAGATCATCGCCTGGGATCACAACCGGGATCTCATCTTCCAGCGCGTGAGCACCATTCTCGCTGATCCGGAAGCCGCTCGGTACGTGTGGGGCATTGGCTTCCATTGGTATGAGCCGTGGAGCGGCGGCACCATGATGTTCGACAACGTTAGGCTGGTGCACGAGACCTTCCCGGACAAGCCGCTGCTCTTCACCGAGGGGACCGTCGATTCCTTCAAGGCCGACGACATCCACAACTGGAGACTGGGTGAGTATTACGGCCGCTCGATGATCAACGACTTCAACGACGGCGCCGTCGGCTGGACGGACTGGAACGTGTTGCTCGACGAGCGGGGCGGTCCGAATCACGTCGGGAACTACTGCTTTGCGCCGGTGCACGCGGATACCCGAACCGGTGAGCTGATCTACACGAACTCGTATCACTACATCGGGCACTTCTCGAAGTTCGTCCGTCCGGGCGCGAGGCGCATCGCCAGCTCGCCAAGCAGGAGTGCGCTCTTGTCAGCCGCGTTCGTGAATCCCGACGGCAAGATCGCGACGGTGGTCATGAACCCGACGGACAAGCCGGTGAGCTACTTCCTGTGGATCGCGGGGAACGCGGCGGCAGTCGACAGCCTGCCTCATTCGATCCAGACGCTGGTGTTCTGACCGGAGGGGCGAACGCGCCCCATCTCAAACGACAGGCTGCTTGTGCTCCCGTGTCCAGCGTGCGGCGATCCGGCTTGCCTCACCGCGCAGCGACCATACGGTGATCACTCCGGTCCGGCCTCCAGCTCGCGACTTCGGTATCGGCAGGGTTCCGCTCGTTGACTGGATTGCGCTGGCAGTTGCACGAGGACGCGTCACTCCCTTCGAGATGGCTTGACCGCGCGCGCCGAGCTCCACAGCGCCCACCCGGCGGTCATGACGTCCGGAGCGCGAGCCGTTGACGCGAAGGGAAGTCGAGGTGGCCCCAACCAACAGTTCGGTCGCGAATCGGCGTGTGCTCGAGCACATTCCCTCCCATGCGTGTCACGGGTGGCGTCACCGTCTATCGACTCTTCGATGTCGGCTACGAGATCGACCTCGCCACGGCGCTCGGATGCCTGGCGCCGAGCGATGCCGAGCGGGCGCGCCCAGTGCGGAGCGAGGCCCAGGCGCTGCTCATCCCCAATCCTCCGATCAGCGTGCGGCTGGGCACCGAGCGACTCGTCGTGCTCGGGCGGGAGCTGAACGTCGCGATATCCGCCAGGATCTTCGATTTCGGCGTGGCATCGCTTCGCGCTCAGGTGTCCGCGCCCGCCGAGATGCCGTGGACCGATTTCGTTGCCTGGGCACTCGGCGTCGACACCGCACCTGAGATCCCGCGCCTGCTCGAGCAGCACGTCAGGCTGATCACCGAGCGGACGGCCCGGGCGATCGTGAAGCCGCACCTCGCGAACGTGCGAGAGGATTACACCATCTATCGGATCTACGAGTGGCATAATCCAACAACGGCTCCCGAAGCGACTCTCCTCGTTGGCGACGTGGAGCTGGCCCCGCTACTCCTCGGCGAGACCCGTCCGCTGTCCGAGAGCGCGCGTCGCGAGCTGCTGCCACATCGCTTCTCGTATCATCCCGATGATCTCGCCGTGCTCACGTGGGACACCGCGCTCGTCGTGGATCGCGCACCGATCGAGACCGACGTCGAATACATCGTGGAGTTCGCGAATGCGCAGCTGCTCGAGCTCCGATACTACGATGCCGCGCTGGATGCGGAGCTGCCGGCTCTCTATGATCGGATCGAGCGCGCCCGCGCGGCACGACGTCGACCGCTCCGCCGGCCGTATGCGGAGGTCCTCCGCGCGATGCAGACGCTCGTCGCCGCGACGACGGAGGTGGTGGAGCGTGCCGAGAACGCGCTCAAGGTGACCGATGACGTCTACCTGGCGCGAGTCTATTCCGCTGCGCTCGAGGTCTTTCGGGGGCGCCAGTGGCGAGCCGGCATCGACCGCAAGCTGGCGATCATTCGTGAAACATACGGCATGCTGAACGCCGAGTCGCAGGCAGCACGTGCGGAGGTGCTGGAGATCGCGATCCTGGCGTTGATCGCGGTGGAGATCGTGCTGTCCTTCTTCCGTTGATTCAACGTGCATGCTCCAGGAGGCCCGCGCGCTGTCGAGCGACTGTGCAAGCGACCTCGAATCCGGATCGCTCACCGCGGGTCCGTTTCCCCAGCTGTCGGGCCTAACGATTGGTGTACGAAGCCACGATGCACGCTCCGGCGGCCGAGAAGGCGCTTAGCATGAGATCGTACTCGGTGGCGAGGTCGCTTCTGGCCTGTCGTCCCGCGATCGACGCGTATCGCAGAGCGGTCGACGTCCTTCCACATCGGGAATGAGCTCCTCCGTGAGATAGCTCACGGCCATCTTGATCGTGCTCAGCGGAGCCTTGAGGTCGTGTGAAACGACCGCGACCATCTCTTGGACACTGCCCTCGGCGTTCACGATTTCACCCTGTTCGAGTGTCGGCAGTATGGTACGTGATCGGCGGTGACCGCGCGTCACCCGAGCGGTTGGTGTTGGTCTAGCTCCTTCGGCTAATCCATTAACTGATCGGCGTATAGGAAGACTCCTCAACCGGATGATTCGAATTGGCCCCTTCGAGGGCATGTTTCGCGGTAGATCAAGTCGGGCAGTGTGGTTGAGCCGACCATGACCCAGTCCATCGCCATCACCGAACCGTCCGTTCATCGCACGTTTCCGACGTTGACCCCTGTGCAGGTGGATCGCGTCGAACGGTACGGTCACGCTATGTACGCCGACACGCTGGCGGCGGCGCCCGCCGAGATCATCGGCGGACTGCTCGTCGCGCTTGGCTTGCTCGGCCCCAGCGGTTTCAGTATTTCGGGGGTTCCGGAGTGAGCTCGCCACACGTTAGGCCCGGCGGGACGCCGGAGACCGAACCGCACAGCCATCCGTCGGAATGGCCGTTGCTCTCGCTCGACGACTGGCTTCCGACGTACGAGACGCTCCATCGGTGGGTGCAGATCGTCGGCAAGACGCGACTCGGACTGGCGCCGTTCGAGAACCACTGGTGGCACTGCGCGCTCTACGTGACCGCTCGCGGCCTGACCACGTCCGCGATGCCGCACAGCGATGGTATCCTGGAGATCGAATTCGATTTTCTCAGCGACCTGCTGCTGGCACGCAGTAACCGCGGCGACGCGCGAAGCATACGGCTGGAGAGCAAGTCCGTCGCTGACTTCTATCGGGAGTACCGGGCGATGCTCGCGGCGTTCGGTGTCGACGTGCGCATAACACCGACACCGAACGAAGTGCTCGACGCTACGCCCTTTCCCGACGACCATGTGCACGCGACCTACGAAGGCGGCGCGGCGCGCCGGTTCTGGCGAGCGCTTACCCAGGCCGATCGCACGCTCAAACGGTTTCGCAGTAGCTTCGCAGGGAAGTGCAGTCCGACGCACTTCTGGTGGGGCGGCTTCGACCTCGCGTGTACTCGATTTTCAGGCCGGCCGGGTCCGCTGTATCAAGGCAAGGTTCCGAACTGTCCGTCATTCGTGATGGAAGAGGCGTATTCCCACGAGTGTATCAGCGCCGGATGGTGGCCGGGCTCGGCGGACTCGCCGATCCGTGAGCCTGCGTTCTATGCCTACGCCTATCCGGAGCCGGTCGGCTGCAGCACGGCGCCGATCGGCCCGGCGGCCGCCTTCTACCACCAGGAAATGCGCGAGTGGATCCTCCCGTACGACGCCGTGCGCACCGCTCCTCGTCCGGACGCTATGGTCGCGGAGTTTCTCGAGAGCACGTACGACGCGGCCGCGACGCTCGCCGGTTGGGATGTCGCCGGGCTACGCTCCTCACGCGGCGGGATCGCCGAGTAGCGCAACGCCTACGACACGAACGCCCGAAGCTCACCCACGGACCGTCATCAGCGCCGTGGACGATCTCCGCTCAATCAGCGCGCCGGCGCTGTCCCTCGGGAGCGATCGCGGCAGTCCCGTGTCAAGATCCGAATTCACGTTAGGTCAATGCCGTAAGGGCGGCGATTGCCGCGAAGCCCAACACCGCGACCGATCCGCAGAATGCGGGCGCCTTTTCAAAGGCTTCCGGGATCATCGTTTCCACCGCCATGGCGAGCAGAATGCCGG
>Ga0075420_100003844_pt1 | contig 13186 bp, 14 predicted proteins | sample SoiMetdeltSBSDD4_FD_75296 | JGI IMG/M metagenome (GOLD analysis project Ga0075420, IMG submission 75296) | Bulk soil microbial communities from a Populus tree surrounding site in Tennessee, USA - Soil MetaG P. deltoides SBSDD4 | ecosystem: Environmental > Terrestrial > Soil > Tree plantation... | reverse complement strand
CGATCGCCCGCATGTCCCTGCCAGACCGCCCGGAAAGCTGTAGCCACCCTGACATTCTTGTCATCTTTCGGATTCTCCCGGAAAACCGCGGCGCGCTAAGTCACGGCCTCAGCGAAATCCTTGTCATGATCCGACGACATTCGGCTCACCAACGCAGAACAACATGTCCGATTCCAGAAAGCTGCGCATCCTGATCGCGGAAGACGATGGGCAGCGTGCTCGACGTCGACACGGACGTCGTGCAGCTCTACATCGCGCTGCCCGATCTCGCCGCGCGAGTCGCTCTGCAGCTAGGCGGTGAGCACGCGCCGTTGGCCGGCGTGCTCCGCGACGAGCGCGAGGAGTTGCTCCTTGCGCACCGGCTTCCTCATGTAAGCCACCGCGCCCAGCTCCTTGGCGCGCTCCTCATGCTCGCCGTGCGAGGTCAAGAACACCACCGGAAGCAAGGCGCACCGCGGGTCGTTGCGGATCGCCGCCACGAGGTCCAGCCCGTCCATGAAAGGCATTTCGATGTCGGCAAGCAAGAGGTCTACGCTGTGTTCCAGCAGGTGGTTGCCGGCAACGATGGCGTCCTCGGCCAGCAGCACTTCGTAACCAGCATTCGACAGGTGCAGGTAGAAGAGCTCCCTGACACACTCGTCGTCATCCATCACCAGAATCGTCGTATTCATTGTCCAGGGGCGTGAAGAACTGCCTCACTGTAAGGGATGCCACGCCGCGCCGATACCGGCGTTGATGATTCTTTACGGTTGGAGAGCGTCCGTCCGCTGCTCGGCGGTCGTCTCAACCCGCTTGCTTCTCCACTTCCTCAATAGCGGCGCGTAGCTGGTGTAGCACCCGGTCGAGCTTGCGGCGGTCCTGCTCCACGAGGTTGCGCCTTAGCGTGTTGACCTCGGCCATGGCGAGCATCGCTAAGCCGCGAATAGACGGGTTTGGCGCTCCGCGCGCAATGAACATAAGCAGCGCGTTTACGTGCTTTACGTCGTGCGCCCCAGTCAGGGATTGAAGTAGAACTTCGAGCTCTCTCAGCTGGGCCAGGAGAAGAGCCGGGGTAGGTTTGTCCACTCGCGCCGTCCTCAGTAGCGAAATTAGTCACGGCACGGTAGACGTCAGGCTCGCACTTCCGCGCGGTCGAATTGTCTGGTTTGCGATGTTTTACGGCGGCGCGTGCCACTCCGGCACGTAGTGATGATTGTCCTACTGACAAATTCTTACTGCGCCGTTGCGAGTGCGCGTGAAGTTGTTCGCAAATGTCATACCGGTAGCGCGACGCTAACCCGTTCGCCTGCCGCGCGTTGCATGCGTATCGGCGGGAAGTTGCGCCGCTATAGGCGCCGCGGCGGATCCCGCAACAAAATCCGGCCATCTCCGCCACAGCGGCTGCAAGATGACGACGCACGAGAGACCTGGGTCGAGTGACCACTGGCAGTTAATGGTGAAATCGAGATGAGCAGCTGGCTGCCAACAGCAACCAAAGGGTCCTCGCGATAGAAGTGATCACTATGCGGCGCGCCTTCAGGGCACGGCGCGGCGGCTTACGGACGGCTTACGGACACCGACTCGGAGTGCGGCAGCGAGCGTATCGGTGTGTCACGTTGAGTGGAGCGCACTGGCCGAGTCGCCCGTTGCCGCTTGAGGGGCTGGAGCAACCGGCATGGCCGTCCTGTGATCCGAGCGGCGCTGCAGCATGGCACACGCATTGCGTTTTCCACTCGCATGGTGCTGCGTAATCAATTCTTCTCGGCAACGATTTTGCAGTTGGTTGAGTACTTCGGTCTCGTGGACTTGGCTCTTATGCTCGACGTGGATCCCGACGATCTATTGCGATGGGCCGAGGGAAAGGATCGTCCGCCAGTGGACGTTTTCCTCCGCGTGATTGATCTACGCAACGGTTGCAGGGCTAAAGCGTAACCGCGGCGTGTGTCGGGAGATGCCCGACGTTCGTATCTACAGGTTCGTAGGGCGCGTGGTCGAGCCCGCGTAGCCGACGGCGGTCAACCAATGCAACGCGTTCGCGTTGACGTGTTTGCATGGTTCCGCCTGAACTTCCGAACACGGCATCACGGCTTGCGGTCATGGCGTTATGGCTGTTGGGCGATTCGGAAGCGGTAAGGAAATGCCTGCAGTGCTCGGAACTTGACTTCCAGGACTACGTGGCCGGTCGAAAGGAGCCGAGTTGCATCGAGTTCGATAGGCTAGTTGCGCTGATCGTTCGGGAGCAGGGCATCCTACTCGCCAACCAGCGCGAGGGACTCAGGCAGCGCCGAGAACGCCGTAAAATAAGAAAAGCGAAGATTACGCGCTCAATGAACGATTGAAAGAAAGAAGGCCCGACATCGGCAGGGAGCGGGCCTAAAGCGGCCCCGGCCGCACGAGCTCCGGCGCTGCGGGCTGATCGCTACCGCAAGAGCAGAATGACAACTAGAACGAAGGCGAGTGCGGCTAATACTTCGATTACGCGAGTTGCGCGGCTCGGCAGGACCCTGCGATGCAATTTGTATTCGTCCATTTGCTAGATCACCCGAACTGAAACCCTAGCAAACGAACGAGCAGCGCGCCGTTAGATTGATCACAAGTTGGGCGACGCCACTCTACGAGCCAAGCGACGACGTGATCCGCTTACCGATTTTGCTTCGAAGATCCTGGGCGCTGCCAAAACCTGCTCGTGTTTAGCCGCTCACGTTTGTCCAGAGCGAAAGACGACTACCTTCGCAAGTCGTCGGGCCGACGCGGTGTTCCTGAAAAAGAAATGTGATGCCATGCTGCGGGCAGAGCCTCGCCAAGCGCCTGCAGGACCTCATATTCCGTGCATCCATTTAAATGCACCACGCGCAGCAACTCGAGCGACGTCTCGACGTAACGCCCGGCTAGGACTGCGGTGGCGACCGCTGAACGCTGCTTGTCGAGCCCGGGGATTTGTGGACTTCGAGAGTGCCTTCGATCTTTGCGGCTTCGGCGATAGGCGTGCGCGAACTTGCCTTTGGCCTGTCGCCACTCCCAAGGTGGTATCGGCGCCGGGTCGGACTTATGCCGAGGCGCCCTAATCGCGCCCGAATCCTGCACCGGGTAGAGGCTACCGACAAGCTCAGCGTTCTAGGTATGAGTGGGTTATCAATCCTTGGACAGCTCGCGGTGTAGAGGCGTTGCGACACGCGAATCAAGATCCTGTGACTTGAGAACTGGACGGTGGTGATTGAGAGTGCTGGAACAAGGAGGGGTTTATGAAAAGCGTCTTCGATTCATCCTTCAAGTACACACCAAGCTTCGAAACCGATGTGCGCAAGACTTTCAACAGAATCCGCCGTCGACAAGAAGACACGCCCAGCCGCTTGGTAGTGACCAATAGCCAATGCAAGATGAAGGTTGCGGTCCTGACGCTGGAGCAGTTTAAGAAGTCGCGCGCCTAGTTGCGCAGTCGCGGCGGCATTGCAAAAATAGCAGCGCAAGTGGACCCGGGTGGTTCGCGTCGTGATCTCTGCATTAAGCGAGGAAAAGGCTATGCTAGGTCCAGAGAGGCACATCGAAGCCGGATATCAAAAGGTCGTGCTAGCAGGCTATGTTGTTGCCGTCGAGATATCCGAAGGATGGCGGTGGTTAAAAGCTGATAAAACGATCGTCGGACCCGCCCTGGACTACTGGATGGGACAACCCGTTTGTTTCAGCATTTATTTGCTGCTTTCCTTACTCGCCGTTTGCTCAGGATTTCTTCTTGCAAGTTGGTTGGGTGGAATAGCCAGCCTGGTGGCAGCCGCCGTGGTGTTTCTCTTCGGCCGAGTTGTAGCTGCGCGGATCCAAGCCTGACCAACGGATGCGGCGTAGGCGAAATAGGCGAGGACCATTGCAAGATCCGTAGTTCCGACCCCACAGGCTTTGCCTATCGGCTTCCCATCGCTCAGGCGCTATTAGAGCCGTTTGAGGTGGGAGGGCGTTTCTTTTACCTCACAAACGGATTCTTATTCCCCTGCACCGCCTCTATGCGCGTATCGCGCAACAGCTCCCAGCTATCGACTGGATCGGCTTGCGACCACACCTGAAACATTGCGCGTTGTGCAGCGGTTAGCTTGATGTTGTACGTACCGGACATATAGAGCCAGACTCGAGCAGCATCGCCGCGAACCTCTTCCCGAGGCTCGGTTACTCGAGGTTTGCCGCCTATTTCAAAGTTGCACGCGCCATACTGGCGCACCTCGCCTGCCACTAATCCGTACGGCAGATTGCTTCTATCGCCGTTGAATTCGCCAACGGCTGGCGCGAGGTTATGTAGATCGGCCTCGATACGTCTGAATGTTCGATCTACGCGTACACAGCACGCGCGCCCCTTGAATGCTGTGCCGTCCGCCTTCACGCACTTCGCGTGTCCTTTGCGCCAACAAATCCGATGCTGGCCAAAAAATGCCGCCGGCACGACGTGCTCCCACTCAAGCACCTGGCCGCGGGCCTTGTTCTTCCTGAATTTGTATCCGCACCCGCTCGGATCGATCTTTCCGCCAGTGCCAGTCTTATTCGGCGCGAACGATTGGCGTAGGATGACGAGGCTTTTTGGCTGTTGCGGTTTCCTGAGGAGGCTCACGGTGGGCGGACGGCGCAGACAGGCCTCGCCGAAGAAGCGCTCTCGGTCTGGACAACAGACCACCGAGGGTCGGCGTCGAAGCCTGGGTCGCGAACGTGCGGAACGCAAGGAGGCGCTGGAGCGAGAGCGGGCGACCAGCGAAATCCTGCGGGTAATCGCGGAGTCGCAAACCGATGCTCAGCCGGTGTTCGACACGATTGTTCGTAACGCCGTCACCCTCTGCGGCGGTATGTTCGCCAACGCCTATCGCTATGACGGTGAGCAACTGCATCTCGTCGCCACCACTACCAACAGTGTCGAGTTACGGAAGATCCTCGCCGACACGTACCCAACGCGGCCAGACGAGCGGCATGCGTCGGGCCGAGCAATCCTCGCTAGGGCTACTGTAAAGGTAAAGGATGCCCTCGCCGATCCCGCATACGATCACCGTTTTGCGATAACAGGGTCATGGCGGCGTGTTCTCGCCGTGCCAATGTTGCGAAGCGGCGAGCCGATCGGCGTCATTGCTGTCGTGTGGCCGAATCCCGGGCCGGTCTCAAAACGACAGGAACAGTTGCTCCAGACGTTTGCCGCTCAAGCGGTGATCGCCATTGAGAACGTACGCCTGTTCAACGAGGCGAAGGAAGCGCTCGAGCGGCAGACCGCCACGGCGGACATTCTGCGCGTGATCTCGAGTTCGCCCAGCGACGTTCAGCCGGTGTTCGAAGCCGTCGCGCGCAAGACGAGCGAGCTTTGCGGCGGAAACTACGCGCTCGTTGTACGGTTCGACGGCGAGTTGATCCACCTGGCAGCGGAGCACAACGCCCGGCCGGGCAGCAGCGCGCCTACAGCTCAGCTCTACCCGAGGCCTCCAGGACGCGATACCCCGTCCGCGCGTGCGGTTCTCGAACGAGCCGTAGTGCACATTCCGTACGCAGACAGGGACTCCGACCTCAAACAGGACTTGAGCCGACGAATAGGGGCTGGCAGCTTCCTGTCAGTCCCGCTGCTGCGCGAAGGCGAAGCGATTGGGGCGATCGGCGTGTCTCGCGCCGAATCCGGGCCGCTCCCGGACAAGCAGATTGAGCTCGTCAAGGTGTTCGCCGACCAGGCCGTCATCGCAATCGAGAACGTACGCCTGTTCAACGAGACGAAAGAGGCGCTCGAGCAGCAAAAGGCCTCGGCGGAGGTGCTCGGCACCATTTCCAGCTCGATCGCGAATACAAGCCCCGTGTTCGAAAAGATTCTCGGGAGCACGGAGCGGCTTTTCGCCGGCAGGGTAGTAGGGATCAACGTGCTCGGCGAAGACGGCATGATTCATCTCGGGGCCTATCAAGGCGCGGGGCGCGAGGACTTCGAGAAGGTGTTTCCCCTCCCCGTTGACCGCAATTCCGGTTCGGGACTCGCCATCGTTGAGCGCCGAGTCGTCCATATCCCAGACTCGGAAGCCGACGGCGTACCCGAGGCCGCGCGCCAGGGGAACCGTGCGAGAGGTAACCGCGCGTCCCTCTACGCGCCGATGATGTCGCGCGACAAGGCGATCGGCGTCATCTGGGTGTCGCGCGAGTTGCCCGGGCCATTCAGCGAAAAGGAGATCGCGCTGCTCAAGAGCTTCGCCGACCAGGCGGTGATTGCGATCGAGAACGCGCGGCTATTCAACGAGACCAAGGAGGCGCTCGAACAGCAGAAGGCTTCTGCAGAGGTGCTAGGCACGATCTCGAGTTCAATCGCCGATACCAAGCCCGTGTTCGGTAAGATTCTCGATAGTTGTCAGCGGCTGTTCGAAGGCCATCAGATGGGTATTAACCTCGTCGGGGATGATGGGCTTGGGCGCCTCGCAGCTTACCTCGGCCCCAATCGCGAGGAGTTCGAGAGCAATTATCCAATACCGGTCAATAACAATTCGGGCACGGGCAGGGCGATTCAAGGGCGCACCGTGGTGCATTTCTCGGACGTCGCCGGCGGATTGGACGTTCCGGACATTCTGCGACGCACCGCCGCCACCGCCGGCATCGGATCAGTGATTTTCGCGCCGATGATTTGGGAGGGTCGCGGCGTCGGTGCGATCTTCGTGGGGCGTGCTGCCGGCGGAGATTTCCCCGAGAAAGCGATTCGTCTTCTCAAAACCTTCGCTGACCAAGCGGTGATTGCGATCCAGAACGCGCACCTCGTCCGCGAGATTCAGGAGAAGAGCGCGCAGCTCGAAGTGGCGAACAAGCACAAGTCCGACTTCCTCGCCAACATGTCGCACGAGCTGAGAACGCCGCTCAACGCCATCATCGGCTTCTCCGAGGCGATGATGGAGAAGATGTTCGGCGAGTTGAACGACAAGCAGCTCGAGTACCAGAAAGACATTCACGAGTCCGGCAAGCACCTGCTCTCGCTCATTAACGACATCCTGGACCTCTCGAAGATCGAGGCGGGGCGTATGGAGCTGGAGCTGTCGAGCTTCCACCTTCCGACGGCGATCTCGAATGCGGTGACGCTTATTCGCGAGCGGGCGCAGCGCAACGGCATTACGTTGGGCGTTGACATCGACCCTCGGCTCGGCGACTTTCAGGCGGATGAGCGCAAGGTGAAGCAAATCCTGCTCAACTTGCTCTCGAACGCGGTCAAGTTCACGCACGACGGCGGGCGGGTGGACTTGAGTGCGATCATGGACACTGACAAGGTCGAGATCGCGGTGAAGGACACGGGCGTTGGGATAGCGCCCGAGGATCAGGGTTTGCTTTTCGAGGAGTTCAAGCAGCTCGGCAAGGACAGCAGCCGCAAGGCCGAAGGCACTGGTTTGGGGCTCGCCCTCACCAAGCGCCTGGTCGAGCTGCACGGGGGTCAAATTCTGGTCGACAGCGCCGTCGGTAAGGGTTCGACCTTCCGCGTCTTGTTACCGGCGCGTAATTAGGAAGCGAGATGCGGATTTAACTTTTAGCGGGGCCAGGAGCACGTAGATCACGTATCTCGAGCGCGGAATGGAAATTCCCATTCCATGTTGCAGTAGTGGCGGCCAACGGTTCAGCGCTGACAGCCTGCTGGCCTGAAGTCGGCGGGAAGCACGTAACAATTTTGTTACCTCGACTAGCACGCGGTGTTAGGCCTGGGATGGGGCAGAGAACATCCTGGCGCAGCGTGGCCGCCTTACTTGGCCGTCATGGGACAAACACTTAATTGCGATAAGTGCCGGCGAACGTCTTTCACCATCGGGCCGGCCGCCTGGACGGCCTTGCGCAATTCTTCGCCGCCTAGCTTTTGACCAGTAGCTGAGTTCATGGTCCTGGTCGACGTTGATTCGGGCGTCGTCCGGTTTGCCGGTTTGGCTCAGGTGGTCTGCCACGCGAAGCCCCTTTCGAAGATTGCACAAAGCGCTGGGGGTTCCCCGAGCGTGATCTCTGCCGGGTACGCGATGCTGCCTTCGGATGCGCGCTGCGACGCGCAGCGGCGAGTAGCCGGCACACCTCGTCCTCCGGGACATCGATTGCCCGCGCCACGTCGTCGACGGACACGCGGTGCACATCGTGCAGCAGATAAGCGAGCCGGCCACGCTGCGCCAATTGCGAGCGAGTCATATCGTCGGCTCCTTGCGTCACGGCACCCGCAAGCCCGTACAGTAGGGAAAGCAGCCACGCACGTAGACTGATCAGCGTCGGGCGACGCTCGAACTCGCGCGCGGCGAGGGCAAGCGTTTCCTCCACCAGCCGGTCGGCCCCCGGATACCGGCGCGCCGTAGCTTGCAACTCCTCGAGGTAGGGCAGCGCCAGTATGTCGAGCTGTTCTCGTTGCATGTTGTTAAGTACTTGCAAGGCGCGCGCCACAATGGTTGAAACTGCTATCGCCGGGCGGCATGCGCGCCGCCTCTGCTCGCTCACGTCGAGACGTGCGCGGTCCATGAGGGGGCGTACCGTACAAGAACGCCGGGGCCGGCCTTACGCGCGTGGTGCTGGATACCACCGGCACGCCTATTGCACCGTCACCGCATGGTGACCGACAGAGAGCTGTACGTGAACGCAATTTCCACGGCAATCGATTACTACGGCTTCACGGACCTCGCTCGCATCCTCAACGTGAACGCCGATGACCTCGATCAATGGTCACAAGGCAAGAGCCGACCGCCGGCAGACGTTTTCTTTCGCATCATCGATTTAACGAACCAGCGACGCGCGAAGGTCTAAAGACGTTGCAGCGCAAGACATCGAGTTTGCAGAGCGACCTCTGGCCGCTTGACGAAGTGATCGACGAGGACGAAGTTCTTCGTCTCGCGTTCTATAAGAACGATGATGGCTGTCCTGGACTTGCAAAGAACCAGTCGCGCTACACCTTCTGGCGAATCCCGCGACCCGGGAGAACCCTAAGTATCGCGCCGCCACCCAAGCACCGCATGATTGCGGCAAGGGGAGCGTGGGGTGGTCTTTAAGCAGTTAAGCCGGGAAGAGTACGAGCGCCTGACGATTCAGGAGCGGATGGACTATCTCCAGCGCCTCATGGCCGATATCCGCGAGAAGCTCGAAGAACAACGCAAGCAGTATGAAGCCACCAAGAAGCAGATGGACCGGAGCGACCAGTAGGACCGTTCGGCCCTACAGTGAGCTCGGCGACCGCTGGAACCTGCCGGTGTGCTGTTCGTCGCCGCGGCGAACCTCGAGCGAGTGTGGGACTTTCACCGCGTCATCGCCGAAGCGCTCGCGCGCTTGCTCCTCGGTCATGCGGTAGCGGGTCTGCCGGCGTTTTCCGGTCAGCTCGTCGGTGATCATCCAGAACCAGTATGAAGTTGCAAGGCGAGCGAAATCGAGTCCAACACGTCCCGCGGTTCAGCTTTGTCGAAAAAACGGCTGAAGAAAATGCCGAAGTCGTTGCTAGGAATGACGACGCCGAGCTCGCTGCGAACCGAGCGATAGAACTCTAAGCGAACGTCTTCACTGTTTATCACCCGCTCCCAGGCTGCGAAGAGGCGAGTCCTAAAACGCTGGCTGTCCGGGAGGGGCTTTCGGGACGCAGGTACGCCCGGCTGAAAAGGGCGTTGTCCTGCGACGTTTCCTTAGTCAAAGCCTTCGTACTTTTTTCGTATTACTAGCAGCGGCTTACGCTAAGTATTTGATTGTTGGTGGGTGCTAGAGGGTTCGAACCTCTGGCCCCTTCCGTGTGAAGGAAGTGCTCTACCGCTGAGCTAAGCACCCGATCCTGGAGGCGAAACGATTCTAGCAAAAACGCCCCCGGCGATCATCGCGCCGACGAAAACGAACACCTCGGCGCTCAAGTTGGAAAGCGCGGTGAGCGCCGGCCCGGGGCAGTAGCCGCCGATTCCCCAGCCGATCCCGAACAGCGCTGCGCCGACAAGAAGCGGCGCATCGACTCGTGTTTTGTCAAAGACAAGATTTCGGCGCCGAATGATCGGCCTGAACGCCAGTGCGGTCACCACGACCGCGCCGCCCATCACGAGAAGCAGGCTCGGATCCCAGTTGCCCGCGATGTCGAGGAAGTCGAGCACTTTGCGCGGGTTCGCCATGCCCGAAAGCCAGAGCCCGATCCCGAAGAGTAGGCCGGCGCCGAACGCGGAGATCACAGGACGTGCCGCATCACGAAAGTCGCCACCATCCCGGTCGCCATGAAGACCATCACCGCGACGAGCGAGCGCAGCGAGAAGCGTCCCAGGCCGCACACGCCGTGGCCGCTGGTGCAGCCGCCGCCGATGCGGGTTCCGAAACCGACGAGCGCGCCCGCCAGCGCAAGCCAACCCCAACTCGTCGAGGGACCCGGTGCGCTTCCGCCCAATAGCTGCCAACCAAACCCCGCCACGATCAATCCTGCAATAAACGCGGCGCGCCAGGGCCGGTCGCCCGGCGGCGAGGCGCTCATCCCTCCCACTAGGCCATGCAGGATCCCGCTCACGCCGGCGATGCGGCCGTTGGCGGCGAGCAGCCACACGCTGGCGAGGCCAATCAGCACGCCACCAGCGAGTGCGGAGACAGGAGTAAAGTTCTCCATTAGACGCGGCCGCAATTGTAAGATCGTCCGATGATTTTTCGGCAGCTATTCGATCCGCAGTCGTCAACCTACACCTACCTGCTCGCCGACGCGGGCTCGCGCGAGGCGCTGCTGATCGACCCGGTGTTCGAGCAGGCGCGGCGCGACGCGGCGCTCGTCGACGAGCTCGGCCTGAAGCTCGCCTGGACGCTCGAGACGCACGTGCACGCCGATCACGTCACCGGCGCGTGGCTGCTGCGCGAGAAGCTCGGCAGCCGCATCGCGCTTTCGGCGTCGAGCGGCGCCGAGGGGGCAGATAAATACCTGAAAGCAGGAGAGCGCATCGCCTTCGGCAAAAGAAACCTCGAAGTCCGCCCGACCCCTGGCCACACCAACGGCTGCACCACCTACGTGCTTGACGACCGCTCGATGGCGTTTACCGGCGATGCGCTCTTCATCCGCGGTTGCGGCCGCACCGACTTCCAGGGCGGCGACGCGCGCACGCTCTACCGCAGCGTGCGCGAGCAGATCTTCTCGCTGCCCGATCATTGCCTGGTCTATCCCGGACACGACTATCGCGGCCTCACGGTGACGAGCGTGGGCGAGGAGAAGCTCTACAACCCGCGCCTCGCCGAGTCGATCGGCGAGGGCGACTTCGCCGGCTACATGGGCAACCTCGGCTTGCCGCATCCGAAGCAGATGGACGTCGCCGTCCCGGCGAACCTGAAGTGCGGCAAGCCGGAGAAAATCAGCGCATCCGATCCCGACTGGGCGCCGCTCACCTACACCTTCGCCGGAATCTGGGAAGTGCAGCCGCATTGGCTGGAGGAGCACCTGCGCGACGTGCAGATCGTCGACGTGCGCGAGCCCGACGAGTTCAACGGGCCGCTCGGCCATGTGCCGGGCGCCAAGCTGATTCCGCTCGGCAGGCTCAACGAACGAGTGTCCGAATTGAAGAAGGGCGAACCGGTCGTGATGGTGTGCCGCTCCGGCGCGCGCTCGGCGCAGGCCACAGTGCTGCTCGGCAAGGCCGGCTTCGACAAGGTCGCCAACCTCTCCGGCGGCATGCTGCGCTGGCGCGCGCAGCGCTTCTCGGTCGAGGGCGGCACCGACTGAGCCGCGTCCGTACCCGCTTCGCGCCGAGCCCGACCGGATACCTGCACATCGGCGGCGCGCGCACCGCGCTTTTCTCGTGGGCCTTCGCGCGCCGCCACGGCGGCAGCTTCGTGCTGCGCATCGAGGACACCGACCTCGAGCGCTCGACCCGGGAATCGGTCGACGCGATCCTCGACGCGCTGAAGTGGCTCGGCATCGACTGCGACGAGGGCCCTTTCTTCCAGATGCAGCGCCTCGACCGCTACAAGGAAGTCGCGCAGCAGCTGATCGTGGACGGGCACGCGTACTACGACTACATGAGCCGCGAGGAGCTCGAGGCGCTGCGCAAGGAGCAGCTCGCCCGTGGCGAAAAGCCGCGCTACGACGGCCGCTGGCGACCCGAGCGCGCGAAGCAGCTCGGTCTCGAGAAGCCGGACAATGTGAAACCCGTGGTGCGGTTCCGCACGCCGGAAACCGGCGAGGTGGGCTGGAACGATCTCGTGAAAGGCCCGATTTCGTTCCCGAACGCCGAGCTCGACGACCTCGTGCTGCTGCGCGCCGACGGCGTGCCGACGTACAACTTCGGCGTGGTGGTCGACGACCTCGACATGAACATCACGCATGTGATCCGCGGCGACGATCACGTGAACAACACGCCGCGGCAGATTCACATCTTTGAAGCGTTGAAGGCGCGGCTGCCTTACTTCGGGCACGTGCCCATGATCCTGGGCCCGGACGGCGAGCGCCTGTCGAAGCGCCATGGCGCGGTCAGCGTGCTGCAGTACCAGGACGAGGGTTACCTGCCCGAGGCGCTGGTGAACTACCTGGCGCGGCTCGGCTGGTCGCACGGCGACGACGAGATTTTCTCGGTACAGGATCTTGTCTCGTGGTTCGATCTCGAGCACGTCGCGCGCTCGCCGGCGCAGTTCAATCCGGAGAAGCTTTCCTGGCTCAACCAGCAGTACATCAAGAGCGCGCCGGATTCGCGGCTGGCCGCGCTCGTGGAACCCCTGTTGCGCGCGCGCGGCGCGCAGCCCGGCGCCGGCCCGGCGCTCGAGCGGGTGATGCAGCTGGTGAAGGACCGAGCAAGCTCGATCGTCCAGCTCGCCGACGAAGCGATGCTTTTCTACGCGGTCGAGGTGAAGGCGCCGCCCGGGGACTGGGGAGCGGAGGCGCTCAAGGCGCTGCGCACGCTGAAGGCGCGGCTCGGCACGGTGCCGTGGGAGCGCGCGGCGATCAACCAGGCGATCAAGGACGTAGTAAAGTCGAGCGGGCTCAAGATGCCGCAGGTGGCGATGCCGCTGCGGCACATCGTGACCGGGCGCTCGCAGACGCCTTCGATCGATGCCGTGCTCGAGCTGCTCGGTCGCGAGATGGTGCTCACCCGGCTCGCGCAGTATCTGGAAACCGATTGACGGAGGTGGCGATGCTCAGGCGAACGCTTCCCGCAATCCTGCTGTTCCTGTCGAGTGGTGCCCTGGCCGCCGATATCGAGCCCGGCGAGTGGGAGTTCAATTCGGTGTCGACCTCGCAGCTCTTCCCGAAGCCGCAGACCGCGAGCTTCAAGCGCTGCATCCGCAAGGAAGA
>Ga0075420_100003842_pt1 | contig 13190 bp, 13 predicted proteins | sample SoiMetdeltSBSDD4_FD_75296 | JGI IMG/M metagenome (GOLD analysis project Ga0075420, IMG submission 75296) | Bulk soil microbial communities from a Populus tree surrounding site in Tennessee, USA - Soil MetaG P. deltoides SBSDD4 | ecosystem: Environmental > Terrestrial > Soil > Tree plantation... | reverse complement strand
AACATCTTGAACAATTGGAACGGCTGCAATCGTGTCGCGCCACAAATTCGTTCCACTCGTTTCAATTGTTCTAAGTGTTCCAATGGTTACTAAGACGAAAGCGAAATCGCGCGGCCCGTTACTCGGAGCCCATATGTCGATTGCCGGCGGCGTCGGCAACGCGCTACTGCTCGGCGCGAAAGTTCAATGCGATGCGATTCAGATCTTCACTAAGTCGTCACGCCAATGGGCCTGTAAGCCTTACACGCAGGAAGAGATTGCACAGTATCGGGAGAATCAAAAAACAACCGGGATCAAGAAGGTCATCGCCCACGACTCTTATCTATTGAATCTTGGCTCGCCCGACGCCGTGTTGCGGCAGCGTTCCATTTTGGCCTTCATCGACGAGATGGAGCGTTGCGAGACATTGGGCATTTCGAATCTGATCGCCCATCCCGGTTCCCACGTCGGCGCGGGAGAAGACCAAGGCATTAAGACCATCGCGAGTTCTCTCAATGAAGTGCACCAGGCATGCCCCGGCTACACGGTGAAAGTGACCCTGGAGATCACAGCGGGCCAGGGATCGAATCTCGGCTATCGCTTCGAGCACATCGTCAGAATGTTCGATGCCACTCGAGAAAGCGAGCGCCTGCGGGTGTGCTTCGATACCGAGCATGCTTTTGCCGCAGGCTACGATATTCGAACAAGAGAGGGCTACGAACGAACATTCACGGAATTCGACGAGACCATCGGTCTCGAACGGCTGGCCGCGTTCCATCTCAACGATTCAAAAAAAGAATTTAACTCGCGGGTCGACCGGCACGAGCATATCGGCAAAGGCTTCATCGGCGTGGAAGCTTTTCGATTGCTGATGAACGATAAGCGATTTTGGGGTGTGCCGATGTGTCTCGAAACACCGAAAGGGCTGGACTTGGCGGAAGACCGCGAAAACTTGGGTTTGCTTCGCAGCCTATTTACCCCGAGTTCGGGTGTTCAAAGCGATACCGTGCTACTGGCGGGCGCGGCGGAGCGAAGGCAATCCAGCGGTCCCCTCTAGAGATCTGCAGTCTCCGCGGTTAATGCCCTGGAGTCCCGGCAGAAGTATTAACCTGGTCCAACACCTGAAGGCCATCGGGATTTGGTCCCTATCTCGGCTCAGGTGCAGGAAATACTTGCGAAGAACTTTGAGGCAGAAGCTTATGCCGAAGGAATACCAACTCCCGGAAAGAAGTACTGCACAACCAAGCCGATCAGATATCCCGCCCCGGCGGCGCCGACCGCCACCAGGAAAAATTCCAGACCGCCGAGTGTGAGTGACTTACCCGCGAGTTTCCCCTTAAATGCGCCGACGCCAAAAAGTGTTATGCCACCAAGCAGAGCCGAAATATAAAAAGCCGTCAGGCCCGATGCGATCATGTAAGGAATAATCGGCACGATCGCGCCGACAATAAAGGACAGGCCCATCACCAGCGCAGCCTGAACCGGCTGATTGATTTCAGCACTGCCCAGCCCGAAGACTTTTTCCTGAAAGGTCCGCATGAAGACGTTACGCTCTTGGCTGAGAACCTTCACCATCCGGTAACTCTGTTCCTTGCTTAGACCCTCTTCGCCTAGCGCTCTTAGCAGTCCTTCAGCCGCCATATAGGGTTCTCGTTCAGCCAGCGCTTCGGCCTCACGTAACTCCTTGTCGAATATCTCCTTCTGCGCAGCGGACGAGAGATAGGAGCCCGCCGCCATCGAAATCGCGCCCGAAAACATCGCGGTAAATCCCGCTATGATGACCACCAATCGGTTCTCAGTGGCGCCATGAATACCCGCCAGGAGACCCACCGTGCTGATCAGCCCATCTTGTATGCCGAAAACAAATTCACGAATGCGCGCACGGCTTTCAATAACCTGTTTCTTCTGCTGTATAACTTCCAGGACCATGGGAATTCGCACTGCTTCAGATCAGAATCTTCATTGTCATAACCAGAAAAGAGCGAGCAGAGCGAGCGCCGATCTGGAAACTTGGAGCCAGCTCAATATTTTTGGTCGAGACCGCCGGTAGGCTCACCAGGCTTCCATTCCGACGGGCAAAGGCGCTCGGTGCGCAGCGCTTTGAGAACGCGCAGAGTTTCCTCGACGCTGCGCCCGACATTTACGTGGCTAATAACCAGGTAACTCACCTCGCCATTGGGATTGATGATGAAAGTAGCTCTTAGCGGAACTCCCTCCCTCTCATCGAGAACGCCGTAGGCTCGGCTCAAAGTTTTCTCTTCGTCGCTAAGCAGGGGATAATCGATACCGCCCAATTCATCCGCCCAGGAACGATGGCTGTCCAGAGAATCAACGCTGACGCCAAGAATTTCGGCGCCTTGGGCGGCAAATTCCTTGGCCAGCTTGCTGAAGCCAACGACCTCGGTTGGACAGATAAAGGTAAAATCGGCCGGGTAAAAAAATAACACGAGCCATTTGCCCTTATAGCGAGATAGGGAGTACTCCGAGACTCTGTTCTGGTGCACTCCTTTTATCGCGAAATCCGGCGCTTTATCGCCGAGCCTCACTAGACTCATTTTGCTCCTCGCGTCTCACCTGTCTAAGGAATATTCTGCCAAAGCGAAAAGGTATCTTTCTCTCGGCTCGGCTTCGAAATAAACCAACGCTCATCGATCTGTCCTGCTTTCAACACTCCGAAGAAGAAAATCCGCAGCATCTGCTCGATTAATTGAGGCAACGGCAAATCGCGCTTGGCTTGATACCAGGTATAGGTCCAGTTCATCATGCCAAAAAGAGAAAAGGTCGCGACCCGCAAGTCCACTCCTTTGCCGCCTTCTTGCTGCTGCCATTCCTCAACCAGATCCATGAGAACCTTTACGTAACGGCGCTTGAGCACCAGAATTTTATCGGCGAACTCGCCGTTCAATGACTCGTCTTCGTGCGCCATCACCTTCATCTCGTGCGTGTTATGCCAGAAAAAGCTCAGGTGATTTGCGGCGAAGAGTCCAATGCGAGCGCGTACATCCATCTCCGCGCCGGAGGCTTGTTCCCAGCGCTGTAATAGAGTCAGAAAACAGCGCTCCTGGATCAGGTAAAGGAGCTCCTCCTTGGTCGTAAAGTAATAGTAGAGACCCGCCAAACTCATCTTTGTGGCGCGCGAGATGTCGCGCACCGAGGTGCGATGAAAGCCTTTTTCGGCAAAGATTTTCGCTGACGTTTTGAGGATGTGTTGCAGCTTTTCATCGTAGTGACGGGTAGCAGGCTCCAAGCGGCTCGACATAAGGCAACGATACTTGCAAATCGGCCCCAGGGTGTCAACTTGGCTTTGCTTCCTTATTAACCTCTCACCTGTGCGGAAACGCGCCTGACCGCCCGCTTGGGTCGCGACGTTTAGGCGCGGGATTGCCTCGCTTCAAACGAAGGGAGAAGAGATGCCCGTTCGATGGTAAAGGTCAGCCCGGCTCCCTCCTCATAAACGGCAGTGTTAGCTGTTTGCACGCGGATTATCTGTGTTCCCGCGCTGATTTTATAATCGATAAGATTGCCTAGATAGTTGCGCACTTCGATCCGGCACTCTACCGCGCCGGTGCGGCTTAAAGTGATATCTTCCGGACGAACGGCGACCACGCACTCGCCTTCGAGGCCGTGACGATCGGCTATTTTCAGCTGGCATCCGTTAGTCAACTCGACGGTGGCCGTTTCAGAATCGTGCGCTACTACCCGGCAGGGGATAAAGTTCATAAGTCCAATGAAGTCCGCTACAAAGCAATCCGCCGGCCGCGCGTAAATTTCCATGGGAGTTCCTACCTGCACGATCCGGCCGGCATTCATGACAGCCAGGCGATCAGACATGGCTAACGCTTCCGCCTGATCATGGGTCACATAAAGAATAGGAATGCCCGCCCGGCGCTGGAGCTCCTTTAGCTCAAAACGCATGTGCTCGCGCAGTTTGGCGTCAAGATTGCTCAAAGGCTCATCGAGCAGTAGCACTTCAGGTTCCTTGATCAGGGCGCGCGCCAGAGCCACCCGCTGCTGTTCTCCGCCGGAAAGCTGGCTTGGATATCTGTCTGCCAGGCGCTCCAGACCCACGGTGTCGAGCGCGTCGGCTACTCTCTGCCGCGTCAGTGTTTTCGAAACTTTTTTTATCTTTAGCGGGTAAGCGACGTTCTCAAAAACGGTCATGTGCGGCCAAACCGCGTAGTTCTGAAACACCATGCCGATGGGCCTCTTTTCTGTGGGAACGTTGAGATTTTCCGCTGACGAATTGACCAACGCTTCGGCGATATAAATGTCTCCCGCGGTGGGCTCCTCGAGCCCCGCCACGCACCGCAAGGTGGTACTCTTCCCGCACCCACTCGGACCAAGAAGCGAAAAGAACTCCTTGTCTCTTACCGTCAGGTTCACATTATCGACGGCGGCGCCTTGACCGTAACTCTTCTTCAGGTTGACGATTTTGATCTTGTCCATCGATTCAGAAACCTGAGACTCCTCCGGTTAGTTTTTTTAGGAGGAAATTACCGAAGATCAGAATAACGATGACGATGCACGCCAGGGCGGCCGCGACCTCGCGGTATCCGGCGTCTTGAAGGTTAAACACAACCACGCCAATGGTTTCGGTTCCGTGGGCGTACAGCAGGATCGAGATCGTCAACTCCCTAAGAGCGGGCATAAACACCAGGATCCATCCGGCGGTCATGCCGGGACGGGAAAGCGGCAAGATCACGTGGCGTAGCCTCTGCCCGAACGTTGCCCCCGACACCCGCGCCGCCTCTTCCAATGAGTTGTGAATTTGCTGCAAAGTCGCATTTGTCGTTCTCACCGCAAAAGGTATATAGACGGCCAGATACGCTACGAGGATGATCCAAAACGTGCCGTATAAACTGACCGGCGGCCTTGACCAGGCCAGAATTACCGCGATGGCGATCACCGTGTGAGGCACTGCATAAGGAATGGTGGCGAGAAAATCGAGCAGCCGGCTGCCTCTGAGTCTGGCTTTGACGTGCATGTAAGAGATGATCGTGCCCACGAACATGGTCACGGTGGCCGCCAACGCTGCCAGAACAACGCTGTTGAAGAGGGCTCTTTTGGCTGCCTCAAGATTAACGATGTACAAGAAATGCTCGAAGGTAAAGCTCCCGGGTGTCAGCGCGGCGCCCCAGTACTTCAGAACCGCCGTCAAGAACATTGATAGCATCGGAACAAGTGAAATAAAAAAACCGAAGATTATCGCGCATACCAGCATTGGGGTCTTCAGAGAATGCAGCTTTAGTTCGGCGGGATGGACGGATTTGCCGCCGATCACGGTGTATTTACCTTCACCCTTTTGCAGCCATAACTGTATCGTCAGGAACATCAGAGCGACCACCACCAGCATGCCGGAAAGAGCGGTTGCGAGAGCGAAATCGGGAATCGCAAGCGCGTAATAAATGCTCGTGGTGAGAACAAAGAACCGTGCCCTCATGCCGAGGAGCGCCGGGATACCGAAATTGGCGATCGACCCGATGAAAGCCAGCAGGCCGCCGGCGAAGATGGCGGGCATGACCAGTGGCAGGGTTATTTCTTTCATAATGCGGTATGTGGTTGCGCCGGAGGCTCGGGCAGCCTCCTCGAGACTTGCATCCATTCTCTCGAGCGCCCCGGCCACGGTGATAAATACCAGGACGAAATAATGCGCGGTCAATACAAAGACAATTCCTCCTGGGCTGTAGATGTTCCAGGGCGCGGTCCCTGCTCCGAAGAGAGTAACGAAAAATCGGGTTAGGTATCCCTGGGGCCCGAGAAGCTGGATCCAGGCGATCGCCGAGAAAAAAGATGGAATGGCGTAAGGAAGAACCATCAAAGTGCGCAGGCTTCTCTTGTACGGAAGATCGGTTCGCACGACGAGAAAGGCAGACAACGTTCCCAGAACCATGCACAGCAGCGCTGCCGCCAAGGAAGTCCAAACTGAGTTGACGAGAGCGCGATAATAGGTCGGGTGGGTGAAGACTTTGTGGTAATTCTGAAGCGAAAATATTCCTTGAGAAAGAAAGCTTCGGTAGAAGACCTGCCAAAGCGGGTAAACCACTAGGGCAAGGATAAAAAGGGCGCAAGCCGATAACAACAGATAGCGCGGATCAAGGCTCCGGCCCTTTAGTGTCAACTAAACCCCCGAAGTCCGCCTGGGCGCTGACGAGGAACCTCAATGGAGCATCAGCTTTTCAAACTTCTCGCGTATTGCCGGAGCGTTCTCAGCGGCCCATTCATAAGGGATGGGAATGAATTTGATCTGACTCGCGGATGGCTGACCCTGGGGGGGCTTCACATCCCCGCGCACGGGAATCACTTCCTGCTTCACCAAGAACTCCTGACCCTCCTTGGACAACACGTAATCCACAAAAGCCTTGCTGGCCTCGAGTTGTTTGGTGTTCTTGATGATAGCGATCGGACTCGGCACCGAAATGACCCCGTCCTGCGGCCATATAATCTCCAGCGGCGCGCCTTTTTTTATCAGTCCGGCGACGATGTAATCCAACGTCATCGCCACACCGAATTCCTTCCCGGCTAATGCGCTTGCCGCCTCCGAATTGCCCCGGACCACAGCGACTCCCTTCTTACGTGCCTGCTCGAACCAGCCCCAGCCATCTTGCTTGACGAAGGCCGCCACCGTCACGAAATTAGAGCCCGAATAGAGGGGATTTCCCATTACCGCCTTTTTCCCTACATCTGGAAAACTCTTCCACGATTTCGGAGCGTCCTTCAAAGGAATGACTTCCTTGTTGACGGCAATGATCATATTGATGAGACGCCCGCCGGTGAAGAATCCTTTGGGATCTTTGAGCTCTGCGGGAATGTGCTTCGCTTCCGGAGAGACATATTGCGCCAGTTCGCCCTTGTCTCTAAGTTCGTAGTAAATCGGCGCGTCGGCCAGCCAGAGAAGATCGGCCCGGATCCCTCCCACTTCTCTTTCGGCCGCCAGCTTCGCCCCAATCTCGGTGCTACCCGAGCGGAAAATTTCCACTTTGATGTCCGGCCTATTCTTCATGAAGGCCTCGGAAAACTGAGTCGCAAGCTGCTGCGGAACAGAAGTATACAAGAGAATTCTTGCCGGAGGTTTGATCTGGGAAAATGCCGGAGCCGTAGGTTGCAGCCAAATCCCTAGAAGAGCCGCGGCAAGTAGCGCCAATCTATTCATGCCGACCATATAGCACCTCGATGGATATTCGTCGAGCTTCGATACTACGCGATCAGAACACTGGCAAAATTACATCGCCTCCAACTGGATTTTTAGAAAAGACGTCGACTTCTGAACCATCCCGAACTCGTCCTTGGGATTCCAGCCTTCGATCACCAGCGCGCCATCGTATTTTTCTTTCAAGGCGTGGAGTACCGATCCAAAGTCGATTTCTCCCTCCCCCATTTGCACATGGACTTTGCCAGACTTGGTATCGCTGATGTGGATATGGCTGATCTTGTCCAGGGCACGAATGAATGCGACGACATCCATTACCGTATGGGCATGGGAAACGTCAAAGGTAACTCCGAAATTGTCCATATTTACCGCATCGACGATCCGATTGGCGATATCGGGATGAATGACAACCTCCTTATTGCGTTTCTCCATGGTTTCCATCGCCACCACAAGCCCCAACTCCTTGCCACGCTTGGCAAAGCGTTTGAACGCTGCGATCTGCACATCCCAAATCTCCTCCGGAGTATCCTGTCGCCCGGTAAGATAGCCGGGGTGAACGGTGATCACCCGAGCGCCCATTTCGGCAGCTTCCTCGATCCCCTTGAGCACCTGCCGCGCGGATTCTTCACGTATCCCAAGATTGCTCGATGTAATATTCAGGTCTCCGATCGGGCCATGCACCGACAGATCTAAGCCGGAGCGCTTGAGCTTGCGCAGAAGATCCCCTGGGTCGTCGCGCCAGAAGTGCTCGGTCCACACCTCGAGCCACGAGACCCCGCTGTCGCGGGCAAGATCTATAACCTCTTCCAATGAATGCGACTTAAACAGGAGACTCGAGATGGCGGCTTTCATTGTAACCTCTCATTCTCGGCCACCCTTTAAACGGTCGGCTCGAGCGTGTCAATCCAACTCCGCTATAGATACTAGATACGGCGAGCTCACCACACCACTCCTAACCTGCGCAACTCTATTCGTAGTTTGTCGATTTCACCCGTCGAGTAAATCACTACATTCACACCACGATCCGCCGCCGGGCGCGCATAATCTTGATTATCGTCAACATATACAATCTCATGCGGTTCACATCCTACGCTCCGAAGCATCACCTCAACAAATTCCCCCTCAGGCTTGGTCAAGTGGTAGTCGAAGGAATAGATCTCAAGATCGAAGGTTTTGCGAAAGCGGTATTTTTGGTCGAGGTACTGCACTCGACTCCTGATGTTGCCGGAGAAGGCGACAAGCCGGTACTTGCCTTTGAGGGCTTTGATCAAAGCTAGAACCTCTTGATCAAGAACATAGCCGTCATACCATTGTTTTGCGATGGTCGCGGCATCATACCCTTGGGGAATTTGTTTTTGCACCCAATTCCAAAAGGTTTCATCCGAAATCAGCCCTTTGCGGAGATCCATGCTTTGACCCGAGCTCAAGATCTTTCGCACCAAATCTCGGTCGTAACCATACTCCCGACTGAGCTTATCGATAGCGATCGACTTCCCCTCGGCAAACAGGACACCGCCCAGATCAATCACAATCACTTTAATCATGGCGCTCGGTTGATCCGTTGTTACTATCAAAGAGATCAATCTTGAAAATACTCCGCTCCACGTGTAAGTGTAAAGCTCGATTAACCATGAACTTCGAGAACGTTACCGTTGAAATCGATGGGGTCATTGCCGTTGTAACTTTGAATCGGCCTCAACAGCTCAATTCGCTCTCCTATGATCTGGTCAAAGACTTATCGTTGGCAATGCAGGCCCTGGATGAGGATGAAGCCATTCGAGTTATCATTCTCACCGGTGGAGAAAAAGTATTCGCGGCCGGGGCAGACATCAAAGAGATGGCCGAGCTCGGCCCGTTCGACGAGCGGGTGCAAAGACGTCTCGCTTATCGGGATAAGATCAATAAGATTTCAAAGCCCGTCATTGCCGCTGTCAGCGGCTTTGCCCTGGGCGGCGGTTGTGAGTTGGCCATGAGCTGCGACATCATCGTCGCTTCCGAAACAGCGCGCTTCGGTCAACCGGAAGTAAATTTAGCGATCATCCCCGGCAGCGGGGGCACTCAGCGGCTGACTCATTTAATCGGCAAACACCGCGCCATGGAACTGGTGCTCACCGGAGACATCATCAGCGCCGCCGAAGCTGAACGTATCGGCTTGGTCAACCGGGTGATTCCGGTCGAACTGATGCTTGAAGAGGCAAAGAATATCGCCAAGAAGATCGCCGCTAAGCCAGTATTGGCGATCAGAGCAGCGAAAGAGGCTGTGCTCAAAGCGGCCAACACCGTGCTCGACGAAGGCCTCGATTTCGAACGAAAATCCTTTTATATGCTGCTCGCATCAGAAGACCGTAAAGAAGGCATGAAGGCGTTTTTGGAAAAGCGCAAACCCCAATACAAAGGCAGATAAGGCGACTCACCTCTGTTGGCTTACGATACGATCATTTACGAAAAGGAAAGCGGCGTTGCGACGATTACGCTCAATCGTCCCCAGGCGCTCAATGCGTTCGTGCCGCAAATGAATCAGGAAATCATGGACGCGCTCAAAAGCGGCGAGCGCGACCAAGAAGTGCGTTGTTTCTTGATCACTGGAGCTGGCCGTGCTTTCTGCGCCGGACAAGATCTGAAGGGCCGAACTCCGGATCAGAAGGGATCGCTGGGCGCTTCGTTGCGGGAAAAATATAATCCGATGATCCGGCAAATCCGGCACATGGAAAAGATCGTCATTGCCGCGGTCAACGGGGTGGCGGCCGGAGCGGGTTGCAACTTTGCTTTGGCCTGCGACCTGCGCGTCGCTTCGGAAGAGGCGAAATTTATTCAATCCTTCGTGCGCGTCGGCCTGGCGCCGGATTCCGGCGGCAGCTTCATCCTGCCCCGGTTGGTCGGCCTTAGCAAAGCCATGGAGCTACTGCTTCTGGGCGAGACAGTCGATGCTCACGAGGCCCAACGGATCGGGCTGGTAGCCAAAGTATTTCCGATCGCTGAGTTTGCCGATTCAGCCAGGAAATTAGCTGCGAGAGTCGCCGCCGCGCCGCGCGGCATCGGCCTGATCAAACGAGCGGTGAATCACGCCAATTTGCCAACTCTTGAAGCCGATCTCGAGTATGAAGCCTGCTTGCAGGAAATCGCCGGGCGAAGCTCCGACTACGATGAAGGCGTACGCGCGTTCTTAGAGAAACGCGCGCCGACGTTTACGGGAAAATAAATCTTCTGTGCGGCCGTGTGAGCGGTTCCAAGCCGCACAGAAATATCAAAGCGTATGACCAATCCAACAGAAAAGATCGCCGTGCTCGGCGCCGGGACTATGGGGGCCGGGATCGCACAGGTCGCGGCGCAAGCAGGATTCGACACTCTGCTGTATGACATCAAACAAGAGTTCATCGAAACCGGCCTGGGTCGTATTCGCGGCTTTTTAAAGGGTAGCCGCGAGCGCGGAAAAATTTCTGCGGAGCAGGAGCAGCAGATTCTCGATCGTTTGCGCAGCACTACTCAGCTTGAGGACTGTCAAGGAGCCGCGCTGGTGATTGAGGCCGCGCCGGAAAAATTGGAACTCAAGCGCGATATCTTTAAACAGCTCGATTCGATTTGCGGCCCGGAAACGCTCCTGGCAAGCAACACATCTTCGTTTAATGTCACCGCTATTGCGGCAGCCACGCAGCATCAGGAGCGAGTGCTGGGTCTGCACTTTTTTAATCCGCCACCGCTCATGGCATTGGTCGAAGTCGTGCAAGGGGATCGGACCAGCCCGGCTGTCATAGACAAGGCCACGGATTTAATGCGACGCATGGGCAAGACGCCCGCGCGCGCGAAAGACACGCCGGGCTTCATCGTCAATCGCATCGCCCGTCCATTTTACAACGAAGCATTGCGTGTTCTTGGCGATGGTGATGCCTCGGTGGAGACTATCGATCGCGTGATGAAGGAGGCGGGCAATTTCCGCATGGGGCCTTTCGAGCTGATGGATTTGATCGGCAATGACATCAACTTTGCCGCCACTGACTCGCTCTATCAATCATTTTTCCACGATCCTAGATTTCGCCCGAGCCCAATCCAGCAGCGCATGGTGATGGGCGGCAACTTGGGCCGCAAAACCGGCCGAGGGTTCTATGTCTACGACAAAAAGTAGCTTGGCGATCCTCGGCACCAACCGGCTGGCGCAGGACTGGATTGCGCTCAGCAAGGTTAAGGGTCTGGACGCGGAGTTAGTGAGCGATGTCGCCGACATCCAGGCCAACGCATCGCTGGTGATCGATACTTCAGCCGGCGATGAGGCAATGAAAAGACTTACCCTACAAAAGCTCGACAGCGAGCTAGCGCCGTCCGCGGTGATCATCACGTCGTGCCTGGTCGGCTCAACCACTTGGATCGCCTCTTGGACGAAGCGGCCCGAGCGAGTAGTCGGCTTTGCCACTTTCTATCCGCTTGCCGACAGGAAGCTCATAGAGATAGCGGCGGGACTTCGGACCTCTGACAGCTCGCTGCAGCAAGCGCAAGATCATTTTAAGTCGCTAGGCAAGGAATCCGTGAAGGTGAAAGATGCCGCCGGGCTGACTTTTCCCCGGATTCTGAGTTTGATTATCAATGAAGCTGCGCGCAGCCTCGAGGAAGGCGTGGCTAAAGCCGATGAAATCGACATTGCGATGCGCCTGGGTGTAAATTATCCGATGGGGCCGTTGCGTTGGGCGGATCAGATCGGTTTAGACGAAGTGCTTGCTGTGCTCGAAGGTCTCGAGCGCGAAACTGGCGACGACCGGTATCGCCCCGCGCCGCTCATTAGAAAACTTGTTGTGGCCGGCTTCCTCGGCGAAACCACGGGTAGAGGGTTTTACTCTTACGAAGAGCAGGTGAAATCATGAAAGAATTCGTAATAAGATGCCGTGCACACGGCCATCGGGTCGTCATACCGGTATCCTGTAATGAAAATCGGGTGGAATCATGAAAGAAGCCGTAATTGTCGAGGCCGTGCGCACGCCCATGGGGCGCCACAGCGGCATCCTTAAAGACATCCGTACCGATGATCTCGGCGCCTACATCATCGCCAAGCTCGTCGAACGAACCGGCGTCAACAAGGAAGAAATCGAAGACGTTTACTTCGGCTGCACCAATCAAGCTGGGGAGGATTCGCGCAATGTCGCCCGCAATGCTTCACTCTTAGCCGGCCTTCCCTATACCATCCCCGGCGCAACGGTTAATCGTTTGTGCGGCTCGGGCCTAGAAGCGATCAACCAAGCGGGCCGTGCCGCCGAAACCGATCATGGAGACTTGTTCGTCGCCGGCGGTGTCGAAAGCATGACGCGCGGCCCCTGGGTCATGGGAAAGCCCACCAGTTCTTTTCAACGCGGCGATGTGACTCTGTACGATAGCTCGCTGGGCTGGCGCTTTCCGAATAAGCGGATGGGCGAGCTGTACTCCCTGATCAATAACGGCGAGACCGCCGAGAATGTTGCCGAGAAATACCAAATCAGCCGCGAGGACCAAGACGCATTTGCGTTATCCAGTCATAAGAAGGCTTTAAAAGCGCAGGACCAAGGGCTGCTTCGAGACGAGATCATTGCCGTCGAGATTCCGCAGAGAAAAGGCGCGCCCCTGGTGCATGACAAAGACGAAGGACCCCGCGCCGACACTTCATTGGAAAAGCTCGCGGCTCTGCAGCCTTCCTTTAAAAAGGGCGGCTCGGTGACAGCTGGCAATTCCTCGCCGCTCTCCGATGGCGCAGCGGCTTTGCTGATTGCCACCCGTGAAAAAGCCGAGCAACTGCGGCTCAAGCCGATGGCCCGTATCATCGCCTCGGCGGCCGCGGGCGTTCATCCTAACTACATGGGCATTGGGCCGATTCCAGCGGCTCAGAAAGCCATGAAACGCGCTGGACTCACTATAGATCAAATCGATTTAGTCGAAATTAACGAAGCCTTTGCTTCCCAGGTGCTCGCCTGCGCGCGCGAGCTCGGCATCGATCTAAAAAAGTTAAACGTCAACGGCGGCGCCATCGCTCTCGGACATCCTCTCGGATGTAGCGGCGCGCGCATCATGACCACGCTGGTTCACGAGATGAAGAGACGCGGCAGCCGCT
>Ga0075420_100003841_pt1 | contig 13192 bp, 14 predicted proteins | sample SoiMetdeltSBSDD4_FD_75296 | JGI IMG/M metagenome (GOLD analysis project Ga0075420, IMG submission 75296) | Bulk soil microbial communities from a Populus tree surrounding site in Tennessee, USA - Soil MetaG P. deltoides SBSDD4 | ecosystem: Environmental > Terrestrial > Soil > Tree plantation... | reverse complement strand
GACGGGATGCGCGTTCTCGACGAAGACCTTGACGACGCGACCGGCCACTTTGGATTCGATCTCGTTCATGAGCTTCATCGCTTCGATGATGCAGAGGATCTGGCCTTCCTTCACAACGTCGCCCTCGCTGACGTACGGGTCGGCCGTCGGAGAAGACGCCCGATAGAAGGTCCCGACCATCGGCGCCTCGATCGTGACGCTGGATCCTGCCTCGCTCTCGGGCGCTGTCGGCCGTTCCACCGTCGCCCCCGGGTGCGCCGCCGCAACAGGGACGGCGACAGGCGTCACCGCGGCCACGCCGCCGCGCTGCAATCGAACGCGAACCTCGCCGACCGTGACGTCGATCTCGGAGAGCCCGAGCTCGGTCAGCAGTGTGCCCAGGCGCCGAGCCAGCTCGACCGTTGCGCCGTCGCCCGCGCCCGAGCTCGATTGCCGGCGCCGCCGCGCCATCAGGAGCTCGCCACCGCGACGCGCCCGAGATATTCGCCCGTGCGAGTGTCCACCTTGACCACGTCGCCCTCGCTCAGGAAGAGCGGGACCTGCACGACGGCGCCGGTCTCGAGGGTCGCGGGCTTCGTGCCGCCCTGCGCCGTGTCGCCGCGGACGCCGGGGTCGGTGCGGGCGATCGCGAGCTCGACGAAATTCGGGAGCTCGACCGCCGTCGGCGAGCCGGCGATGAAGAGCACGTCCACCTCGATGTTCTCTTTCAGATACTCGCGCGCGTCACCGACCTCGTCGGCCGACAACGAGACCTGCTCGTAGGTCGCGGTGTCCATGAAGTTGTAGCGGTCGTCTCGATAGAGGAACTGCATGTGCTTCTCTTCGAAGTCGACCAGCTCGACCTTCTCGCCCGACCGGAACGTGTTGTCGATGACCTTCCCGAGCTTCATGTGCTTGAGCTTCGTGCGAACGAACGCGCCGCCCTTGCCGGGCTTGACGTGCTGAAAGTCGACGATCGTGTAGGGGTTGCCGTCGTAGACGATCCGCAGCCCCTTCTTGAACTCTGCGGTTGAGACTTGCATCGACTCTAGCCTTTCCGTCGCTGACGCGCGCGCAGCGCACCCTCGAGCTTGTCGCGCGCCTCTCGATGATCCGGATTCTTACGCAGAATCCGCGTGAATATCTGCGCGGCTTCATCGACGCAGCCTTGCTCGAGGCAGAGCGCGCCGAAGGTGACCGTCGCGAACGTGTCGTCGCTCAGCACCCGCGCAAGTCCGATCGCCCCGCCGGCTGCGGGCTCGGAGCCTCGCAGCAGCGCGAGCAGTCCCTGCGATTCACGGTCGGACGGGTCCAGAGCGATCGCGGCCTCCAGATGCCTCACGGCCTCGTCGATGTGGCCGAGCCGGCGCTGGACTTCCGCGACCAGCCGATGGCTCTGAACGTCCTTCGGGCTGACCTCGAGGATTGCCTCGAGCTCGGCCTGGGCCGGGGCCAGCTGCCCGTCGGCCACCAGCGCCTTGGCCAAAATGAGGCGGGCTGTCGTGTAGTGGGGGTAGCGCGTGAGCCCGTTCCGACACAGCGCGACGGCATCGCGCGTGCGGCCGGCCTTGCGGTAGAGGTCGGCCAGCTGGGCGAAGGCGAGGGAAGCGGGATCCCGGGCGAGTCGCTCTTCCTGTCGCCGGATGGCGCCGACGATCGCCTGATCTTCCCCAGGCATCCCAAGCGAGTTATACGGACCACAAGTTTCCGTTGTCAACCCTGCCTCGGGCTTCACGACGCGAGCGAGGCGATCGCGGCGCGGATTTCGGTCGCGGGAACGTCGTAGACGATGCGAAACGCGCCGATGCGCGGAGCGAGCACGAACGGGACGCGGCCGTCCTTGGCTTTCTTGTCGCGCGCCATCGCCGACACGATCGGCTCGACGTCGAGGGCCGGCGCCCGGACCGGCAGCGCGAGCGCCGCGAGCATCCGCTCCTGTCGCGCTGTCGTCTCGTCGTCGGCGATCCCGAGCCGCCGCGCGAGACGCGCTTCGGCGACGATCCCGAGCGAGACCGCCTCTCCGTGGACGTAGCGCCCGTAGCCCGTCGCGGCTTCGAGCGCATGGCCGATCGTGTGGCCGTAGTTCAGCACGTGGCGAAGCTCGGCCTCGCGCTCGTCGCGCTCGACGACCGAGGCCTTGAGCCGGCACGAGCCGCCGATGATGCGCTCGAGCACGTCGAGATCGCGGGCGGCGAGGGGGACCAGGTCGCGCTCGAGCTCGGCGAAGTAGTCGGCGTCCAGCACGATCCCGTGCTTGACGATCTCTGCGAGGCCGGCGCGGAACTCGCGCTCGGGCAGGGTGCGCGCCACGGTCGGGTCGACGATGACGAGACGCGGCTGATGGAACGCGCCGATCATGTTCTTGCCGAGCGGGTGGTCGATGGCCGTCTTGCCTCCGACCGAAGCGTCGACCTGGGCCAGCACCGTCGTCGGCAGCTGCACGAAATTGATCCCGCGCATGTAGGTCGCGGCAACGAAGCCGGCCACGTCGCCGACAGCTCCGCCGCCCAGCGCCAGGATCGTCGAGGTCCGATCCAGACCGGCCCTCAAGAGCTGGTCCCAGCAGTGCTCCGCTACCGCCAGGGTCTTCGCGGGCTCGCCCTCCGGTACGTCGATCGTGGTGACGGTGAAGCCGGCCGACTCGAGACTCGCGACCACGGTCTTACCGTACAGGCGCATGATCGCCGCGTCGCTGACCAGCGCGGCGCGGCTGCCAAGGCGCAGCTCGCGCAGGCGCTCTCCGACGGACTGAAGCGCGCCGGACGCGACGACGATCCGATACGAGCGACTGCCGAGATTGACGTCGACGATCATCGGGATTTTCCCGGCGCTTCGCCCCGCTGGGGCGAGCCGCCGGCCCACTCAGGCTATCAGGTTTTGAGGCCTACGAGATAGGTGTCGTTGTCGCGACGGACCGGACGATCCTACCAAGCGGCTGCGCGACCGGCGGGGCCGAGCGCGTTGCTCGGGCCCCGCCGGGCTTTACCTCGTCGGCGTCGCCTGCGCCGTTTCGACCCTCAGGACCGAGGGCGTGATGAACACGACGAGCTCACGGCCGGTGGTCTGTGAAGCGGTCTGCTTGAACAGCCAGCCGATGACCGGAATGTCGCCGAAGAGCGGGATCTTCCGCGTCTCGTCCTGGTCGAGGTTCGTCGTCACGCCGCCGATGACCAGCCGTTCGCCTTCCTTGATGAGGACTTCGGTCTGCGCCCGCCGCTTGTTGATGACGGGCGGCGCGCCGGCGGTCGTGCCAAGGTTCACGGTGGTATTGCTGCGGGAGTTGTTCTCGATAGTGACCTTCATCTTGATCTTGGTGATGTCCCCCTCGCGAATGACGGTCGGGACGACGTCGAGCCGGAGCACGGCTTCCTTGAACTGGATCTGCGTACCGGCCGAGCTGACCGTCGCGTAGGGAATCTCTTCACCGAGCGAGATCGAGGCGGTGCCGTTTTCCACGGTCACGACTTCGGGACGCGCGAGCGTCCGCGTCTTGCTGAGCAGTCGCAGCGCCTCGAGGGCGAGGTTGATGTTGTACCGGCTGCTCGTGAACCCGAACGCGATACCGCCGGCGCCCGCGGGCACCGTGCCGCCGCCGAGCACGGCGGCGATCGGCAGGTTGACGAGGTTGCCACCCAGCGGAAGGCCGGTGGTGCCGCTGACCGGAAGCGTGTTGGGGAAGCCGGCGGGCGCGTTCGGCGGGCCGAATACGCCGGACATCGGGACGCCCCCCTGCACGCCGAGGTTGTTGCTGGTGTCGCTCGTGAACCCGCGACCCACGAGGATCGAATTCTGGTTGGCCTGCAGCGCGCCGCCGCCGCCCCACTGCACGCCGATGGCGAAGAGATCGTCGCGATCGAGGATCTCCATGCGGGCCTCGATCTTCACCTGCGGCAGCGGTACGTCGAGCTTCTCGCGGATCAGCGTCTTGATGCGCTCAAGGTCCGCCTCATAGTGGCGGATGAAGATCGAGTTCGTCGGCTTGTAGGGCCGGATCGTGATGCCCTTCGCGAGGACCTCGGCGGTCGGCGAGGGCGGCGGCGCCTGCGGCATCTGCGGCGCGGTGCCGTAGAGTGCCGAGAAGGGGGGCGCCGCGATCGGGGGGAAGCCTTCGGCCGCGGGAGCGATCTGAGCCTGGATGCCGCCCGGCGGAATTCCGAGGATGCCCTGCAGGGTCCTGGCGACCTCCTCGGGATCGGCGTACGAGAGGCGGATCGTCTCCTCGCGCAGCGGCCCGCGAGCGCGGAGCTCGGCGACGGCCTGATCGGCCAGGCGCTTCTTGTCGATCGCCTCCTGCTCCTTGAGCTGCGCCTCGGCGATCTTCGCGCGGACGTCGCTCTCGGCCTTCATCCGCGCCTCTTCGACCCGCGCGGCGGCCTCACGCTCCTTGATCAGCTGCTCGTTGGAGACGATGCGCAGCACGCCGTCCTTCTCGATCTTGCGGAGCCCGCGGGTCTCGAGGATCGTGTCGAGCGCCAGATCCCAGGGCACGTTCTTCAGCGTGATCGACATCTTGCCCTTGACGTCGTCGCCGATGACCACGTTCTTGTTGCTCTCCGCCGCCAGGATGCGGAGCAGGTTCACGACGTCCGCGTCCTTGAAGTCGAACGAGATGAGTCGCTGGCCGTTGGTCGGCGCCGCCGGCGCGGCGGGCGGTGTGGCCTGGGCGATCTGCACCGGTCGTGGAGCCGCCGCAGGCGCAGTGTCTTGCGCGGGTGCGGCTGCGGTCGCGGAGCCGCTCGGGGCGGCCGCTGCGGCGGCGGGCGGCGCCGCCGTGGGAATCACGATCGCCAGACCGTCGGACTCTTCGCGGATCGCATAGCCGACGCTGCGGCTCAGGTCCAGCACCAGACGCGCGACGCCCTGCCGATACTGGCCGCCGCGCACCTGCTTGACCGGATCTTTCCCGACGCTGAGCGGCGTCTTGCGCCACGCGTAGACCGTGTTCTCGAGATCGATGACGAGCCGGCTGGGCGAATCCACCAGGTCGGCCTTGTACTGGGGCTCGCGCGACGTCTTGACGAACACGGTGACGGAGTCCGGATGCGGTGTCACCGTCACATCGCTGAGCCGTGCCGGCTCGGTCTGAGCCCACGAACTCGTCGGGAGCAGCAGCGCGAGCGCGAGGCTCACCACGACCAGGACGATGGGGATCCGTCTTTCAGCGTTCATTTAGTTTGTCGCCAGTCTGAGAACCACGCGGTTTGACGGCGCACCGGTTTTCGGTGACACCACGAACACCACACTGTCGGAGCCGATCTCCAGCAGGCGGCCATCCCCGAGCGTGTCGCCGGGTTTGAGGATGTACCCGATGCCATCGGGCGCTTCGACCAGCGCGAGCGCGACGCGATTGCTGCGAACGATGCCGGTGAGGCGCGTCGCCGCGACCGTGAGGCCTCCAGAGCCCTCGCGCACTTCGAGGGTCTCGAACGGATCGCGCCGTCCCTTCGGCTCGTACTTCGGCACCGGAATGACGACTTCGGCCGGAGGCGCCTCGGCGGCGGCCGCAGGCTGCGCGGCGACGGGCGGCTTGGGCGGCGCGGACGGAGGCGTGCTCCCGCACGAGCCCAGCATGACGGCCAAGCCGACCGACGTGAGCACTCCGCGGTATGCGCGCATGTCTCTGGTCCTCACCTTGGCTTCGGCGCCGGCGCCGCGCCTACGGGACGGTACATGTACGTTGCCAGGACCAGCTCGGCGCGAATGGGGTTGCGCGGCCGGTTGAGGCCGCTCAGCTTGATCTCGGTGACGTTCACGACGCGCGCGAGCTTGGCGACCCGCTCGAAGAATTCGCCGAGCTGGTGATAGCTCGCCTCGGCGTTCACCGCGATCGGAATCTCGCTGTAGTAGTCGCGCACCGCCGGCGGACGCGGCTGGAAGAGCGAAACGGCCAGCCCCGACGCGGTCGCGGCGTCGGAGAGCGAGCGATACAGCGTCGGGATCTCCTTCTCTCCGGGGAGCTTGTCCTTGAGCGCGTTGAGCCGCGCCTCGAGCTCGGCGACCTCGCGGCGGTACTTCAGCAGATCGGCGACGATGGCCTTGCTCCGCGCGATCTCGCTCTGCAGCGAGCTCAGCTGCGCGCGCAGCTGCGTGACCTGCGCCTCGGCCGGCGCCAGCAGGAGGAAATACCCGGCGGCGGCGATCACGATCGCGCCCATGATGCCGACGACGAGCTTCTGCGACCGAGGGGCGTTGACGATCGGGTCGAAGAACGGCGGCAGTGCCATGTCAGCTCTCGTACCGGCAGGTGACTTCGAAGGTCACCAGCGGTGAGGGCCGGCCGAGATCCCGGCGTGTCACGACGAGATCGACGTCCTTGAACTTCCCGGAGGCGCGCAGGTTCGACATGAAGTCCGCGATCGCCGTGGGAGAGAACGCCGAGCCGATGATCTTGATCTGGCCGCTTCGCTCCTCGAATCCGGTGACCCAGAGATCGTTCGGGATCACGCTGACGAAGGCGTCGACGAGCTGGATCTTCTGCCCCGGCGCCTTGGTGATCGCCTCGATGACGTCCACGCGTTTGCGGAGCTCGTTGGCCAGATCGCGGACCTTGCTCTCCTGGCCGATCTGTTGCTTGAGCAAGGTCAGGTCCTTCTGCGCGCGATCGATGTCGGCGGTGAGGTTCGCCTGCGTGGTGTTCAGGATCCACCAGTAGACGCCGATCCCCAACAGCAGCGCGAGATAGACGACGCCGAAGAGCCAGCCCATGTTGAAGGCCGGCAGGCCGAGCTTGATTCCCTTGAACCCGGCGACGCGCCGACGGCCTCGGTCGGGCGCGAGGTTGATCCTGATCATTTCGATTTGTCCCCCGGACGTCGCAGCGCGAGACCGACGGCCACCGCCAGCGCGGGCCCGGCGGCGTGGACTTCCTCCGAGTACGACGAGTCGATCTGGATGCGCTGAAACGGCTTGGTCAGCTCGACCGGGATGCCCCAGTTCGACGACAGATAGTCGCTGAGTCCTGGTAGCTGGGCGCACCCGCCGGCCAGAACGATCTTTCCGATCCGCTCGGATTCGGCGGTCGACGCGAAGTAGTCGAACGTGCGCTGAACCTCGAGCGACAGCTCGCGCGACACCGCTTCGAGGGCGGGCACGACGGTTTCCCAGCGAACGCCGACGTCGCGGCCGAGCTTCGCCGCCTCCGCCTGCTCGAACGGAATCTTGAGCTGCTGGGCGATCGCCTGCGTGTAGTTGTTGCCGCCGAACGGTATGTCGCGGGCAAAGATTGTCGAGCCGGCGCGGACGACATTGGTCTTCATGATCGAGGCGCCGATGTCGATCAGCGCCACCGTCTCGCCGCGGTCGTTCGGATAGTTGAGCTCGAACTGATTGCCGAGCGCGAAGCTGTCCACGTCGACGATGGTCGGCGACAGGCCGGCTTCCTCGACGACTGCCGCGTACTCGAGCACTTTCGATTTCTTCACCGCGACCAGGATCAGATCCAGGACGCCGTTGTGCTGCCCGATGCTCTGGTAGTCGAGGAACACCTCATCGATCGCGAAGGGCACGTGGTGCTCGGCCTCCAGCTGGACGACGTCGCCGACTTCCTTCGCGGGCACTTCCGGAATCTGCACTTTCTTGATGATCAGCTCGCGGCCGCAGACCGCGATGGCACAGCTCGAGCCTTTGAGCCCGGCCCGAGATACGGCGCTCTTGATGGCCTCCACGACCGTCCCGGGATCCTTGATCGTGCCGTCGGTGATGGCGTCCGGGGGGAGGGGTGCCACCCCCAGGGAGGTCAGGGTGTGGGTCCCGCCCGACTCCCTGACATGGACGGCTTTCACACCGCTCGACCCGATATCGAGGCCGAATATTTCCTGAGACTTGCGGAAGAACGCCATATTAAAAGCCTTTCTCCCTGTTGGCTATGTAGTATAGGGCGGTGCCCCTCGGGGGGGCCAATAATTTCCCATCTACTACATTCAGGGGGTTAGCGACCACCGGCCCCCAGACCGTGGAACCCCCCGAACCAGGGTTCCGACCCCCCAACCTTCCCCTCAGGGACCCCTTCGAGGGGCGTCCCGCCGGAAATTAGGGAGCCCGAGCTCATCCGGTGGCATTTCGTGCACCTGAGCAGGCGGTCTTCGTAGCGAAGACGCGGCGAGGCCATGGCGCCTATTGCTCGGTCCAGTTCTGTACCGTCACGAGACGGCGCTTAAGCGCGTTCTGTACGAGGTCGATGGCCTCGGCGCTGTATAGAATGTGCGGTTTGCCCTCGGCGTCGCCCTCGACGCTCGTCGCGGCCGCAGGGTTCAGCTCGTTGACGATCGCGGCGCCGTATACGACCTGATTGCCGTCTCCGCGGAAGCGAATGCCGACGTTTTTCCCCGTGACGATGATCGGCCCGTTCCAGCGGAAGCTTCCGGAGATCTCCACGACCCCGTTCTCGATGATGAGAATCCCGGTGCCCACGTTGCTTCCGGTGAGGCTGAGCACGGTCTGACGCATTCCGCCGCCATCCGGCGCCGCGCCTCGGACGTGGACCAGCTTGGGACGTGACGCCGTACCCCAGCAGGTGGAGCTCTCCACGTCGGTTCCGCACGTGGTCCCGAGGTTCGCGAGCGACGTCGGATTCCCGGTCGCGGCGTTGATCGTCACGTCGGCGGTCAATTTCGCGGTGTCGACGAAATCGCTCACGGCCTGCGCGGTAAGCGCGCCGTCGCCGCCGATCGTATTGGCGCCGCGGGTCGTCGCGCTCGCGTTGGTCCTGTCCTTTCCGCGTACGTCGTGGCGGGTTCCGGCGGCCAGCGCGGTCTCGAGCCGGCCCGTGAGCGTCGGAACGCCGGGATTGACGGCGATGCCGAAGACGGCCTGCGATGAGCCCGAGGGCGCGCTCGGCCGATCGCCGAGCTTGGTGTCACGGCCGTCGATCACGAAGCCGGAGACGCCGAGGTTCATGTCGGCCTGCGAGCCAGGGAAGACCAGGGCGCCGTTGATCGGAAGGGCGGCGGTCTTCGCGATGACGACGGTGATGGTCCGCGTCGTCGTTCCGACCGTGGCCGTCGAGGCGACGATGACCTTGCAATTGCCGTCGCGCGTGGCCGCGCCGGGCGCCGCTGGATCACAGCTCCCGGTCGTCGTATCGACAGCAACGCCGGTCAGCTGGCCGTCGCCCGGCTTGCAATCGTTGCGAATCCTCACCGTGAACGTGCCGTACGCAGCGCCGAGCCCCGGCATCGGCGAATCGGGCACGCCTAGCGCTGCGCCCTGTGTGCACGTCGCCTGGGCGAGGTAGTCGTTCCAGGCGCCGATGTTCGTGGCCAGCGTGTCGTATGCGTACTCGACGCCGGCTTCGGCCACGTATCGCGCGCGAACCGTCTCGCTGTGGTTTCTGGAGATCTGAGGCTCGAACGCGCTCGCGGACAGGAACGCGAGCACGAGTCCGGTGAGCGTCATGAGAATCATGAGCGCCAGGACCACCGCGACACCCTGTTCGTTGTCGACGAGCCGGGTGATTCTCCGCATGGCGACCGTCTTTCGGTCCGACGATTCGAGCCCGTCAGCTCCGGGCCACGAGCATAGTGATGACGTCGATCCGGCGTTCCTGGTCGACCTGGCCGCGTCCGGTAACCGGCCGGTAGAAGACGGTGACCTGTACGAGCTTGCAGCTCGCGGTGCAGGGACCGCCGGGACTGTCGGTGATTGTGGTCACGCGTCGGTAGAGCGAGGCGTCGGCGATGGCGCCATATCCTTCCGTCGTCGTGCCGGCCTTCAGGCCCGCACTGGTCCAGTTCGCCAGCGCGAGCGCTTTGAGCCATTCGAGCTGCTGCTCGGCGAGAAAGACCGCCGTCGTCTCGCCCTTGCCGTGCTCGACGCCACTGGTGGCGTACTGGAACCCGGTCGTGATCCCCAACAGGCCGATCGCGAGCACGAGCACGGCGACCAGGACCTCGCCGAGGCTAAAGCCGCGTTGGTCGCGCATCGAGAGGCTCATCGGACGCTGACGCGGCCGGTCGCGGCGACGACCACGCTGCGCGCTCCTGCTCCCGACGAACCCGTCAGCGTATAGGTGCCCCCAGGACTCGCGGCGCCGAGGCTCGTGAAGACCACATTCGCCGTCGTGCTCACGTTGGTCACGCCCGCGGTCGAGATCGCGATCGCGCCTGACACATCGGTACCGGGACCGGTCCACACTGCCCCGCTGCATCCGCCGGTTCGCAGCCGGATCGACGTTGCCGACGCGACCTCCACGCAAACGGCGGTGTTTCGCGAGATCGCGATGTGACGGCCGAGATTGATCGACGTGGCCAGCTCACGCGCGGCCGCCTGGAGGGCTGCGGTCTTCGCGTAGCCGAACAACGTCGGCGCCACGAGCGCGGCCACCGTGCCGCCGATGGCCAGCACCATCATGAGCTCCGCCAGCGCGAAACCGCGAGTCGTCATAGTCCGAAGCCGGCCATCCACCAGCCGAACGCACGCTCGCCGCAATAGAGAGCCATCGCCCCACCCGCGGCAAGGAACGGGCCAAACGGAATCGGATCCTTCCGGCCGCGGGCGCCCGTCGCCAGCAGCACGGCGCCGATGACACCGCCGAGCACGATCGCGACGAACAGCGCGAACAGCAGCGCCCTCCAGCCGAGGAATGCACCGAGCATCGCGCCGAGCTTCAGGTCGCCGCCGCCCATGCCGCCTCGGCTCAAGAGAATGATCACGAGGAACAGACCGCCACCGATCCCGATCCCGATGAGGGCGTCGAGCCACGAAATGCGTCCGGTCGCGACATTCATCAAGAAACCGACCGGGATCCCCGGGAGCGTGATCGCGTCTGGAATCATCTGATGCTCGAGGTCGATCGCGGTCATCGCGACGAGCGCGGGCAAGAGGACGAGCGCGACGAGGAAATCCGGGGACGGACCGAACGCGGCGTAGGCCAGCACCAGCAAGATCGCCGTGACGGATTCGACGATCGGATAGCGCCGAGAGATTCGCACACCGCAGCTGCGGCAGCGACCGCGCAGCATCAGGTACGACAGCACCGGGATGTTGTCGTACCACACCAGTGGTGCACTGCAGCCTGGGCAGGCCGAGCCGGGAAACGCGAGGCTCCGTCCGGCAGGGACGCGCGCGATCACCACGTTCAGGAAGCTCCCGATCGCGAGCCCGAACAGACCGACCACCACCAGCACTCCGGCTGGACAGACCTCGGCGACGGCTTCGAACGGCGTCACGATTACCAGGTTTCGAGGAAGAGGGGCCCGATCTGACCCGCTAGGCCGGGCTCGAGCTGTCCGAGAAGGCCCCACGCCTTGTGCGCCGCGTCTCGGTTTCCAGACTCGAGATTGACCCTGGCGATACCGAACCATGCCTGTGGCATGTCGTACTTCAGCTTCACCGCGTCGCGGTAGAGGCTCATCGCTCGGGGAAGGTCCCCGAGGTCCCGGTAGGCGTACGCGAGACTGACGTGAAGCTGAGCATGACGCGGCTGGATACGCAGCCCGCGGTGCAAGTGCACGAGCGCTTCTTTGGTGCGTCTGGCGTTGACGAGCGCCACCCCTAAATTGTTGAGCCCCTCGACGTCGTTCGGGAATCGCTCCACGTATTGCTGGAAATGATCGACCGCTCGCGGGAAGTTACCTCGCGTTGCGTAGAGATACCCGAGCTGCAGGTGCGCCTTCTTGCCGTCGGGCCGCAGGGCCAGCACCTGGTCGAATTCCGCTTTCGCGAGCTGATAGTAGCCCTGCTGCGCGAAATGCACGCCGAGGTTGCCGTGGCAGATCGCGCAGTCGGGATCCACCTCGATTGCGTACCGCCACAGGTTCTCGGTATCACGCCAGACCTGGGCTTGCTGAGTGCTCAGGTACGCCAAGCCGCCCAGCCAGATCACACCGAGGCCCAGCACGACTTTCGCGAGCGAAGGCCGCAGCACACCGGCGGCCCCCGCGTGGAGGACCGCGCCGACGGCGCCGCCCAGCAGCACCGCGAGTCCGATTCCGGGGAGGTAGCTGTACCGGTCGTTGGTCAGCTGGTGCCCGGAGTGCACGATACCGATCACCGGACCGAGCGCGATCGCGTAGTAGATCCAGACCGCGAGTCCCGCCGGCGAGCGCCGTCGGAGCAGGACAAGCGTCGTCGTGAGAGCGGTCACGGCGAGCGCGGGGATCAGGAACTGCCGGTCGAGAAGACTGACTTTCGCCGGAAGCTCGTAGAGAGGCGAGAGCCCCCACGGCATGAGCGTCTTCTCCAGATAGAACCAGAGGCTGTAGAAGACCATCGCGGGACGAGCGGCCAGCGGATAGCGCTCGAGCGGCGTGATGAACAAGTTCGCGTTCTGCGCGTAGTACGTCACCGCCGCGCCGGCGGCGCCGAGCACCGCGAACGGCACCTTCTCCAGCCAGACGGTCCGCGCTGCCGGGCCCACCCAATCCCGCCAGCGGCCGCCGAGTCGGCGGAGCGGATATACGTCGAGGACGACCAGCGCCGCCGGCAGCACCATGACGCTGGCCTTGGAGACCAGCGCCAGGAGGTAGAGACCCACGGAACCCACCAGCAGCCAGCGGCGTCGCGCGCCGACGTGGTCGTGAGCCTTGAGATACAGCAGGACCGTCAGCAAGAAGAAGAGTCCCGACAGCACGTCGCGGCGCTCGGTGGCCCACGCGACCGATTCGGCGCGCAGCGGATGTAGCGCGAAAAACAGCGTCGCGGCCACGGCCGACACGGTGAGGGTGGCTTCGTCGAAGCTGGTCGCGCTTCGGAGCAGTCGGCGCGCGACGAAATACAAGGCCGGGGCGTTGGCGGCGAACACCACCAGGCTCGTGAGGTGATAGCCGAAGGGGTTCATCCCCCACAGGACGAAGTCGAGACCGAACGTGAGCCACGTGAGCGGGATCCAGTGGCCCATCGTGACGTTGCTGAACATCCATCGGATCTGCGGCCAGGTAAGACCCCGGTACTCCGGGTTGTCGTAAAGATTGACCTGGTCGTCCCACGCGACGAATCCGCCCCACAGCGCCGGCATGAACACCAGGAACGTGATGAGCGCGAGGGCCAGCGGGATCAGCCGAGGCGCCAGCAGGCGCGCGGTGAGCGGGCGTGGAAGCACGCCGAGCGTCCGTGTGACTGGTCGCGCCGGCGCGCCTGCCGCGACCTCGATGCCTTCGATCCCGGGCATGGTTTCCTCTTCGACCGTGGACAGCTTAGCTGGTAGACCGCTTAACTAGGTATCCGACGTATCCGACACAGACGAGCGCGCGGGGAGGGCAACGCCTCCCCGCGCGCG
>Ga0075420_100003837_pt1 | contig 13196 bp, 11 predicted proteins | sample SoiMetdeltSBSDD4_FD_75296 | JGI IMG/M metagenome (GOLD analysis project Ga0075420, IMG submission 75296) | Bulk soil microbial communities from a Populus tree surrounding site in Tennessee, USA - Soil MetaG P. deltoides SBSDD4 | ecosystem: Environmental > Terrestrial > Soil > Tree plantation... | reverse complement strand
TGTTATCTCAGTTGCGGTAGATATCCCGTATCAACGATCATCAGGGTACCGATAGGAGCTTACGGTGGCGGCGGCCCATATCATAGCGGATGTGTTGAAACGACTTTGTTGTCAATAAAGGGAATTAAAGTTGCTTATCCGTCAAATGCGGCAGACATGAAAGGCCTGATGAAAGCGGCTTTCTATGATGGCAATCCTGTCGTAATGCTTGAACATAAGGGTTTATATTGGAGTAAGGTTTCGGGAACCGACGAAGCAAGAACCATTGAACCATCGGAAGATTATATACTACCATTCGGTAAAGGCAATAGTGTATTAAGCGCCAATGCGGATAAAATAGAAAACGGAGAATCTTGTTGCATAATCACCTATGGCATGGGTGTGTATTGGGCAAAAGCGGCAGCAAAGAACTTTCCGGGGCAGGTTGAGATCATTGACCTGCGGACTTTATTTCCTTTAGATGAAGAATTGATCTTTGCAACTGTAAGAAAGCACGGCAAATGTTTAGTGCTTACTGAAGAGCAACAAAATAATTCATTTGCGGAAGCCTTGGCCGGAAGGATCACTAAAAATTGTTTTCAAAAGCTGGATGCGCCGGTTGAGGTTTTAGGCGCAGCAAATATTCCTGCTATTCCATTAAATATAGGTCTTGAGAATGCCGTATTACCCAATGCTGAAAAAGTTGCGGAAAAAATTAAAGACCTCCTGGCAATTTAAAGAATAACTTTCTTGTATAACTGGTCTTATAAAATTGAACACACCTCTGCCGAACCGGCAGGGGTGTGTAGCGTTTCGGTTAGTTACTTAAGAGTTCTCATATAATTTACCACCGCCCAAACATCATTTGCTTCAGGGATTTTCTTCTTGAATGAAGGCATATCCTTGCGCCCCTCGAATGTTTTATAAAATAACGAACCATCGGTTTGCTTTTGAAAATCGGGCTTTGTAAAATCACCACTTTCAGTATCGAGTTGTGCGGCTTTTGGTCCGTCACCTTTTCCTTTTGTACCGTGGCATGACTTACAGTGTTGTGAGTACAATTCTTTACCTGTTGCAATAGAAGTTGCGTCTGATTTTACCGGATTGGCCATGTTCTTATACTTGTCGGGAACTGGCCATGGATCATTTTGAGTTTTTGGCATAAAGGCCATTAATGCCGTTACAAACATTACAATAAACACGATGGAAATATACTTTTTCATGATTCAGGGTTTTTATTTTAAGATGATTAAAGGTACCTTTTAGTTGTTTATGAAACAGTTTTTGGTTCTTCTTTTCTTAAACGGAACAATTCAAAAATGATAACAATATAGTGTCCCCATACTGCTGTCATTAGCACAATAAAGGTTACCAGCATCCATATCGGTGGATGGGAACTCCACAAGGCACGGGGCAGTTCTTTTATTTCTTCAGAAACAGTTGTTCCCCATTGCTGCACTGTTGATGCTTCCAGATTTCCATATACTTCATTTTCATCAAGCCTTGCAAGTAATGTAAGGTTTCCTTTCGCATCACCCGGCAAATTGTTGGGAATCTCTATTGTTGTCTCGCCAGCTTCATCAGTTTTTCCTTCTCCCAGTTTCAAAGCGCTGAATAATCTTTTTACAAAAACACCAAGATCAGTTTCTGGAACAGCTGTTTCAGTGCCGGTGCTAAGGTCAACCAATTTTACTTTTACAGATAATAGTGAATCTTCTTTTACAGGAGTAATATCCAGTCTTCCTCTTTTTACAGAGATCAATTCTTCTGCTGATTCAATGGAATCCCTGCCAGCGAAGATTGCTCTGAAATTTAATTTTCCTTCTGCATTGGTGGTCAATTGGTCTGGTTTGCAGGTGAATATTGCGATACCCCTGTTATCTGTTACTACTTCTCCTAATTTCTTTGCGGTTGAATCAGCTCCGATAATAAATTCGATTTTCAATCCATTCAGCTTGGCGAGTGTTCCATTGATCTTTGCTTTTACACTTGCTTTTAAATCTACAGTGTTATCGCTTTTTTGTGTGCTGATAAATTCAATAAGCGGTGTGTAAGTTGCTGCTTCTTTTGCTACTTCCGTTTTTGCGGTGCTGTCAGTTTGTGCTTTAATTTTTCCCGGCACGATTGAAAATATAATCAGGGCCAGGAAGCTAAAGCACCTTATGGAATTTGAATTTTTCATATAAAATTACGTTTATGCCGGAGCGATTTCATTTTCTTTTGTGATCACTATTTCCTTTGCCTTCTCCTTTTCTTTATCACCAAACTCAGATATGGGTATGATCGTCACAAATTTTGACATCAGTGTAAAGAACAAAAAGAAGGTCGCAATGCCTGCAAAGGTCAACGCCCATTCAACCCAGGTTGGTGAATACTTTACATATTCAAGTCTGGTATCTTGCATGGGAAGCAATGGAGATTCGAGTGTAGGGACAATGATCAAATATCGCTTTACCCATAGAGCAATTACCATGAATAACGAAGCCAGTGCTATCCAACCAGGTTTTCTTGTTTTAGGAAATGCAACAATAAATATGGGAAGAATGATACCGGCTACATTGGCAAATAAGAACCACCAACCATAATCTGAAAAACTAAATAATTTATGAATGACCTCGTTGTCCCATTTTTCTGACCCAAACCAACCTGTGAGATATTCTGAAAATGTAAAATAACCATAGGCTGCACCCAACACAAGCATGATATAACCGAGATAGATGAAATGTTTGTCATTAATATAATCATACAGGTTATACATTTTTCTGTATACCCACATTGCCATTATCAAGACACCAGTTCCTGAATAAATGGCGGCTAAAACAAAATAGGGCCCAAAGATGGTGCTATGCCAGCCAGGTCTCAATGTCATTCCAAATATCCACGAAAGCACCGAGTGAACGATGATGGCTAAGGGAATTATAATAATAGCCATCAGGTTCATTGAAACAGAGATATGTTTTTTTTGGCTTGGAGTACCCCGATAACCGATCGCAAGAGCTTTGTAAATCTTTTGTCTCCACTTCGGTATTTTCAACTTTGCATCACGATAGATCGCAAAATCTTTTATTAATGCCAGGTAAAGAAAGATAACGCTGCCGGTAAAGTATGTACTAATGGCAAGCACATCCCAGGTTATCGGCGATTGTAATCTTGGATAAAGAACCAAATGATGCAACCTGTCAAGCCTCCCCACACAAAGCAAAATGAAAACAGGTCCGATCAGTGTCGCGATCACCGTGATCATCTCTGCAATGCGAATGATCGGCTTTCGCCATTCTACTTTTAATATATGAAGGATGCCAGAGATCACTGCGCCGGCATAACTGATACCGATAAAAAATATGAAGTTAGCAATGTACAGGCCCCAAACCACATTATCTCTCATGCCCGTAACAATATGCCCATCGGCTACCTGTAAATACAGCGCATAACCGCCAACCAGGATCCATGCCAGAAAGAAAAAGGTCCACATCCAGGTTCTCCTTCCGAACTTTTCAATTGTTCGCCGCTGGTGATCAAATGCCTGTTGCTGAAACGAATTGAGTTGCATAAAATAATTTTTCTCTTAATAGATCAGTTTTGTTGTAATTATTTTTTTTCACCTTCCATTACATCTTTGAATCTTTCTTTTAAATTATCCGGCAGTGCATCATAACCACGTTCAACCGGGAACATGCGGTCTTTCGGCGGTAAGTAATAAACCCGTGGTTTGGTTCCAAGCTCTTCCATGTAGCGATACCCGCTCCTGTCTTTGATCAGTTGCTTAAAACTTACTGTTTCATCGCCGTTGGTAACTGTATCCTCATTTTCATCACCGAAATAAAATACACCGTTAGGGCATGCAGTGACACAATCCGGTAACAAGCCCTGTCTTACCATATCAGGACAGAAATCACATTTTTCAACCGTCCCTACCGTACTTGGTAAACTTGTCTCCGGTGAAGAGACATAGTCCCTGAGATCTTCTTTTGGCTCTTCCCAGTTAAATACACGTGTGGAATAAGGACAGGCAGCCATACAGAATTTACAACCGATACATCTCTCATTATCTATTAAAACCAACCCGTCCTGTCGTTTGAACGTAGCATTCACCGGGCAAACCTTTACACAGGGAGGATTGTCGCAATGAAAACATGTTTTAGGGAACCAGTAAGGGGCCGATTGTTCGTTATCCTTCATCAGCTTTATGCTCAGCCATTCTTTTTCCACGGGCAGGTGATGCATCTTTTGGCAGGCGGTAACACATTTACGTGCGTTCTTGCAGCGGGCAAGATCGATCACCATTACAAATTTCTTTCCGGGAATTCCATTCCTTGCTTCGGCACTTGATACTACGCTTGCATGGTGGTGATGACCCTGCAAATGTGAAGAGTCTATTTCCACCAATTGTCCATCGGGTGAAAGCAGTTTTACTTTTTCACCACTTGCAGCATGTTCATGTTTTTTTCCGCCGCATGAACATGCAAGACTGCCACAGGCAGTAGCCGCAACGGTTGCTATTGCAGCGGTTTTTAAAAAATCACGTCGGGATTTGTCGTTTATTTCTTCCTCTTTCATTATGCAGTTTTAAAGTTGGTTTTACAGATCAGTTTCGTTTTTAGATGGGTTCTTCATCCATTGGAGTATTTCTTTATTATTTACTTTCTGCCTGGTAGCAACATCTAACACATCTTTATCTATTTCTACAAGCTTGCCATCGGCAGTAAGCATTTTTACTTTTTCTCTTTTGGAATTGAAGAAACTCGTTAAGAAACCCCGGCGGGAGCCTTCGTTTTTATTATTTCCCATATCTTTTATTTATTACCCGGTAAAGATTTGAAAAAAATATCCGCCTTAGCATCTACGCAAAACACCTGGTGATATGATAATCATCACGAGAAAGGCTGACGATTCTCAGTAGAGTGGTTTGCCTGAGAATTCTAAACCATGCACATGAGAAAAGTCATGTAGCGGGTATCTTCTTGTCATGAATGTGTAAAATGACGTCGGATACCTTTGGTTTCACATTTAATAAATGAAGCTCTTTTAGGCGAATTAAATTTTTCATGCAAAACAACTCTTTATGAAAAAGGTGTCATTAATAACAGGTCTCACTCTTTTCCTCGGCGTCTTTTTACTTACTTCTTCACTTTTTCAATGTAAGAAGGAAGGAGACCTGATCAATAATCTTGACCGTTCTTTTTATTCCGGTCCGGATTCCACCGTTTATGCTTCGTTTTATGATGAGCACAAGGTATCACCCTCTGCCGCCGCGGCGGATGTGAATGATGTCATCAAGTTTCGTGGGGTAAAAACGATCATTCATGAATTCTGTGGTACATCGAATTGTCATGGCGGGCCGATCAGTCCAAAATTTGATTCATATAATGATATCATGAAATATGTCGTCGCCGGCAATCCTTCCGCAAGTAAGCTATGGGAATACATCACAACAAATGACTTTGACAAAGCGATGCCGCCGGTCAATTCAAATCATGAAATGAATACCACGGACAAAAGCATTCTCTTTAACTGGATAACAAACGGGGCAAAAGAATACCCGGGGCTGAGTGATTTCAGGCCTGCTGCGATCAAGCTGATTGTAAATGGATGCGGTTCGGCCAACTGTCATAACCAGGCAACGGCAACAGGGGCATGGGCAAGAAAAGGACTCTTGGGAACATTAACTGCCGCCGATACTACTCAATTCACCTATGTAAACCCATTGACCGGGGCTGTGACTGTGTACTGCCAATTGTCAAATGGCGAATTACGGAATTCAGTGTGGAGTAATTATAAGGACAGCGTTAGAAAATTCTATTCAGACACTATTGCATTTGCAAGCTTCAGACCTTATAAAACTTTTGCAGCACCTGTATCCGCTTCGAGCACCAGGGGACCGTTAAACACTTATGATGATATCTTACTTGACATTTTTTATCCAAAAAGTGTCAGGAGTAATTCGTCTGTTGTGTATACCGATGCCAACGGAAAGAAATTTTATGTAAGAGGAAATCATTTGAACGCCACCAGCTCACTGGTGACCAGGATCGACTCCACCCTTTTACTTGCTAATCCATATACCGGAGTTTATGCTACGTCTCATCAGGGTGATATGGCGTATGGTGATGGTGGCTTAAAACCCAGTGAAGTTGCGTTGATCAAAGCATGGTATTTCGCCGATCCACAGGTGCCGGATGTATGGAAATACGGGATCAATAATGCCGGTATATTCAAATACCGCAAATCAGGATCAATTATCAAAAAATAAGAAGTGTCACCGCAATTCATAACAACCAAAAATTACTTAATATGAAAAAGAGAATAATAATAGCAGCAATGACAACTTCAATGATAGTTTACGTGTTGTCATCCTGTTATCAAAATAAAGAAGATATTCTTGCGTTGCCACGCGTATCATTCCGCGCTGAAGTAGTGCCGATAATCACTTCCGGTGCCTGCGGTTGTCATAATAACGGTATTGCAACCCGTGCTGTTCAGTTCTCACATTTTGACACGGTGTTTTATGACGCGATACTTTCCAGGGCAGGTCAGTTTGATGCATGGGTTCACGGTGGAACTCACCCCGGTGGTGGTGTGATTGACTTCACCCCGAATGATAAGGCTATCATTAAAAAATGGATAGAGCAAGGTGATCCCTATGATGATGGTACTGGTTGCACCATCACAGGATCTATCACTTATACAAAAGACATCGCTCCTATCTATTCTACAACATGTAAGGGTGGAACATGCCACGGTGGTATTGCAGTGGCTCTTGACTACAGTAAGCTGGTAGCTAATAAAGATAAACTCGTAACCATCATGAATAGCGGAGGTGCTACTGGTCACCCGGGTGGTCAATTGAGCTTAACCACCTGTACGGTGAATAAGTTCAAGGAATGGATCAGCCAGGGACAACCTCAATAAATTAAAAATTCAAACCAACGTCTTTAAAAAATTTAAAACAGCGTTATGAAAAAGATACTATCAATAATATTTATGGTGATGTATTGCTGGTTTGCTTCTGCACAGGAGGCAACCGAAGAGAAAGAAGCTCCTAAGCCAAAATATGCAAGAGCAACTTTTAATTCAACGCAGATCATCAACATGCAAAGTACCGAGATCGTTCCGAAAAATGCTTTGCAGTTCATGGTAGCGCACCACTTTAGCCATATCTGGAGTAAAGATGCAGGAACACAAAATAATCTTGCGCAGTTCCTGGGTTTGAATTCAGGAGTGGCGCATACGTATCTTTCTTTTGATTATTCGCCTACAGAGTATATGAATCTTGGCCTGGCAATGGCCGGCGGTTCTAAATACGAAGGTTGGGCAAAATTCAGACTGCTTCGTCAGCAAACCGGACTTAGAAATATCCCGGTTTCCATTTCATGGTATTCTATGGCGCATGTAAATGCGTCTAAAGATCCTGAAGTGGATAACAGCTGGAATAAATGGTCTTTTGCCCATCAGTTATTAATTGCAAGAAAAATGTCTGATAAGATCTCATTACAGGTAATGCCAACACTGATCCACTTTAATGTAGTTCCTTATGGTATCAATAATAGCAATCTTGTTTATTCGATGAGTATTGCAGGTAAATATAAATTGAAACCAAAGATGAATGTAACGGTCGAATATTCAAGACAGCTCAATATGTATGAAAATATTATTTCAAAGAACGGCTCTATCCTTAATTATAATCCTGACCTGCTTTCAGTAGGTCTTGAGTTCAACACCGGGGGTCACTTATTCCAATTCTTTGTTGGCAACACAACCGATGCGTCAATTATTGACCAACTGGCAAGAAACACAAGTAAGATCGGTGACGGAAATTTTGCCTTTGGCTTCAGGATCAACAGGAGTATGGACCTGAAAAAAGACAAAGAAGAATAGGTATTGCAGCAAGTAAAGATAACATGCTGCCCGCCCCAGATGTAGAAAGGGTTCTGTAAAAAAGCAGAACCCTTGGTTATTAATATAAGAGACTTTTTAGCTTTTCAGGATTTGAGATCGCGGTCTCGCCTTTTTTCTGATTGCAAAAACGAATTAACTTACTGAAACCTTTCTTTAAAATGATTGAATATAGTTCGGTAGAAAAAGCAGTTAAAGTCGTAAAATCCGGCGACAGAGTTTTTATTCATGGTAGTGCTGCTACACCTGTGATTTTGATTAAAGCCCTTCAAAACAGGCATCATGAATTGGAAAATGTAGAACTGGTTAGCATTACAAACATCGGTGATATTGATTTTAATAACCCGGAGTATCGAAAAAGCTTTTTCTTTAATTCTTTGTTTGTCTCTGAAAATACACGTGTAATTGCGAACAGTGAGTATGGTGATTACGTTCCTATATTTCTAAGCCAGATACCGCAGCTGTTCAGGAAAAATATCTTACCTATTGATGTGGCGTTGATACAGGTTTCGCCGCCTGATGCCCATGGTTATTGCTCGCTGGGCACTTCGGTGGATATTGCAAAAGCAGCGGTTGAAACGGCCAAAATAATTATTGCGCAGGTCAATCCAAGAATGCCCCGCACACATGGCGATGGCTTTTTAAACGTGGAAAAGATCAATGCATTGGTCTGGCATGAAACTGAACTTCCCGAGGTGGATTATTCGAGCAAAGCAAATGATGCCATCATCCGTATTGGAAAAAACGTAGCCTCACTAATCGACGATGGCGCCACCTTACAAATGGGAATCGGAAGCATCCCTGACCAGGTATTGAAGAATTTGAATGGGCACAAAAATCTTGGCATTCATACGGAGATGTTATCTGATAGCGTTATTCCTCTTTTGCAAAATGGCGCTATTAATAATAGTCTTAAAAAATTGAACATTGGCCGTTCTGTTACCGGTTTTATGTTAGGCACCCGGAAATTGTATGATTTTGTACATGATAACCCTACAGTGAGAGTGATGGATATTGCTTATGTAAATGACACGAGTGTTATAAGACAAAATCCCAAAGCCACAGCTATTAACAGCGCTATTGAAATTGATCTTACCGGCCAGGTATGCGCCGATTCTATCGGCACCTATCAATATTCAGGAATTGGGGGCCAGATGGATTTTATTCGCGGTGCTTCCTTATCGGAAGATGGTAAGCCCATTATTGCTTTGCCATCCGTTACATCTAAAGGTGGATCACGGATCGTTCCTTTTTTGAAGGAAGGCGCGGGGGTGGTTACAACAAGAGGCCATGTTCATTGGGTGGTAACCGAACATGGCATCATAGATTTATTTGGGAAAAATCTTAAGCAAAGAGGAAAGGCGTTGATAAGTATAGCGCATCCCGATCACCGCGAAAGTTTGGAGAGATCTTTTTATGAACGATATAAATGAATTTATTCGATCACTCCAACGCCACTACAATAGGACATATTATGATAACCGTCATAATCGAATCAAATCTGCGTCATAAATAACACAACCTTCAACGCCTAATTTTAGATAAACACCCTTTCTAAAATAAATTAATCAGCAATGAAAAGTCTTACTTTACCAGAGATCGGTACACCAGGTACTCAGAAGATCCCTTATTTAAAAACAGACAAAAAAAACGCCAACAAATATGTTTATTACTTTGGTGGTGGAAAAGCAGATGGCAACGAATCGATGAAAAATCTCTTAGGAGGCAAGGGAGCCAATCTCGCAGAAATGGCCGGGCACCCGGACCTTCGTTTACCAGTGCCCCCGGGTTTTACAATTACAACAGAAGTGTGCACGTATTATTACGCCAATGAAAAGAAATATCCTGCTATTCTCAAGGAGCAGGTTCAAAATGCATTAACTGTTGTTGAAAAGCAAATCAGTAAAAAATTTAATGACGAGGCTAATCCATTATTATTATCTGTCCGTTCGGGAGCCAGACGTTCTATGCCTGGTATGATGGAAACTGTTTTGGATATAGGATTAAATGAAAAAACAATAAAGGGTATTATTAAGCATTCCGGTGACGAACGTTTTGCTTATGATGCCTACCGTCGCCTGATAATGATGTACGCAGATGTGGTGATGGAAAAAGCGGAAGGTAAAGAGCCCAGGGGCGGCAAAGGAATTAGAAAAGTGTTGGATGAAAAACTGGAAAAATTAAAACAAAAGCGGGGATATAAATTTGATACAGACTTGACCGTAAGTGAGCTGAAAGCATTAGTAAAGGATTTTAAAGCCACCGTTTTAAAAGTATTAGGTAAGCCATTCCCGGATGATCCTTACGAGCAATTATGGGGAAGTATTGGTGCAGTATTTAGCAGTTGGAGAGGAAAACGTGCCGTAGAGTATCGCTTGATTGAAAAAATTCCCGATGAGTGGGGTACTGCCGTAACTGTGCAGGCTATGGTTTTTGGGAATATGGGAGAAACAAGTGCTACCGGAGTTGCTTTTACAAGAAACCCAGGGACTGGTGAAAATAAATTTTATGGAGAGTATTTATTAAATGCGCAAGGCGAGGATGTTGTCGCAGGCATAAGGACACCGGCACCCATAAATGACTATTCCAGGAATGAACAAAGTAAGCATTTGCCTACACTTGAAAGCACCATGCCCGGCTTATATAATCAATTGTTTGAAATTCAAAAAAAATTAGAAAATCACTACAAAGACATGCAGGATATTGAGTTTACTATTGAAAAAGGTAAACTGTATATGCTACAATGCAGAGTGGGCAAGCGCAATGGTATAGCCGCAGTAAGAATGGCGAGTGACATGTATAAAGAAAAATTGATCGATGCCAAAAAAGCTATTATGAGAATAGCCCCCAATCAATTGGTGGAATTATTGCTGCCTATGCTGGATCCGGAAATTCAAAAAGTAACAAAACCAATTGCCAAAGGCTTACCGGCAGGCCCTGGAGGTGCAAAGGGGCGAGTTGTTTTTTCTTCAGATGACGCCGTTAGGTGGGCAAGCAAAGGAGAAAAAGTTATTTTGGTAAGAGAAGAAACTTCTCCTGAAGATGTGGATGGTATGCATAAATCGCAGGCTATTCTTACAACCAAAGGTGGTATGACGTCTCATGCGGCATTGGTTGCAAGAGGCTGGGGTAAATGTTGTATTGTCGGTTGTGCCGATATTGAAATCCACAGTAATACCAAATCTTTTAAAGCTAATGATGGCACTTTTATTAAAGAAGGCGACTGGCTGAGTTTAGATGGTACAAAAGGACTGGTGTATAAAGGAAGCATGGGACTGGTTGATATCGATTTGGACAAAAACGAATCTTATAAAATCATAATGGATTTGGTTGATAAGACTAAATTATTGGGAGTGCGTACCAATGCTGAAACACCAGGTGATGCCGCCCAGGGCTTAAAATTTGGCGCTGAAGGAATCGGCTTGTTTCGCACAGAACATATGTTTTACGGGCAGGGAAGTGACCAACCATTGTTCCTGCTTCGTAAGATGATTGTGAGCAAAACTGAAGCAGAAAGAAAACTTGTACTTAATGAATTGTTCAGGTATGTAAAGAAGGATGTAAAAGACACATTGAATATAATGAAAGGACATCCTGTTACCATTCGTTTACTTGATCCGCCATTACACGAATTTGTTCCGCATAATGCAGCAAAATTGCGTCAACTCAGCCAGGAACTGGGCATCAGTATGAACTTATTGAAAAGAAGAGTACTTGCATTACATGAAAATAACCCAATGCTTGGCCACCGGGGTGTAAGACTGGGTATAAGCTATCCTGAAGTAACTGAAATGCAGGTGAGAGCCATATTTGAAGCCGCCGCAGAATTATTGAAATCGGGGCAGAAGGCTTTTCCGGAAATTATGGTGCCGGTTACCTGCACGGAAAGTGAATTAATTCACCAGAAGAAGATCGTTGACAGGGTATATAACGAGGTATGCAAAGAATTAAACATCCAAGAGATACCTTATCTATATGGCACAATGATAGAAATACCCAGGGCCGCTTTAAGAGCAGAGAAAATGGCGACAGTAGCAGATTTCTTCAGCTTTGGCACCAACGACCTTACTCAAATGAGTTTTGGCTTTAGCAGGGATGACATTGGTGGGTTTCTTCCAATCTATCTTGACCAGAAATTATTAGATGATGATCCCTTCCAGACGATCGACCAGGAAGGCGTTGGGGAATTGATAAAATTCGGAACAGAAAGAGGCCGCAAAACAAAACCGCATCTTAAAGTGGGCATCTGTGGAGAGCACGGCGGTGATGCTGAGAGTGTTAAATTCTGTCATCGCGTTGGAATGAGCTATGTAAGTTGTTCACCATTTCGTGTGCCAATAGCAAGATTGGCAGCCGCACAGGCAGCATTGGAATATCCGATAATAAATAGTTCATTCAATAATAACTGACCATTTCCATCACAAGTTCGCCATAGCAGGTTTATCAACGCAAGTAGTTATAGGATGGTTTACCATAATTCTTAGAGACTAATGGGCGCCGTGTGCCCGAACAATATTTTTTCACCCGCATTGAATCATTCCACAAACTGATACTAATCATCACTTAAAAATCAAGGGCGTAGTAATTTGTCTAATTGAATATTTAAAATAATAAAATTCCAGTTATGGAAACCTCCATTGCCCCCGACAAGCCTGCTGTTATTGATTCAAAAAAAGATTCACCATTCACTATTATGGATGGCAACCAGGCTGCAGTTCATATTGCTTATAAAACAAGTGAGGTGTGTGCGATCTATCCTATAACGCCTTCTTCTGCCATGGGGGAATGGGCCGATGAATGGAGCAGTGATAATAAAGAAAATATTTTTGGTGAAGTACCCAAAATTATAGAAATGCAAAGCGAAGCAGGGGCAGCCGGTGCAATACATGGTGCACTGCAGGGAGGTGCCTTGGCATCCACGTTTACCTGCTCCCAGGGTTTATTGCTGATGATCCCCAACATGTACAAAATAGCAGGGGAATTAACTCCCACCGTCTTTCATATTGCCGCAAGGGCATTGGCTACGCATGCGCTGTCCATCTTTGGCGACCATAGTGATGTGATGGCCGTTCGTTCTACAGGCTTTGCTATGTTATTTGGTAACAGTCCACAGCAGGCTCATGATTTGGCGATGATAGCAACGGCTGCCACTTTGAAATCAAGTATTCCATTCTTAAATATTTTTGATGGTTTCCGTACCTCACACGAGTTGAACGAAGTTGAAATCATACCTGAGGAGATCATAAAAAAAATGATTGACATGGATGATGTTGCCCGTCATCGTAGTCGTGCACTAAATCCAGGCAACCCTTTTATACGTGGCA
>Ga0075420_100003836_pt1 | contig 13197 bp, 13 predicted proteins | sample SoiMetdeltSBSDD4_FD_75296 | JGI IMG/M metagenome (GOLD analysis project Ga0075420, IMG submission 75296) | Bulk soil microbial communities from a Populus tree surrounding site in Tennessee, USA - Soil MetaG P. deltoides SBSDD4 | ecosystem: Environmental > Terrestrial > Soil > Tree plantation... | reverse complement strand
TGAGAACGATGCTCCGGTTCTCGATCGAATTCTCAGTCAACGCGGTCAGCGCCCTACCCATCAACGGATGACGCTTGCGAAGATCCCTGGCGATCTGTTCTGCATCCAACCCCTCGAACTCAATCTCCTCGACCCGGGCAAGCATGAGAGCGAACGTAACGGTTTGGGCGTAAGCGTCGGCAAACGCCGTGTCGCTGAGACGCGGGAACAGCAGTTGCCGCCATTCCCAGGCCAGTTGCATGAACATCCGTCGCTCTGGCGCTGGGGCCTCGTGGCCGATGCCCTCTAGAACCTCGTCTCTCAATAGACGGCACAGGCCCGCGACGGCGTGAACTACCTGGCTTAACGTTCGAGGTTGTTCTGGGGCCCATCGGAGGAAGCTGCTGACTATTCGCTCGAACTCGCCGTCCGCTGGCTGGAGATCTTCACCGGCCTCATCCAAGGGCGCCGTGAATTGAGCACGTCCTACGCACTCGCCACTGCGGTAGAGAAGCCACTCTTGTCCATTGGTGTATAGGACGTTAGGTAGCAGTTTTAACTTGCTCCACTGCCTACCGTCGTGACTGCTTAGCGACCACTTGGCCGGATCGAGAGTCTTTTTGTCGGGCGCCTTAAGCTCGATACAACCCACCTGTGCACGGGCGACGTCCACGACGTAGTCCGGCCGGATCCCAAGATCCTTGAAGTGTTCCTCGCCGTACGGCACGACGTCAAGGCCCAGTATTCGGCCAATTTTGGTCAACAGAACTTCCAGTGGACCGCGTAAGTGATTCTCCCGAGAGCCCTTCCCGCCACGAAGCTTTGGCCGGACCACGCGTCCGAACTCAGACACGAGGTCGCTCACCGCTTGCTGCGGCGACTCCCCTGTCGTGGTTCGCCGCCCGCCCGCCGATCTGCGCCGCGCAGCGACCATGGCACACTCCCGCCGGAGGGTTACTCAGCGCACGCCTGTGTGGACAGAATGCTACGGATCCGCTGGCGGAGAGTCCAGATCGATTTCACTCTACCGATGCGAGAAGGTCACCGGCGCCACCGGTTCGCGAGACTGGTGTGGTTGCCGCTACGAGCCCGGTGCCGCATTGAACAGCGCGTGAAACGGTGTTTCCGGGTTCTCCCACCCCCGGCCTGAGGGGTCTCAAAGGGAGCCGCGACCAGCGGCACGAACGTCCCGCGTTAGGGCGTCCAGGTGCGAGCAGTGTTCGATGACCTGGCGATCGAGCGCGCTCAACGGACCGTACCCAACCAGGAACGCGTGTTCGAGGTCGGGGCGGCTCGGCCAGGTTCGGGTGGCGAGTCGGACGAGGTCGCGGGCGGCCAGGTCGTGGCGGGCGTGCTCAAAGTCGATCACGGCGACTTCACCGGATGGTCCGACGAGCAGGTTCCGCGGCGTGTAGTCAAGGTGGCACGGAACGGCCTGGATCGGTCCAAGGTTGCGCAGCGCGCTCAGGTGCGCTCGGATCTCGGCCTGACGGTCGGCGGGAATGATCGCTCTGCCCAGGGTGACCCAGTGTTCGCCGCGTTCGGCGAGCCAGGCGGTCATGTCCGGCTGGGTCCGGCTCGGTGTAGCGGCATGGAGCCGGCGGAGCAGTTCGCCGGCTTGGCGGTGTGCTTCGACCTCGCGTTGCGGGGGCAGGTCGGCTTCGGCGAGGGTGCGGCCTGGCAGGGCGGTGATGACGATGGCCGGCGGATTCTCCGTGCTGGCGCGCAAACGTGGGGTTCGGCCTCGCAATGCGGTTGTCCAGTGCCGGTAGGCGTGGATCTCTTGGTGGTGGCGGTCGAGCCCGCGGTGCAGCTTGACGATGACCTCCCCGGTCGCGGTCGCGGCGCGGAGGACGACGGTGCCGTTATGGCCCTGGTGCACGGAGATGGGGTTCGCGTTGGTGTCGAGCAGCCGGCGGCAGATGGCCAGGAGCGCCTCGGCGGGTTCGGTCACGGCTGCTGGTCGGTGAGGTGGCGGGTGTCGTTGTGCGCGGCGAGCATCCAGACGTGCCGGTCGAAACGGTTGACGTGTTGCTGCCAGCGGGTGATGCAGGCGTGGTCGGTGACGAATCCGAGCCCGGGTCGGACGGTGGCTGGGAGTTGGAGGAGCAGGACGTGGGCGGCTTCGATGGTCTCGCCGTGCGCGGCGACGAGAACGCGCTGCCCTGCGTGGCGGTCGAGGACGGTACGCAGCACGGTGGTGGCGCGGTTGAGGTACTGGTTCCAGGTTTCGGAGCCGGTTGCGTAGGGCTGGTCGGGGTCGTGTTGGGGTGGTCCGGCGAAGGCGGTCTTGATCTCGTGCCAGGGCCGGCCGTCGGCCTCGCCGTGGTCGGGACCGCGAAGATCGTCCACAACCACGGCTTGGATCGGTACGACGCCGCTGATGATGTCGATGGTTTCGCGGACGCGGCGGCGTGGGGTGCCGTAGAACGCCCCGAACGGACGGGCATGGTGTTCGCGGGCGAGGCGCGCGGCCAGCCGTTCTACCTGGGCGCGGCCGGTCGGGCTGAGACCGGTGCAACCGCGTTCGCCGCCGACGATGCCGGTGGTGTTGCAGTTGGCTTCGCCGTGGCGGGCGAGGACGAGTTCGGTGGTGATGGCCACGGAGGGCTCCTTCAGCGGGGGCGTGTTTCGGCGCTCGGCCTGGGCCAGGGGCTGACGGCGGGCCATGGGTGCTGGTAGCCGTTGCGGCCGACATATCGGGCGGTGAGCCGGTGGTGAATCTCGGAATACTGGGCGAGCTGGCGCCATGTGCACTCGGCGGCGCCGGCTCCGGTGCTGTCGACGGCGACGTTGTAGGCGTGTAGCGCGGCACCGATCTGATCGTCAGGGAGCCGGCCGTGGGTCATCGCGGTGGAGACGACGAGTTTGGCCAGGTCGTACCCGAATGGTGCGAGGGTGAGGTCGTCGAAGTCGACGAGCGCCGGACCGTCCGCCGTGATGACGACGTTGCGGAGGTTGCAGTCCTTGTACAGCGCGGCCGGCAGGTCAGTGAGCCCGGTGTCGGCGTCGGTGAGGACGTGCTCGCGCCCGGTGGGGAAGCGTCGGAGGGTCAGGCCGGTGGAGCTGGTGTAATCCCGGTCGAGGTGGGCGGCGTGCAGCTCACGGGCGTGGGCGGTGCCGTGTAGCCGGCCGAGGACCGCAGCGACGTGTTCCAGGTCGGCGGGTTGGACCAGCCGCCCGTCGAGGTGTTCGAGGACCAGGTGCGGGGCCGTCCCCCGGTGCAGGTGCGGTAGGCGTACGCCGCTGCAAAGTTGCCTCAGCCAGGACAGGTGGGCGCCAGCGGCGATGGCTCGCGCGGGGTCCGCGTAGTGCTTGATGTACACCGGCCGTGTCATGGGCGCCGTGCGAGGAGGTAGGTGACGGTGGAGGCGGTGGTCAGCGCCGCGTCCGGTAGACGTCGTCGCAGCTCCGCCGCTAGCGAGGCTGCGTCAGGCAGGTTGGCAGGCAGGCGGTATTTCGGGCAGGTGGTCGCGTACGCGGCCAGGTGGGCGAGGTCGGCGAACTCGAAGGTGTGTTGCTGGTCTATGCGTCGCTGCACGGTCAGCCCGGCGGCGATCGCGACGGCCTCGGCGTTGCCGGTGTGGAAGGTCTGGTACAGGCTGGGCCGCTGGTTGGCGTCGGGGTCGAGGCCGCTGGTGGCGATGAGGGTGTCGATGTCGTGGTAGCTGTCAGCGGACTTGGTAGTGGCGATGATCCAGCCGCCGGGGCGGACGCAGCGGGCGATCTCAGCAAGCGCGTGCTCAGGTTGTGGGCTGTGGTAGAGGCAGAAGCTGGCGAGGGCGAGGTCCGCGCTCGCGGTGGGCAGCGGCAGGTGGTGGAAGTCGGCGGCGACGAGGGCCGCGCGGCGATGCTGGGCGGTTAGCCGGTCGCGGACGGCGGTCAGCAGCCCTGGTGACTGGTCCACTGCCAGGATGGCCGCTGACGGGTATTGGCGGGCCAGTCGCACCGTGGCCGTGCCGCGTCCGCAGCCGACATCGATGATCACGTCGGGGGCGGGGTCGGCATCGGCCGCGAGAGCGGCGATGGTGTCGGTGGCGTCCGCGCCGCTTGCCTTGGCACGGTGTAATGCGGTGGTGCGTTGCGCGAGCCGATCCGGGGCGGCGTACAGGGCGCCCGCGACGAGCGCCCGGTTGGTGAACGGCGTAGCCGAGATTGGCTCCGGAGCGGGTGTCATGGCGGGCCGTCTGCGTCGAGCTGGTGCAGGTACCGGTTGGCGTCGCGTCGGCTGGTGAGTCGGACGAAGGTGGCGTGCTGTCCGTGTTCGGCGACGAGGGCGTCAACGCGCGGGCGCATGCTGCGTCGGTAGCCCAGGATGTACTTGACGAATGACCAGGTGATGCGGTCGTAGACGCCGTCGGTGTGCTGGCCGCCTCGGTAGCGCCGCCTCCGTTGGGCGGTCCCCCACAGGCAGGTCGATGCGGGCAGGTCGAGGAAGATCACGGTGTCGGCGCGGGTCAGGCGGATGGGCAGCGTGGAGGCGTAGTTGCCCTCGATGATCCACTGCTCGGCGGCGACCAGCTCGCGTTGGAGGTCGGCGAACTTGTCCATCGGGGTGGGGTTCCAGCCGTCGTCGTAGTACAGCGCGTCCAGGTTGGTGACCTCCAGGCCGAGCGACGCGGCGAGCCGGCGGGCCAGCACGGTCTTGCCGGAGCCGCCGCAGCCGATGATGGCGATTCTGTCCATGCCCGCCGACGGTAGTCGCGGGTCTGGCGGAGTGGTGGGATGCGGGCCGGGCATCAGCCCACCCGGTGAGCGCTCAGGCCGGCGGTTCGCCCGGCGATGACGTGCTCGATGGTGTCGACCTGCCGCGACAGCCCGAACAGGTCCAGGCGTTGCAGGCACGCGCCGAGCAGCTCGGCCCGCCTCGCCGGTCCGTACTCGTTCATCAGCATTCCGATCTTGTCTCGGGTGTCGTCGCCGTCGGTGATGTGAAGCTCGGGTGGGGTGAACCGTTCGGCGCCGCGGATGGTGGCCGGGGTCAGCGGGAGGCAGCCGGCGAGGACGGCCTCGAACAGCCGCTGCGTCATGTGCCCCACGTGGGCGTACCGGTCGGGTAGCAGCAGGGCCGTCGCCACCGCTCGGCGGTACAGCGTCTCGACGCCGGGGAACGGGATGCGGCCCCAGAAGTTCAGCTCGGGCCACCGCTCGATGCTGGGCCACTTGCCGGCGATGATGTGCGGGTATTGCCGCGCGGCGGGGGCGAAGTAGCGGTCGAAGGCGTCGTCGCGGTCGTACTGGTTGCCGACGTAGAGCAGTGGCAGATCCCGCGGCGCGCTGGCGAGGGCGAGCGGATCGGCGCATCGAAGGGCGGTGTCGGCAACCGGGAACAGCAGCGATACCGCGCCCGGTGACGGGTACAGGGCGGGCTCGCAGACGACGACGTTGCGCACATGGCGGAGTAGGTCGTCGGGCGCGAGTTGGCGGTCCTTGTCCCAGAGCACGGTGACGGTGCCCTGCGCGGTGTAGTGGTCGAGGAGCTGCTGCTGGCGGTGCAGGTCGCAGGTGTGACCCGGGCTGCCGCATCGGGTGGTGTTTCGGCCGGGAATGGGCCAGCGCCACTCCAGGGACAGCACGTCGACATCGGGCAGCCCGACGTCCCACCGGTAGGTTCCGGTGAGGTCGTGGCCGGCTTCGGTCAAGTCGCGGTTGGCTTGTAGGAACACGATCTGATGTCCTCGTCCGCGTAGGCCGTCGACGAGGACGCGGCGGTGGCTTCGGCCGCCGTCCGGGGTGTCGTGGATGCCGGAGCCGAGGAATCCCCAATGGCTGTAGCCGATGATCATTTGGTGATCCACCAGCCTTCCAGCATCAGCGCGTCCAGCCCGCTGCCGGCAAGGCAGTCCAACGCCATGTCCGGGGTGCCGCAGATCGGTTGGCCTTTCACGTTCAACGAGGTGTTGATCAGGACCGGATGGCCGGTGAGCGCGGCGGACTCGGTCAGCACCTCGGCGAGGAACGGGTTGGCGTCCGGTGTGACGGTCTGGACCCGGGCGGTGCCGTTCACATGCACCACCGAGGAGAGCTGTTCGCGGGTCAGGTCGGTAACACCGGAGGCGATCGACATGTACGGTGCGGGCTGCCCCAGGGTGAAGTAGTCGGCCGCCGCAGTGGCGAGCACGACCGGGGCGAACGGGCGGAACGGCTCGCGGAACTTCACGGTGGCGTTAAGCCGGTCCACGACGTCCGGTCGCAGCGGCGAGGCCAGGATCGACCGGTTACCCAACGCCCGAGGCCCTGCCTCCAGCCGGCCGTGGAACAGACCCACGATGTGACCCTCAGCGAGTTTGAGCGCGAGGTGCTTGGCCGCGCCAGCGGGCCGGCATGCGGTCATTCCGGGACGGGGATGCTCCGGTAGGTCCACCGTCGGATAGCCAGGACCGAGGTAGCACTGCCCGGCGACGCCGTCGGGCAGCGGGTGGCGGCTGTCCAGGCACGCGGCGATGACGGCACCGATCGCGGTGCCCGAGTCACCGGGTGCCGGCGGCACATGGATCTCGTCAAACAGCCCGGCCTCCACGATCTTGCCGATAGCGACGCAGTTCGCGGCCACGCCGCCGCCGACGCACAGCAGCCGCATGCCGGTCAGCGCGCGAGCGCGCCGGGCCAGGTGCACCATCACCTGCTCGGTGCGTTCCTGGAGCGCGGCGGCCAGGTCAGCGTGTACAGGTCGTACGTCGTCGCCGGGTGCGCGTACCGGACAGGTCGCCGCCACGAACGCTTCCGTGACGCGCGGGTAGCCCCGAGCCAGCACACGCAACGGGAACCAGTGCGGATCCAGGCTGAATCCGTGCTCGGTCAACGGAATGGCCGAACGCATGATGTCCCGGAACCGGCTCGGGTCGCCGAGCGCCGCGAGCGCCATGACGGTGCCCTCCTCGTCGCCACGGCGCCATCCAAGGTGTTCGGTGATCGCGCCGTAGGCGTAGCCGAGCGATGCAGGGTCGGTGATGTCCTCGGCAATGCTGTAGCGGCCGCGACCACCGCCCAGCCGTTCCGCAGCGCCGATGGTGGTGGTCTGGACTTCGCCGAGGCTGTCCACGACGAGCACGGCTGCGGCGTCGTAGGAGCTGGACGCGAACGCGTACAGGCCATGCGCCCGGTGGTGCAGTGTCGGCGCGATCCTGGCGCGGGGGAACCGGTCACGTAGCTCGGCCATCCGGTATTCGAATCGGTCGTGGACCTTTCGGAAGCTGTCCGCCCTCGGCTGCGCCCGGTCTCGTGTCACTGGCATGCGGGCCAGCAATTCGGTTGCTGGAAGGGCGTCGAGGTAACGGCGGCCGTCGAAGTTGTACGCCACCACGTCCACGTCGTTGGCGTCCAGGCCGGCGGTGTCGAGCAGCCATCGCACCGCCTGTTCTGGGTAGACGGCAGTGTGCTTGTCGCCGGTCAGCCGTTCCTCCTCGGCGAAGCCGACGAGGATGTCGTCAACGACGAGGGCAGCGGCCGAGTCGTGGGTATACGAACACAGCCCGAGGACCACGCTGCTTCCGGCGCGCGTCATCGGGCGCCTCCTTCCGCGACCGCTGCGGAAGCCGGCGTCAGATGGTCGTACCACCCGCGCAGTGCCTCGCCGAGGTCGCCGCAGATCCCGTGGGCAGCCGTTCGGGCGGCCCGCCGTTCACCGTCGCTCCACAGGCGGTAGCTGGCCAGGACAGCAGCGAAGTCCCTCCACCCGGTTGTCGCGTCGTGGGCCGGCTCGCCTGCGATGACTGCCGCGAGGAACGCCGTGAGGTGGTCGGACGGCGCCGAGAGGGCCGGCATGAGCGGTGATGGTCCGACGGTCGAGGTGCTGACCTGAGCGGCGCCGTCGCGGTGCTGGGCATATAGGTGTAGAGAATCGACGTGATGGTGGTAGGTACCCACCTCCGCGCCCAACCAGCCGGCCATCAGTTCCTGCAACAGCGTTGCGGTGAACAGGTCGTACGGCAGACCGAGCCACACATCGTTGCTGCGCATGGTGGTATGCATGTCAAGACGGCCGCGACGGATGAAGAAGCGGTAGTTCAAGGTGCACGGCACGTCACGATGCCCACGGGTGTCGAGCTGCGGGTCGTAGATCTGGATGACTGCCTGCCGGCTGTCCGGATCCCTGGCCAGCAGAGCACGGACGCGATGGAGCTGGTCCACCTCGTCACGCCATCGCCGCAGCCGTGGGCCGTACGCTCCTTGGAGCCGTCCATTGTCGGCGTACTGGCGCAGGTTGCGGTTGTAGGTGAAGATCCACGGATCGTCCGAGCCGGAGAGGATCCACAGCGCCTCAGCTACCGCGAACGCTGGGTTCAACACCCGAGCCGGCGACACGGCGACGAACCGGCGGCGCGGGTCGGTCAGGCGCAGGTGTGCCCCGAGTACTTCGGTTGTCGCCATGCCGCGCGGCGCCGTGCCGTGTCCTTCGGCGAGGACGACCCGGCATACGGCCGTGTACAGATCGTTGGCCGAGTCGCTGGTCAGGACGAACATGCCACCACCTCCTCAACTGGCGCGGAGGGTGGGGCGAACGACCGGAGCAGGTCGGGCGGAAGCCGCCGCAGCCACTCGGCGTGGCGGGTCATCCCGGTGCACAGGTCCGTCCGGGGTTGGTAGCTGAGCAACATGCGGGCCGTCGACAGGTCCGCGCCCGTGGCCGCGACGTCGCCGGGCTGTGCCTTAGCCAGAGTCAACGGCACCGGACTTCCGGTGACCTCATGGGCGATGCGGAGGACGTCGAGCATGGAGACGCTGGCGCCGCCGCCCACGTTGGCGACCGCCGCGACCGCGTCGGCGTGTGCTGCCGAGATGGTGGCGTCGACGACATCGGCGATGTAGGTGAACTCCCGCCGCTGCGTCCCGTCACCGAACAGGGTGTACCGGGCGCCGGTCAGCGCGGCGGCGAGGATCCGGCCGATCGCCATGTCCGAGCGTTGCCTCGGTCCGTACACCGTGAAGTACCGCATCGCAACTACGCTCAACCCGCTGCCCGGCCGTTTGGCGTGTGCCAGACAAAGCTGCTCGCCGGCCAGCTTCGTCACCCCGTATGGCGAGATTGGCAGCGTCGGGTCGGTTTCCCTGCTGGCCGTGGTCGTGGGGCCGTAGACGCTGGACGAGGACGCGTAGATCAGCCGCGGCACCCCGGCCCGCTCGCAAGCCGCCACGAGCCGTTCGGTCGCCGAGATGTTCGCCGCCACGTAGTCCGGAAAGCCCGTACCCCACGACGCACGAACCCCGGGAACGGCCGCGAGGTGGAAGACGCAGGAGACACCGTCAAGCAGCACATCGAGGTTGGCGTGCAACAGGTCCGCCTCGACCCACGAGAACCTCGGATGCGTCAGCGCACTTTCGAGGTTGAGCCGGGCAAGGCTGTCCGTGCGCGGGCTGCGCCGATCGATTCCGACGACGTGCTGGCCGCCGTGCAGCAGGCTGTCAACCAGGTGCGAGCCGATGAACCCTGCGGCACCGGTGACCACGACCGGCGACGCGCTGAACGGTTCACCCCTCACCGCTGGCCGACCTTCACTGCGCCCGATGACGATCCGTCGCGGTCGGCCAAGCCCAGAACGACTCGCCAACCGTGAGTCAGCAGGCCGCCTTCGGCGGCATGACGTACCCCGCCGTTGGTGGCCGGTTCCGCTGGGTCGGACAGGCCCATTGCGGCGAGGAGACCGGTGGCCGCCCGAGCCCTGCGGCACGGGGCGGTCATGCCGCACGCGTCGCAGCACCTCGTGTCCGGGTCGACGCGGTGTTCGGCGACGACGCGACGGGCGTCGGTGATGGTCTGGTCGACGTTGCTCGACCGGTACACCGTCATGGCTTCCCCTCAGTCGGTTCTGTGTGGTGGGCGCGCCCGGAGGTCCGACCGGGAGCGCAGGTCACCGACCGGGCACGCCCACCGCGTCACCCGGCGGCGTGGAGCTGACTCGGCGCACCGCCGGGGAGCTGGATGGCGCCGTTCGCCGGCGCTGTGCAGTGGTGGACGTCGACCAGCAAACCGGCTGGCCGCGGGTGGCGGTACCGTCCACGTCACGTCCGCTCGTTACCACCCGCTGACGAGACGTAACGGCGGCGGCTACGGTGATCGTGAATGGACCGCACAGGTGGAGGCGGACATGAGCGGCAACAGGCGCTACTCCCCGAACCGGCTCCTCGCCTGGGAGCGGCTGCAACGGGGCTGGTCCTACGAGGAGTTGACCTGCCAGATCCGGCAGTCCATGACCAGCGCCTGCGAGACCGACACCGGGCTGTCGGCGAACACGGTCCGGCGGTGGGAAACCGGTGAACGCTGGCCCGAGCCCCGCTACCGCAAGCACCTCGTACTGATCTTCAACCGGCCAGCCAGCGAACTAGGGTTGTTGACGCCAGAGGAGCTGCAACAACGCCCCGACCGCGACCTTGCGGCCGACTGCAGGGGGTTACTCGACGTGGCCAACGCCGATGGTGGCATCGACCGAGCAGCGGTACTACGCGGCATCCTGGGCCTCGCAGCCCTGCCCGGGATCACACCCCTGCTGTCGCTGGGCAGCAGCAATGAGCCTGCCAATACGGACTCGGCGACCAGCGCCGATGCGTATTTCCAGGTCACGCGGCAGCACCGGGAGCTGTACTGGGCTTGCCCACCACGGACGCTCTTCGAACCCGTCTACACCCACGCCCAGCTCGGCGTGTCACTCCTGCGCAACGCCGCTGGCACACCCCGAGCGACCATCGCGACCGCGCTGGCGGAGACTGCACTCCTCGCCGGCAGGCTCGCCTTCTTCGACCTCAACCAGCCCGCCCTCACCCACCGCTGCTACGACGTCGCCCTCGCGGCCTCCCGCGAAGCCGGCGACCACGCCCTCGCCGCCGCCGTCCTGGGACACATGGCCTTCATCCCCGCCTTCAGCCGCGACCCGCACGGCGCCCGCGACCTGCTCGCCGCCGCGCGCCAACACACCTGGCACGGCGTCGGTCCCGCCGTCCGATCCTGGCTGCACTGCGTCGCCTCCGAGGTCGCGGCCCGCGACGGCGCCGGCGCCGCCGCCCGCCACGAGATCGCCCTGGCCGAAAGCGCCTTCGCCCAGGACGCCACCACCCCCGAATGGATGGACTACTACAACGCCGGCCGCCTGAACGCATTCGCCGGCTACGCCGCTCTCGCCGACGGTGCCGCCACCGAAGCGGCCGAACGGCTCCGCCAATGCCTGGACGCCCTCGGCGAGCGGGACGCCAAGCAGCGCAGCGTCGTCCTCGCCGACCTCGCCGAAGCCCACTGCGACGATCCGGACCAGGTCGCCGCCTACCTTGACCGGGCCCTCGACGCGGTCGAACGCAACTGGTACAGCACCGGACTCGACCGCGTCCGCAGCACCCGCGCCGTCCTGGCCGACAGCCTCCACGGCGCCGCATTGGACGAGCGCATCGCCGCGCTCGTCAGCACGAGCCGACAGGCGATCTCCGGCTAACTCTCGGCGGCATTGTACTTGGATACCAGCGCCGGCAGCTCTTCCAGCGAGTCGATGCGGAACAGGCACCGCTGCGCGGCGTCCGGGTCGTCGAGGATGTAACCCCACGGCCCGCGTCTGATCAGCGCCGTATGCACGCCCGCCGCCTGGGCCGGGCGGATGTCGTTGTCCAGCCGGTCCCCGACGTACAGCACCGCCGCCGGATCCCCGCCGGCCTCGGCGATGACCCGATCGAAGAAAGCGGCCGACGGCTTCTCCACACCCCACCCGTCCGACGTGCCGATCACATCGACTGGCAGGTCCAACGCCCGCAGGATCGTCTCCGCCCGCGCGGTCTGGTTGCCGGCCAACCCGACCAACAGCCTTTGCTCCCGCAGTGCGCGCAGGCACGGCCGTGCATCCGGGTATAGGTTCTCTTCCCCGAACGCCTCCGGCTGACCCACGGCGGCACGCCGCTCCCGTTCGACCGCCAGATCGAAACCGGTCCGGAAGACCTGGAACGTCTCCCGGTAGTCCAACCCTCGGGCGATCACGGCACCGAAGACGGCTGAGAAGGTGTGGCGGGGGACGCCCAGCCAGTCCGCCCAGGTGCCGTACTCGCGAGACTCGTCCACGATCGTCTCGCCCACGTCGAAGAAGACGGCAGTGATCATGCAAACCTCCGTAGGCGAACGGCTCCCGCCACACCGCATCGTACGGAGACATGCCGCCCGTGCCGGCACGTGTCTTGGACAGTGTGCCTGTGCGGCTTACTGAGGAACGTTGCCGCAGGGCACCTCGACGAGCTGTACTCGGCGGCCGGTCCGCTCGCCGTGGACAAGCCACAGCGCGTCGGCCGGCGTTTCTCCGACGCGGGCCGCGCGGTCGCGGGCGGCGGTGGCCACCGCCGCGCGCAGGATCGCCGGCAGCCGACGGTGCAGGTTCTGTTCCCGTGCGCTGCTGTGCAGCCAGAACAGCACCGGCCATCTCAGGCCTGAACGGTGCAGCATGGCGTACCCATCGACCTTGTCGACCAGCTTCTGCAGCGGCTCGGTCCCTGTGTCGTACTCAAGGAAGAAGGCCACAGTCCGCCCAGCGTCGGTGAAGATGCCGTGCCCGTCCGGACGGGCCAAGGGTCCGGGCGTCGCCAACGTGACCGGCGACAGTCCGGCAATCTGCGCCTCGGACCACCACCGCCGCAGTTCGGCTCCGTCATGGGTGCGGGCGTAGCCGGCGAGGTCGGTGAAGAACGAGTTGACGCCGAGTAGGTGTTCCGTCTTGGGTGACTGGACCAGCCGAAGGTTCCGTGTACGGATCTTGTCGCGGCGAGGCGGCGGGTCGTCACCGCGATAGGCGGCCACAATGGCCCAGCCGTCCTGGTCGAGCATGTATCGCCACGAGTGCTTGCCGCCGCCCTCGCGGTACATCCGGCCACGGTCCAGCAGGCCGAGCAGGTACAGCTTCCGCAGCCGATCCTGAGCCGTGTCCAGCGACGGGAACAAGGCACGGGCGAGCTGCGCCGTAGTCATGATCTTGTGGTCGTACAGCCAATCGAGGATCGCATGATCGCGGTCGGTGAGCTGGCCGAGGGCGTGCATCGGTCCACGCAGTGTCATACGCACCCCGCCCCTTGGAGAGATGACCCCACAGGGTCAGTCGGGGCGGCGCGGCACTTGCCGAAAGTCGCCGCTACCTGCGCTGTGAGAGGTAGCGGAGGCGCCGTGTTGGGGTCCGTCTCACGATGGACTCCAACACGGCGACGAACACGGACCTCGAATCGGACCGGAAGACCGCATCCGGCAGAACTGGTGACAGAACTATG
>Ga0075420_100003835_pt1 | contig 13198 bp, 14 predicted proteins | sample SoiMetdeltSBSDD4_FD_75296 | JGI IMG/M metagenome (GOLD analysis project Ga0075420, IMG submission 75296) | Bulk soil microbial communities from a Populus tree surrounding site in Tennessee, USA - Soil MetaG P. deltoides SBSDD4 | ecosystem: Environmental > Terrestrial > Soil > Tree plantation... | reverse complement strand
CTGTCGATGCTCGCGGCATGGCACGCGTCGCTCGAGGTCGGCCAGCCGATCGCGAACAAGGAGTTCCTGCTCGGTGCGTTCTCCCGCCTGGGCGACCACCGGCGCGAGGCGCTCCGGATCGCCGCCGGGTTCAAAGGCGAGGATGCGTTCGAGGCCGGCGTGAGCGAGGAGCAGGCCCTCAGCACCGTGCTCCCCTGGCTCTCCGACGAGCGCCTGATGGAGCTCGCCGCCGAGGCGGTTGAGCTGTATTGCTGGGACCGCCTGGGAAGCGACAATTAGCGGCCCGCATAGCGTCGCCTGGCTGCGTCCTCGGTCGCTCGCGTGCCAGGGCACGCGTCGCTCACTGCGTCCTTGCGATGCTCGCTCTGCGAACCGTAATTGCGCTTCCCCCCTTGTTCCTCTTCATCGCACTCGCCGGCTGCTCTGAGCCGGCCCCGGATACCGCTGAGTCCGGCCCGCGCACTGCTGCCCGGGTGACCAAGCACACCGACGGAGACACGCTGTGGCTATCGGGCATCGGCAAGGTGCGGCTGATCGGGGTCGACACCCCCGAGGTCCACGGCGGCGCCGAGTGCTACGGCCGCGAGGCGTCCGCCTTCGTCGAGCGCACGGTGCCGCTCGGCAGCAAGGTGAGCTACCAGCTCGGCGTGGACGAGCGCGACCGCTACGGGCGAGCGCTCGCTTACGTCTGGCTCCGCGACGGGCGCTTCCTGAACCGGCTGCTGGTGGCCCGCGGCTACGCCACATCGCTGACGGTGCCGCCGAATGTGGAGTACGAGGGCGCCTTCGTCCGGGCGGCGCGACGGGCGCGCGAGGCAGGCCGCGGCCTCTGGGGCTCCGACTGTCCTGCCTAGCCGGGTCTATGTCCCGGTAAAGCAGGACGGTCGAAGAAAACCGACTCCCTCACCGCTGTCGTAATCTGCGGAACCATGACCGCGTCGCTGCCGCCCGACGTCCAACAGGTCTTCGACAGGTTCATCACGACCGAGTTCACGACCGTGGACGCGCGCGGGCGCCCGATCTGCTGGCCGCTCACGCCGTACTACCGGCAGGGCGATCCCTGCATCGACGTGACGACCGCGCTCGGCTACCCGAAGAAGGCCGACGAAGCGCGGGCCAACCCGAAGGTCTCCCTGCTGTTCTCGGACCCGACGGGCAGCGGCCTCGAGGCCCCACCGCAGGTGCTCGTGCAGGGAATCGCGGATGTCGACGCGCGCGACCTCGAGGCCAACCGCGCGCGCTACACGCGCGAGTCGCTCGAGAAGCTCCCGGGCTCCAAGGACCTGCTGCCGCCGAAGCCGCTCCAGCGGCTGTTCAGCTTCTACTTCACACGTCTATACATCCACGTCCGCCCCGAGCGCGTGTACGTCTGGCCGGACGGCGATCCCACGCGCGAGCCACAGCTCTTCGACGCTCACATGGAGGAGGTCCGCTCGGGGCACGACGAGGAACCCGCCGCGCCGCACGCCGGCACCGAGGGCGGGACGCCGGTCTGGGACGCGCGCATGGACCAGTTGGGCGGGCAGTACCCGGACGCGGTGCTCTCGCTCGTGGCTCCGGATGGGTTCCCGTTCTCCGTGCGCGTGCCCATCTCGGTTGACCGATCCGCACGCCGGATCCGGCTCGGCGGCGGCGTGCTCGGCGTGCCGGTCCAGCCGGGCCTGGCGTGCGCGACCGTCCACGACCATGCCGAGGACTTCTCGTGGCAGCGCAACTTCCAGATCCGCGGCGACCTCGTGGAGGAGAACGGCGGCTGGGTGCTGGTGCCGCACCGCCTGGTGGGCGGCCTGGAACTGCCGCCGGTGTCGAAGCTCGAGCTCTACCGGATGAATGCGCGCAAGATGCTCCGCTTCTGGCGCACCGCAAAAAAAGCGAGACGCGAACTAAGCGCTTGAGGAGCGCGCTACCGGTGACCGAAGTCTCCGGAGCGGCGCGGCGAGCCTCACATCCTCGTGGCTTCGCTCTTTGCGCTTGGGTCCGCGTCTCTGCCGAGCAGTAGAACACGAGAGCCGGTTCCCCGTCAAGTGGCCCATCCGCAAGAGCCCGCTCGTTGCGAGGAAAGCCCGCCGGGCGCGTATTGTGGGCCCATGGAGGCCACGGCCAAGGCCAGGGGCGCCCGCGACGGTCGCACGGTCAGGGCCGAGCGGACCCGGCAGGCGCTGGTCGACGCCCTGCTCGAGCTGCTCTACGAGGGCGAGCTTCAGCCGACCGCCGAGCGGATCGCGGCGCGCGCCGGCGTGTCCGAGCGCTCGCTGTTCCAGCACTTCGCGGACCGCGAGGCGCTCTATCAGGCCGTCGCGGTGCAGCAGTACGAGCGCATCGCGCCGACGCTCGAGCAGATCGACGTGTCGCTTCCGCTCCCGGAGCGGATCGACGCCTTCGCCCGGCAGCGCGCCCGCCTGCTCGAGACCGTCACGCCCGTGAGGCGCGCCGCGCTGCTCCTCGAACCCGAGTCGGAGGTCGTGTCGAGCTGGCTCCAGAGCACCCGCCGGCAGAAGGCGAGGGAGCTCGAGCGGGTGTTCCGCGCCGAGCTCGAGCGGCGCGGGCAGAGCGAGCGCGGCGTGCTGCTGGCGGCGCTCGTGGCGGCGTCCGCCTGGACCTCCTGGGAGTCGCTCCGCGCCCACCAGCGCCTGAGCGTCGAGCGCTCGCGCGCGGCGATGGCCGCCACGATCGCGGCGCTACTCGCCGCCGAGCGCTGACTCGATCTCCGGGATCGCCTGCGCGGCGCTCTCGAACCGGACCGCTGCCATGCCCAGGGCCCGCGCGGTTTCGCAGTTCACGTCGAGGTCGTCCACGAACACGCACCGCTCCGGGCTGACGCCGCCGAGGCGCTCGAGCGTGAGCGCGTAGATCGCCGGGTCGGGCTTGCGAAGACCGACGAACGCGGAATCCACCACCAGCTCGAACAGCTCGTCGATCTCCGGCAGCTTCGCGCGCCAGAGCGGCTCCCACTCGCGCACGTTGTTCGTAAGCAGCGCGGCGCGCACTCCGCGGCCGCGCAGCTCGCGAATGAACCCGATCATGTCCCGGTTCGGGTCGAGGCGCTCGAAATAGAGCGCGCGCAGGCGGGCCAGGTCGAAGCCGTTCTCCAGGTGCGGCTCGATCCGGTCGCGAAACTCGGTCTCGGTGATCTCGCCGCGCTCGAGCACGAACAGCGGGTGGTCGCCGTGCTCCTCGGCGGCGAGTCCCATCGCCTTGCCGAGCTCCTCGAGCGAGACGCCGGACTCCTCCTGGTAGGCGAGAAAGCCCTCCTGCAGCGGCGTGGTGAGTACGCCGCCGAAGTCGCTGATCAGGACGTTCCTCATGCGGCGGCGGGTGGCTCGGTGCGCGACATCAGCTCGTAGGCGCCGATGCCCTCGCGCCCGTCGAGTCGCCAGCGAAAGACGGCAACGTGGACCTGGAGGCCCTCCAGGTCGAGCGAGGAGCCGGCGATCACCTGGCCCGACCCGCGGCGCGGGTAGTCCTCACCCGGCACCCACAGCTCGAGGCCGGCGCTGCGCTGGCGCCCACCGCCGTCGTACACGGTGGAGATGCGCGCGTCCTCCACGGCGAGGACGGCGTCGTCCTCGACCAGTCGCGCGGTCACCACCTCGTCGCCATGCCCGACCGCGTCGCGGGGGCGCCGCGCGATCGCCAGCAGAGCGTGCCGCTCGTCGACGAGGGCGGAGATGGTGCGTATCGCGTCGAGCTCCTCCCAGCGCGGCGGCACGTCGGTCTCGGACAGCGTGCCGAGCGCATTCACGCGCCGACCGGCCGCCTCGCCGCGGACGCGCACGACGCGCGCGCGCACGCCACCGAGATCGGCCTCTGGCGTCACCGGCTCCAGGTCGAGCGAGAGCCGCTCCGGCAGCAGCGCGCGCCAGCCCTCGCCGCTCTTCTCGATGGACGGCCCCTCAGGAAGCGCGAGCGGCTTGCGACCCTCGAACAGGATCGTCGCGCCCGCCCGCGACGTCCCGTGAATGTCGTGGGCCGCGTCGAAGAAGGACAGCGCGAGCGCCGGAGCGCTCACGGCTCGAGCCCCGGCCGGCGCGGCTCGTCGTACTCGCGGGCGCTGCCCTCGACGTCGTAGTCGCGCCGGCCACCGCCGACCATCACGCGCCGCCCCAGCCGCCGCACGAGGAAGCGCCTGATGATCGAGCGCGTGGGCGGAAGCAGAAGCGTTACCCCCACGATGTCCGTGAGGAAGCCGGGCGTGATCAAGAAGGCTCCGCCGAAGATCACGAGCACCCCGTCCAGGACCTCGCGGTGGGGCATCCTGCCCTGCTCCAGGTTGTCGTTGAAGCGGCGCCAGACCGCGCGTCCCTGGGACCGGAGCAGCAGCGTGCCCAGCAGCGAGTCCGCCGCAAGCAGCAGGAAGGTCCAGACGACCCCGATCGCGTCACCGACCTGGTAGATGACGTACAGCTCCGCTATCGGGACCAGCAGGAAGAGGAGAGCCAGCGCCCAGAGAGGCACGGCCTGACCCTACTATCCTCGTGCCATGGCAACTCTGACCGTGGACGACGTCCAGGAGGCGCTCACGAACGTGATCGATCCCGAGCTCGGGCTCGATTTCGTCGAGCTCGGTTTGATCTACAGCGTCGAGATCGAGGACAGCGACGTGTTCGTGAGCTTCACCCTAACCTCGCCCGGCTGCCCGATCGGGCCGCAGGTGGCGGAGCAGATCGAGGAGTTCGTGGGCGAGCTCGACGGGGTTGGCGCGGTGCACCCGAAGATGACCTTCACACCGGCCTGGACCCCGGAAATGATGAGCGAAGAGGCCAAGTTCGCCCTGGGCTACTGACGCCCCTCTGAACTGCCGATAAGACCTCCAGCGTTCACGCACGGGAGGCGGGGGGCTTGGCAGTTCGGACCCACAATGTCGAGGAGGAGCGGGACCTCGCCGGAAGGCTGGCGGGTGTGCTCTTTCTCACGGGCGGGGTAACCGCGCTCGTGCTCCTCGTCGTTCCCGGGGTCGAGAGCGAGCACCACAACTGGGACGTTGCGCTCGCGGCGATCTGCCTGGGATGGGGCCTCTTCTGCGTGACGCTCGCCAAGCCGGAGCTGCACGGTCCCTGGTTCTGGCACGCGCCCGCCATCGGGTCGCTCTTCATCGTGACCGGCATGATCGCCTCCACCGGCGGCGCGGATTCCCCCGCTCGCTTCTACCTCTTCTTCCTGCTCTTCTACGCGACCTACTTCTACCGCCGCCACGACGCGGTCCCCTACGTGCTGGGCTGCGTGGCCGTGGCGCTCGTGCCGCTCTCCTATGACCGCAGCGCGATCGAGCAGGGGTACATCGGCGAACTGATCGTCGTGTGCCCGGCCTACGTGCTGCTCGGCTTGCTGATCATCAAGGGCAAGGAGCTGCTCGTGGGCCTGCGCGAGCACGCCGAGGCGCTCGCGCTGCTCGATCCGCTCACGGAGCTGCCCAACCGGCGCGCGATGCTCGAGTGGCTCGGCGCCGAAGTTGGGAGGGAGTCGCCGACCGGGTTGATGATCGTGGACCTCGATGGGTTCAAGGACGTGAACACGGCCCACGGGTACCCCGCCGGCGACGCCGTCCTGCGCGATGCCGCCGCCCGCCTGCGGCGCTGCGTGCGGACCGACGACGTGGTGGCACGGCTCGGCGGTGACGAGTTCGCGGTGCTGGCGCCCGCCGCCGACGCCGAGGCGATGCGCGTGCTGGCCGATCGCACCCTGTGCTCCCTTCGAGACCTGCGCTACGAGGACGTGTCCCTGACAGCCAGCGTCGGCTGGGTGATCTATCCGGACGACGCGCCCTCCGTGGACGAGCTGATCGCGGCGGCCGACTTCTGCCTGCGCGGGGCGAAGCTCACGGGCAAGGACCGGGCGCTCTCGGCGCTCGACTGGGCTCCGGACCTAGCGGCATAGTTCGCCGCGTGCGGCGGCTGCGCGTCCTCCACGACTCCTTCGAACACGACCCGGCGCTCGACGCCGGGGTCTCGCGCGCGCTGATGCTGCGGGTGGCCGGGGGCGAGCTGCCGGAGACCCTGCGGATCGCCCGGCCGGGCACGACGGTGGCATTCGCGAAGCGGGACGCCGTCACGGACGGCTACGACGATGCCGTGCGCGCGGCCCGCGCCCAGGGCTTCGATGCCACGTTGCGGCTGGCCGGGGGGCGCGCCGCGGTGTTCCACGACGGGACGATGGAGATCGGCCACGCGCTGCCCGAGGACGAACCGCGCACGGGCATCCACGAGCGCTTCGAGCGCACCGCGACGCGCCTCGCACGGGCGCTTCAGCGGCTCGGGGTGGACGCGCGGGTGGGTGAGGTGCCGGGCGAGTACTGCCCCGGCCGCTACAGCGTGAACGCCCGCGGCGCCGTGAAGCTGGCCGGGATCGGCCAGCGGATCGTGGCCGGCGGCTCCCACACCGGCGTGGTGCTGGTGGTGAGCGGAGAGCAGCGGATCAACGACGTGCTGCGCCCGGTCTACGCCGCGCTCGACATACCGTGGGAGCCGCAGGTGACGGGGTCCGCGCTGGCCGAGAGCCCCGGCGCCGGCTGGGACGCGGTGCGGGAGGCGCTGCTCGCCGAATACGCGCGGGACTACGAGCTGATCGAGGACGAGCTGGATCCGGACACGCTCGCGCTGGCCCGGAGCCTGGCGCCCGAGCATCGCGCCTAGACGCGCGCGGCAGCCCGCTCGGCGTTCGCCACCAGAGCATCCGTGAAGCGCGGCCACAGCTCGCGCGGCAGGTCGTGGCCCATCCCCGGGAACGCGACCAGCTTCGCGCCGGGAATCGCGCGCGCCGTCGCGGCGCCCGCACGGAACGGCACGAGCGGGTCCTTCCTGCCGTGGATCACCACGGTGGGCACATCGAGGCGTCGCAGCGCCGCCGTGCGCGAGCCGGAGGCGAGGATGGCGGCGAGCTGCCGCGCCGTGCCGGCGGGGTAGTGGCAGCGGTCGTAGGTGGCCGCCGCCTGCTCGCGAATACGCGCCTCGTCGACCGGATAGTCGGGCGAGCCGATCAACCGGAACACTCGCACGAAGTAGTCGATGTACGCGTCGCGCTGCTGCGGCGCGCGCCGCATCAGGACGCTCCACACGCGCAGCTTCGGCGTGCCGACGCGGCGGTCGCCCGTCGTGGACAGCATCGAGCCCAGTGAGAGCACCCGCTCCGGGTGCCGGATGGCCATCGTCTGGGCGATCATCCCGCCCATCGAGACGCCGGTCACGTGCGCGCGCTCGATCCCAAGCTGGTCGAGCAGGCCGAAGCTGTCGCTCGCCATGTCGTCCAGCAGGTAGGGCGCGCGGATCGGGAGGCCCGCCATGGCGCGCATCACGTTGGGCACGGGGGCGTCGACCTTCGTGGAGAGGCCCGCGTCGCGGTTGTCGAAGCGGATCACGTGGAAGCCGCGCTCGGCCAGGCCCTCGCAGAACTCGAGGTCCCAGTTGATCAGCTGCATCCCGAGCCCCATCACGAGCAGCAGCGCGGGGTCGGCCGGGTCGCCGATCGACTCGTAGACGAGCTCGACCTCCCCGACGGCTGCGCGCTCCTCGGTCATCGGCCCGGGAGCAGCAGTCGCAGCTTCGAGAGCCGCGCCGAGAAGCGGAAGTTGCTTGTGCGCAGGAAGTTGGGGTCGTTCCCGAGCAGCTCGAGCTTCGCCATGTGCCCCCTGGCGAAGCGCCAGCCGTTGCCGAAGAGCTGGAACAGCAGCCTGCCGCGCTGGTTGTCGCGCAGGCGGTAGACGCCGCGTGAGACGAGCGTCTGGCGCCCGCGGTACACGTCCCAGAGCCGAGCCGCGATAAAGCCGCCGCGGCCGCGAGTCCTAACCGCGCCCTCGACGATCGGCAGGCCGAGCATCGTGAACGGCTCCCGGAAGCGGCGCCGCAGGACGGCGGTGCCGTCCGCCCGCTCGGCGGGGACGCTCGCGCATGCGCCCGAGCCGCCGATCGGATCGATCGCCTTCGCGGTGGCCGGGTTGCCGCCGCCCGAGGTGATGCGCTGCGGTGTGCGGCGACGCATCATCACGGTCTTCGGATGCAGCCGCTCCCAGTTCTCGGCCCTGAAGCGCTCGCCCGCGGCCACGGCGGGGCAGGTCTGCGTGTACGCCAGGACGCTGCCGTGTGCCGGCGGGCGGCCCTCGCCCTTCAGGTAGGCGTCGAAGAACCTACGTGCCTGTCTCAGCATGGCCCTGTCCACAGCCGCGTTGTTGGTGCCGCGCGAGTGCCCCAGATCGCCGAGCTGGAGCGAGATCCGCGCGCCCGGCGCCGCATGGAACGTGCGGTACACGCGCAGCGCCTCGGGGGCGGGGAGCAGGTCGTCCGTCCAGCCGTTCTGCACCAGCAGGGGTGGGCTCGGGCCGCTGAGCCCGGCCCAGCTGTGGAAGCTCGTGAGCTCTTCGCCGACCGCGAGTGCGTCCGGACGCGCGGGCTCGCCACGGTCGCCGAGCTCCCTCCAGGTCGTGATGTCGCTGCCGAAGGCGCTGCCCTTCGGTGCGTAGAAGCCGGTTGCATTGCCGGCGGCGTAGAGCACGTCGTTCCAGCTCTTCTTGAAGACCCCGCCGGGCCTGATGCTCTGCCCCGGCTTTGGGGTTCTGAAGTCGAGGAAGCGGCCGTTCGGCTGGAGTCCGTAGGTGAGGTCCGAGGCTGCCCAGCGAGGGTAGGCCGCGGTGATGCTGAGCGCCCTCCCGTTCGGGCTCATCCAGCGCCGGAAGGAGCCGTCGCGCAACCTCACCCGGTTGCGCAGCCGGGCGAGATTGAGGGACTGGATGCCGCCGTAGGAGATGCCGGTCACACCGAGCGCGGCGCCCCTGGCCACGCCCTGATCGACCAGCAGGCCGAGCAGATGCTGGGTATCGCGCCCCTCGTAGCGCTGGTCGGCGAGGTGAAGCCAGCCGGAGTCGCAGGCAGGGCTCGTGCGCGAGTCCGGCCTGCCGCACGAGCGCCCGAACCCGCGCGCCGAGTAGTTCACGACGGCGTAGCCCAGACGCGCGTAGGTCACGTTGTTGTAGCCGTTCGCTGCCGCGCTGCCCTCGAAGTCGGTCTTGTCGCGGGAGTAGCCGTGCAGCATCACGATCGTCGGGAATGGGCCGTCGCCGCTCGCGGGCAGGGTCACGTCCACGTCGAGCGGAACGCCGTCGAAGCTCGGCACGCGCTCGGAATCGCTCCTCGTCGGGCAGAAGAGCACGCCCTCCTGTGCCGCGCAGGCGTGGCCGAACGGATTCGGCGGAGCCGCGTGCGCGGACGCCGGCACCAGGCCCGCGACCGCAAGGGCCAGGAGGAAGCCGAGCCGACGCCGCATCAGGGGGTCGGCGTCTTCTTCCGCGCGGTCCCGGGCGTGCCGTCCTTCTTGGTGCCGTTCGAGCGCGCGCTCGCCTTGCCGGCCTTGCGCGCCGCCGCGAGCAGCTCGGCGAGCGACTCCTCCAGGTGATCGGAGAACGCATCGAGGTCCGGCATCGCGTCGTAGTCCGCCAGCAGCCCGAAGTCGACCTTGCCGTTGTAGCTCATGATCGCGACCGCGAGCGCGTGGTCTTCCGGCAAGAAGGCGATCGGCACGATCTCCTGCATCTCACGGCCGAGCAGGTAGAGCGGGAACTGCGGCCCCGGCACGTTGGTCACGATCAGGTTGAAGAGCCTCGTCGAGAAGTTGAGGCGCGAGGCCTGGGCGAGCAGGGTGGGCGGGGCGAAGTCCTGGAGCCCCGCGATCACCTCGGCGCCGAGCGCCTGCTTCGAATCCTTCAGCTCGCCCATCCCCTGCTGCACCACCCGCAGGCGCTCGACGGGGTCGTCCACGTAGACCGGCAGCGGCCCGCGCATGGCGGCGATCCGGTTGCCGAGCGCGCCGCGCTCGTCCTCCCCTCGGATCGACACCGGCACCAGCGCGCGCAGCTCGGTGCCCTCCGTGCGCACGCCGCGGTCGCGCAGCCACTGGCGGAGCGCGCCCGCCACGACCGCGAGCACCGCGTCGTTCACGGTTCCGCCGAGGGCATTCTTGATCTCCTTGAAATCGGCCAACCGGCTCTGGAGCCAGCGCACACGCCGGTGCGGCCCGATCGGGACGTTGAGCGGCACGTCGGGCGCGGGGTTGAGGCCGGCCCAGACCACCTCGCCGATGCCCTCGGCCGCCTCGCGCACGCGGTCGATCGTGTCACCCGGGCGCTGAACCGCGCCGAGCGCGCGTCCCGCGAGGCTGAAGGGCGTCCGGATCAGCCCCTTGACGCCGTCCACGACGAGCTCGGCGTCCGACGGCTCGGGTGCCGGGATCCAGCGCTCCTGCGCCGGTGGCTCCGCGGGCACGGGCGACAGGTCGAACAGGACCGTCGCGATGTCCACACCCGAGACGCCGTCCACGAGCGCGTGGTGGGTCTTCGAGATCAGCGCGAAGCGCCCGCCCTCCAGGCCCTGCACGATCCAGGTCTCCCAGAGCGGCTTCGAGCGGTCGAGCCGCTGCGAGTAGATCCGCCCCACGAGCTGGCGCAGCTGATCGTCGCTGCCGGGCTGCGGGAGCGCGGTGTGGCGCACGTGGTAGTCGAGGTTGAAGGTCGGGTCGTCCACCCAGAACGGCCGCCCGGCATCGAGCGGCGGGAACGCCAGCTTCTGCCGGTAGCGCGGCACGAGCCCGAGGCGCGCCTCGAGGTGGGCGCAGAAGTCCTCGCGCGGAGGCGGCGGTCCCTCGAAGATCGCCAAGGCGCCCACGTGCATGTGCGACGCCTGCTTTTCCTGGTGCAGGAACGACGCGTCGACCGCGCTCAGACGGTCCTTGTGTCCCTGCTGTGCCACGCGGGGAGCCTACATCGCCACAATCGGCTCTGTGAAGCTGCTGGGCATAGTGCTCGCGGTACAGGTGGCGATCGGCCTCACGCTCGTGGCCCTGGTGGCCACGGACAACTTCCCGTTCGTGGACGACGGCGAGGCCGACGGGCGTCCGGCGCGCACGACGGCGGCGCCGACGGTGAATCGCTTCGACGGCGCCGCGGCCTTTCGGCTGCTGCGCCGCCAGGTGGAGCTCGGGCCGCGTCCCGCCGGCTCCCCGGAGTCGCGCCGGCTCGCGCGCCTCCTGAAGCGGATCGTCCCGCGCGGGCGCTACCAGGAGGTGCCGGGCGGCCTGCGCAACGTGATCGGGACCGTGCGTGGCCGCGAGCCGGGCTACGTGGTGGTCGGCGCGCACTACGACACCAAGGACATCCCCGGCTTCGTGGGCGCCAACGACGGCGCCTCGGGTACCGCCGTGGTGGCAGAGCTCGCCCGGTCGATGCGGCGGCCGCGGCACACGATCCAGTTCGTCTTCTTCGACGGCGAGGAGACGCCGCGTGGGGTGCCCGACAGCCAGTTCGAGCGTTACGGGCTGCGCGGCAGCAAGGTGGCCGCTCCCGCGTTCAGCGACGCCCGCGCGATGGTGCTGCTCGACTTCGTGGGCGACAAGAACCTTGCCATCAGGCGCGAGCAGTACTCGAGGGCCGGGCTCTGGAGGCGCCTACGGGCCGCCGCCAAACGGGTGGGGGCGGCGCGCGCCTTCCCGTCCACGCTCCAGGGCGGGGTGCTCGACGACCACATCCCGTTCCTGAAAGAGGGCGTGCCGTCGATCGACCTGATCGACTTCGAGTTCCCCTGCTGGCACCGAAGGTGCGACGACATGTCCGCGGTCTCCCAGCGCAGCGTGGACGCGGTGGGGGAGACCGTGTACGAGCTGCTGCGCGAGCTCTGATCGCTAGCCTCCCGGTCGATGGCCGCCGCCCCCGAAAAGCTGCTGCTCGCCGCGCCGCGCGGCTACTGCGCGGGCGTGGACCGCGCGGTCCAGACGGTCGAGCGCGCCCTCGAGCTCTACGGGCCGCCGGTCTACGTGCGCAAGGAGATCGTCCACAACAAGCACGTGGTCGAGCAGCTGCGCGAGCGCGGCGCCGTGTTCGTTGAGGAGGAGACCGAGGTGCCGGAGGGCCAGACCGTGGTTTTCTCGGCGCACGGTGTCTCCCCGGCCGTGCACGCGAACGCGGAGTCGCGCCGCCTCACCACGATCGACGCCACCTGCCCGCTAGTCACCAAGGTGCACGTGGAGGCGAAGAAGTTCGCCGCCGAGGGCTACACGATCGTCCTGATCGGCCACGAGGGGCACGAGGAGGTCGAGGGGACCATGGGCGAGGCGCCCGAGCACTTCGTGCTCGTCGAGACCGAGGAGGACGTGGACAACCTCGAGCTCGAGGATCCCGACCGCGTGGCGTTCCTCACGCAGACCACGCTGAGCGTCGACGAGACCGACCGCATCATCCGCCGGCTGCGCGAGCGCTTCCCGAACATCACGGGCCCCAAGTCGGACGACATCTGTTACGCCACGACGAACCGCCAGCTGGCCGTGCGCCAGATGGCGCGCGAGTGCGACCTCGTGCTCGTGATCGGCTCGCGCAACTCGTCGAATTCGAACCGGCTCGTGGAGGTCGCGCGCGACCACGGCGCCGAGTCGCACCTGATCGACAACGAGACCCAGGTGCAGGAGGAGTGGCTGGAGGGCAAGCGCACCGTCGGAATCTCCTCGGGCGCGAGCGCACCCGAGGAGCTCGTTCAGCGCCTGGTCGACTTCTTCCGCGAGCGCGGCACCACGGACGTCTCGGAGTTCGAGGTCGTCCAGGAGGACGTCCGCTTCATGCTCCCCAAGGACATCAGGACGGCCTTGGCGGCACGGGCGTGAATTGCACGCCGTGGAGGCGGAGTCCTGGCGACTCCGCCTCGACAGTTCCCTCCACCTCGTAGAGCCCAGGCTCGGTGTCCGCTCCGGACAGGGCGGCGTAGGCCGCGCCTGCGCTGTACTCGAAGTGGGCCGCGGCGCCGGCGTCGGCCGCGGCGATCCAGTCCTCGCCGTCGGTCCAGTCGCGCACCAGCTCGAGCCGGCCGCGGTCGGCCGGTAGCGCGATGTCGGCGGTCTGCGGCTCCAGCAGGACCCCGGGTGCGTCCTCCGGGCGCACCGGCGCCATCGGCTCCACGTCCACGCCCAGGCACTCGCCGATGGCGCGCTCGGTGTCGTCGTACTCGCCCTCGCCGTAGTGGATGTGCACCAGCCTGCCGGTGCGGTCGAACAGGTAGCGCCCCGGCCAGCCCCTGTTGCCGTACGCCCGCCAGGTCTCATAGTCGGGGTCGAGCAGCACCGGGTACTCGATCTCGAGCCGCTCGACGGCGCGCGCCACGGTGTCGTGGTCGCGCCCGAACGAGTACCCCGGCGTGTGCACCCCGATCACGCGCAGGCCCGCGTCGCGGTAGCGGGC
>Ga0075420_100003833_pt1 | contig 13202 bp, 7 predicted proteins | sample SoiMetdeltSBSDD4_FD_75296 | JGI IMG/M metagenome (GOLD analysis project Ga0075420, IMG submission 75296) | Bulk soil microbial communities from a Populus tree surrounding site in Tennessee, USA - Soil MetaG P. deltoides SBSDD4 | ecosystem: Environmental > Terrestrial > Soil > Tree plantation... | reverse complement strand
GCCGAAACCCCGGCAAGCGCGATCGGCCGGCCGGCCCGCGCCGAGATCATCGCCTCATGAATCTTCAGGGCGTCGAGAACGCCGGTGCCAACCGTGCCGAGCCCGGCGATGCCGATGCGCAGGGGTCGCTGCATGGGGAACTCCGAAACGCTGAATCAACCGCGAACAGGTGCCCTTATGGATCGCCCCGCGGCGCTTTTCAAGGAAAGCTCGCCGACCGGCTGCCGCTTCACGGTTCCTTTGCGGCTTTCATGTATTTCCCCTCGCGGTGGCAGGAAAATGCGTTAGATTCAACAACGAACGGAGGCGACCATGGCAAGGTTCACCGGCGGTTGCCTGTGCGGTGCAATCCGCTACGAGGCCGACGGCGAGCCCGTCACGGCCGGCGCCTGCCATTGCCGCGACTGCCAATATGTCTCGGGCGGCGGCCCGGCCCATGTGCTGGTCATGGCGGCAAGCGACGTCAAAATGACCAAGGGCGAGCCGCGGATCTATTTCAGCCTGTCGGAAGCAGGACACACGGTGGGTCGTTCTTTCTGCGAGGATTGCGGCACGCCGATCTTTGCCCAGAACGCCGCCCGGCCCGGCTTTCTATCGATCAAGGCGGGAACGTTGGACGACCCCTCGCTTTATCGTCAAAGAGGCCATATCTGGGTGAAATCGGCGCCACCATGGCATCATATCGACCCCGCGCTTCCGACCATCAAAGGTGACCCTATTTGACCGCCCTCCTGAAACCCAGCCCCATGTCCGAGATCAAACCTCAGCTGCCAAGCGATTTTCGGCTGACCGACCCGGCCGCCTTCCTGCGCAATATGGGACGGGCGATCGAGAAAGCCGGTGAGATCGTCACCGCCATTTCGGAGAACCGCGACGGCCCGACCGAGGTGGCGCCGGGCTCGACCCTGCAGTTCGAGGCCGCCATCCGCGCCTTTGGCGAGATATTCCAATCTTATCTCAAACATCCCGACAAGCTGATCGATGCGCAATTCGAGCTATGGCGCATGCATGCCCGGCTGTGGGACAGCGCCTGGAAGCGTTTTCTTGGCGAGCCGGTCGAGCCGGTGGTGCGCCCGGACGCCAGCGACAAGCGCTTCCTCGATCCCGACTGGGAGCAGAACCAGGTATTCGATTTCCTGAAGCAGTCCTATCTGCTGACGGTGCGCTGGGCCCAGGACATGGTCACTGGGGCCGAGGTCAGCGATCCGCACACCAAGCACAAGGCGCGCTTCTATGTCGAGCAGATCTCCAACGCGCTGGCGCCTTCCAACTTCGCCCTGACCAATCCCGAGGTGCTGAAGCTCACCCTTGCCACCAATGGCGAGAACCTGGTCGAGGGGATGGAGAACCTTGCCCGCGACATCGCGGCCGGCGGCGGCCAGCTGCGCATCCGTCAGACCGACTTCGGCGCCTTCGAGGTCGGCAGCAATCTCGCCACCACGCCGGGCAAGGTCATCTTCCAGAACGAGCTGATGCAGCTTCTGCAATATGCTCCGGCAACCGAGATGGTCTATCGCCGGCCCCTGCTCATCGTCCCGCCCTGGATCAACAAGTTCTACATATTGGATCTGAATCCCCGCAAATCCTTCATCAAATGGGCAGTCGAGCAGGGCTTCACCGTCTTCGTCCTGTCATGGGTCAACCCGCATGAAGCCTTGGCCGCCAAGACCTTCACCGACTATATGCGCGAGGGCATTCTCGAGGCCCTCGCCGCCATCGAGAAGGCGACCGGCGAGAAGGAGGTGAATGCCATCGGCTATTGCATCGGCGGCACCCTGCTTGCCGGAACGCTCGGCTACCTGGCCGCCAGGAAGGACCGCCGCATCACCTCGGCAACCTTCTTCGCCTCGCAGGTCGATTTCGAGCTTGCCGGCGACCTTCGGGTGTTCGTCGATGAATCGCAGCTCAGGGGCGTCGAGCACCAGATGGCGGAGCGCGGTTATCTCGAAGGCAAGCAGATGGCGCAGGCCTTCAACATGCTGCGCTCGAACGACCTGATCTGGTCCTATGTCGTCAACAACTACCTCAAGGGGCGCGATCCCCTGCCCTTCGATCTCCTCTATTGGAACGCCGACTCGACGCGCATGCCTGCGGCGACCCATGCCTATTATCTGCGCGAGTGCTATCTCAACAACAGCCTGACCAAGGGTGAGTTGGAGCTCGACGGGGTCCGCATCGATCTCAAGAAGGTGAAGATCCCGATCTACAATCTCGGCACCCGCGAGGATCACATCGCGCCGCTTGCCTCGGTGTTCCGCATCGGCAAAGCGCTGGGCAGCGACTGCCGGCTGGTGGTGGCGGGCTCGGGCCACATTGCCGGCGTGGTGAACCCGCCGGCGGCGCGCAAATATCAATATTGGACCAATGACAAGGGCGCGCCGACCATCGATGCCTGGCTCGCCGGCGCCACCGAGCATCAGGGCTCCTGGTGGCCCGACTGGCTGACCTGGGTGAGCAAGCGCTCCGGCGGCAAGGTCAAGGCCCGCATCCCCGGCGATGGCGCGCTCGAGCCGATCGAGGATGCCCCGGGGTCGTATGTCAAGGTGAGGGATTGAAAGAAAGGCAGTAGGGATTAGGCACTAGGCAGTGAGTGGTGCTTTTCCCCTACTGCCTACCCTACTGCCTACTGCCTACTGCCTACTGCCTACTGCCTACTGCCTACTTCGTCTCCGCCGTATAAACCCCGTCCCAATCCTCCGGCGGCGGTGTCTGCCGGAAGCTCTCGATCCGTTCGAGATAGAGGTCATAGAGCTTCTCGATGCCGAGCGCTCCGGCGAGATTGCGGGCAGCCTGTGCCGCCGCTGCTGCGGCGTCCCAGTCGCGATTGCGATAATAGGTGAGCATCTGGCTGTGCAGCGGCACCAGGCGCCTGAACGCCGGATCGTCGAGCACCTCGCGGCCGCCGATCAGCGCGGCGATCGCCGCCGGCTCGGCCTTGCCCTTGACGCGGATGAGATCGATCGGCAGCGTCGCGAACGCGTCCGACACCAGCTCGTTGGTCCGTGCCCCGATGATGATCGGCACGCCATAGGCTTTGGTCTGACCCTCGAGCCGCGAGGCGAGATTGACGCAATCGCCGAGCACCGTGTAGTCGAACCTGAGATCCGATCCCATATTGCCGACGACGCATTGGCCGGTATTGATGCCGACACCGACCTTGAGCGCGTAGGGCACGCCGTTCTTGAGCTCCTCCTGCTCCATGGTGGCATTGAGGTCGTCGAGCGCCCGCACCATGCCGAGCGCTGCCGTGCAGGCGTTCTTGGCGTGCTGCTCGTCATCGAGCGGCGCGTTCCAGAACGCCATGATGTTGTCGCCCATATATTTGTCGATCGTGCCCTTGCCCTGCACCACCACATTCGACAGCGGCGTGAGCAGCCGGTTGATCAGATGCGTGAGCCCCTGCGGATTGGACTTGAAGGTTTCCGATATCGTCGTGAAATTGCGCACGTCCGAGAACAGGATCGACATCTCCTTCGTCTCGCCGCCAAGCTTGAGCTTGTCGGGATTGCGCGCCAGCTCCTCGACGAATTGCGGCGACAGATACTGGCCGAAGGCCTCGCGAATCTGCCGGCGCTGCTGCTCCTCCCTGAGATAGTTGACGAAGACGAGCAGGAGGAACACCGCGAAGCTCGCCATCAGCGGGTAAAGGAAATCGAAGACGAAACCATATTCGCGATAGAGCCAGAACGCCCCGGCCGTGAAGGCGGCGGCCAGCACCCCGCCCGAGATCAGCGACACCGCCGCGCCGAGCAGCGGCACGAAGGCGATCATCATCAGCGAGGCGACGAGAGTCGCGGCGAGCTCGAGCGCCAGCGCATAGCCCGGGCGCTGCAGCTGCATCTCCTTGTTGGCGAGCTGGTCGAACACGTTCTCGAGCAGCATGGCGTGGATCTCGACCCCCGGAACCACCGGCTCGAGCGGCGTCGATTTGAGGTCGAACAGCCCGGCCGACGAGGTGCCGACCACCACCAGCTTGCCGGCAAGCTTGGCCGCTGCCGCTTGCGGGTTCTCCATCACCGCCTTGGCCGACATGAACCGGTCGGCATTGTGCCGGTCGAAGCGGATCCACACCTGGCCGTTCTCGTCGGTCGGAATGGGAATGCCCTGCACGGCCGCGCTCTCGATCCCGATATCGTTGGAGCGGATGATGATCGCGCCGCCGCCAGTCGCCACCCGGAGCAGCTCGAGCGCCAGCGCCGGCCGCACGATGTCCTCCGCCAGCACCACGAGCGGCACCCGCCGGACCACGCCGTCGCGATCATGCCCGACCGTCAGCACGCCGCGCCCCGCCGCCGCCGCCTCGAGCTCGGGAATGTTGCGGATGATGCCGGGGAAGGTGAGCAGGAACGGCGTCGGGTCGGGCCCGATCGTCGCCAGCATCGATTGGCTCTCGCTCGCCGCATGCGTCTGGGCGACCTTGCGGTGATAACCGGTATGGCCGAGCACCACCCGCGAGCGGGCGATCGCCGCCGCCAGCACATCGTCGTTGGAGGGCAGCTTCAGCAGCGCATCGCGCACCGGTGCATCGACATTCGACAGCGTCGCCATATATTCCTTGGGCGACATCCGGTCGGGTTCCGGGAACATGATGTCGAAGGCGATCGCCACCGCCCCGGCATTGGTGATGGCATCGACGAGCTGGGCGATCCGGGTGCGCGGCCATGGCCATTGCCCAAAGGCGTTGAGGCTTTCCTCGTCGATGTCGACGATCACCACCCTCTGCTCCGACGGCACCCGCGGAAACGCCAGCTGATAGAGATCGAACGTCTTCAGCCGCAGCACTTCGAGCGGCGCCGGATCGATCACCCTGAGCAGGATCAACGCCACCAGCACCGCGAGGCCGGCGAGCCGCGGCCCGACCGTGCGCGCCAGCGCCCGGAGGTTTCGTTTGAGCCCCAATCCCATCGCCTCTACTCGGCCGCCCGGCGGGCGCTGTCGAGCCGGCGCAACCCCTCGCCGAACCGCCGCTCGGCAAGGCTGAGGCGCTTCTCGTCGAAGCGGGCGACCACCGTAATCACCCCGTCGGTCTCGTGCCGCGACAGCACCTCGCCATGCTCATAGATCCAGGCGAGATTCTCTCCTTCGCTCGCCGGCAGCGTGATCTCGACCACATCCAGTGCCTCTGCCAACCGCCTCTCGATGAGACCGAGGAGATCCTCGAGCCCCTCCCCCGTCACCGCCGAGACGATGACCCCGCTTTGCCGCCCCGCCAGCTCCTTCAGCACCTCCAGGCGGTCCGGCGCCACCAGGTCGGCCTTGTTCCACACCTCGATGATGTGGCTGCGACGTTCCTCGTCGATGCCGAGATCGGCGAGCACGCCCTCGACATCCTCGGCTTGGGCATCGCTCTCCTCATGCGCGATATCGCGCACATGCAGCACGATCTCGGCCTCGATCACCTCTTCGAGCGTCGCCCGGAACGCCGCCACCAAGGTCGTCGGCAGATCGGAAATGAACCCGACCGTATCGGAAAGGATGATGGCGCGCCCATGCGGCAGCGTGACCTGGCGCATCGTCGGATCGAGCGTTGCGAACAGAAGGTCGCGTGCGTCCACCCCGGCATCGGTCAATGCATTGAACAGCGTCGACTTGCCGGCATTGGTGTAGCCGACCAGCGCCACCACCGGATAGGGCACCCGGTCGCGCTTCTTGCGATGAAGCCCGCGCGTTCGCTTCACCTGCTCGAGATCGCGCTCGATTCTGGCGATCCGCTCCTGGATCAGCCGCCGGTCGGTTTCGAGCTGCGTTTCGCCGGGACCGCCGAGGAAGCCGAAGCCGCCGCGCTGCCGCTCGAGATGGGTCCACGACCGCACCAGCCGGCTCCTCTGATATTCGAGATGGGCAAGCTCGACCTGCAGCGCGCCCTCGCGGGTGCGTGCCCGCTCGCCGAAGATCTCGAGGATCAGCCCGGTGCGGTCGACCACCTTGGCCTTGAACGCCCGCTCGAGATTGCGCTGCTGTCCCGGCGCCAGCTGGGCATTGATCACTACGAGCTCGATCTCGTCCTCCTCGACCACCGTCGCAATCTCGGCGACCTTGCCGGGACCGAGCAACGTCGCCGGATGCGGCGCCGCCAGGGTGACGATCGCCGAATCGACGATGGCGAGATCGATGGCGCTGGACAGCCCCACTGCCTCGCTCAGGCGCGATGACGGCGTGCGCCCGCCGCTTCCCGCAGCATTGCGCCCGCGCACCCGCGACCTGAACTCGACATGGAGCACCAGGGCTCGGGTTGCGGAGTTGCGATCGGTCACGGGCGGCCGTCAGCGGTCACCGGTGTCATCCTCGAACATCGACACCGGCTGGCCCGGCATGATTGTGGAGATCGCGTGTTTGTAGACGAGTTGCGACATGCCGTCACGACGCAGCAACACGCAGAAATTATCGAACCAGGTGATCATCCCCTGGAGCTTGACCCCGTTCACCAGGAACACTGTGAGCGGGATCTTATGCTTGCGGACATGATTGAGAAAAGTGTCTTGCAGGTTTTGCGGCTTTTCTTGCGCCATTCGTGTTGTTGCCCTTCCTGGGATGATCTCGTCCATGACTCCCGCCCATCCTCAAACCGCGAGCTGACGCGATCGGCGTTGATCCTTCCGCAACGCTACATCTCGGATTTTTGACGGCCAGTGTCAATCTCCAGGGTTGCATGGCACATTGCGTCAGATGGGAATTTGGAGCATCACCCCGGCAGATCGACCCAGCCTTCGTTGTGCTGCCGCGCGCCGATCCGCCAGGAGCCGCGCGGCGGGAACTTTGTGCAAAGCAGGCGACACCGCAAGCGGCCGCGGCGCAACCCGTCAGGCCGGGCGGCACGGGCGGGTCCATCCGACAGCCTGGTGCGCTACGCCTCCGCGCCGTCCTCCGCCCGGGCATTCGCCCCGATCCCGAGCAGCTTCAGCTTGCGGTGGAGGGCCGAGCGCTCCATGCCGACAAAAGCCGCCGTCTTCGAGATATTGTTGCCGAATCGGCCAAGCTGGGCGGCAAGGTAATCGCGCTCGAAGGCCTCTCGCGCATCCCTGAGCGGCATCGCCATCAAATGCTCGGCGCCCGCGCCATTGACCTGGGTGGCGATGGTTGCATCGAGATCGGCCGGCATCATCGCCGCGGTGATCTCGGTGCCGGCATCGCCGCCGACCAGGATCAGCAGGCGCTCTACATTGTTGCGCAGCTGCCGGACATTTCCGGGCCATTCATGCATCTGCAGGATGGCGAGGGCATCCTGAGCGATGTTTCGTCGCGCCTGGCCCGACACCACCGAATACTGCTTCACGAAATGTTCAACGAGATCGACGATGTCTTCACGCCGCTCCGAGAGGGTCGGCACCCGGACCGGCACCACGCTGAGGCGATGGAACAGGTCTTCGCGGAACCGACCCTGGGAGATCAGCGCCTCGAGGTCGCGACTCGTTGACGACACGATGCGGACATCGACCCGCACCCTCTTGGTCCCTCCGACCCTGAGAAAGGTCTGCTCGACCAGCGCCCGCACCACCTTGCCCTGGGTTTCGACCGGCATGTCGGCGACCTCGTCGATGAAGAGGGTGCCGCCATGCGCCTCCTCGAGCGCCCCGGTCCGCTGCACCCCGCCGCTCGGATCCTCGATGCCGAACAGCTCGGCCTCGATCCGCTCCGGCGCCATGGTGGCGGCCGGCAGGATGACGAACGGCGCCTCCGAGCGGTGCGACCAGCCATGCAGCACCCGTGCCGTCAGCTCCTTGCCGGACCCCATGGCGCCGATGATCAGCACCCGGCTGTTGGTCGGCGCCACCTTCTTCAGCGTCGCCCGCAACTGGCGCATTGCTGCCGAATTGCCGATCAGCTCGCTCTCGGCGCCGGTCCGGCCGCGCAGATCCTCGTTCTCGCGCCTGAGCCGCCAATTCTCCAAGGCGCGTCCGACCACCAGCACCAGCCGGTCCGCCTTGAACGGCTTCTCGATATAGTCATAGGCCCCGCGCTTGATCGCCGACACCGCGGTCTCGATATTGCCGTGACCCGAGATGATGACCACCGGCAGGTCCGGATGGCGCTCCTTGATGACCTCGAGCAGCTCGAGCCCGTCGAGCCGCGATCCCTGCAGCCAGATATCGAGCACCACCATCGACGGTTTGCGATCGGCGATCGCCTGCAGCGCCGAATCGCTGTCGGCGGCAAGCCGGGCCTCGTATCCCTCATCTTCGAGTATCCCGCCGATCAGCTCGCGAATGTCGGCTTCGTCGTCAACGATCAGGATGTCAGCAGCCATCGTTTCAAGCCCCTACAGTTTCCACCTGTTCGGCCGCCCGTGCCACCGCTCCCCCGGAGTCGCGTGGAAAGATCAGCCGCACCAGCGCACCCTTTCCCCCGAAGAAATCATCCGGCGCATCCCCGAGCGTTACCCGGCCCCCGTGCTCCTCCATGATGCGCTTGACGATTGCCAGTCCCAGTCCCGTGCCCTTCTCGCGCGTCGTCACATAGGGCTCGGTCAGCCGCGAGCGATTTTCCTTGGGCAGCCCGATGCCGTCATCCATCACATCGACATGGACCTGGTCTTCGAGCTCGCGGATCACGACGCGGATATGCCCCTTGCCACCCGGCTCGCTCTGCAAGCGCGCCTCGATCGCCTCGCCGGCATTCTTGACGAGATTGGTGACCGCCTGGGCGACCAGCCGGCGGTCGATCCCGATCATTGGTCCAGTCTCCGGCACGCTCGTCGCGTATTCGATATTGCTCGCGCTCACCCGCTGCAACACCAGCGCCTGCCGCACCACCTCGCCGAGATCTTCCGTCTCGAGCTGGGCAGCCGGCATCCGGGCGAAGGATGAGAACTCGTCCACCATCCGCCCGATGTCGCCGACCTGGCGGATGATCGTCGAGGTGCATTGCTCGAAGATCTGCGGGTCGCTTTTGATCTCGGCCGAATATTTCCGCTTGAGCCGCTCCGCCGACAGCTGAATCGGGGTCAGCGGGTTCTTGATTTCATGGGCGATCCGCCGCGCGATGTCGGCCCAGGCCGAGTTGCGCTGCGCCGACACCAGCTCGGTGATGTCGTCGAAGGTCACCACATAGCCATGCTCGTCCTCGCTCGAGCGCTCGGTGGTGACCCGCACCACGAAGTTCCGCTCCTGGCCCTCGACCCGCATATTGACCTGGCCGACCGCCGTGCCGGAGAGCTTGGCCATGGCCTGGCGCAGGACCCCGGCCATCGGCTCGACCGCGCCCTCGAAGGGCTGACCCGTCATGCGCTCGAGATTGATGCCGAGAAGCTGCGAGGCGCTGCGATTGGCAAGGGTGATGCGCGTCGCCGCATCGAGGCCGATCACGCCGGCGCTGACCCCGGCGAGCACCGCCTCGGTGAAGCGGCGGCGGGCATCGAGCAGGAGATTCGCCGACATCAGGTCGTCATGCTGCGACTTGAGCTGGCTCGTCATGCTGTTGAAGGTCGAGGTCAAGGTCGCGAGGTCGCCGGTGCCCGGCGCCACCGGCACCTTGGCATCGAGATCGCCCTCCGAGACCTGGCGTGCCGCCGCCACCAGCCCGGCGATCGGATTGGCCAGGCGGTTGGCGAACCACAGGCCCAGCCAGATGGCGGCCAGCAGGAAGATGCAGGCAAGCCCCGAATAGAGCAGCGCGAAGGTGACCTGCAGTCCGGCCCGCTGATTGAGCAGCCGGTCGTATTCGAGCTTCTCCTCGCGCGCCTTCTCCAGCTGCTCGACCACCGAGGGATTGACCAGCCGATAGACATAAAGGAAGTGGTTGGGAAAGTTGTCCAACTTGATCAGTGCGCGGATCACATTGCCCCCGTCGGCCGGCCCGATCAGCACGAGCTTGCCCTCCTTGGCGGTCTCGAGCATGGTCGAGTCGGGCGGCCGGAAGGTGATCTGCGGATTGGCCGTGGCGCTTGCATCGACGCGCTTGTGCGCCGCATCGATCACGAAGGCGCCGGACAGGCTGCGGAACGCCGCATGGGTGGCAAGCCGGCGAATGAAGGTCGGCCGGTCATTGTCGAACAGGTCTTTCTGCTGCGACAGATCCTGGGCAATGAACACGATATCGCCGCGCGCCACCTCGCCCTGCTCGGCAATATAGGCCTCGGCGACGCTCTCGGCGCGGTTCACGATGTTGCGGGTGCGCTCCGAGAACCAGGCATCGAGGCCGCGATTGAGCGTCACCGTCGCGAACACCGCCACGACCAGCGCCGGCACCGCTGCGAACAGGCTGAGCAGCGCCACGATCCGCACATGGAGGCCGGAGCCGGCAAGCTGCTGGCGGCGGGCCGACAGCAGGCCCCAGACCTGCCAGCCGATCAACAGCGCCATCAGCGCGACCAGCACGCCGTTGAGCGCCAGGAAGAGAATGACGATCTCGCGCGACGGCTGGAGCGAGGTGAGACCGGTCAGGATGACGAAGGTCGCGAGCCCGCTCATCACCGACAGCAGCACCAGCGGCAGGCCGAACCGCGTCGGCCAGGACGCCTTGCCCGGGTCGATGCGTGCGAGGAGGCCGCGCCGATCCCGGCGAACCGTCAGCTCCTCATTGTTCAGCGCCACCGACATACCCGACGACGTCCCCGTTCACCCCAGCTGCTGAGCACCCGCAAGCGGTCATGGGCAACAAGCCCGGTCCGACCCTTCGGCCGGCTGTCATACGCCTCGCGGCACGAAATTGAAAGAAGTGTTGCGCAAACTCAACAGAAAATGTGGTAATTCTGCGACATTGATGCATTTTTCCACGCTCGGCCGGTCACACTGTGGCGAGCTTGACGAGATCGCCCATGATCTGGCGCGACCCCTTGAGCCGGTGCTCCGGGCTGTCCCAATCCCGCATGATCACGATCTTCATGTCCGGCCTGAGCTTGGCGCGCGACCGTTGGGACGTGATCCACTGGACCAGCGCCTCCGGATTGGCGAACCGCCCATCGCGCAGGCCGATCAGCGCGCCTTTCGGGCCGGCATCGATGCTCGCCACATTGGCGGCGCGGCACATCAGCTTGATCGCCACCACTTCGAGAAGATGGCGCACCTCCTCCGGCAGCCGGCCGAACCGGTCGGCAAGCTCGGCGGCAAAGCCGTCCAGATCGGCCTGGGTCTCGACATCGGCCAGCCGCCGATAGATGCCGAGCCGGACCTGCAGATCGGGGATGAAGGTCTCGGGGATCAGCACCGCCGTGCCGATATTGATCTGCGGCGACCAGGAGCCTTCCTCCAGCACCTCCTTGCCGCCGCTGCGCAGGCTTGCCACCGCCTCCTCCAGCATCGCCTGGTACAGCTCGAAACCGACCTCCTTGATATGGCCCGACTGCTCCTCGCCCAGGAGATTGCCGGCGCCCCGAATGTCGAGGTCGTGGCTCGCCAGCGAAAAGCCGGCCCCGAGCGAGTCGAGCGACTGCAGCACCTTGAGGCGCTTCTCGGCGGCCGCCGTCAGCGGCTTGCTCGGCGGCACTGTCAGCAGTGCATAGGCCCGCTGCTTCGAGCGCCCGACCCGGCCGCGCAGCTGGTAGAGCTGTGCCAGGCCGAACATGTCGGAGCGGTGGACGATGAGGGTGTTGGCACTCGGAATGTCGAGCCCCGACTCGATGATGGTGGTGGCGAGCAGCACGTCATATTTGCGCTCGTAGAACGCCGTCATCACATCGTCGAGCTCGGTCGCCGCCAGCCGGCCATGGGCGATGGCGAATTTGACCTCCGGCACCTGTGTCTTCAGGAACTCGGCCATGTCCTTGAGATCGGCGATCCGCGGCACGACGAAGAAGCTCTGACCGCCGCGATAGAGCTCGCGCAGCAGGTGCTCGCGGATGATCACCGGGTCGAAGGGGGAGATGAAGGTCCTGATCGCCAGCCGGTCGAGCGGCGGCGTGGTGATGAGCGACAGTTCCCTGACCCCCGACAATGCCAGCTGCAGGGTGCGCGGGATCGGCGTCGCGGTGAGGGTGAGCACATGGACATTCGCCCTGAGCTCCTTCAGGCGCTCCTTGTGCTTGACGCCGAAATGCTGCTCCTCGTCGATCACCAGAAGACCGAGCGCGCGGAACTTGGCATCGCCGGTCAGCAGCGCATGCGTCCCGACCGCGATGTCGATGTCGCCCGAGGCCATTCCCGCCTTGGCGGCGATCAGCTCTTTTCGCGGGGTGAGCCGCGATGCATGGGCGATCTTGATCGGCAGATCACGGAAGCGCTCGCCGAAGGTGGCATAATGCTGCCGCGCCAGCAGCGTCGTCGGCACCACCACCGCCACCTGCTTGCCGGCCATCGCGGCAACGAAGGCGGTGCGCAGCGCCACCTCGGTCTTGCCGAAGCCGACATCGCCGCAGATCAGCCGATCCATCGGCCGCCCCGATTGCAGATCCTGCAGCACCGCCTGGATGGCGGTGAGCTGGTCCTCGGTCTCCTCATAGGGGAAGCGGGCGCAGAACTCGTCATAGAGCCCGTCGGGCGGCGCCAGCACCTCGCCCGGGCGGAGCTGCCGGGCGGCCGCGGTGCGGATGAGCTCGTCGGCGATCTCCCGCACCCGCTCCTTGAGCTTCGATTTGCGGGCCTGCCAGGCGCCGGTGCCGAGCCGGTCGAGCTGGACGCCTGCCTCGTCCGAGCCGAAGCGCGAGACGAGCTCGATATTCTCCACCGGCAGGAACAGCCGGTCGCCGCCGGCATAGGACAGATGCAGGCAGTCATGCGGCGCCCCCTGGACGTCGATGACCTTGAGGCCCTCGAAACGGCCGATGCCGTGCTCGACATGGACGACGAGGTCGCCCGGCGTCAGGCTCTGCAGCTCGGCGATGAAGTCGGTGGCCTTGCGATGGCGCCGTGCCCGCCTGACCAGCCGGTCGCCGAGAATGTCCTGCTCGCCGATAATGGCGAAATCCTCGGTCTCGAACCCGCTTTCGAGTCCGAGCACCACGAGACAGACGACATCCTTCGGCGCCGCCAGCGCCTCGGCCCAGTTGCGCACCACCGCCATCGGCGACACCTCATGGTCGCGCAGGATGGTCTCGAGCCGGTCGCGCGCCCCTTCCGACCAGGCGGCGATCAGCACGCGCTTGCCGGCCTTGCGCACCGCCTCGGCATGCAGCTTCACCGCCTGGTAGACATTGCGCCCGGCCTCCGCCCGCTCGGCCGCGAAACTGCGCCCCTGGCGGCCGCCGACCGACATCACCCGGGTCGCTGCGGTTTCCGGAACCTCGAACGGCGTCAGCTGGAACACCGGGCGCGACTGCAGGCTGTCGGCGA
>Ga0075420_100003832_pt1 | contig 13203 bp, 14 predicted proteins | sample SoiMetdeltSBSDD4_FD_75296 | JGI IMG/M metagenome (GOLD analysis project Ga0075420, IMG submission 75296) | Bulk soil microbial communities from a Populus tree surrounding site in Tennessee, USA - Soil MetaG P. deltoides SBSDD4 | ecosystem: Environmental > Terrestrial > Soil > Tree plantation... | reverse complement strand
GCCACGTTCGTCGCCGACAGCCCGACCGCGACGGGCGTGTCCACGGCGTACTGGTTGTTCTCGCAGACCCAGATGACCGGCAGCTTCCAGAGCGAGGCGATGTTGAGCGACTCGTGGAACGGCCCCTCACCCGTCGCGCCGTCGCCGAAGAAGCCGACCGCCACGGCGTCGCTTCCTTCGAGCTGCGCCGCGACGCCGGCGCCGGCCGTGATCGGCAGCCCGGCCCCGACGATCCCGTTCGCCCCGAGCATGCCCACGTCGAAATCGGCGATGTGCATGCTGCCGCCCTTGCCCTTGCAGTAGCCGTCGCGCCGCCCGAACAGCTCGGCCATCATCCGGTTGACGTCCGCGCCCTTGGCGATGCAGTGGCCGTGGCCGCGATGGTTGCTGACGATCCGATCCGTCGGACGGAGGTTGGCGCAGACCCCCACGGCGATCGCCTCCTGCCCGACGTACGGATGGACCACGCCATGGATCCGATCGTCGAGGCGGAGCTTGAGGGCCAGCTCCTCGAAGCGGCGGATCATCACCATCTGGCGGTACATCTCGACCGCCTGCGCGGGCTCTGGCGCCGCCGATCCCTGTGTTTCAACACTCATGCGTCCGTGCTCCTTTGCAGAGAAGCCGCTCATATTCGCGCGCTGCGTGACGGCAGCCGCACGCTCTACAGAGCGTCACGCTACCGCTGGTCGGCATCGTAGTGCGGCCGGCCTTCCCGTTCAACCCGCCCGCGACACCCGCGCCCCGAGCATCAACTCGCCGGCCACCAGGATCGTCGTTCGGGGATCGACCCGATCGGAGGCCGAGGCCAGCGGCAGCGCCGCTACCGCACGTGCGTCTCAGAACGTGAATCCGAGCACGGGGCGGCCTCTTTACCCGGTCAGGAAGGGGAGAACTGGTAGGTGTCGCGGAGGGCGGCTTCCAGCGATTCGAGGGTCGGGGTGATGACGGGCACGTCGTCAGCGCCGCCACCGACGCCGGGGTCTTTCAGTCCGGTCGACGTGATCAGCGCTACCGCCACCGCTGACTGCCGCAACCGATCGTCCTTGCGCAGCTTCGCCAGGGCAGCCACCGAGGCGAGCGACGAGGCCTCGGCGTAGATCCCCTCGCGCCGGCCCAGCTCGGTCTGCCAGGAGAGCAGCTCCTCGTCCGTCACCGTCACGGCCCGGCCGTCCGTCTCGTTGAGGGCGTTGAGCGCCTGGACCGTGCTCCGACCGCCGCCGATCGAGATGGCGACCGTCTGGCCGGCCTCGATCGGCACCGGGGCCTCCAGCTTCTCGGCCTGGGCGTTCGAGAGCGGCCCCCAGACCTCGCCGGCGACCAGTCGCGGTGCGCGGCGGATGAACCCGAGCTCCACCAGGTCCGCGAAGCCTCTAGATGTCCCGGCCAGCCCGTCGCCGTAGCAGACCGGCAGCGCCATCACGTCCGGCGCGTCACGCCCCATCTGCTCCCAGACCTCGTAGGCGAGCGTCTTGTACCCCTCCACGCCGTACGGGTTGCTGCCGATCGGCGTCTCCAGGTAGTTCGAGGCGGCGTACCAGCCGTACTTCTCGATGGCCGCCTGCATGATCGTCCAGCGCTCCGGGGAGTTCGAGAGGGCGATCAGCTTCGCGCCGAGAGCGCGGATCTGGGCCTTCATCGCCAGCGGCGCCGCGGCCGAGGTGAAGACGACGCACTCCAGGCCGGCCACCGTGGCGTAGGCCGCCAGCGAGGCGCCGGCGTTCCCAGACGAGGCGATCGTCACGACCTTCGCGCCGACCTCCCTGGCCCGCGCCACAATCACGGCGGCCATCCGGTCTTTGTAGGAGCCGGTCGGGTTGCGCGTCTCGTTCTTCAGGTACAGGTTGTCCAGCCCGACCAGCGCACCGAGCCCCCCGGCGTGGACCAGCGGCGTCTCGCCCTCGCCGAGCCAGATCGCATGCGACAGGCTGGCCGGCAGCAGCTCATGGTAACGCCAGACGCCGCGCTCCTCCGGGTCGAACCCACGCGCATCCTGCACACCACGGAACGCGCTGGCGGCGTAGGTCGGGCGGAGGTTGACGGCGAACCCCTCGGACCGGCAGCGTGTGCAGCCCGTCACGATCTCCTCTGCTGGGTAGCCCGTTCCGCACCGGAGACAGGACAGGCCCGATGGTGAAGCCATGAGCGTGCTACTTCCTCGATCAGACGTATCCCCAAGTGTAGCCCAACATCTTTCATAAAAAGATCGTCGTAGCCGTAGTAGGGAGAACAATCTGGGGAAAAGTGCCATCCTGCTCCGAGTCACAGACGCGTTACGGCTGTGGAGAACGGCAGCTGTGATGTGGATGAGAGATCACACCTCTCCCCAGGTTGTCCACAAGGCGAACAGACGTCCGGATCTTTCGTCGTGACGCGGCTGAGACCTTTCCACAGGGGCGGTCAGTTGTCCACACCACCCCCACGGTTTTCCACAGCTTTACGGGGGGTTATCCACAGATCACGCCGCCCAACCCATTCTGAACGGGCTGGGCGGTCTCACGAAGGACGTCGCTTATCTGGCGCTATGGGCACTGGCCGGCACCGCCGGCTCGGGGGTGCCGAGGCGTGCGAGCAGCGAGCAGAGCTGGCTCTCGTCGGGCTCCTTCTGGCGGCTGTCGAGCAGCAGCGACTCCACGGCTCGCCGCACGAGGACTAGCTCGGATGGTGTCAGGTTGAGGGTGATCGCGGCCGGCTCCGGATCCGTCAGATCCTCGGCCGGCGGCAGCGGCACCGGATGCCCGAGCGTAGCCGGCCGCGTCAGGAGCAGCGGGACGTGGGCACGCCGGAGGGCGCCGGTGGCGACGCTCCCAAGGACGAGCCGCGCGAGTCCGCCTCGGCCGTGGGTGGCCATGGCGATGACGTCGGCCTGTTGCTCCGCAGCGACTCTCGCGATGACGAGGTCCGGCTGGCCGGTGGCAACCTCGAACGTGGTCTGCTGCCCCTGGCTGGTCAGCTTCTCGGCCTGGGCTTGCAGGTACTGTCGGGCAGCGGCGCGCTCGGCCTTGTCGTCGAACGGAATGTAGGTGTAGCCGTCGCCGTAGAGCGGGTAGCTGGGCGGCTGCACGACCTGGAGTAGATGGAGCCTGGCGCCAGGCCGATCGGCGAGCAGGCCGGCGTTCTCGATCGCCGTCTCAGCCAGCTCCGAGCCGTCGAGCGGCACCAGCACCGTCAGCGGCCGATCGGCCGGCCAGGCGTGGTCGAGCGTCGCCGGGACCAGCAGGACCGGGATCTCGGCGTGCCGGAGGGTATCGTCCGCGACGCTGCCGTAGACCATCCGCCCGAGGCCGGATCGGCCGTGGGTGGACATGACGATCAGGTCGGCCTGGCGGCGTCGCGCGGCGTCCAGGATGGCGAGCACCGGACGCTCGTAGTAGACGTACGCCTCGGTCTGGAGGCCGGTCTCGCGCAACCGCGTCTCGACGGCCTCCAGATCGTGTTCGGCGCGGCTGACCACGACGGCCTGGGCATCGTACGCGTCCACGTCCAAGAGGGTGTTCGCCTGCGTCGCTCGGAGGAGGATCAGGCAGGCACCGGCGTTCCGGGCCAGCGCCGCCGCGTAGGGGATCGCCTGCTCGGCGAGCGGCGAGCCGTCAAGGGGGAGAAGGATGCGCTTCATCACGCCAACTCCTCTGCTGTTCCATCCGTGGTGGGGCGGCGATGCGTGCTCCTGCCAGCTGTCCGGGCGGAGCGGATATCGGCATCGGCCTCTCCAGGGAGCATAGGCGCGGCGCGGGTGGCTTGCCCTGGGGCGAACGTCCCGATCTGGTGGGGATGCCTGTCCCGAGTCAGAGATCGAGGATGGCGGATCGGAGGTGCTCGCGGGCTTCGTCCAGGACTTGCCTCAGGGCGGGACGGCTCGACCACGGCACGGCCCCGGCGTAGGCGCAGCGGCCCTCGCCGTCCGTGACGAACACCAGCTCGATGCCCGGGATGACGTTCAGCGTGCGAACGGTGGAGCCGTCCGCGAGCATCAGCGAGACACTGGCCAGACGCAGCAGGCGGGCATCGGCCGGGCGGATCCCGGGCACGGCCTGGATCCGTGCGACGAGGGCGTCCACGTCGGTCGACGGCGGGGTCGGCTGCTCAAAGAACGCCCGGACCAGCCGGGTCACCACCGGGCTGTTGCGCAGGCTGGCGTGGCTGGCGGCCGGCGTCAGCACGAACCGCGCATTCTCGAGCCGGGCCGACTCATGGGTGACGGTGCCGTCGTGCGGGCCGAACAGGTCGCCGACGATCGTGAGGGTCGGCACGACCTTCGCGATCTCCTCGGCCTTGGGGCGCCGATCGACCTTCAGATCGCGGCCGATCGTCAGGCCCAGCGGATCGAGGAGGCCGGCCAGCTCGGCCCCGCCGACGGGGCAGCCGATCAGCGCCAGGCGGTCGACGCGCTCGAGCCAGTCCGGGTGGCGCGTCAGCAGCTCGATCCAGATCAGCCCGCCCATCGAGTGCCCGATCGCTCGGATCCGGGCGTGGGGATACTCCGCCATGGCGCGGGCCGCCGCGTGCTCGGCGATCTCGATCAGTGGCTCGATCCGCAGCCAGGAGCGGATGTACCCCAGGTTCGGCGCGATCACCAGCGAGCCGGGCGATGCCACGGTTTCGCCGAACCGCTGCATTGACTGGTTGGTGTCTGCCCAGCCGTGCTGCGCGAAGAGGAGGGTATCGATCGGGATCGGTGCGTGCGTCACGCCATGATGATGCAGCGGACGTGTTACGAGTGGCGAATGTGGGCCACGATTGCACGGGCGACCCGACTGTTCATCTCGCCGCGCACGTCCCAGGTGGCGCCGCCGTTGTGCGGCGCGAGGATGACGTTGTCGAGCTTGCACAGCTCCGTCGGCACGGACGGATCGTGGGTCACCGGCGGCTCGTTCCAGAAGACGTCCAGGCCGGCCCCGGCGATCGTGCCGTCCTGGAGCGCGCGGATCATCGCCGGCTCGTCCACCAGCCGGCCGCGCCCGGTGTTGATCAGGAACGCGGTCGGCTTCATCAGCTTCAGCTCGCGCTCGCCGACGATCATGTGGGTGGTCGGGTTGTAGTCGCAGGCGAGCACGACGAAGTCTGAGCGGGTCAGGATCTCGTCCTTGCCGTCCACCCAGGAGATGCCCAGCCGGTCCTCCTCGGCGGGGCTCAGGCGAGTGCGCTTCGTGTAGAGGACCTCCATCTCGAACACCTTCAGGCGCGGCACCATGAAGCCACCAACCTTGCCCAGCCCGATCAGTCCGACCGTCTTGCCGGGGCAGCCGATCCCCATCAGCGCCAGCGTCTGCTCCTGCTTGAACCCGATGGTCCGGACGTACCGGTCGGCGTCCGTGACGCGGTAGGCCAGGTTGAGGATCATCGCCACGGTCAGGTCGGCGGTCGCCTTCGAGACGCCGAGGAACGGCTGGGTCTCGTCGGCGCCGCGCAGGATCGGGATGCCCCGTGCCGTGGCCGCCGCCTCGTCGATCGTCTCCGAGACACGGCCCAGCGTGCCGATCGCCTTCAGGTTCGGGTTGGCGTCCAGTACCTCAGCAGTGATGGTCGTCTCGTGCATCGCGAAGAGGTAGTCGGAGCGCCGGGCCGCGCTCGCGAGCTCGTCGGTGGTGATCTGGCGGTCCATGTACGGGTAGACCTCGACCTCCGCGGCCTCGCGCAGGATGTCGAGGGCGACCTCCGGGATCGGCTGAACGACGAACACGCGCGGCTTCATGGCAGATACTCCTCCCGCGGGACTCGCCCTCTCATCCCTCGTCTCTCGTCCCTTGCCTCTCACCCCTCCCGCTTGCCCAGGATGCGCACTGACGCATCGTCACGGGGTCGGCGGGCAGGAAGTAGATCAGGCGGAAACGGGTGTCGCGGACGAACGGCTCCGCGACGAGCCGGAACTGGAGCGACCCGGTGCCTGGCACGTTCAGCCGAAGCGGGACCAGGGTCCGGGCCGCGCTGATCGGGGCCGGGGCGCTGGCGACCTGCTCCCAGTGGTGTCGAAAGCGCGGAAGCTCCGCCTGCAACTGGGCGAGCATCTCGACGACCCAGGGCTCGTGGCGGTACTGCTCGATCTCGAAGCGCAGCGCTCGAACGAGAACCGGCAGGAAGACGTCCGGTTCGACGAGGAGCGCGCCGAACAGCGAGCCTGGATCGCACCAGGATGCCAGCAGCGACCGGCCGACCAGGCCGTCCAGGATAGCGGCGCCGTCCGCTCTCCCAAGCAGGCACGGCACGAACCAGTTCCAGGCGATCAGCCGCGTATAGCAGTCCAGGACGTAGGCCGGGAATGGGACGTCGTGGAGCTCGTGCTGGCAGTTCTCCCTGGCCCAGGCGATCTCGCCCGGGGTGGGCAGCGGTGTCGCGACGAGGTAGCCGAACAACTCCAGGACATCGCGGCGCTCGCTGTAGCGGGCGTCGAGGGCATCGAGGATCTTCTCGACGGTTGCGCGGCCTGGCTGGGCGACCCGGCCGGACTCGACGCGTTGCAGGTAGCCGGTCCCGAGGTCGGCCTCGGCCTCGACCCAGAGCTGCGAGCGGCCGGCCTGCTCGCGGACGGCTCGCAGCCTGGCGCCGCCGGGCGTGCCGGGCCGCGGCTCGCCGCGCCCTGGCGCCCGATCTGACGACTTCGACTTCGATGACGATGACATGCCGTCGCGCCCTTCGTAGGATAGCTGAGGGAAGGCTGCGACGAACGAGATGAAGTCCAGATCAGAAGCGCGTGCCGATTTCTGGCGCGGCTACCTCGCCCTGCTGCCGCTCTGGTCGGGCGCGATCCCGGCCGGCGTGGCGTACGGCGTCGCCGCCCGCAGCGCCGGCCTCGGCGTTGTCGAGACCCAGGTGATGAGTCTGGTCGTGTTCTCGGCGGCCGGGCAGATCGGCGCGGTCTCGCTGATCGCCGGCGGCGCCTCGCCGTTGCTGTTGATCGGGACGGTGATGGCGCTGAACGCCCAGCTGGTGCTGCTGGGGCTGGCGATCGGTCGACAGTTGCAGCTCTCCTGGATGGAGCGGCTGGCGACGGCCTGGCTGCTGACGGATGGCGCGTACGGGGTCAGCCTGGGCGTCGGGCCGCTGCGGCTGGCGGTGCTGCTGGGGACCGGTGCCAGCATGTACACGGGGTGGAATCTTGGGACGGCGCTGGGCGCGGGGATCGGGGCGGTGCTGCCGAGCCCGGGTGCGTTCGGCATCGACCTGGTGGCGCCGCTCTCGTTCCTGGCCGTGCTGGTGCCGCTGGTGCGGAGCCGCCCAGCCCTGCTGGTGGCGGTGGTCGCCGGGGCCATGGCACTGCTGCTGGCTCGGGTGGCGCCGGGTGGGGTGGCGGTGCTCGGGGCCGGACTGGTCGGCTGCGCGGTGGGCGCCTGGGCGACGCGAGAAAAAATATGCTCTGGGTGATCCTGGGCATGGGTGCTGGCGTATACACCCTGCGGCTGGTGGGCCTGGTGTTTCGAGACGTGGCGCTGCCGCCCGTCTGGGAGCGGGCGCTGCGCTTCGTGCCGGTCGCGCTGCTGACCGGGCTGGTCGTCGTCGGCCTGACCGGGCAGGTGAGCGCCGAGCCGATCCGCCTGATCGCGGTGGCCGGGGCGGCGTTCGTGGCGCATCGGACGGGCAAGATGTGGGCGTGCATCCTCGGGGGCATGGCCGTCTACTGGCTGCTCTGGTGGATTGGGGGGCCTCTATGAGAGAGTTGACCATCCGGCACGATCTTCGGCCGGGCGACATGGGGCGGGTGATCGCGCTGCACGGCGTGCTCTACGCCGAGGAGTACGGGTTCGACCACGGCTTCGAGGCGTACGTTGCCGAGACGGTCGCCGAGTTCGGGAAGCTCGCGCGGCCGGGGCTGGATCGGCTCTGGGTGGCGGAGCGCGAGGGCCGGCTCGTCGGCTCGATCGCGATCGTCGGGCGGGAGGACGCTTCAGCCCAGCTTCGCTGGTTCCTGGTGCATCCGGAGGCGCGCGGCTCTGGGCTCGGCCGGCGCCTGATCGCGGAGGCGCTGGCGTTCTGCCGCGCGGCCGGCTGCCGATCCGTCTATCTCTGGACGGTGAATGGCCTCGAGGCCGCTGCTCACCTCTATCTGGCGGCAGGATTCCGGAAGACGGAGACGAAGCCGCCGGAGCTCCACTGGGGGGTCAGGCTGGCAGAAGAACGATACGATCTCGATCTATAGTCCAAAAGGGTGCTTGCTTCACACCGGGTTTTGCCTACAATAGAGGTAAGCTCACAAGAGGAGGGCCCTTAGCATCCAGTCCCGCAACATGCCACAACGGCCGCCGGCCGGTCCGCGCATCAATCGCGCCATTCGAGTTCCTGAAGTCCGGCTCATCGACGAAGATGGGACGCAGCTTGGTGTGGTGCCGACGCACCAGGCGATGGAGATGGCACGGCAGAAAGACCTTGACCTTGTCGAGGTCGCGGCCAACGCAGTGCCGCCTGTCTGCAAGCTCCTGGACTACGGTCGCTTCAAGTACGAGCAGACCAAGAAGGAGCGCGAGGCAAAGAAGCACCAGCACGCCACCGAGCTGAAGGAGCTGCGGCTACGCCCGGGCACGGACGACCATGACGTCGACGTCCGCGCTCGCTCGGCCAGGCGCTTCATCGAGGAGGGCCACAAGGTCCGGCTGCTCGTGCGGTTCCGCGGGCGCGAGGCTGCGCACCCGGAGATCGCGCGCAACCAGATCGATCGTATCGTCAGGTCACTGCAAGACATCGCCATCGTGGAGCAGGGGCCGATGATGGAGGGCCGAGCGATGTTCGCCGTGCTGGCTCGCTCTCGGGCAGCCCAGGCGGCGGCAGAGCGTGCCCGCGAGCCCCGTCCCGCCGAGAACCGAGCGCAAGCCCCGGCTCCGGCGCCCGCCGCTGCTCCAGCGTCGGCCCCGGCAACGGCCGGCGCGGAGAACAGCCCGTCGTAGCGCCGCGTTCGCTCACGTAGGGGCGCGCAGCCCCGCTCGATCGACGCCCACCGCGAGGTCTCCCGCGGTGGGCGTCTTATCGACTTGCGAGCGCTCGCGGTACGGATGCTGTTAGCCGCGGAGCATCGCCAGCGTCTGCTCGAGCGTCCGGATCCGACCGAACATCTTCATCGCCACGTTCATGCTCCACTCGTGGGCCTCTTTGTTCCCCCCGTAGCAGACCTCGCGCACGATCACAGCCATGATGTCCATGTTGAACGCCTCGCGGACGCTCGTCTCGACGCCGCGGTTCGAGCCGCCGCCGCCGATGACGATGGTGTCGCGCCTGAGCATGTGCAGCAGTTCGGCGACGCCGGTGCCGTGGAACGCGCTTGGCCGGCGCTTCAGGAAGACGTAGTCCTCTTTCCTGGGTGCGATCAGGTCTGGGAACTCGGCGTCCTCTGAGCCCTCGACGCAGTTGGTGAGCGGCGGCGTGCCGGTTTCCGCGCTCAGGTCGGTCGGCAGCATGACGACGTCTGCGCCGTCCGCCCTGCTGACCGGCGTGGTGTAGATGATCGGGATCTGGAGCTCGCGGCAGGCGTCGATCAGGACGGCCCACGATTCGAGGTGGGGCCGCATCCGCTCGCGGGCGGCCGGGTCCTTCGGCGTGAGGATGCGCTGGCAGACGTCGTAGGCGATCAGCGCGGTACGGCTCGGATCGATGCGCTCCGTGGTGGCAGTCATGGCGTCACCTCGAGTTGCGATTTGCGAGTTGCGAGGAAGGTTCCCCCTCTCCCTCGCAAGGGGGAGGGGGTCAGGGGGTGGGGGAACATCAGGCGCGGGTGACCTGGGACAGCCCGGGCAGCCGCCCGAGGTGGTTGCCGGAGACGCCGCCGTCCACGATCAGGTCGTGGCCGTTGACGTACCGGGCCTGCGGACTGAGCAGAAACGCGATCACGTCGGCGATGTCCTCCGGCGTGGCGACGCGTCCGAGGGGGACCAGCGCGTTTCTGGCGGCGGTGATCTCCGCGTCGGCGTAGACGGCCTCGGTCATCCCGGTCCGGACCATGCCGGGCGAGACGGAGTTGACCCGGATGCCGTCACGCCCGAACTCCTGGGCCAGCACGCGGGCCAGCATGATGACGGCGGCCTTGGTGGGGGCGTAGGCGCCGAGGCCGGCGTGGGCGTTGCTGCCGGACATCGACCCGACGATGGCGATGGCGCCGCCGGACGCCTTGAGCGTCGGGTGGGCGGCCTGGGCGAGCAGGAAGGTGGCGCGGGTGTTGACGGCGAAGAGGCGGTCCCAGTCCTCCACGCTATAGCTGACGAGCGGCCCCGGCCGGTTGACGCCGGCGTTGCTGACCAGCGCGTCCAGCCCGCCGAAACGATCGGTTGCCTCGCCGACGACGCGGGCGGGATCGTTGGTAGTGCCCATGTCGCCGTAGAGCGGCAGCGGCTCCGCGCCCAGCTCGCGGAGCTCCTGGAGCAGGCCGTCCATCCTGGCTGACGGCTCCAGGTCCACGGCAGCGACCTGGCCGGTCTCGCCGCGATTGCTGGCCTCGCGCGCCAGGCGCAGGCAGGTGGCGCGTCCGATCCCACTCGCCGCTCCGGTCACCAGCACGCGGGTCATGGCGTACCTCCATCGGAGCGCGGCGAGAGCGCCTGGAGCCGCGCCGCTGTCGCGCCGGCGTCGACGGGCAGGGCGATCCCGGTGATCCAGCGGGCCGCGTCGCTGACCAGGAACGCCGCTGCCTGGGCCACGTCCCAGGGGGTGCCCTCCACCTGGAGGAGCGTTCCCATCCGTCGGGCCTCGCGCAGCTCCGGGGTCATCCCGCGTGAGGCGACCATCGGCGTGTAGACGGTGCCGGGGCAGATGCAGTTGACGCGGACGCCCTGGAGCGCGTGGTGGGCCGCCATGCTGCGGGTCAGGCCGATCACCGCCGTCTTGGAGGTGGGGTAGAGCAGGCTCGGGTGGCCGCCGAGCAGCCCTGAGACGGACGAGATGTTGACGATCGCGCCGCCGCCGGCCGCGATCATCGGCGGCAGGGCGTACTTCGCCATCATCACCATCGAGGTGACGTTCACCCGCATCGCCCGGTCGAAGGCGTCCGGATCGACCTCGATCGCGTTGCCGGGCGGTCCGGTCACGCCGACGTTGTTGATCAGGATGTTGAGGCCGCCGAACGCTTCGAGCGCCCGCTCGACGGCGTGCTGGCACGACTCTGCGCTGCTGACGTCGGTCTCCACCAGGACCGCCTCGCCGCCGTCGCGCTCGATCAGGTCGAGTGTCCATTCTGTCCACTCGCGCCGTTCGTCCACCAGGACGACTTTTGCGCCCTCGCGCGCGAGCGTGATGGCGGTGGCGCGGCCGTTGCCGATGACCGGGCCGTCCGGACCGGCCGGGCGCGATCCGGCGCCGGTGACGATGGCGACCTTGCCGGCCAGTCGCTGGGCCTGGGGCAGGCCCGGGTCGCCCGGGAGGGGCTCCACGTTGGGATCTCGCGCGGACATTGGTCTGACACCTCCATCGCTGTCGTGCGGTTGGCAGTGGCGTGCACGACGCCACGCCGGCCGGAAGGGTACCCCGAGGGCAGGCGCGCGTATCGCGTCGTATCTGGTCGCATATCCGGTCGGCCGGTCCCTCTCGTCTCGTGTTGACGTTAATCTCGGGTGTGGCATGGATGGAGACAGTGTGCGGATGGTGTGACACGGCGCCTGGTGCCGTCCGGTGAGAGTGAGGCTGACACGATGAGGACGGGGGCCATGCGGTGTGCTGTACGAGATCCTGAACTACGCGAAGGACGGCCGCCCCTACTGGAACGCCGTCGAAGCGCAGCCGCTCCGCGACGAGCAGGCGGATCTTGGACTGGTAGGCATGCTGACCGAGCCGGTCCGGCAGTCCCAGCTTCGGGGTCTGGCTTGGGTCCGTCCTTGGGGCGCAAGGGCGGCCGCCGGCGGCCGTTCCAGAGCCGGCAACGCCGCTCCGTGAGCCGAGCGCGGATGCGATCGTTCCGCGTATCCTGGTAGCGGAAGACAACGTGGTCAATCAGCGAGTCGTGGTCCGGATGCTCGAGCGCTGGGGTATCGTGTGGACGTCGTCAGCAACGGTGCCGAGGCTGTCGACGCGGTTGCTCGTCTCCCGTACGCCGCGATCTTGATGGACTGCCAGATGCCGGAGATGCCGAGACAGGTGGGAAGTCTTCGGGCCAGGCAGGCGCGATTGCCGATCGGAGTCAGCACTGTGCGTAGCGTGCGCGACCGGCGGAGCGATCGTGGGGTGATGGCACGATGAAGGTGCTGATCGCGGAGGACGACGCCGTCTCCCGCTTGACGCTGCGGCGCGCGATCGAGCAATTCGGTCATGAGGTGCTGGTGGCGACGGATGGCACCGATGCCTGGGAGTTGTTCCGCCGTGACGAGATCGACGTGATCGTCAGCGACTGGCTGATGCCGGGTATGGACGGGCTGGACCTCTGCCGTCGCGTGCGCGCATTGCAGCGTGAGACGTACACCTACTTCATGCTGCTGACCTCGCTGGAGGGGAAGCAGCACTTCATGCAGGGGATGCAGGCCGGCGCGGACGACTACCTGACGAAGCCGCTCGATCGTGAGGAGCTGCGGGTCAGGCTCCAGGTGGCCTCTCGCGTCACCTCGCTCCACCACCAGCTTGCTGAGAAGACTCGCGAGCTGGAGCGTGCCAACCACGCCCTGGCCGAGAGCGCCCGCCGCGATCCCCTGGCGGGCCTGGGAAATCGCCTCCAGCTTCGGGAGGACCTGTACCGTCTTCAGCGCTGGCTGGATCGATACGGCCGTGGCTTCGGGGTGGCGCTGTGCGACGTGGACCGCTTCAAGCTGTACAACGACCGCTACGGCCACGTGGCCGGCGACGACGTGCTTCAGGCGCTGAGCAGGGCCGTTGCCGAGACGATTCGGTCCGGCGACATGGCGTACCGCTACGGTGGCGAGGAGCTGCTGATCATCATGCCGGAACAGTCTGCCGAGACGAGTGTCATCGCGATGGAGCGGGTACGTGAGGCCGTCGAGCGGCTAGCGATCTCGCACAGCGCGAACCGGCCGTACGGTGTGGTGACGATCAGCGTCGGGCTGGTGGCGGTGGGGCAGGGCGAGAAGCTGCCGTGGGAAGTGGTGCTGAAGCGAGCGGACGCGGCCCTCTACCAGGCGAAGGCGCTGGGACGGAACCGGGTGGCGCTGGGCGTCGAGGACTCGCCGGGTCTGGCGACGACGCCATCCGTCCCGCGGGGGCTGGTGCTGATGGGCGAGCCGGAGCTGCCGGCCGTGGAATAGATTCCACGTCTATCATCGTCGGTCCCTGATCCCTGGCGTCGTCTTT
>Ga0075420_100003830_pt1 | contig 13208 bp, 16 predicted proteins | sample SoiMetdeltSBSDD4_FD_75296 | JGI IMG/M metagenome (GOLD analysis project Ga0075420, IMG submission 75296) | Bulk soil microbial communities from a Populus tree surrounding site in Tennessee, USA - Soil MetaG P. deltoides SBSDD4 | ecosystem: Environmental > Terrestrial > Soil > Tree plantation... | reverse complement strand
TTATAGAGGAACGTATGGCAAGTCTGAGTGAGTCCGTAAAGGAACTGCGCGAAAAAACCGGTGCGGGAATTCTGGATTGTCAAAAGGCTCTCACCGAGTCGAGCAACAACATCGACAAGGCGATTGATTACCTGCGCCAGAAGGGGCTGGCGGCCGCCCAGAAAAAGGCGGGTCGTGAAACCAATCAGGGCCTTATCCATGCCTACATTCATGCCGGTGGAAAAATCGGCGTGCTTGTGGAAGTGAACTGCGAAACGGATTTCGTGGCAAGAAATGAAGAGTTCAAATCCTTTGTGAATGACCTGGCGTTGCAAATCGCCGCATCAAATCCCTCCCACGTGAAGCGAGAGGACCTGCCGTCCGACGTGGTCGCCAAGGAACGCGCGATTTACGAGGCCCAAGCGAAAGAGATGGGGAAGCCACCGGCGGCTTGGCCAAAGATCGTCGAAGGCAAACTCGAAAAGTATTATCAGGAAAGCTGCCTGCTCGAGCAGGCCTTCATCAAAGACCCTTCCGTCACCGTCAAAGATCTGCTGGCACAGAAGATCGCCAAGATCGGTGAAAATATGAACGTCCGAAGATTCGTGCGCTATCAATTAGGCCAGACATGAGCTCGGCAAAATACCGGCGCATTCTGCTGAAAGTCAGCGGAGAAATGTTGGCCGGTGAGCAGGGATACGGCATACAACCCTCGGTCCTTGAAGGATTGGCCGAGGAAATCGCGGCCGTCGTCTCAATGGGTGTCGAAGTCGCCGTCGTCATCGGAGGCGGAAACATTTTTCGCGGGATCGCAGCCAGCGCCTCAGGAATGGAACGTGCGTCCGCCGATTATATGGGCATGCTCGCTACGGTACTGAACGCCCTCGCCCTCCAGAACGCCTTGGAACGAAAAGGCACCACCACTCGCGTACAATCGGCTATCGAGATGCGCCAACTCGCGGAGGGGTACATCCGTCGGCGGGCCATCCGGCATTTGGAAAAAGGCCGCGTCGTCATCTTTGCGGGGGGAACCGGAAACCCCTACTTCTCGACCGATACGGCCGCAGCCTTACGGGCAATGGAGATCGGTGCGCAGGTGATCATGAAGGGCACGAAAGTCGATGGGATTTATGACAGCGATCCCCTGAAAAATGCGAACGCAAAAAAGTATACGGATATTCCCTTCATGTCGATCCTGAGCCAGAATTTGAAGGTGATGGATTCCACCGCCGTCAGTCTCTGCATGGACAATCAGCTTCCGCTCATCGTCTTCAACTTGAAAGAGAAGGGGAACTTCGGAAAGGTGGTCCGTGGGGAACCGATCGGCACTCTGGTTACAGTAGCCAGCCGCTGAGGAGAGCACCATGTCGACGGCACCAGTTGTCAAACAGAAAGTCATGGAGAAGATGGAGCATGCCCTTGAGCATCTCAAACGGGATCTGGCCGGGCTGCGGACGGGACGCGCGTCCGTCGCACTCTTGGACGGCATCAAGGTCGATTACTATGGAAATCCCACTCCGCTCAAGCAAGTGGCCAATGTGGCCATTCCCGAGAGCCGCCTCATTACCATTCAGCCATACGAACAGAATATGATCCGCGAGATCGAGAAGGCGATTCAGATCTCGGACCTCGGGCTCACCCCGTCGAATGACGGGAAGCTAATTCGAGTTCCCCTCCCCCCCCTCACGGAAGAACGGCGGAAAGAGCTCACTAAGATTTGTAAGAAGCACGGGGAAGAGGTGAAAGTCCAGATTCGTGGATTTCGTCGCGACGGGAACGAAGAGCTGAAAAAGTTGCAGAAAGACACCAAGCTGACGGAAGATGAATTGCGGAAGTCCGAAGCTGAGATCCAGAAACTCACGGATCAATACGTGCAGAAAGTTGAGGACGTTCTGAAGAAGAAAGAGAGTGAAATCCTGGAAGTCTGATCCGATTGAGCTTCCCACGACCATCCTGCGTGCCAATCCCATCGCGCTATCCGCCGACCTTCGTTGACATCGATCTCAACGCCCTTGCCCACAATCTCCGGCAGGTGCGTCACTGCCTGCAGCCGTCGTGCGACATTCTCGCCATCGTCAAAGCCAATGCCTACGGGCATGGCGCCTTCGAGATCACGCGCGCGCTCCATCGCCTGGGTGTCCGCCGATTCGGGGTCGCCACCGTTGAAGAGGGAACGGAACTGCGCTGCGCCGGAATCGTTGACCAGATTCTGGTACTGGGGGCGGTACTACCAGGGCAGCTTCCCGATCTCATTGCGCATGGCTTGACGCCGGTCATCTACGATCTCCCGCTGATGCAGGAACTGGTCAAAGTGCTTCCTCCGTCAGCGAAGCCCTACCCGATCCATATCAAGATCGACACGGGGATGGGCCGTCTCGGTCTCGCCCCAGAACAGGTGACTATGGGACTTCATGTCGCCGATCTCGGGCGAACGCTGTCCCTGGAAGGCATCATGACCCACATGGCCGACGCCGATAATTCGGATCATCAGTTTACTGCCGCGCAGATCGCCCGCTTCAGGTCGATAGTGGACCAGCTCACACTGAAGGGCTTCAGACCACCGCGCATCCATATGGCCAATAGTGCCGGCATCCTTGTCCATCCCTCTGCGCATTTCTCGATGGTACGTCCGGGAATTATGCTCTACGGCTACCATACCCTCTCTCACCGCAGGGAGCACGTCGCTTTGCAACCAATTCTCAGCTGGTACACTACCATCGCTGCCATACGGACGATTGCTGAAGGAGACGGGGTTAGCTACAACCGCACGTTCACCGCGACGAAGCCAACCCGCATCGCCGTCCTGCCGGTTGGCTATGCCGATGGATATAGCCGCCTGTTATCCAACAAAGGGTCCGTTCTGATCGGCGGAAGACGGGCACCGGTCGTCGGACGCGTGTGCATGGATATGGTGATGGTGGATGTGACTGAGATTCCGCAGGCGAGATCCGGCGATTCGGTCGCACTGATCGGGCAACAGGGCGCCGAACGCATCACGGCCGAGGACATCGCCGACGCGATCGGATCCATTTCATACGAGGTCCTGTGTTCGATCGGACCGCGAGTGCTCCGTTGCTATTCGAGCGGCTCCGTACCCGATCCTCCATAAGCATGCAGCCATTGTCCCTCATCCGTCTCTACCCTATAATGAGCCGTCATCGAAGGGATGTGCGTTCCGGTCTCTCGTCGTCTCGCATGCTATGACCGCTTCCATCCTCGCGCTGAGATCCACGATCACCGGCTATCTCGTCGTCGTGCAGGAGTTTACCCTATTGTCCGCACAGACGATCAGGAACCTATTCCGACCCCCATTTTATGTTCGTGAAACCATTCTCCAGATGGATAGAATCGGTGTGGGTTCTCTTTTCATCGTCGTGCTGACCGGCCTGTTTACCGGGATGGTCCTTGCATTACAGGGGGCAGTCCAGCTCGAGCCCTATGGGGCGACGATCTATGTCTCGCGGCTGATCAGCACATCCGTCGTTCGAGAACTAGGCCCGGTGCTCGCGTCGCTCATGATTGCCGGGCGGGTCGGGACAGGAATCGCATCGGAAATTGCGTCCATGACCGTGACGGAACAAATCGATGCTTTGCGGGCTGAAGGAACGGATCCCATCCACAAGCTCGCGACCACACGGCTCATTGCCTGTCTCTGCATGATTCCACTTCTGACGATCATTGCCGACGGCATCGCCATGTGCGGAGGCTGGCTTGTCGCTCGGTTCTATCTCGGAATTGACTCCTATTTCTATTGGACCTGGGCATTCGAGGCACTCAGGCAGCGCGATCTGGTGTTAGGGTTTGTAAAACCGGCCGTGTTTGCGTTTCTCATCGCCATGGTAGGGTGTTACGCGGGATTTTCCACGCGCGGCGGGACCGTCGGCGTCGGTCTGTCGACAACCCAGGCCATGGTGTCTTCATCGATTCTCATTCTGGCGGCCGATTTCTTTCTGACCAAGATCTTCATGGCCATTTCCTGACGAGGCTCAGGTGATTGCACTCGAACACGTAGACTTGACCCTGGGCGATCGTCAGGTTCTGACAAGGATCTCCTTCGAGGTGCCGGCAGGAGAAACCATTGTCATCCTGGGTGGCAGCGGGTCAGGAAAGACGACTATCTTACGCCTGATCCTTGGACTGTTTCGACCCGATCGCGGATCGGTACGGATCGGCAGTGATGACATTTCGAAGCTGCCTGAACATCAGTTACCGCGCGTGCGGCAACAGATGGCCATGGTCTTCCAGGGAGCCGCGCTGTTTGATTCTTTGACTGTTCGAGAGAATGTCGGATATCGGCTGTGGGAACAACGACAATTGCCGGACGATGCCATCGACGAAGTGGTACGGCAAAGTTTGCAATTTGTCAGCCTGGAAGACATCATAGACAAGATGCCGGCCGATCTGAGCGGCGGGATGCGAAAACGCGTCGGCATCGCCCGCGCGTTGGCGAGCGGAGCCGGCATTCTCCTCTATGATGAACCGACCGCCGGCTTGGATCCGATCAATGCCTATGCCATCGGCCACATCATTCTCCAACTCAAGGCAAAAGGCGTAACCCAGGTGGTGGTGACCCACGACCTGGACCTCGCATTTCGGGTGGCGGACCGCGTCATCATGATTCAACAAGGTCGCATAATCTTTCAGGGCTCTCCCTCTGAACTCTCGACCAATGAGAATCCGGCCATTCGCGGCTTTTTAGACCCGGCTACCTTGCCTATCGATCCATGGAAACAAACACCATCAACCCAGGTTCCCTCATGAGCCGTCAGTCCCAAGTCGGGTGGGCCCAGGTCAAGATCGGACTGGTCGTCGTCATGGCCTTGACTGTGTTGGCCTTCATGATTCTGCGCCTCGAAGAAGGCATGGGGTTGATGGCCCGCAAGTCCACCTTTCACGCGCTGGTCGGTCATACCCAGGGACTGAAAGTGGGTGGGCCCGTGCGCATGAACGGTGTCGACATCGGCAACATTCATGATATTGAGATTGCGCCGGACACGGGCTTGGTTGAAATCAAGTTTACGGTCAAGAAAGAGGTCGCACTGCATATCCGTGAAGACGCATCCATCCACATCAAAGCGCTCGGCCTATTGGGCGACAAGTTCCTGGAAATCGTTCCCGGGCATCCGGACAAGCCGCTGCTTCCTCCGGGCAGCATCATCATGGGAAGCTCCGGATCGGACATCAGCGACTTGGCGTCCGGCGCATCTATGACGATCGACAAGGTGAATGCGGCACTCGAGCAAATTCAGCGAGCGCTGACGGCGATCACCCAGGGGCAAGGAACCACAGGGAAATTGGTGAACGACCCGGAATTGTTCGATCGTTCGAAGCAAATTCTGCAGAAACTGAATGACGCGTCCGTGAAAGGCCTCGCCTTACTCGATAAAGTGGAGAAGGGCGACGGAACGGTCGGTAAACTGCTTTCCGACAAAGAACTGTACGTCCGCGCGACGCAAGGGGTGAAAGAATTCAATGATCTCATGAAGAAACTCAACGATCAGAATGGCACCCTTTCCAAACTCACCAGCCCGGAGCTGTACACCAAGCTACAAACATTGGCCACGCGAGGCGAGCACTTGCTGAATAAGGTCGAGCGAGGAGAGGGAACGGTCGGCAAACTCGTGAGCAGTGACGAGCTGTATGTCCGCACGGACAAACTCTTAACCGACATGGAGCAACTGTTGGCCGACGTGAAGAAGAATCCGACCAAGTATTTTAAACTTTCGGTCTTTTAGTCTGCTCCAACACGCCTTCTCGGCGTCGTGCTTGCTCATGTCCATCGTTCGCTCTTGCAACCACCCGAGATTTGTTCTACATCTCAACTGATGCAACGAATGACGCTGGAACCCGCGCGCGGCTCCCGATTCTCGTTCATGCTTGGCGCGACTCTGGCCCTCACCGTGGCATTCTCCTCGGCTGCGCCCGCAGCCGAACGGGCGCACCGTGAAGAGCCATCCACGCTACGGATTCAGATGCCCGTGCCGCTTACCGTCATCCGACCCCTCTACGAACGCATCTACGATGGGCATGATTCCAATCATCTTTCCCCGAATACATGGATCCCCCTCGGCGGGGGAACAGGTTTTTTGAAGTATCGACCGGGACTCGTTGAGAGCAACCTGATTCAAAATGGACATGCGATTGTCTCAAAAGCGAACGTGGACTTTTCCCTGGAATACGCAAAAAAGGTGGATGGCACGATTACCAAACTGACCGAGTGCGGCGTAGGGGCTGGACCGGACCGTCCGGGCCGGCTGGTTGTGAATACCTATACCACGCTCACTCCCACACGCGACTACAGACTCCTGACCACCAGCTACGTCACATCAGTCGATTCCGGCAACCCATGTGTCTTTCGCCAGCACAACGTCGATGCGACTCCGTTGATGGCACAGGTGTATCGGAGCCGTCTGGAGAGCAGACTTACGCAATTGGATCGCAGCTTGGGGGGAGCATTGTCCATCAAGGCGAAAACGGATGAAACCTGGCGAAAACTCCAAGAACCGTTGCAACTGGATGATCAAGGACTCATATGGTTGCTTCTCTCACCGGCACAGGTCAAGTACCCGAATCCGCCTCCAAAAGACGCCGCGCGCCCGGTTCAAATTGGAATCATAGCCTTTCCTCAAATCATCACCGGGAACAAGCCGACGACCTCCCTCCGTTCCCTCCCCGACCTGGAACCCGGCTATCAGGATCAGGGCTTCCACGTATCGTTCGATGTCCGACTGCCGTATGAGATGGCGAATGAACGGTTGAAAGAGGCGTTGTTAGGAAAAGAGTTTTATATGGGGCCCGGCGCGCTGAGGGTCAGCGCCGTTCGTCTCTATCCGATCGGCGAACAGGCAGGAGTCGACATCGACTTGCAAGGCTTTCTCTCCGTCAGTCTCAGCCTGCGCGGCACGCCGGTCTATGATGAAGCGGCCGGCACGATTTCTTTCACAGACTTCGATTACGTGGTGAAGAAGCACGATCTGTTCACGAACTTCGCCGATCAACTGTTACACGATGCCTTGCGGGATCAATTGGCGGCACGTCTCCGCATTCCGATCCAAGACAGGCTTCAAGAGATGCAACGAGAGCTGGAAGCCGGGCTGAACCGTGAGATCGAGGGGGGTACATTGCACGGCACGGTGCACCGGATGCGATTGATACGTCTACAGATGCAACCTGATGCATTGTTGGCAGGCTTCAAAACCGATGGTGACTTGCGGTACGATCTGCGGGACTAACCGGTCCGCTGCCTGATTACACGTTCAGCTTCCGCTTCAGATGTTTCTCGACGCTCGCCACTTTGCTCCCTAACCGTCCTTGTGCGCCTTTTCGGTAGTCGATCTTGATCGTGCAGGAGATCCGGTTGCAGTCCTTCTTCATCCGTTCATAACACTGTTTGACAACCGCGAACACCTCATCCCACTCCCCTTCAATGACGGTGCCCATGGGATTGAGGCGATACTCGAGGCCGCTTCTGTCGATGAGATCCAAGGATCGGGACACATATTTGCCGACACTCTCGCCCTTGCCCAGCGGCGACATACTGAATTCAAGCAACACCATTGCGTCGTAGCCCTCCTCGCTTCCCGGAAGTGTTTACATTGCTAGCTCGTGGATCGAAGCCCCGGATGACGAGCTAGGCCTGTTGCTTGGCGCGCTCGTCAAGCCAAATCTTCGGGTACTGAATCTTTCCGTAGAGACGGAACCCGTCGAGTGCATCATGCAGGGCCTGCCGCCGTTTTTCCACATCCGGCTCATTGGCCTTCCCTTGTTCGCGTAGCTGTCCCAACCACTCGACAAAGGCGGCAAACTCCTCGTCGAACACTTTTTCCATATCTTCCTTTAGAAAGCCGGACAATGCCGGCGCCATGCCACTGCTGCTGACAGCAATGCGCAGATGCCCGCAACTCACCACTGCCGGCATCACGACGTTGGACTGTTCGGGCTGATCCATCGACCACAGCAAGAACTTCTGCTCCCGAGCGAGCGTGAACAGAGAATGGGAGAGTTCACGGTCGCCTCGAACAACGTTGAGCACGAGAATCACGCTTTCCAGATCCGTCGCGCGAAAACCGCGGCCCCTGTGAATGATCTTGGCGGAAGCGGCCAACTTGCGGAGCGCGTCATTCAACGTGGGACTTACGATGGTCACCTTTGCGCCGGCTTCGAGGAGGCGCATGGTTTTATCGGCGGCTTCTTCGTCTCCGCCGATCACAAGAACCGGCCAACCCCTGACATCTAACGAGATGGGAAATCCAGGATTCGCAGGCATGATTGCTCCTCCAATAATAATCGCGGGTCGTATCATACAACAGGCTCTTTTGCAGCGTAAACCGCTTCATGCACTCCCCTTTTAGGAATCGCCTCTGTATAATGCGCTGGTTTTGCAGCTGGCAACCATCGCACCGTGTCGTCTGGAAAGGAGCGCGTTTTGGGAGGATACCATGCCAAAACACTGAGTATGGCGGGAGGCATTATCGGATTAGCAGCACTGGCGGCCTACTTCGGGTTGGCCCACAGTTGCGAGCCACAGGGAGGGTCCGGCGTGATCGCCGGACAGGTCATGATCGCGCAGGACCTGGTAGATCGGGTCAAGCCCACCGATGTCCTGTTCGTCATCGTTCGTCGCCCATCAGGGCCGCCGCGTCCATTGGCGGTCAAGCGCGTTGACGGCCCTAAGTTTCCGGTCACGTTTGAAATTACCGCTGCCGATGTAATGGTACAGGGAACGGAACTCAAGGGAATGGTTGACATCATTGCGCGGCTGGACCGCGACGGGCAGGCCGGACAACCGCAACCCGGTGACATGGAAGGACGCTACGACAAAAATCCGACCCTTCCGGGCGGGAGAGGACTCCAGATTACGATCGATAAAGTGTACTAGGCGAGGGAAGAGTGCTGAGTGCTGTGTTCGTTACGTGTCGGCAGGGTCTGCGTCGAGTTCCAAGTTCCAATAGAGGTAATCGCGCCAGCTTTCGGGGGTGTTTCTAACTCCAATCGTGATCGTGACCACGGGACTCCACCGAGGCTTGACCGGTCTCTTGATCAACTTCATGTTCGCTTCGTCCGGAGTGCGGCCGCTCTTTCTATTGTTACAGCGCCAGCAGGCCGTCACGATATTTTCCCAGGTCTTCCGTCCACCCTTGGCGATGGGTATGACGTGGTCGAAGGTCAGTTCTTCGGTTCGGAATCGATGATTGCAATATTGGCAGGTATAACTGTCGCGAGTAAAAATATTGATGCGGGAAAACTTGACGGCCCGGTGGCTTTCCTTGAGTTTGACCAGTTTGAGCAACCGCATCACTGCCGGAAGCTTGATCGAAATCGAAATCCCGTGAATTTCGCGATCGTACACCTCCAGGACTTCAACCTTGCCCTGCCAGAGCAACGTGATGGCTTTTTGCCAATGGAGGACTCGAAGCGGCTCATACGTCGAATTGAGCAACAACGTCATTTCCATAGCGACCCCGGTGTTCTCCTATGATTTCACTATTTAAAGATAGCAAAACATGGACGAGCGACCGAATCTCTACCTCTCTATGACATAGTCTCGCAATGAAATCAAGCTGTTAGCTTCCGACACCCGATCCGTCCTCTCTTCGAAGTGACGTCCCTGTCATTCGGCGTATGGAGTTGTCGATGAGTCGTTTCATCTCGATCGCGAAAGTTGATCACGTCCCGCCCGGCACCTGTGTGACGGCAGAGGCACAAGGAGTCCTCGTGGCCCTGTTCAATGTCGATGGCACATTCTACGCGACCGACAATACCTGTCCCCATGCCGGCGGCCCTTTAGGCGAAGGAACACTGGCCGGAAACATCGTCACATGCCCCTGGCACGGCTGGCGATTCAACGTCTGTACAGGCGAGCGTCCGGAAAATCCTGATTTCAAGGTGTCGTCTTGCAAGGTACGTATCGAAGGAGGTGAGGTACAAATTGCCGTCCCGATCACATTCTAGGTGGAAGGTCAGACCCGCCCTGTTGGACCGGCGAATCGGGTCCCTCAGGCATCAATCCATCTGCGGGTAATGACGCGGCATTCACCCGCTTCGTTCCAAGATCAACGTGCCAGATGAACTCCCGCTCGAACCATTGATTGGTGCCTTGCTCGCGCAAATTGATACGCACCTCGTATCGATCTCCTTCCAGCTTTAAGACTCGCCAGTCGCCCAGTCTCACCCCCAGCTGACGCTGCTGCTGAATCCGCACTCGTTCGTTGAATCCCTGCAATATCGTAGGGTAGCCGGCCGCCCGATGGGTTTGGACCAACGCAAGAGCCTCGGCTGCTTGCGGGTCGGTCAGCGGATTCAATGAGGGGGGCTTCAGGAGCCAGTAGAGCAGGACCCCGATAAGAAGCACCCCGACCACGGCGTAGTGAAGAATTTTTGAGAGAGACAACTGATGTGCCAGAATCTGTTTGGAGGCGGTTCAGCGGTATGGCTCGCACCCTACGCTTCGCAATCGCAGGATCAACCGTGCATCCCACAATCAGTCAACGCAGCATAATAACCCGGCTCCTATGAAGTCAACGCCCGCCGCGGTTCATACCCATGATCGATAATTTGTGACCAGATGCAAACCCGGCTCGAACCCTTGACAATCCTGCAAGCGGGTATGCTACAAGTACCAGTTCCCATCGTCACTACAGCCGAAACGGTCCGGCAAGATCTATGAAGTTCTTTTTCTACGCAGACAATTTGAATCCGACCCAACTCAAACGACGTGCACCGGAACACAAGTTTCTCTTCAATGCCTATCTTCCTGAGCATACGATCCAATTTTGCCGGTGGTCCTCCCAGTGGCGATGCGGGCTGGCCAGCGTCATTCCCTCTCCCGGTGAAAAAGTATGGGGAGGCGTTTTTGACATCACCGAGGAAGACCTCAAAATCATGGACGAGTTCGAGGGTGATGTTCCGGAAGGAGCCTTTCGACACGTTCCGGTCACGGTCGTGACTGAAGAAGGCGAAAAGGTTTTGGTCACAGCGCATGCTGCAAATCCAATCGGGAAGTTCAAACCCAAAGAACATTATCTGGACTGGGTCATGAAGGGTATCAAACATTGGAAGCTTCCCGAGGAGTCCGTAGAACTGTGGCAATCCTACAAGCCACGATAATCCGAGGCTTATGGCCTATAGCAAATGGCACAAGCAGACCAGGAGTCTATCCATTCGGCTCTGCTCCGATCACGTGCTATGAGCTATAAGCCATACGCCATTTGCTCTTTCAACGAGGAGAACGCATGCCAAAACCAAAATACCATGTCGTCGTGTGTACGAATGCCCGCCCGCCCGGTCATCCCAAACCTTCCTGCGGCGGACAGGGATCGGCGCAATTGCTGATGGCCTTCAATATGGGACTGATGCAACGCGGAATCCAACCTGGTGACGTCCTGGTCACCGGCTCTTCATGCCTGGGTCCATGCGAACAAGGGCCGACGGTGGTCGTGTACCCGGAAGGAACCTGGTATTCAAAAGTGACCGAAGCAGACGTCGCCACGATCTTGGATGAACATATCGTCAAGGGGACCCCGGTTCAGAAGCTCAATCCGGATTCTGTCTGGAGCTGACGCCGCCCCATACGTCCTGTGGGCCAGCCTACCCATCACGAACACAAGTCCCATGCCCCGCAGAAAGTCGGCTGTGCGGTCATCACCTGCAGCGATACCAGAACGGCTGAGACAGATACCAGCGGACAACTGATCATGAAGCTGCTGAAAGAGCATGGTCATGATATCGTGGCATACCGCCTCGTGAAGGACGAACCTGCTCATATCACAGAAGAGATCCGAAGCAGTGTAAGGAATGACGCAATTCAGGCTATTATCATCAATGGAGGAACCGGTATCTCGCGGCGTGATTCCACATTTGAAGCAGTGGATTCAATGCTGGAGAAGCGACTGGATGGGTTCGGGGAAGTTTTTCGCTATCTGACCTACCAGGAGATCGGTTCTCCGGCGATCATGACCAGGGCAACCGCCGGAATCGTCCAAGGAAAAGTACTGTTCTCCACGCCGGGCTCCGAAAATGCCGTCCGTCTCGCCATGCAGAAACTCATCCTTCCCGAGCTGGGTCACCTCGTGCGAGAACTCTCGAAGTAATCGTGATTTTCTCTGGGCAAGCAGGAGTCTTGACAGAACCCGACGCGGACATAGCTCGCAGCAGCCCGCGTTTTTAGCATCCCCTAGTCTTGTGCGATCTTCGGCTCAGAGTTTCTTTGATAGTACGACAATAAATCCCGCACGGAAATCACTCCGACTATCTCCCCGCCTTGGGTGACGCCCAGGTGTCTGACGTGTAAGTCTCCCATCATATCGTGGGCGTCACTCACCGTACGGACGCCTTCGATCGTGCAGACAGGACTCGTCATGACGGCGTCCACCGTCAACTTGTTCAAATCCTTGCTGGTCGCCATTGCGCGCCGGACGAGATCCGTATCCGTCACGATTCCTACGATGGCCTTCCCCTTCTTCACGAAGAGAGACCCGATGCTTGCGTCCCGCATCTGCTTCGCAGCGCTCCGCACCGACACACTGGGACCGACTGTCTTCGGCTCTTTCGTCATCACTTGTGCAATTGTTCCCATACCTGTCTCCTTTCAACCACGATATCTCTTACAGGATCATGAACCGTTGTCCGACGATTGCAAGACTATCTTACCAAAAAACTGTCGACTCAACAGAGATTCCTGCGCAGCCCGCGCTTGCGCCAGTAGATAGACACGGTCGATAACCGCCCGCATTCTCCCCTGCTCCATGAATCGTGCTGCTTTCACCAATTCGGCGCGCGTGCCCATATACGACCCCCGTATGGTCAGCTGCCGCGAGAAAAGATGTCGCAGGCTGAGCATGACGTCCCCGCCGGTGGTCGCCCCGCATGTAATCAATCGGCCTGCCTTGGCCAGCGAACGTATGCACTGGTCCCATACGGCGGACCCCACGTGTTCGATGACGACATCCACGCCCCGGCCATGGGTCAGTTCTTTCACTCGTGCAGCCACTGGCTCCTGCGAATGCTGAATGACATCATCCGCACCAAGCTTCTTGGCGCGAGGAATTTTTTCGGCGGCGCCGACCGTCGTGATGACACGTGCGCCGATGATTTTTGCCAACTGAATCGCCATGCAGCCGACGCCGCTCCCGGCCGCAATGATCAACACATCCTCCCCGGGCTTCACATCGGCCAGGACATATAACATGTGCACGGCGGTGACGGACACAAGAGGAAACGCCGCACCTTCT